>Ga0207428_10007361_pt1 | contig 10046 bp, 6 predicted proteins | sample RhiMethybrSRZTD1_FD_187600 | JGI IMG/M metagenome (GOLD analysis project Ga0207428, IMG submission 187600) | Populus rhizosphere microbial communities from Tennessee, USA - Rhizosphere MetaG P. TD hybrid SRZTD1 (SPAdes) (version 3) | ecosystem: Host-associated > Plants > Roots > Rhizosphere >... | reverse complement strand
GAAGTAGACGACCACGCCCGCGGCGAGCCAGGCCGGCCCGCCGTAGCGCGCGCCGGCGTGCGTGGCGAGTGCGATCACCCAGATCGCGAAGGTGGCAGCTGCGCCGACGATCGCCGGAAGCGGCACCTCGACTCCGCGGATCCGAACGTTGAGCGGCGCCCGGTAGGGGCGCGGCAGCTCTGGCTCGCTGAAGCGGAGCTTGATCACGGCGAGCTGGGCGGCGGTGAAGGCGGCGAGCACACCGAAGCTGAACAGGCTGGCGAGGAAGGCGATGTCCTCGTTCACGAACGAGGTGCCGATCATCAGCGCGATCGAGATCAGGGCCGCCGAGACGATCGCCTGCGGCGAGACGAGCGTGCGGCGGTTGAGCCGGCCGAAGGCGCGCGGGAGCTGGCCGTGCTCGCCGAGCGAGTGGGCGAGACGGGTGAAGCCGGACATCGACGTCGTGACGGCCACGAGTAGGATCACGGCGCCGGTGAGGCCGACGTAGACGCGCAGCGCGTCCGCGGCCACGTTCGGCAGCGGGTCGCCGAGCGCGTCGACGATTCCCATCAGGGGCGCACGCAGCCAGATCGTCCCCAACTGGGTCGTCCCGCCGGTCGCCGGGAACGCGCTGAGCGCGACGAGCGCGATCGCGACGTAGATCAGGACGACAAGGCCGATCCCGGAGAAGAGGCTCCGTGGGAGGTCACGCCCGGGCTCGCGCGTCTCCTCGGCGAGGTTGGCGACCGTCTCGAGGCCGGTGTACGCCAGCATCGCCAGCGGCAGCGCGAACAGGATCTGGTGCCAGCTCGGGTGCGTCCCGATGGAGACGTCGTGGGTGAGCGCGTCGCCCGAGAACAGGAATGCGAAGCCGAGCACGACGAGGAGCAGCTGCGTCAGCAGGTCGAGGACGGCGACGACGATCCCGTAGCGGTAGAAGGCGGAGCGGCGCACCAGACGCAGGGCGGCGATCCCGAGCACGACGGCGACGCCGATCACGACGTCCCAGGGGTTGTGCTCGAGCGACTCGATCCTCAGCGCCGCGCCCAGGTAGTGCGGCATGAAGAGCGCGGAGAGCGCGATCACGATCAGGTAGTCGAGGAACAGCGCCCAGCCGGTGAGGAAGCCGACGAAGTCGTTGAAGGCACGGCGCACGAACGTGGCGGCGCCGCCCGTCTCCGGGATCGCGGTCGTCCCCTCTGCGTAGGAGAGGGCGACCACGATGAAGAGCGCGCCGACCAGCGCGAGCACTTCGGGGGTCAGGCCCAGCGCGTGCAGGGCGATGATCCCGAGGGCGATGTAGATCGAGGAAGCGATCTCGCCGTAGGCGACCGAGAAGAGCGCGGGCGCGTCGAGAACCCGCTGTAGCCCCGGAATCTTCCTCGCCACGGCGGGAGGTTACTCCCGAACAGTGACTGTCACTGTGACTGTCCCTGCGTCTGTCCCTGCGTCTGTCCCTGTGACTGTCCCTGTGACTGTCCCTATGACTGTCACCGATGTTTCAGCAGGTACAGGCGGCCGGCGCCCAGGGCGACGAACAGAACGCCGATCAGATAGCCGACGCCGCCGCCGTGGCGCGCTGTCTGGACCAGGATCGCGACCCCGAGCACGACGGCGACGATGCCGAACACCAGCGTCGCATTTCTGTACCCGGTTTTCACCGCGCACTCTCCTCGCGGTCGAGGTCGAGGTTGGCGATCTCAGACGGTCGGCCGAGCGACGCCCGGCCGACCTGACCTCGACACCGCAAGCGGCGTCTCATGCCGCACGTGGGGCCGCCGCCACCATCACGCGGCACGGCGCGTTCTTGAGGACGAAGTCGACGGTGCCGCCGAAGATCCGGCCGCGGCGACGGTCTCGGTCACGTCGCGGCGAGCCCATCACGATGATCTCGCTGTTGCGCCGCCCCGCCTCGTCGACGATCGCGCGGCCGGCCCGCCGCGCGCGCACCAACCGCCCGACCACGTTCACGCCGTACGCGTCCCCGATGGCGCGAGCCTCGTCGAGCAGCGTGTCCGCGCGCTCGAGCGTCGCGTCGTCGAGCGGAGCGTCCAGCGGCAGCTCGAGCGGAACCTCGATCACGGTGATCGCCATGATCGAGGCCCCGCGCTCGGTTGCGAGGCGACACGCGAGGTCGACCGCCGCCTCCGACTCGCGCCGCCAGACGACCGGGACGAGCACGTTCCGGTATTCGAGCGCCATCGCAGGCCCGATCACGACCGGCGCCCGAACCGTCTCGGTCAGCGGGACGTGCAAGATGCGCCGCCGGTAGACGACGTAGAAGACGAAGCCGAGGACCAGCCACGCGATGCCGGTGTAGCGGATCGACGGCGTCTGGATCACGATCACCAGCCACGAGAGACCGGTGCCGAGCCCGCCGAGGATCGCGAACAGCGGCCAGTTGACCCCGCGGTAGCGCAGGTTGAAGCGCGACTGGTACGCGATGTCGGTCCCTCGGGAGGCCTGCTGCATTCTCAGCCTCACGATCGCGGCGTGCGCAACGGTGAACGAGAAGGTCGCGCCGAACGCGTAGATCGCGCCGAGGAACGACGTCTTCCCGGAGAGCGTCAGCGCGATCGGGATCGCCCCCCCGAAGACGACGAGCGCCACCCACGGCGTCTTGAACCGCGGGTGGATCTTGCGGAACCCGAGCGGGAGCTGGCGGTACCCGGACATCGCGTACGTGATGCGGGAGGCTCCGATCACACCCGCGTTGGCGCCGATGAAGAGGATCGTCGAGGCGAGAATGCCGAGGTAGATCTGCAACGCGTGCGTGAGCGCGTCGTTGAGGCCCAGGTTGTTCACCAGACCGAGCACCGGGTCGTTCTGGTAGCCGTGCTGGCCCTGGAAAGTCTCGGTCGGCGGGAGGGCAAGCAGCGTCTTGTAGGTGTCGCCGGCAACGTGCTCGACCGGCATCGCCGAGAGCGCGACCCACGGCAGCGTGAAGTAGATCGCGAAGACGGCGATGGCCACGAACAGCACCGCGCGCGGGATCGTCCGCAACGGGTCGCGCGCCTCCTCGCTGAGGTTCGAGACGGTCTCGATGCCCGTGTAGGCGAGCATCGCGATCGGGATCGAGAGGAAGAACGAGCTCCAGGTCGGTGCGACGCCCAGGTGCACGTTCGACTTCAGGATCTCGGGCGAGAAGACGAGCACGAACCCGAGCAGGACGAGCAGCACCTGCGTGGCGAAGTCCGCGACCGCGAGGAAGATGTTGACCTTCGCCGACTCCTGGATCCCGACGATGTTCAGGAGCACGAGCAGCACGATCACGACGATCCCGAAGACGACGTCCCACGGGTTCTGCCGCAACGGCGCCCAGAAGACCGAGAGGTAGTGCGGAACGAAGAACGCGGAGACCGCGATCGTCGCGATGTAGTTGAGCATCTGCGCCCACGCCGCCTCGAACGAGACGAGTTCGTTGAAGGCGTGACGTGCGAAGCTCGAGGAGCCACCGGCCTCGGGGTAGTGGACCGTGCCCTCGGCGTACGTCGCGGCCGTGCAGGCGAAGATGAGCCCGGCGATGATGAAGACGACCGGCGTCAGGCCGAGCGCGTAGACCGCGACGACGCCGAGCGCGTAGTAGATCGACGAGCCGACGTTGCCGTAGGCGGTCGAGAACAGGGCCGGCGTGCCGAGCACACGCTCGAGCCGCTGCTGGCGCCGCCTGCGTGACACGGGCGGACTCTAGGGGTCTGTGCGGCTAGCCGTGGATGGAGACGATCAGGGGGATGATCAGGATCGCGACCAGGTTCGTGATCTTGATCATGGGGTTGATCGCGGGCCCTGCGGTGTCCTTGTACGGGTCGCCGACGGTGTCGCCGGTGACCGCGGCGGCGTGGGCCTCCGAGCCCTTGCCGCCGAAGGCGCCGTCCTCGATCAGCTTCTTCGCGTTGTCCCAGGCACCACCGCCCGAGGTCATTGCGATCGCGAGGAAGAGGCCCGTCACGATCGTGCCGATCAGCAGGCCGCCGAGCAGCTTCGCGCTGATCACCCCGGCCACGATCGGGAAGACGATCGGGATCAGGGCCGGCAGCAGCATGCTCTTGATCGCCGACCCGGTGACGATGTCGATTGCGCGACCGTACTCCGGCCGCGCCGTGCCCTCCATGATCCCGGGGATCTCGCGGAACTGCCGCCGCACCTCCGTCACGACCTGACCGCCCACGCGGCCGACCGCCTCCATCGCCAGGGAGGCGAACAGGAACGGCATCAGGCCGCCGATGAAGAGCCCGGCGATCACCCACGCGTCGTCGAGCCTGAACACCGTGGTGAAGTTGTTCACCTCGAGGCCGTTCGTGTAGCCGTCGAAGAGGATCAGCGCCGCCAGCGCGGCGGAGCCGATCGCGTAGCCCTTGGTGACCGCCTTCGTCGTGTTGCCGACGGCGTCGAGCGGGTCGGTGATCGCCCGCACCGACTCGTCGAGGTCCGCCATCTCGGCGATACCGCCGGCGTTGTCGGTCACCGGGCCGTACGCGTCCAGCGCGACGATCAACCCCGTCATCGAGAGCTGCGCCATCACCGCCACGCCGATCCCGTAGAGGCCCGCAAAGTGATTCGCGAGCAGGATTCCGATTGCGATCACGATCACGGGCGCCGCCGTCGCCTGCATGCCGACGGCGAGCCCCTCGATGATGTTCGTCGCGTGGCCCGTGCGGGAGGCGGACGAGATCTGCTTCACGGGCCGCCAGCGCGTGCCCGTGTAGTACTCGGTGATCGCCACGAGCAAGAAGGTGACGACCAGGCCGACGAGCGCCGAGCCGTAGAGCTCCCAGAAGGTGAAGGTGCTGGTGTCGTACGCGAGCGTGACCGGGATGAAGCCGAGCGCCGAGAGTACGGTCGCGACCAGGATCGCCTTGTAGAGCGCGTTCATGATCGAGCCTCCGCGCCCGATGCGGGCGAAGAAGGTGCCGACCACGGACGCGAGGATCGAGATTCCGCCGAGGGCGAGCGGGTAGAGCTCGAGGTGCTGGGCGGGGAAGCGCTGCGAGGCGAGCAGCATCACGGCCACAGCGGTTACGGCGTAGGTCTCGAACAGGTCGGCCGCCATGCCGGCGCAGTCGCCGACGTTGTCGCCGACGTTGTCCGCGATCACGGCCGGGTTGCGTGGGTCGTCCTCGGGGATCCCGGCCTCGATCTTCCCGACGAGGTCGGCGCCGACGTCCGCGGCCTTCGTGTAGATGCCGCCGCCGAGGCGGGCGAACACCGAGATCAGCGAGCCTCCGAAGGCGAGGCCGATCAGGTCGTCGATCGCCGAGGCGGGCGAGTGGTCGAGCCATCCTGTGAGGACCCAGTAGTAACCGGCGACCCCGAGCAGCCCGAGGCCGACGACGAGCAGGCCGGTGACCGAGCCGGCGCGGAAGGCGACGTTCAGCGCGGGCTTGAGGCCGTGCTTGGCAGCCTCCGCGGTGCGCACGTTCGAGCGCACGGCGACGTTCATGCCGATGAAGCCCGCGGCAGCCGACAGCGTGGCGCCGATCAGGAAGCCCACGGCCGTGCCCCAGCCGAGCTTGTTGTAGAAGCCGAGCAGGAGGAAGGGCACGATCGCGACGATCGCGATCGTCGTGTACTGCCGCCGCAGGTAGGCCGCGGCGCCTTCCTGCACGGCGCGCCCGATCTCCTGCATCCTCTCGGTCCCCGCCGGCTGCGCAAGCAGCCAGTAGGTCAGCCCGATCCCGTAGGCGATCGCCACGCCCGAGCAGATCAGGGCGAAGAGCACCGCGTGGTCACTGAAGAAATCCATGTCCTCCTGCTCTCACAAAGTCGGCCGCGCGGCGCTTGGCAGCGCGGTTGGGGGTATCACAAAGCCTGCGGTGCGGCAGGGTAACGGAAAGGGCTGACGATCGTGTGGGAAGGCGGCTAGAAACGTGCGCCGCGCAGCGCATTGGCGCAGAGGTGCTCCTCCGGCTGCGGCGGAATCTTCGGGACGACCGCGAAGAGCAGCTCGCGCAGGCGCTCGTTGTTCTCGTTGAAGACGGTCACGACCTGCTCGTGCGAGACGGGGTCGGTGCCCTCGACGCCGACGTCGTGGTCGGTGACCATCGAGATGTTCGCGTAGCAGAGCTCGAGCTCGCGTGCGAGAAAGCCTTCCGGGTACGCGGTCATGTTGATCACGTCCCAGCCGGCCTCCTGGAACCAGCGCGACTCGGCTCGCGTGGAGAAGCGTGGGCCCTGGATCGTGACGACCGTGCCGCCGTCCCGGACCGGGATCCCCAGTTCCCTCGCGGTCTTGACGAGCAGCGCGCGCAGGTCGGGGCAGTACGGGTCGGCGGCGGAGACGTGCGTCGTCTCTGGGCCGTCGTAGAAGGTGTCCTTGCGGGCGCTGGTGCGGTCGACGAACTGGTCGCAGACGACGAACTCGCCGAGCTGCAGCTCCGCCTTCAGCGCGCCCGAGGCGTTCGGCCCGATGATGCGGCGGACGCCGAGCTCCTTCATCCCCCACACGTTCGCCCGGTACGGGATCGCGTGCGGCGGCAGCTCGTGGTTGCGCCCGTGGCGGGGCAGGAAGGCGACCCGCACACCCTCGATCTCGCCGACCACGTAGGGCGCCGAGGGCTTGCCGTAGGGCGTGTCGAGCTCGACCTCCTCCACGTCCTCGAGGAACGAGTAGAAGCCCGACCCGCCGAAGATGCCGACGTCTGCGCCCGCCATCGCGGCGCGGAGCCTAGCGACCGCGGCCGACCCAGAGCTCGATCTTCGCGCTGTTGCCGAGCCGCTTCCCGGGGCCCGGGCTCTCGCGCATGACCTTGCCCTTCCTCTTCTTGGTCGACTTGAGGTAGCGCACGTGGCCGACCTTGCAGTGCCGCTTCTTGATCGAGGCCCGCGCCTTCGCCAGCTTCTTCCCGACCACGTTCGGCACGAGGCACGGTGGCTTGAAGACGGTGCTGCCGCAGCCGCCCAGCGCCTTGCAGGCGTTCAGACGGCCGCCGGTGGCGACCTTGCCGTGCAGCGTGCCGAGCGAGTCGACGCCGCCGAGGACCGACGCCTTGAGCTTGGCGACCGTGAAGGACGGGTGCGCGGCCTTGACCAGCGCGGCCACTCCGGTGACGTGCGGGGTCGCCATCGAGGTGCCGCTGATCGTGTTGTAGTCCTCGCTGGAGGCCCGCAGGCAGCGCAGCGAGAGGTCGTCGAGGTAGCCGCCGTCGCCGACGGTGCTGTCGCTGTTCGCGATCAGGCGCAGGGACGGGTAGAACGCCGCCGCGCCGTCGTACGCGGATACGTCGGTCGAGAGCCCGGTGAACACACCGCCGGTCGAGCCCGACCAGCTGCTCCCGGTGAAGCTCGTTCCGTCGGACGACCCCAAGACCTGGAAGTAGTCGTGGCCCGGCTGCGAGTCGAGCCGCAGGCTGTAGAACAGCCGGCAGCCGGTCCGTCCCAAGAGGCTCGCCATGGGCGTCGAGCGGTAGAACCGGGTGTCCGTGCCGGGCTGGTAGGAGCCTGCGGGCGAGTCAGCCGCGCTGTAGAGACCACTCGCGGACGTCGGCGACTGGCCGAACGGCAGGCCGGCCACCTGGTAGGTCGCCCAGCTCGCGAGCGACTCGAAGCCCTCGCCGGCGAGCGTGTCGTACGCCGGCCATGTGCTCTGGATCTCCAGTCCCGGAGCGGCGAGGTCGACGCTCTGGCCGTAGTTGGAGAAGATTGCGAGCCTGTCGTTGGAGTCCGACGCCGCAACGCAGATGACGTTGGCGAGGTTGTCGGGCGCCGCGCCGTAGTTACAGGGGTAGTGCGGGGTCTGGTCGTCGCTGACGCCGTCGTTGCCCGCCGCGAAGACGAAGAGCGTGTTCGGGCAGGAGGCGATCGCGTCGCGCATCGCAGCCGAGTAGCTCGTCCCGCCGAGGCTCGCGTTGACGATGCTCGCGTCGTGCGTGCACGCGTAGGCGAGCCCGGCGGTGACGTTGGCGGTCGAGCCGCTGCCGTTCCCGTCGAGCACCCGCACGGGCATCAGGCCCACCTGCCAGTCGATGCCGGTGAGGCCACGGCCGTTGTTACCGCGCGCTCCGATCGTCCCGGCGACGTGGGTGCCGTGGCCGTTGAAGTCACGGGGGTCGCTGTCGCCCCGGACGAAGTCGTGGCCCGGGACGACGTTCGCGGAGAGGTCGAGGTGGTCGGTCGAGATCCCGGTGTCGACGACCCCGACGGTCACGGCCGTGCTGCCGGTTGTGATGTTCCAGGCCGCGGGCGCGCTGATCTTGGCCAGGCCCCACAGCTGCGGGTAACGCGGGTCGTTCGGAACGGCGTCGGCGTGGTAGAGATAGTTCGGCTCCGCGTAGGCGACGGCGGGGTTGCCGCGGAACGAGGCGACGGCGTCCTGCACGGAGCCGTCGACGTGCACGAGCTGGAGGCCCGGCACGACGAGCCGCTTCACGGTCGTCGCGGACTCGCCGGAGAGCGCTTTCTTGCGCGAGAGGGGACCGGCGTTCGGGCGGAACCGCACGAGGACCTCACCCGGGACGTACGAGCGATTCGCACCCTTCAGCGTCAGCGTGACCGCGTTGCGGGCCGCCCCCGCGCCGCCGGCTGACCCCGCCACGGCAGCCGTGAGCAGCGCAGCGACAACGGCGCCACAGACCCTTGACCTCCCCAACAAGCCCCCTCCCGATAGACCCGCTCTCACGAGTCGTTATAGGTCGTCAAAAGGACGGATTCAAGCCTGTGATTCTTCCGCGGCCGCCGAGGCGTAGGCGAGCTGGAGGTTCGCGAGCACCTGGTTGAAGTCGCGAAGTGCATCCTCGGGGACCGAGCCCTCGAGCACCGGCACGAGCACGCGGAGAGCCTCGATCCCGAGGCGCGCCTGCTCGAGGTCGCGCGACTCCGCGTTCAGGCGGTGGTAGGCGAGCGAAGAGACGGAGTAGAGCGTCTGGAGCAGGAGGTCGGAGACCTTGAGCTTTGCGAGCTCCGCCTGGATCTCCTCGATCAGGCGCTGCTCGTCGTCAGCCACCGACCGGCTCTCGCTCCCGCGCCTGCTCGGCGTAGATCTCCTCGAGCGAGGCGCCTGCGGCGTGCCGCGCGATCTGGCGCTCGGCCGCGTTGGCGGCCGGGATCGTCAGGTACGACGCACAGCCGAGTTCCTCCGCAGCCGGCTGAACCCACTCGAGCAGCCGCTCGAGGTGCGCCCGCGCCGGGCGAACATCGCCCGTCGAGAGGTCGATCAGCTCGCCGGAGAGACCGTACCTCGTCGCGCGCCAGAGGTTCTCGTCGATCAGGCGATGCGGGTGCGAGGGGAGCGGCTCACCTTCGTCGACGGCGCGCGCGATCCGAGCCGTCAGGGCGTAGCAGAGCGCGGCCAGGCCGCGGGCCTCGCCGAGGTCGGGCTGCGCGTCGCAGATGCGGATCTCGACCGTCGGGAACGCGAGGTGCGGGCGGACGCTCCACCAGAGCTGGGTGTGCTCGTCGATGGAACGGGTGTCGAAGAGGAAGCGGACGTAGCGCTCGAAGCCGTCCCAGCCGTCGTACGCGTCGGGCACCCCACACCGCGGGAACATCTTCGTGAAGATCTCGGTGCGCGCGGAGTGGAGGCCGCTGTTCACGGCCTCGACGAACGGCGAGCTGGCGGAGACGGCGAGCAGCTCGGGCAGGAAGTTGCGCAGGCCGTTGCAGACGGCGACCGCGCGGTCCGGGCCGTTGATCGCGACGTGGACGTGCAGTCCGAACGTGTTGTTGCGCCAGACCACGTAGCGGAGGATCTCGTCGTTGCGGCGGTAGTGAGGCGTGTCGATGATGCGCTGCTCCTGCCACGGGCTCCAGGGGTGCGTGCCGGTTGCCGCCAGGCCGACGCCGACCGAGTCCGCGAGCTCGAACAGCTGCGCGCGGCGCTCGCCGAGCCGGGCGGCCACCTCGTCGAAGGAGTCGCAGCGACCGGTGCGGATCTCGACCTCGGAGGCGATCAGCTCGCCGACGAGGTGCTCCTCCAGCGGCGTGCCCTGTGCGGCAGCCTGTAGCTCCTCGAAGCGGTTGGTGAGATCCAGGGTCTCCGGGTCGAGGACGGCAAACTCCTCCTCGACGGCGACCGTGAGGTCGGTCGCAGACTCGAACTGCTCGCGGGCGAAGGCGATCTGTTCCTCGGG
>Ga0207428_10007357_pt1 | contig 10051 bp, 7 predicted proteins | sample RhiMethybrSRZTD1_FD_187600 | JGI IMG/M metagenome (GOLD analysis project Ga0207428, IMG submission 187600) | Populus rhizosphere microbial communities from Tennessee, USA - Rhizosphere MetaG P. TD hybrid SRZTD1 (SPAdes) (version 3) | ecosystem: Host-associated > Plants > Roots > Rhizosphere >... | reverse complement strand
TCGGGCAGATCGAGCTCGCCGGATCCGACGTTTTCGTTCGTGTAGAACTTGATCTTCTTGAACCCGACGACGCGTGAAACCACGTGGACTTCGCCGTGGTAGTAGGCCGCGGGCAAGGCCAAAGGCCGATGGCCGAAGGCCGATGGCAGATCGCTTGCCGGTTCGCGAGCCTGCCTTCCGAAGGCGTCGGGTTCGATGCTTTCCTTCGGCCATTGGCCTTCGGCCTTCGGCCTGACACCATCCCCGGCGAATGTATCCAGGATGGTCACCTTGGTGTACGTGATCGCGTCGGTGTAGTAATCGCAATCGACCTGCCGCACGAACGCCTTCCGGCCGTCGAAATCGAATCGCTCTACCTGAAACAGCTGGCCCTCGACGATGTAGATCGCTTTCTCGTGCAGTGTCGCCGGCCCGCTGGTGAAATCGGTCTCGCCGATCACGCGCTCGCCGTCGGTGACATCGACCACGACGAAGTTATCGGACGTGACTGAACGCAGGCTCACGGCGTCGGCCGGATACGACTCCTGCATCCACTGCCACTGGCCGTCGACCTGGTGCACGAACCCGTCCTCGGCGAGCACCGTCAGGACGTCCTGGACGTTCACGGTGCCGTAGTGCTCGTCGGCCGTGAACGGCAGCTCGAAGGCCGCGCACTTCACGTGATCGAGCAGGATATGGAGATTGTCCGGATTGACGAGCGCGTGCTCGGGCGACGCGCCGAAAAAATATTCCGGGTGCCGGATCACGAACTGGTCGATAGGCGCGCTGGAAGCGACCAGCACGGCCGCCGATCGTCCGGTGCGGCGCCCGGCGCGTCCCGCCCGTTGCCACGTCGCCGCGATACTGCCGGGATAGCCCGCCATCACCGACACGTCGAGCGCGCCGATGTCGATCCCCAGCTCGAGCGCGTTGGTCGAGACGACACATCGAACTTCACCCGTTCTCAGTCCGCGCTCGATTTCCCGCCGGCGCAGCGGGAGATAGCCGCCGCGATAGCCCCGGATCACGTCGGAGGCGCCAGGAGTCCCGTCGAACGCATCCTTGAGATAGGTCGTCAGGATCTCGGTGGAGAGCCGGCTCTGTGCGAAGACGATCGCCTGCAGGCCGCGCTTCAGGAACTCGGTCGCGATCCGGCGGGTCTCCGCGAGATACGACTTGCGAATCCCCAGCTGCGGATTGACGACGGGCGGATTGATGAACAGGAAGAATTTTTCTCCTCGCGGGGCGCCGTTCTGATCCACGAGCGAAAACGGCGCGCCGACGAGCCGCTCGGCGAGCTCGCGCGGGTTGGCGATCGTCGCCGACGAGCAGATGAAGACCGGCGACGATCCGTAGTGCCGGCACACACGATGGAGCCGCCTGATGATGTTCGCCAGGTGACTGCCGAACACACCGCGATACGCGTGCAGCTCGTCGATGACGACGAACTTCAGGTTCTCGAAAAGTTTCGCCCAACGCGGATGGTGCGGCAGGATTCCCGAGTGCAGCATGTCCGGGTTGCTCAGCACGACGTGCGCCCGGGCACGAACGGCGCGGCGCGCGTCCTGCGGCGTGTCGCCGTCGTAGGTGAACACGCCGATGTCGCCGCCGCCCGCTTCTCCAATCCGTTCCGCGAGCTGGTGGAGCTCGGCCAGCTGATCCTGCGCGAGTGCCTTCGTCGGAAACAGATACAGCGCGCGCGTCGACGGGTCATTCAGGATGCTGTGCAGGACCGGGGCGTTGTAGCAGAGCGTCTTCCCCGACGCGGTGGGCGTGACGATAACGGAGTGCCTGCCCGCGAGCGCATGCGCGATCGCGTCCGCCTGATGGCGGTAGAGCCGATCGATCCCGCGCGTTCGCAGGGCCTGCTGCAGACGCGGGTCCAGAGTCTCGGGGAAGGGCTCGAAGATCGCGGGGGCCGGCGCCAGCCGCTTGACCGCCGTGACGTGCGGGTCGTCGTCGCCTATCCGCGCCGCGGCCTCGTGGGCCGCAACCATCCGTGAGAGCGCCTGTTGCAGTGACTGCTCCTTGTCACCAGGCACCGCCGGAAGCCACGACATCGGGCTGGATCGTACCGCGGCAGGAAGGGGCGATCAAGGGGCGAAGGCGAAAAAATTTCGAACTTCGAAGTTACTTCTTTGCATACATCGCCGCGATTCCGCTCAGCCCGACCAGCCCGATGAGATTCGGAAAGACCTGGAGCGCATTCATCAGATCGCCCCACGCCCACACCACTTCGGGACGGATGGTGGCGCCCAGTGGAATGAGCAGGCAGTAGATCCAGCGATACGGCGTGGTGACTTTGCGGCCGAGGATGTATTCGAGGAATTGCTCGCCGTAATAGGCCCAGCCAATGAGCGTCGTGTAGCCGAAAAGAAAGGCGCAGAACGCGACAATCCAACCGCCGACGGTGGGAATCGCGGCGTTGAATGCGCCCGCGACGGCGGCGGTGCTCGTCAAATAGGCCGTGCCGGCCTGACGCGCCGCGATCGACTGCTCCGCCACGCCAGACACGAGGATCGTCATCGCGCTGATCGTCGCGGTGACGAATGAGACGATGAGCACCTCCATGACCGCCTGGAGTCCTTGCTGCGCCGGGTTGTCGGATCGCGACGTCCCGTAGGCAACAGCGGCGGTGCCGTATCCCGCTTCGTTCGCGTAGATGCCGCGCGCGATGCCATACCGCATCGCGACAAACGCGCCGAATCCCATCGCCGAACGCATCGTCAACGCCTCTCGAAAGACCATCGAGAAGACGTGCGGCAGACGATCGGCGAAGGTCACGATGACGACGAGTCCGCCAAACAGATACAGGCCGACTTTCAACGGAACGAGCTTTTCAGCGGCGCGGCCGATCGCCTTGATGCCGCCGATGATGACGGCCCACGTCAGGACGGCGACGATGACCCCGACGATCCAGGTTCTGAGGCCGAACACGCTGTTTACCGCCACCGCGATCGAGTTGGGCTGCGTGAACGGAGTCGTCGTCAGCGCGGCAACGCCGGCGACCAGCGCATAGATCCACGCGAGAGCGGGAGACTTCAGACCGTCGCGCAGGTAATACATCGGCCCGGTCAGGACGACGTTGCCTCGAGCCTCGCGAAATCTGATGCCGAGCACGGCTTCGGAAAACTTGATGGCGGTCGCGACGATGCCGTAGACCCAGATCCAGAACAGCGCGCCGGGTCCGCCGGTGATGATCGCCGTCGCGACGCCGGCGATGTTGCCGGTGCCGACCGAGGCGGCAAGCGCGGTCATGAAGGCCTGGAACGGCGTCAACGCGCCCGCGGCGCCCTGCGACTGCGGCGCGGCGATGGCGCGAAAGGCCTCCGGCAATCGCCGGAACTGCACGAAGCCGAGCCGAATCGTCAGGAACAGCCCCACGCCCAGGAGCACTCCGACGACGTAGGGCATGAAGAGCCAGTCGGCAGCTGCTTGGATCGCGTCGGCCATGGGGCGAGACATCTTAAGGCAAAAGGCAGAAGGCAAAAGGCAAAAACGCCTCTTCACCGACGTGAATGCACTGCCGCAGGTTTGACAACCAAAACCACGCCGCTTCCGTCACAAGCAGGCATGCGATGCATGGCCGCGTCGTTCTTCGGGCTGTTTCTTCTGGCCGGATCTGTCCAGACCGGGAGTTCCGCGCAGCGTATCGAAGAAGCTGCATTCATCACCATCGGCGGCATTGAACAGTGGGTCACCACTCGTGGCGACGATCGCGGACATCCAGTGCTGCTGCTCCTGCACGGCGGCCCTGGCGATGTTCAGTCGCCTTTCGTCTCCACTTACGCGCCGTACGAGAAGGACTTTGTTCTCGTGCAATGGGACCAGCGTGGGGCGGGACGAACGTTCTTGAAGAACGGCGCGGCCGGCGTCACGCGCGAGACGCTGATCGCCGACGCGATCGATCTCGCCGGACAACTGCACAACAGGTTTTCACGGGCGCCGCTGATTCTGTTCGGTCATTCCTGGGGCACCATCATCGCAACCGGAATGGCACAGCAGCGGCCGGACTTGATCGCCGCCTACGTGGGAACCGGCCAGGTTTCATCCTGGGCCGGCACGGTGCAGTTTCAGTTCGACTTCCTCAAGCAACGCTACAAGGAGAATGGCGACACCGCCGCGCTCGCCGATCTCGAGGCCATCGGCAAGCCGGATCCGAAGAACGTCAAGCAGTACTTTGGCTTCTCGCGCCCGATCCGCCAGAACATGAATGCGTCGGACACGGCCTGGCTCACCGGCCTGAGGAAGGCGTACAGCGCCAACGGCGAGACCGAGGGGATGGTCAAGACGATCGGTGACGGAATGAGCGCGTCAGGTTCCGCCTTGATTGGCGCATCGGTCGAAGGGGATCTTTCCGCGACCGCGACCAGCTTCAAGATCCCCTATTACGTCATTCAGGGGCGGCACGATCTGTTCACGCCGACTACGCTCGTCGAGGCGTACTTCGCCAAGATCTCGGCTCCCAAGAAACGGCTGATCATCATCGAAGACGCAGGCCACTTCGCGCTCGCCACGCACCAGGCCGAGGTGATCGCAGCGCTCAAGGAAGTGATCAAGTAGTCAGATGTTCGACCTGCCCTGTGAGCCGTCGACCGGAATGCACGCGCCGGAGATCCAGCTCGCTCGCGGAGACGCGACGAACGCCACGACCGTGCCGATCTCTTCTGGCGTTCCAAAGCGGCCGAACGGCAGCTCACGACGGATGAACGCCGCGATGCCGTCCGGGTCTTCCTGCTGGCGCTTCCACCACGATCCACCCTCGAAGAGGATCGATCCCGGGGCGATGCTGTTCACGCGGATGTTGTCGCGCGCCAGTTGCTGCGAGAGAGATTTCGCCAGGCTGATTTCGGCAGCCTTCACGACGTTGTAGGTCATCCGGCCGCCGGCCTCACGGCCATAGATCGACGTGATCATGATGATCGCGCCGCCGCCGCCGCGGCGCAGGTGCGGAACGACCAGCCGCGACATGCGAATGGCGGGATAGAGCATTTGATCGAGGGCGCTCTGCCAATCTGCATCAGAGGTCGCAAGCAGGTCTGCGCCTCCGGCCACTCCGACGTTGTTCACGAGAATGTCAATCCGTCCGAAGCGATCGATCGTCTGGCTGACGACTGCTTCGGTCCCTTCAGTGGTCGACACGTCGGCTGCGACGGCGAGGACTCGATCGGCCGCTTTCACGGATTGCGCCACCGCGCTTGCCGCCTCGCGCAGCGTCTCGGCGCCGCGGGCGCACAGCGTGACCCGGCATCCTTCGGCGGCGAGCGCCAGAGCGCTGGCGCGGCCAAGCCCGCGACTCGATCCCGTGACGATGGCGACTTTGTCGGTAAGCTGCAAATCCATGAGCTGCGTAAATCTATCCGATTGAAGAGCGCCCACACGCGTGAAAGACTGACCTCATGAAACTCGCCGCCGGAATGCTGCTCGTCGCAATGGCTGTCGCATGCGCGGCGAAAGACCCGTTCGCCGCGCCGCCTGATGTCGCGGCGCCGCCCGCCGACGCGCTGAAAACGCCGTCCGGTCTTGCGTCAAAAGTGCTGCAAGTCGGATTGGGTCAGACGCATCCCGGGCCTCAGTCGATGGTGACTGTCCACTACACCGGCTGGACGACGGACGGCAAAATGTTCGAAAGCTCGGTGAAGGACGGCAAGCCGATTACGGCGCCACTCAATCAACTCATCCCGGGATGGGTTGAAGGCGTGCAACTGATGCGCACCGGAGAGAAACGGCGGTTCTGGATTCCCGGCGCGCTCGCCTACGACAACAACCCTGACCCGGACATGCCCAAAGGAATGCTCGTCTTCGACATCGAGCTCATCAGCATCAGGTGAAGATCTCGTGAGGACCTCGGGTTTCGTTGTCGACGTGTGACTCACGTCGAGATGTTGCAGACGAAACCCGAGGTCCTCACGTCTCAAAACTTGGAAAGTGCGCTCATCAACCCGGCCGCGCCCTTCGGCGGCGGGACGCTGCCGGTGACGATCGTCTTGTTGTCGATCTCTTTTCCGTAGAGCTCCTTGTTCTCGCCGCCATCGTCGCGGAAGCTCGAGCCCTGGATTGAGAGACCGGCGAAGACACCCTTCGCCCGGGAATAAGACAGCATCTCCGCACGCAGGGTTGCGTCCGTTTCAGCGGCTGCCTCTCGGCCGACCGGTCCGGCCGCCACCGCGGCGTCGGCGCCGACCTTGAAGTTGTTCGACAACAAGTGATCGACGCCCTGCTTGTTCATCACCAGCAGGATCACGTCCGTGTCAGTGCCGCCGATTTGCAGCCCCGCGCTGCCGCCTTCAATCCGGATGCCGCCCGGCGCGCTCCATTTGGAAGCGCCCGATGTACGGCACGAGACGTAACCGCGACCATATTGGCCGCCGACGCCGAGCGCGGCTTTCTTGACGCCCGGGATGATCACGACACATTGAGCCTTCGTGAGCAGGTTCTTCGGGATGCCTTTGTCCGCCGCGCCGGCCATCTCGGTGAGCACCTGCTCGGCCGCCTTCAGGCGGCTGTCGTCAGCCGCGAGCGCGACAGGCGCCGCGAGAGCCAACGCCAGAACGATCGTCACATGGATTCGCATGTGATCAGTCTACTTCGCAGCTGCGTGATGAGCGCGGAGATATGATCCGCCTCGCTCATGAAACGGTTGGCGCAAATCGTCCTGATTGCTCTCGTCGCGATCGTCTCGGTCGTGGCGATTCGCACGCTCCGGCTACGCAGCGCGCAGCCGCTTCCCGGCACTCCCGCGCCAATCGAGATCGACGCGCGGGCCGCCGCGGATCGGCTGGCTGGTGCGATTCGCTTTCCGACCATTTCGTGGGGCGACGCCACCAAACGCGATCCGGCGGCGTTCCTCGGTCTCCACCAATACCTGCTGACTCAATTTCCCGGCGTCAGCCGCGAAATGTCGCGGGACACCATTGCCGCGTACTCATTGCTCTACACGTGGCCGGGACGCCGTCCTAATCTCCCTCCTGTCATTCTCGCCGCCCATCTCGACGTCGTCCCTGCCGAAACGCCCGGCCGCTCGTGGCAGCATCCGCCGTTCAGCGGCGCGATCGCCGACGACAGCATCTGGGGCCGTGGCGCGATCGACGACAAGAGCGGCGTGCTCGGCATTCTCGAAGCCGTTGGCGCGCTGATCGCGTCCGGCTTCACGCCCGAGCGCACGGTGTATCTCGCCTTCGGTCACAACGAAGAGGGCGACGATGATGCGAGCGGCGCGGCGGCGATTGCGGCCCATCTCGGCGGGCTCGGTGTTCACGACGCCTGGCTCCTCGACGAGGGCGGCCTGATCTACGACCACGTCATCGGCGTTCCACGGCCGGTGGCGCTCGTGGGGATCACCGAAAAAAATCCGGTCATCGTCGAGCTGCGCGTGACGGCCGCCGGGGGACACGCGTCGATGCCGCCGGCCGAATCGGCGGTCGGCATCCTCGGCCGCGCGCTGGACCGGCTGGAGCATCATCCGATGCCCGCGCGGCTCGACGGCGCCGCGCGCGAGATGTTCACGACCCTCACGCCGGACATGTCGATGCCGCTGCGAGCGGTGTTCGCGAATCTCTGGCTGACGAAACCGATCGTGCTCTGGCGGATGGGACGGACGCCTGAAACCAGCGCCGCCGTGCGGACGACGATCGCGCCGACAATGCTCGAGGGCAGCCCGAAGGTGAACGTCCTCGCCACGTCTGCCCGCGCGATCCTCAACGTGAGGCTGCTTCCCAACGACAGCGCGGAGGCCGTGGCGGCGCACATGCGGGGCGCGATCGCCGACGACCGCGTCGAGGTCCTCGCCGTCGCGGGCGGCGCCGGTCCCCCGGTGCCAATCTCGCCGATCGGCACGGCGGAATTCGTCCGCCTGCAGTCGGCGATTCGCGCTATTTACCCCGAAGTGGTCGTCTCGCCGTTCCTGACGATGGCCGCCACCGACTCACGCCATTACGTCCGCGTCGCGCCCAACATCTACCGGTTCCTGCCGATCAGGCTTGCTGGCGAACTGGAACTGGTGCACGGCGTCGACGAACGCGTGCGCATCGATGCCTATGAAAAAGCCATTCGCATCTACGCGACGATCATCCGCGATCTGGCCGGGAAATAGGCTGCGTTTCGACCCCGGCCTCTGGTCTCGGTACCGAGAGCGCCCGTGGCTGGGAGGGTCGTCATGCGGGGCCTCCGCCTTCGCGACGCGGAAAAACGTCGCTTCAGAGAGTTCGTCTTGGCAAACGCGCGCGGGGACCCCCAGCCCCACGCGGTGTCGCCCTCTTCCGCGACGTTTTTCAGACTGCCGCCGTCGCGTCGCTCCGGAGTCGGCCCGCATGACGACCCTCCAGCCACGGGCATTACGTGTCGCAGTGCACAGTCACGAACCCCGGCACTGACACGCCGAAAGGGACGGCGTTGATGTCGTGGTGGCCGACGTTGGAGTGGCCCGATGGGCGACAGGTTGAAATCGCGCTGGAAGACGTGAGCGTTTCGAGCGCGACGGCCGAAGGCATGTTTGGTTTCCAAGCCGGGTAGGCCTCGCGCGATACGCGATAGTTTGAAACGCGAGCGGATGGAAGCGCGATTTCCGAGGGCCACGACCTCGGAGGCCACCACGACATCAACGTCGTCCCTTTCGGTTTCGGCGCGTCACTCGGTGCTTACGACACGTCCGCGGACCGCGCGAGCTAGAACTGAAAGTAGATGAACTGCGCGCCCTGGAAATCGCCGAACAGCACGATCAGGTACCCGACTGCGCCGTACAACGCGTACCGCGTCGCGGTGCCCAGCGTCAGCGGCGCGGACTCGGAGCATCGACGCGCCTGATAGATGTGCACGATGAGCAAGGGCAGGACGATCTCGAGGAAAGGCACGACGAGTGACGGAATCGTGGACGCACCGGGGCGAAGATCGGTCGCGAGCAAGCGCGTGAACCACGCGATTTGCGACAGGGACTGCGACCGGAAGATCAACCAGCCGTAGCACGTCACGTGAAACATCAGCACACCGAGCGCGATTCGTGACCAGGTGAGTCCGCGGCCAAGGGCGATCCCGCGAAAACGCGCCCATTCGTGGATCGTCCGCCCGGCAACCAGCGCGAGCCCTTGATACAGGCCCCAGAGCACGAACGTCCACGCCGCGCCGTGCCAGAGACCGCCCAGCGCCATCGTGATCATCAGATTGCGGTAGGTCGCCAGCCGCGATCCGCGATTGCCGCCGAGCGGGATGTACAGGTAGTCGCGCAGCCAGGTCGACAGACTGATGTGCCAGTTGCGCCAGAACTCCTGGGGCGACACGACGAAGTACGGGAAGAGGAAATTGACGTTCAGCTCGATGCCCATCAGCTTCGAAATGCCGCGGGCGATGTTCGAATACCCGGCAAAGTCGCCGTAGATCTGAAACGCGAACGCATACATCGCCACGAAGACGTCGAGGCCCGTCGGCGACGCGCCCGGTCCGAACACCGCCGTGACGAGATTGGCGAGATTGTCGGCGACGAACATCTTCTGGAAGTAGCCCCAACCGGCCAGCCAGAGCCCTTCGACAACCTGATCGCGGGAGATCGTTCGCGGCCGCGCGATCTGCGGGAGGAGCAACGAGGCACGGAGGATCGGCCCGGCGACCAGATGCGGAAAGTACGAGACGAACAGCGCGAAGTCGATGAAGTTCGATGTGGGTTGGATGTCGCGCCGGTACACGTCGATGACGTAGCTGATCGTCATGAACGTGTAGAACGAAATCCCGATCGGCAGGATGACGTTCAGCGTCACGGGATCGAGATGCCACCCGAGCGTGTCGAACACGGCGGCGAGGCTTGACGCGAAGAAGTTGAAGTACTTGAAGAAGCCCAGCATCCCCAGGTTGAACGCGAGGCTGAGCACGAGCGCCAGCCGGCGCCGGCGCGGGACGATGGCCGCGCCCAGATACCGGCCGACGAAAAAATCGACCACCGTCGATCCGATCAGCAAACCAAGGAAGCGCCAGTCCCAGGCCGCGTAGAAGTAGTAGCTGGCGGCCACGAGCATCACGTTCTGCGCCCGGTGCGGGAGCAGCCGGTAGAGCGCGTAGACGACGAGGAAAAAGGCGACGAACTGGA
>Ga0207428_10007353_pt1 | contig 10055 bp, 8 predicted proteins | sample RhiMethybrSRZTD1_FD_187600 | JGI IMG/M metagenome (GOLD analysis project Ga0207428, IMG submission 187600) | Populus rhizosphere microbial communities from Tennessee, USA - Rhizosphere MetaG P. TD hybrid SRZTD1 (SPAdes) (version 3) | ecosystem: Host-associated > Plants > Roots > Rhizosphere >... | reverse complement strand
AGTAAACTCAGAAGCTTTCTGAAAAAGCATATAAGTCATGGCGACAACAAAGAGGTTCTTTACGAGCTGTCCGAAGGAAAAATTCGCCCGTCCAAGGCGCTAGCCGAAGCCCTCGGTGGGTTGATGAGAGGCAAACCCGAGTTCGTATTGATTGACGATCAGAAAGCAATTTTTGAGTCGGCACTGGCGGCGGCAAGCGAGGCCTCGGACCAAGCACCCAAGGTGATGATCATCGAAGGTGGACCGGGCACCGGGAAAACTGTTCTCGCTATCAATCTGCTGGTGAAGCTCACCGAATTGAAGCTGATGAGCAAATACGTCTCCAAGAATGCTGCCCCACGCAAGGTCTACGAAAGCAAACTGGTTGGCACCATCAAGCGCAGCCATTTCTCGAATTTCTTTTCAGGCTCTGGGGCATTCATCGACACTGAGCCCAACACATTCGACGCGCTTATCGTGGACGAAGCTCACCGGCTGAATGAGAAAAGCGGGCTTTACGGAAACCTGGGGGAGAACCAGATCAAAGAGCTGATTGACTCAGCGAAATGCTCAATTTTCTTCATTGATGAAGACCAGCGTGTAACCTTGAGCGATATCGGCAGCAAGCAGGCGATACGCGCCTTTGCAAAAGCCAAGGGTGCTGTGGTTGAAGAACACGTGCTGTCTTCGCAGTTTCGCTGCAGTGGTTCTGACGGTTACCTGGCATGGCTGGATGACACGCTAGGCATTCGCTCGACGGCAAATCCGACGCTTGAGACTCAAGAGTACGAGTTTAAGGTGTTCGATTCACCTCAGGCGATGCATGAAGCAATCAACGAGAAAAACCACAGAAACAAAGCTCGTGTGGTCGCGGGTTATTGCTGGCCTTGGCTGAGCAAGAAAGACTCCACCGCCGCTGATATCGTTATTGGTGACTACAAACGCCAATGGAACCTGGATCAGGATGGCAGCCTATGGATCATCGCTGAGAACTCCATCGAGCAAGTTGGCTGCATTCATACCTGCCAAGGTTTGGAAGTCGACTACATCGGGGTGATCATCGGGCCAGACCTAGTCGTACGTGACGGTAAGGTAGTGACATCCCCAGATGAGCGCGACAAGCACGATAAATCGATTCGCGGCTGGAAAAAAATGATGAAAGAGCAACCTACCCTCGCGAAAAATGAAACAGACCTGATCATCAAGAATACATACCGAACCCTGATGACACGCGGGATGAAGGGTTGCTACCTATACTGCACCGACAAAGAGACTGCGCAATACTTTGAGAGTCGGCTTAGCCAACACAGCAATCATTGACGCCATCGTTTGCTAGAAGCCCCTATTCATGCGAGTGGGGACATCGTACGCGCAGGGGCGACAATCGTAAGCGTCCACCCAACTCACCTTACGTAAGTCAGGTCGGCACCCACTGATGCGGCAGCAATTGCCCGATCTCGCTGGCCCGCTGTGTCGGTAGTGCTTCCTTGCTGGCCTGGGAGAGATAGCTAAACTCTGGCAGGTCGAGGGTTTGCACCTCAACGATGCTGAACCCGCTGGAGGCGGTTGCGTGCTGCCGAGGGCGGATGATTTCGAAACGCTCGAGTTACCGCCCTCCATCGTGCAATCGTGCAGTGTCCAAATAGGGGGGATGAGCAACCGCCCGGAGGACGGCCGGGGCAGGAGACCACATGGCCAGCCTGGCCCAAACGACAGCGTCGTTACCGACGCACCTCAATTTTGTAGAAATAATCTTCGATGCTCAGGCGCCGGCGATCCGAGGTGATTGCATCGTTGATCGCGTTTTTAAGTCGAACGTAGTGTCGGCAGTTCTGAGCACGACTGAGATCGGCAATAGGCTTTACCGCTCGCAGGAACTCGTTATAACTGCTCACTGGCCGACTCATTACCTGATCGATGTTAGGCAGGGCTTTGGCATCTGCCTGCCGGCTTTCAGGCCATGCAGACTCAAGGCTCAAGTCGCCCTCTCGCAGCTCCAGCGTGAAGAGCATTTGCACCTTCCCAGTCTTTTCGTCCGCCCAGCACGGGGGGAAGTCCATACCACCATTAGCCTCCAAGCGGTGCTTGAGGTAGAGCAGCTGGCCTTTAAGGTCTGCGTTTTCTTTCTTCACGGCGATAGGGTTGCCCGGATCAGCTTGCATCGCCGTGAAGTGCTGGTACTCCTCCGCCAGTTTCTGCATCTTCTCGAGGCTGCTCTTGCCTTCAAGGCTGGCGAGGGCCGGGGATTTATCCAGTAATTGCTCCAGGGCGTCGAGCTTGCCAAGTGATGCCTCGACTTGCTCTTTGAGAAACTTGACGTCATTGGCTTTGTCGACGTCCTGAGGATCCTTCAGCGACTTCTGCACCGCCTCTTTTAACGATGTTGCTAAGGCCATAGCATCTTCGACCCGTTTCTTCACGAGCTGACCGCCGTCGCCGCCCGCCGCCTCCACCATTTTCTGTAGCTCACCAAGGGCGGTAATCTTCTGTTCCTGCTCGTCCAGTAGCTGCTTCAATCGCACAACGTCCTGCTTTGCCTGACCCGCTTCGAGTAACTGGCTGATCACTTCGTCAGGATTGCGCGAGCTGTGGGCTTTGATCTCATCGATGAGCTGAGTCTTGGCCTTGTCCAGCTGCGCCATCTTGGTATCGATCCCATCGATGGCGTGGAGCTGCTCTTGCAGCTTCTGGTTCTCCTGAGTCTTTTGAAACACCATGAAGCCGAGCAGAAGCATCAGCATAAAGATAAGGGTCAGGGCGATCTCCGTCAGCGATAGCTGGAAGATTTGGTCATTGTTCGATGCCATTTCAGGCTGCTCCTGGACTCAGTGTCAGCTGCTGCTTGATTCCGGTTGAATCTGCCGATCATCAGTTCCGGCTGCTGGCGGGCTGAATGGCACCACGTTCTCGCCGCCCAGCGGCGTTTTCTCAAGGTGATCACTGATGACGTCCAGCCTGCGCTGAACATTATCCAGTTGCTCAAGTCGGGCCAGACCACTATTGGACTCAAGGTGAGAAGAGCTGAGCTCCACCAGCCGGCTAAGACTTTGAAGAACCTGCTGCCCCATAGCCTTGACCTGTTGGTGCTCCTGATTCGCTAATTCGGCGTGCTGGCTCGATTGACTGACCACCGTCAGCAGTTGCGGGACGCTGTGTTGGAGAGTTGCCACCAGTTCCTGGCTGGCCTTTTTGATCTCTTCAGTACTACTGCCTTGCTGCTCGGCTACCTGGTGGATCTTGGCAACCGATGCCACGGTCTGGCCCATCGCCTCAGCGAGCACTTGAATGGAACTGGTGAGTTGCGTGGTGGCCCCCAGTTGCGAGCCCAATTGGGCATTTAGCGACTCTTGTTGCGCATCCACGACGGCGATCAGGGACTGGGATTGCTGGCCCATCTCCTGAAGCACAGCTTCTTGCTGGGTTTGCAGCAACTTGGTCAGTACCTCCAAGCTGGCACCGACCTGGTGCACGTCGTCCAGCACGCTGCCCATGCTTTCCAGCTTTTCGTTGATGCGCTTGATGGAGTTGTTGACCAAGCGCGCAGAGCCTTGCACATCGAGAGTCACCGACTTGAGGCTGTCGGTTGCAGTTTCGGTGACTACGCCCAGCTGCGTCACGGCGCCCTCCAGTCGATTGGAGAACAGGTCATCCGGGAACTGTACCTCATCCAGACGGGTTATCAGCCCATCAACAAAAGTCACTACCGACTGATCGATTCGTTCAGTCGCACCTTTGGCAACTGCTTCATATTCCGTGATGATCTGAGTCATGCCCAGCACAGTAGTGCGGACGTCTTGCATCAACCCCAGCATCATTTCCTTGTTGTGCTGAGTTATGGTTGCAAAGAATTCCGTGGTCTTGGCCTGATGCGCCTCCGACATCGCGAGGATCTGCTCCTTAACCGCTGTCACCGTCTCGTCGGTGGCGCGCATGACATCTGCGCGGAAGTCGACCAGCCGCTCAAGAGACTTCTGAAACTCATCAGCCAACTTCCGCGAGGCATCGATCACCTGATCCTCAACATTGCTTAGAGCATCGTCAGTACTCGGCCGGAAGCTCACCAGGGTCACGCGTACCGCTAAGCCCAGCACGGTACTCACCATGGCTGCGCCGAAGCGCACGGCAATGGTGGTCAGGTCGGTACCGATATTAGGCAGGTCGAAGAGCGAGAAGATGATTGAGGAGATAGTGAAGATGAAGCCCAGGTAGTAACACGAGTCCGCGAACTTCTCTGCCGAAATGTCGCTATCACGCAGCCGATAACCAATGAGCATGTACGCTGCCATGAAGCACAAGGGCAGCAGAAGGCCGAAGATCCATGGCTCATGCAGATACCAGCCAACAAATGAGCTACCGACTTTTAAGGCGCAAGTAAGGACGAACAGTCTCTTCAGGGAGATTTTTATTGGCATAACTCAGCCCTCCATTGGCGTCACAGCAATGAGTCGGGCGCCCGCTTTCTCGAAATAGCGTTCCCAGAAGGTCAGCTGCTTCCGTGTCTGCAATTTGGGGTAGTTCATTAGGTAATTCAGCTTGACCTGAACGCCTTCTAGACGGGTCTGTGTTTTCTGCCCATAAGCACTGGTAGCGAAGCCATCGAAGTCAGCTTGCCCTTTGAACATGCTGAAGTCGGCGGTATTGGCCAGCATGTCTGAATAGACAATGAGGGTCTTAGGGCCTTTGATGTTTTCCACTTGAAAACTATTGATCGCGACCAGCTGAAGCATCTCAAAAATTGGTGATTTGTCGGCTGGCTTTTCCTGCATCAGGGCGTTTTCCAGCTGAGTCACCGGCTCGCGAAACTCACGCTCGAAGCGCTCTTGAATGCGCGCGGGGTTGGAATCAAGTTCTGATTTTCCCGCAGCGGTACCCGGGTTGCACTTCTCAAATAGCGGTTTGGCGGTCTGAGTAAAGTCCTCACCGAGGGCATACACCGACAGTAGATAACCTTCAGGCACGACATTGTCTGCAAGGGCTTTCAAGCCTTGAGCGAAGGCTTGGCGCTGGATGAAGTTGTAAGGGTCGGTATTGTCGACCAGCACAACATAGTGGCCTAACGGGCCGGACGTGGGGCACAACGTGAGTTTATCTGTGGCTGTGGGCCTATGGAGGAAATACCAGCCTATTGCGCCCGCCATCGACAGGAGGGCAATCACCAATAGTGCAATCGTACGGAGTTCCTGACGGCGCTTTTTTTCCGCCATGCTCATCTTGCGCATTCTGGGGTTCCTGTGTCAGATCTGTTGGCGGATGGGTTCAAGTTGACTGAATTTGACGTCGTAGGACGATTGAATTCGGCGACGGATGTCTTCGATTTGGTTCAGGAGGTCAGCTAGCAGTCCTTCCTGCTCCTGCAGAGCTCGCTCATCCGCAGTTGTGTTGAAGTCAGGCAGGGTCAATTGCCGTACCGGTACGGGCTGGCGGAAGTAAGCGGGAACCGGGACACCCGTGACCTTTCGAGATATCTCGTTTTCGGTTCGGAAGATTTTTACCAGTGCACTCATCATGTGCTCGGCCTTGTCCAGCGCTCGTTGTAGGCGCTCGGGCGCGATGCGCTTCTTATCGACTTCTGCACGAAAGGCGACAACGTCAACTTTGGCTTGCTCAAGGCCCTGCTCCAGCTTGTCGACATACTCTTCTTTCAGGTGCTCCAACTCGTCCCGAATCTGAGCAATCTCATGGTCGTAGAAGGCTTTGGCTTCATCGGCGACTCTCTGGACGCTGGCATATCCTGGGTAGGGATCTGATAGCTTGTAGCCTTCACAGAGTCCGGCAAGCGCGAATACCACGCTCACGACACACAGAATTATTGAGAAGACGTCATGGAATCCGAGCGGGTTGCTTTGCAGAGCTTGGAGCGCGGCAGCGGCAATGACACTAATACCCACATCGCCAGCCTGCCCAAGCGCATCGCGGAAATGCGCGATTATCAGGCCGAGCCCTCCCATGATTACCCCCGCCACGATCACGCCCAGGTACCCGGCAAGACGGCAAATGGGGCTGATGTGATTGATGTTCGGCACGAGGAAACGACCGAGCGCAAAGGCAATGCCGACGTTTGTCGCCGCCAAGGCTCCGGCAAAAAAGAAGCCCTGGAACAATCCTCCATCTAAACCGGCAGCAAAAAAACCGGCGTTTAGAATGCCTTCGACTGCCACGGTGAATATCGCGAGCAGGATGCAGATAGCTTTACGAGTGCCGGAAATCACCTGCGCATGGCGGGTGAGCTGATTATCCTCGCGAAATTTGAGTAGCTCTTGTTCACGTTGGTGCGCCGAGCTCCGCAGATTGCGCAACTCGATTTCACGATCGGAAACTCGGCGATTCGCCTCGCGCTCAAATTCATCGGCCAGATTGGCGGTGCGATTTACCGTCTTGGTGATGTCATAGGTCACCAGGCGCTCTTGAATGCGTTGAACATGGGTCGTTGCCCAGTTCTGGTAGCTGAGGCGAAAACCTTCCAGTTTCTGGCAGATCGACTCTTCAATGCCGGAGAGGTGAGTTTCGTCGGGAGCAGGTGCGCCAGCGGCACCGAGACGCTGTGCTTGAGCTTCAATATCCAACTCTTTGAGTAGCTCATCCTTGTCGAGGACATGCAGGTCTGGATGCTCCGGATCACTCTGCCGGCGCGAAGCCCTCAACCAACCAAACAGCATCTTAAATAACTTCATCGAAACTTCCTTGAGAGCATTGCGTCAACGGCAGAGGCTTTCACAGGGAACGCCATCGCGATCCCGATCCAGACTGGAAACTCCGCATTGCTGCAGGTAGAAATTGGCTTCTTGGCAGTTGCTCATCTGTCCGCAGTAGCGCTTGGCGCCACAGACATAGTCGGCAGACGTGGCGTCCCGAGTTTTGCGCTCGGCTACCAGAGAGTTGAGAGAACGCCCAGCGCTCCTCCATTCCCAAGGGGGAATAATGTCGGACTCGGGAAGCGCCCAAAGGCCCAGGCGTGCTGTTCGGGCAGTTCCTTGCAGCGCAGGCAAGGTGGTATCGCGGTTGTAGCGATCAAAGACCCAGGCAGCGCCACGGCTAACCATTTCTCGGTTGACGCTAACCCCATCGACAGAGGCTTCGCCGATGTGCCGGCCGTACTTGTCTTCGCCACTTAAGGTGAGCTGGATGACTCGACCAAAGATCAACTTGGCGAGTTGATCCTTCGCCTGACGACCGTAGGGCTGGCCACTTTCGGGAGTGTCGATGTTGGCCATCCTGACCTTAACCTGTTGGTTGGATTCCGTTAGGCAGGTGAAGGTGTCGCCGTCACTGATGGCCACCACGTGGCACTCTATATCGTCGGCCAACGCCTTGAAGGTCACGGTGACTAGCAGCACAACTGTCCATGGGCTGAACCGCATTCTTCCCTGAACCTCCGCGCAAAGGATCGTGAGGATCCCAAGAGATAGGTAATGCCAAAAGGCTACTGTTTACGCGGAATCTTAACGGGAATTTTCAGAAAAAGCTCATTGACAGGATGACCGGACGGTATTTTCCAAGATGCGCTGAAGGCCTGTATGTCTTCAGCTAGCTGTCCGATTGGCGCCAAGGGCGCAAGGATTACCGTGTTGGATGTTTTCCGGTGCCAATCTGTTAGTTGGCGCACAAAGTGCTCAAAAAGCACCTTCCATCGGAATCCAGACCACGCTGCGTTCCAACTGGTATTCCAAGCAAGTAGACCAAAAAATTATTAACTAGAAAAAACAGATAGATACCGACTTGTTTCAAATTACCCCGGCTCCACCAATCGAAGCTGACAAAGCCCGCCCAGTGCGGGCTTTGTTGTTTCTGGCCGTATCGCAAACCCTGCAACCGTCTGAAGCAGGACTCACACTAACGATCAGTACTTGATGTCCCGCGCTGTGCGACGGGTATCCTGCTTGGTACTGCGCTTGTCCTGGCGACATTCTACGTTGCTCTTGTCATTGCCCCTTCTACAGTCATCCTTGGTTTGCCGGGCAGCGGAGCGCCCTTCCTGCCTGGTATCGCGGGCTTCACGCCGTTGCTGACCCTGCTCGGTCGCGTACGCGGGTAGCGTCACCCACTGCACGCCAGCGGCGATGAGCAGCATTGCCAGGGCTTTCAAGTAGTGATTGCGAATCATGATTTTTCTCCAATTCCATACCGCTCAATCGCTTCGTTCACTCACCGAAGAGCCCAGCGAAAACGTGCATTACATCGTACGCTCACAACTCACCAAACCACGTTGTGGTACGTAAAATCCGACGATAGGGTCGCATCGGCAGTCGCGCAATGGTTGTTATGTGCATGATTGCAATATGGGCATCGCTAACGACTAAGCCTTGCAACTGGCCTGCCCGCGAAGAGGCCAGCGAGACCCTCCAGAATATGTTGCATCCACAGTCGCCTATCTCACGCCATCTCCCCCGAGAAGCTCATGCACCAAGCCCTCCTGATCATCGACGTTCAACCCGGCTTCGCCCCGCCGCAGTGGCTGGTCGACGGTATCCAGACACTCATCGGCACCCTGCCCAGTGCCGCCACGGTCGAGCGTCATGACGAGTCCATAACCCCTTTTGAAAGGCAGCTCGGCTGGCACCCCGCGCCGGACGATGACAGCCTGATCCCCGCCGACCGCATTTTCATCAAGCACGGCTACGCGCCCACAGCGGAAACCATCGACTACCTGAAAAGCCTGAACGTCGAGCGCGTGCTGGTGTGCGGCCTGCAGACCGAAACCTGCTGCCTGGCAGCGGGGTTTGCGTTGTTTGATGCGGGTTTGCAGCCGACGTTGATTACGGATTTGACGGTGGGATCGTCGCTGGACCGGACGGGTGGGTTGGGGGTCAGGCTTTGGGAGCATCATTTCAAGCACACGGTGAGATCGAGTGACTTGTGATCGGTGCGATGACTTCATCGCGTCCTAGGACATTTCCTGTAAAACGCATCGCCTTTCATGAACTGGCGGACGCAACTTCTCGACGATAGCCTTCAAGGGTCGCTGCACATCAGCGATCGGCTTTGACAGGCCGAAGAGCAAACTTCCACTCTTCCTGATAAAACGGCATGCTTCTGCGCGTTCTGTTTTTATGGTGGCTGTGCGTGGGGCATCTTCGGATGCATCGGTTTTGTTGCTCACCGGTCTGTCAACCCGCGTACAGCTGCCACCCACATCTGATTGACAGCAGATAGTTGGCAGCTCCTTCAACCAAAGACGGAGCACAATCTTGAAAAAACATAGCCCTAACCCGCCAGACACTTCAGCAAACTCAAATACCGAAACACCCGACTCATCCAACCTCTCCAACACCACCGAACCCGCCATCAGCGCCCGCCTCCGCCACCCCACTCACCTCGACCCCGTCAGCCACGTCTTCACCCTCCGCCCCGACATCGACACGCCCTCCCTGCTCACCCACGCCAGCGAAACCCTCGCTTCGCTCAACGTCATGAGCACCGACCTTGCCTGTGATCTTGAAAGTTCGCGTCGCAACATCGCCCTGGCAATCCAGCAGTTGGCCGTGCTGGCGCAATTGCTGATGAATCGGGCACTGGACAACATCGCGCCACTCGACGAAGTGGAGGCCTGAGATAAGTCGATACAGGCCTGGAGTTACACCGAGCAGAACGAGCGCGATTTCGAGCGCTTCCAGCAAGCCTGCCGCAAGGGTCGTTTGCGTGTACGGTCGGAAGCCGACTTCGCCGCGGATCATTTGCCGTAGCTGTGTGGCAGGCTCTGGTACGGGGCTTTGATCGAAATGAATTTTTCTTCACCCCACGATTGCGTTCCTGCCTGTACATTGACCTCGCTCATTCAAGAAACTACGGTTTGCCCGCCCTCCCGCGGGCTTTTTTTTGCCTGCGATTTTGTCTGACTGTCATGCTTGCGCCCAAAACGCGAAAAGCCCTGCAAGTGTAAACCTGCAGGGCTTCTCGGTGAGGCAGACCCTCTCGTTTGCAGCTCAATGCCAACTCAATTCACAGGTTGAGACTGAGCCTCCAGCACCGGTTGCTGCGCTTTGGAAAGCACCGGCTGTTCCAGCCTCGCTCGCCCGTAAAACGCCAGCGCCGTCAGCAAACACGCCAGCCACACAAAGATCCCGGCCCAGAAGGTGTGG
>Ga0207428_10007352_pt1 | contig 10055 bp, 9 predicted proteins | sample RhiMethybrSRZTD1_FD_187600 | JGI IMG/M metagenome (GOLD analysis project Ga0207428, IMG submission 187600) | Populus rhizosphere microbial communities from Tennessee, USA - Rhizosphere MetaG P. TD hybrid SRZTD1 (SPAdes) (version 3) | ecosystem: Host-associated > Plants > Roots > Rhizosphere >... | reverse complement strand
ACGTCGCACGATCCGGCGCGCCTGGAACTGGCGGGTGTAGTCGATCGCCAGGTCGCCGTAGTCGATCTTGGCGGCGAAGCGGCAGCGCCAGAGGTGGCCGCTGAAGGCGAGCAGGGGGCCGAGCGCCACGACCACGGCGCCGACGGTAAAGGCCAGCAGGTGCGGGCGGAACGACATGAGCTCGGCGTTCGCGACGAGGACCTTGTTTGCCCACACACCGGCCTGGGCGGCGGACAGCCCGGCGATGACCCAGGCGAACCCGGCGGAGGGGAGCGACAGGAACGAGAGCCCGCCGGCGAGGTCGGGATGCGTCGCGATCGGCTTCACGGGGAGGCGCGACAGACGCCAGAGCAGGTGCGTCCAGATTCCCCACCGCCACATCATGCGGTAGACGAGGAACTGGAACACCGGAAGCGCGATCAGGGCGTACCAGTACCTGGGTGCGATCAGCTGGGGATCGAGCGTCAGCTGGCGCAGGACGGACCGGACCCCACCGACCCGCCAGACCACGGCCTGGCTCCCGATCACGGCCAGCCCGAGCAGGATCACCTCGGGCGCGACGGCGTCGCGCAGCCGCTGGGCCGTGGCAAGAATCTTCGTGACTCTGTTCTCCTCATCACCCGCCCAGCGCTCGGACCTGAAGAGCTCGATCGCCCGTCGCGTTCGCATGCGCAGCGACGCTTCGGCCTGGAACAAGAAGGGGATCGCGACCAGCAGCCGCGCATGGATGCCCCAGTCGATCACGGGTGCACCCCCCGTCATCACGCTTTCGACCAGCGCCAGCACGATCAGCGGTCCCCACGTCACCGCCACGAGCAGGATGGCGGCCTTCCGGTAGTTGGTTTCGCTGTCCGGCCGCACGCAGCCCAGACGGCGGAACAGACGGCAGAGGGGGCCACCATCGACCAGCGAGAATGGGGCCATCGACATGCGCCCCGATCATCGTGGCGAGCGCGGACGCGTTTGCCTGTCAGCCTGCGCCGCAAAACGGCGACGCCGCGGCTATCGCGGCTCGTTTTCGAGGCGGGTCAGCCAGCGGTCGACGTCGAAGCCGGGATCGCCCGTCAGCGCGCGCCACAGCCGGATGCGGTTCGCGATCTCGAGGCGCACCTCGTGTCCGTACCAGAGGTGGTCGCGGCTCAGGATCCGGCCGATGCGTGGATCGCGGAGGTCGCTGGTGTCCCACAGCAGGCGCTGGGGAACGCTGGGATTCAGCCGGAGCTTGAACATCGTGCGCGAGCGGTCGGTCCGGTTGGGCTGGCCGCAGTGCCAGATGCCGTGGTGACAGACCAGCAGCGATCCCGCCGGGCAGGCCATCGCCTGCTGCCCGACGAAGTTCTGGTAGCGCGCGATCGCGGCCTCGTTGACCCGGCGCAGGTGGCTGCCGGGCAGCACCATCGTGCCGCCCATCTCGCGAGGCGTGTCGTGGAAGAAGAAGCAGAGCTGGATGTCGAACGCCGCGCGCCGCGGGTCGAGGATCGCGTCGGCGTGCCAGGGCTGGCTCCACTCCTGGCGCGGCGCGATCACGTGCGTGTAGTGGTGGTCGTAGATCGGCGCGGGGCCGATCAGGCTCTCGATGACCGCCGCCACCGCGGGCAGCTCGATCACCGCCGCGAGCGCCGGCCAGTCGCGGAACAGGCCGGCGAGCGGGCGGCCGGGCCAGGCGTTGGCGGGGCTGGCGGGATCGGCGCCGAACGGGGAGGGCGGCCCGCCGGCGGCGAGCTCGGCCAGCGCGGCGTCGCCGACCGCGCGCGGGACGATGCCGTCGAACCGCAGGACGCCGTCGGCGACGAAGCCGGCGACCTGCAGGCTGGTGAGCCGGCGGGCGGGGGCCATCGCTAGCTCTCCACCAGCTTCTCGAGCACGAACTCGTAGGGGAGGAAGGCGGTCTCGTGTTCGGCGCCGGGCGCGGCGGCCTGCAGCGGCGGGAGCTGAATCACCCGCCAGCCATCGCGCATCGCGGCCAGCACGGACGAATAGGGCGGCTCGTCCTGGTCGCCGGCCATGTGCCGCTCGCGCCCCGTTCCGTCGAACACCGACCACGCCCCGACGGGGCTGTCGGGGCTGGAGCTCGCCGCGTAGAGGACCAGGAGCTTCTGCTTCGGCACGCTTTCAGTGTGACACGAGATCGCGCGGCGTCCGGTCGATCCACGCCGCCAGCAGCGCCAGCGCGGCGTAGGCGGCGAGCGCGAAGACGGCGAAGCCGGCCCCGCCCGACGGCGGCGGCATGAACGGCGTCGACAGCAACACCGCGGTCAAGATCGCCAGGAACACGAGCTTGGTGCGGCGCGGGCGGCCGGTGCCCGCCGACGCCCGCAGCCAGACGAGCGCGCCCGCCCACAGGGCCACCAGCTCGGCGGCGAGCGACAGCTCGCGGTGCCGCCAGAGCCCGAGGCCGATCTTCGTCGACACGTTGCCGGCGAGCGGCATATCGGCGGTGTGCATCGGCACGTCCAGGACCCAGTGGGAGAACACGCAGGCGCCGACCACGATCGCCGCGGCGCCGCCCTTCCGGCCCAGCAGGCCGCGCGCGACCAGCGCCAGCAGCACGCTCCAGGCGAGCGCGCCCAGCAGGCTGTGCGAATACGGCATGAAGAAGAGGTCGTACGGGTTGTAGGCGGTGAAGCCCGGGACGATCGCCATCTTCTCGACGCCGGCGAGGACAAAGGTCGCGAACAGCAGGTCCAGCGCCTGCACCGCCAGGAACAGCCACCCGAGCGAAAGCTTCGGCGCCCAGCGCTTGGCGGCCAGCGACACGCCGTAGTGACCGACGAACACGATGGTTCCCGGCCCTCAGCCTAGCGCGCGCCACGTGACGCCGGCCACCCGGCGTCACCCTGATTCGATCACAGCCGCCTGGCGATGGCGTCGATCAGGGCGCGGATGTCGTCGAGGGTCTGGTGCACCGTCAGCGCGATGCGCAGCCCGCCGTTGCCCGCCGACACCGCCGGGAACACCGCGGTGTTGACGTAGAAGCCGTCGTCCATCAGCTCGCCGACGATCCGGTAGGTCGTGTCGTTGTCTCCCGTCCTGACGAAGCGGATCGGCGTCGCCGCAGCCGACCCCAGCGGGAGGCCGCGTGCGCCGGCCAGGCCGTTGAACAGACAGATCCGGTCCATCAGCTTCTTCTGGCGCTCGTGGATCTCCGGCGACAGGTGGACGCGCGCCGAGGCGATCGCGGCGCCGAGCAGCGCCGGCTGCAGCGGCCCCGAGAAGATCATCGTGCTGCCGCAGGTGCGGACGAGGCGGGCGGTCTCCGCGTCGGGAAACACCATCACCGCGCCGCCCGCCGAGAACGCCTTGGCCAGCGAGGCCACCACGACCGTTCGTGGCGGGAGGGGACCGTCGCCGAGCACGGTGCCGCGTCCGTGGCGCCCCGCCCAGCTCAGGCCGTGGGCGTCGTCGATGTACAGGCGAAGCTGCTCGTGCCGCGAGACGAGCTCGCGCAGCGCAGCGTGCGGCGCCGCGTCGCCGTGCATGCTGTAGACGCCGTCGGCGAGATACCAGACGCGGCGGTGGCGGGCCGCGAGCTTGCTGACCAGCTCGTCCAGCCGGTCGACCCGGTTGTGACGCACGAAGCGGCAGATCGTTCCCGCGGCCTGGAGCGTCGGCAAAACCGCCTGCACGCTGTTGTGAACCAGCTGGTCGCAGATGACCGCGTCGTCGCGTCCGACAAGGATCGGCAGCGCGGCGAAGTGCGCCAGCGTGGTCGTCTGCGCCACGACCAGAGGCGTCCCGAACATCTTGCCCAGCAGGTGCTCCAGCTCCGCGTACGGAGGGCAGGAGACGTAGGCCCGCGACGATGCGAACTGGACGCCGTAGCGCGCCACGGCGTCGCACGCCGCATTCTTGAGCCGCAGGTCGGTCTCGAGGCCCACGTACGAGCACGATCCGAAGTTCACCTGCGGGTGTCCGCGCAGCGTCAGGAAACGGCCGCCGAGCTGATCGTCCTCGGCGGTCAGGTGGCTGAGGCCGCGCGCGATGGCGCCGCGGAACGCATCGTCGACCAGCAGTAGCCGCTCGTCGAGGTGCCCACGGAGGTCATTGTCATCGTCGAGTGTCGCCCCGTCAGGGGCCGGCGTTACATCATGAGCTTGCAATTGCGGCCATCAGTATGGCCGAGACAACTGCTGAAGCACGCTCTTTTACGTAAACGACCGTATTGCGAAGCTCGGCCGGACATTGTGAACAAACGAGCCCGCGCATTTAGCGCGGTTCATTGTCGTTGTCGGCCGAGCTCGTTTTCTACTGCAGAACTGTTTGTTGTGTGCCGGCGCACGGGAGATCGACGATGAAGCGCGAGCCGTGTCCCGGCGCGCTGTCGACCGCGATGTGCCCACCGTGGCCCTCGACGATCAGCTTGACCACGTAAAGACCGAGGCCGAGCCCGGGAATCGGCTCCATGGACGACGCGCGCTGGAACGGCTCGAAGATCTTGTCCGCCATGCGCGGATCTATGCCGGGGCCGCCGTCGACGACCTCGAGATGCGCCAGGTTCGCCGCGCGATCGTGAGTCACGCGGACCTCGATCGGCTTGCCGGCCCCGTATTTGACGGCGTTTGACAATAGATTTGTGAGGATCTGGTCGAAGCGCAACGAGTCGAGCTTCGCCGTTACCGCTCCGTTGGAGCGGACCATGATGCGATGGCGGCGGTCTTTTGCGACGCCGCTCTCGAATCCGCTCACCACCTTTCGTACCGCCGCGACGACATCCATGTCGTGCACGTCGAGGGTGAAGCGGCCGCGGTGAATGCGCGCGACGTCCAGCAGGGCGTCGATCAGCTCTCCCATCCGGACCGCCGCCGACTCGCAGCGCTCGACCCGGGAGCGGAGGGACGCGCAGTCGGGTGCTTCCTTCTCCAGCCGCTTGCCCAGCAACTCGAGGTTCAGCAACAGCGCGGTCAAGGGTGTCTTCAGCTCGTGGGAGGCGATCGAGTTGAAAAGATCGCGCAACCGCAGTGCCTCCCGACTGTCCTCCAGCATCGCCCGCTGGGCCTCGACGCGCTTCTGCGCGGTCAGATCGAGGACGAAGCCAACAACCTCGTCGTCGCTCTCGTCGAGCAGCGAGACGCCGACCAGGATCGGCACCGTCGAGCCGTCCTTGCGGCGGCAGTCACGCTCGTAAACCGAGGTCGGGCCGTGCCGCAGCTCCGACGCGAACGGCTCGACCGGCGCGATCATCCTGAGGTCGAGCGCGCCGGCGGCGAGGTCGTGGCGGTTGGCGCCGACCAGGCCGAGGAACGTGTCGTTGGCGTCCTCGATGCGGCCGGACAGCCGCCCGCGGACGACGCCGATCAGATCGGCATCGATCAAGCGTTTGAGCTTCTCCTGCCCCATGCGTTGCAGCGACGCTTCGGCCTTGAGGTTCGATCGATAGAAAAAGAAGGGAACCAAAAACGCGAGCGCGAAGGTCGTCGCCGCGTTCGCCGCGAAATACCAGCTCGGCGCCGGTTTGGGATCGGCGTCGAACAGACTGACGGCGAAACCGGTCTTGCAGAGCGCGAGCAACAGCGCGGGCAGCGCCGCGCTCAGCGCCGCCAGCGGCCATTCCTTGGGGCCGAACAGCAGCAACGAGATCGCAGCCAGGCCAAAGAAAGGCAAGATCTGGCCCGACGACTCCGCGAACAGGAGCGCCCCGGAGAGCACGCACAGGTTCGCGTTGATGATGAGCAGGAAGCGGGCGGCGCGGTGGGCGCCGTTCGCGTTCAGTCCCAGCACCGCCACGAAGCCGGCGAGAAATCCCAGCTCCCAGGGAAGACTGCTGTGATCGCCGAACGCCGCCTCGAAGTACGCCCAGATCGCCATGATGGCGGTGCCGCTGATCGCGAAGATGTTGCAGAGCTTGATGCGCTTCTGCGCGTCGACGGGCAGGCGGCCCGTGATGCCCATCCGCAGCGCCCGCCCGACCGCGTAGCGAAGCGGCGCGAGCCGTCCAGCCAGCTTGCGCGCATGGGGACAATGCGGGAGCGCCGACGGACGCCAGCCGACGACGCGCCTCATCCTCTCGAAATAGATCCGCGCCCGGGTCGGGCGTTCCCTCTGCGCTTCGCGCTCCACCTGACTCGTGCTGTTCATTCGCCGATCCGCCTCTCTACGGGCTACTACCGGCTGCAGGGTTGTCAACCGGCCGCGTCGCGTTTGCCCGCTCGACCGATGTCGATTGATAGCTGTGCAGCGCGCGGCGACAGGCGCGCGCGACGATCTGATCACGCACGCGCGCGCTGATCACGCACGCGCGCGCGGACGCGTCCGTCAAGCACGTGCGTTCGCGGCGGCGAGCGAATCACGGATCGTTCGTAGTGCAGCAAATCATGAGTTGCGGTCTTCGCGGCCGGCAAGCGGTGCGGCCGCGGTTGGTGCGTCGGGATCGGGCACTAGCTTCAGGTGGCAAAGGGGGACACAGCCATGAAGGGGACGTGGAACAAACATTTCATCATTGCCACCGCATTGGCGCTCGCCGCGGGCGGCGCGGTCGTCGGCTGCGAGGACGACGACATCAACGACGTCGTCGCGACCGACTACACGTACGAAGACGCCTATCTGTATGACTCCTACTATCCGGCCGACGTGGCCTACGCCGGCTACTACTGGGCCGACGCGTGGGACTACAGCACGTTCTATTACTACCTCGGCTACGGCGGGAATGGCCGCAGCAACACCGGAACGGCCGGCACGACCGGAACGGCCGGCACGACCGGAACGGGCGGCAGCGGCGGAACGGGCGGCACCACCGCCAACTCCAGCACCCCCGGGCGCCTCGGGATCGTCGGCGCCATCGAGGCCCTCGCCCGCGGCGAGCAGGTCTGTCCGGGCCAGGTGACCGTGACGGAGAAGTTTGCGGACCCCGCCTGCGACGGGTCGAACACGGACCAGGTGCGCAACGGCGTCAACATCGTGTTCAACAACTGCCAGGTCTCGGGCGGCACGATCAACGGCAGCCTCGACGTGATGTCGAACCGCTCGGCCTCGGAGCAGACCTGCAGCGCGACCACGATCATCACGCTCGGGCACACGTCTACCATCACCAACCTCAGCTTCACGCTGGCCAACGGGGCCAAGCTGGTGATCCCGTCCCAGAACAACACGGGCGAGACCACCTACGGCTTCGGCCAGGCGCCCACGACCACGAAGATCACGACCAACGGCGAGCTCCAGATCTTCAACAGCGCCGGGTCGATGCTGTCCGACCACACCTTCATGGGTGACAACACGTTCACCTTCTCCGGCAACCAGTCGTACTCGATCAGCGGCACGACCAACGTTCAGGAGAAGAACGGCAACGGCACCGCGACCATCACCAAGAGCGGTCTCACCCGGAGCGGCGGCTGCTGCCGGCCGACCGGGGGGAGCATCGCCGTGAACCGGACAGGCGGGATCGCGCCTGGCCAGCACGATTGGTCGTTCGGCCCGTCGTGCGGAACTGTGACCCGCGACGGTACGACGGCGACGATGCCGGAGTGCCTGTAGTCGGCGGCGCTAGAAAACGAAAGGGGAGACGACATGACAACGAAGACGAAGACACTGCTCATGACCGCGGGCATTGCGGTTGCGACGCTCGCGATGGGCTGCGCGACCACGGAGATGACCAGCACCTGGACCGATCCGTCGGCGAAGGGGGCGGCGATGTCGAAGATCGCCATCGTCGCCATGACCAAGGATCCGGGGCTGCGCCGGATCGCGGAGGACAGCGCGGCGGCGCAGATGGCCGGCGCGCAGGCGACGCCCAGCTATCAGGTGCTGGGCGACACCGACATCAAGGACAAGGAGGGCGTGAAGGCGAAGCTGGCGGCGGCCGGGTTCAACGGCGTGCTCGTCATGCGCCTCGCCAGCGTCAACGAGCAGGTGAGCGCGGTGCCGTACGACACGTTCGACGGTTACTACGGCTGGGCCGGGTCGACCGTGTACGGCCCGGGCTACCTGGAGACCGACACGATCGTCAGGTGCGTCAGCAACCTCTACTCGCTCGACCAGAACAAGCTGGTCTGGTCCGGCACCAGCAAGACCTTCGACCCGTCGAACGCGCAGCAGTTCATGACTGACGTGTCGAAGGCGGTGGCGAAGTCGCTGCAGAAGGACCGCATCATCCTCTGACCGGGACGGGTCAGGAGCTTGTCACCGCCCGGACGGACTCTGGGCGGTGACGGCGGCCGCCGGCTTCGCCGCCGGCGGCGTTCGTTATTTGTGCTGCGGCGCCGCGAGACGGGCGAGGCGCGGGGCGAGGGGGCTGTGCGGGTGCTCGGCGATGAATGAACGGGCGAGCGCGCGCGCCCGCTGGTGATCGCCGCTGCGATCGATCGCTTCGATGCGCATCGCCAGCGCCTCGGGCAGCAGCATGCCGCGGGGGTGGCGCGCGCGGTAACGGTCCAGGAGGGCCAGCGCCTCCGCCGGCGATCCCGCGGCGAGAGCGGCGCGCGCGCCGTCGATGAGGGAGATCTCGTCGCGCAGCGCGCCGGTCGCAGGCGCGGCGGGCGCGACGTCATCGGAGGCGCGGTGCGAAGGGCCACCCGTCGCCGGTGCGACCGTCGGCGCGGCGGCGCTTTCGGGTGTCAACGTCGCGTCATGCGCCGGCGGCGGCGCCGCGCGCGTCAGGAGCAGGACGAGACCGATCGCGCCGCCCACGCCGAGGGCCGCGAGGCTCGCCACCAGCGCCCCCTTGCCGGCGGATGCGGCGGCTTCTACCCGGGGCGCCGCCGGAGCGACGGCCGGGCCCGGCGCGATGCCGAGCGCGCGTTCGATCCGGCGCACCACCTCGGGCGGCGGCTCCTCGGTACGCGCCTCCGACAGCCAGCGCCGTTCGAGCTCCGTTCCACCACCTTCGAACATCGGCTTCGGATCCTTCATCACGTTGGCTGTCCCTGCTCCCGGGCGAGCGTCAGGTTCATGCGATGGGCGACGCCGCGGAAGGCTTCGCGCGCGCGGCGCAGGCGAGAGGCGACGGTGCCGAGCGGGATGCCGAGCTGGCGGGCGATCTCGATCGCCGAATACTCCGCGATCTCGAACAACACGAAGACCTCGACCAGTGGTGGATCGATCCGTGACAGGACCTTCCCGACGAGATCCAGCGCGGAGCGGCGATCGTCCAACGTCCCGCGATCGTCATCGGAGAGCTCGACGTCCGGCTCGAGCGTGTCCTCGACCCGCGTGCGTGCGCGCGAGCGGTTGGCCTGGACGACGTGAAGGGCGGTCCCGATCAGGAACGAACGCTCGCTGCCGGCGCGGATGTCCGCCAGGCGCTGGGCCGCGACCAGGAAGACCTCCTGCGCGGCGTCAGCGGCGACGTCCGGGGGCAGCCCGCGGCTGCGCAGCACCCGCCAGACCACGCCCTGGTGAGCCCGGAACATCTGCTCCAGGCGCGCCGGATCGGCCTGGGGAGGCACGGAGCGGTCCATGTCGGTAGCCACTGCGCCGTGTCGGAGCATCGATTCGTCCCCCGGTTGATGTCCGGGGGGGCTGCGAATTGATCACGGAAACGTCAGCGCCGCGCCCAGCCCGAAGGACAGGGCCAGCGCGGGGACGTCATAGAAGACGTTCGGGTTGAACCTGAAATGGTCGCGGATCAGCGCCACTTGCGGCGCGACGCTGGCGGTCAGCTCGACGCGCGGATGCGGCGCCACGGTCAGTAATATGGCGCCGCCCGCCGAAACGAAGGGTCGGGACTGGGTCCGCGGCGAGAACGTATCGGTTCCCGTCACCGTCAGGCGGCCCAGCGCCGCGCCCGCGCACAGGTGCGCGGCGACGGCGTGCCGTCCGAGACGCAGCGGGCAGAGATCCAGCGTCATGACGTCGAGCGAAAAATCAGCCGTGCCGTCCTTCGTGGTCCATCCCGCCCGCTGGTGGTGCGCCGCGGCGACCTGGATCTTCCAGGACAGGACCGAGGCGGCGTCGCGCTCCCAGTGGGCGACCAGCGCCACACCCGGCAGCAGCGACGGCGTGGGACCCTGGATGACCCGGGCGGCGCCGCCGACCGCGAAGCGAAACACGGACGGGACGGGCGGCGCGGCGGCGGCGACGTCGACCGCGACGTCGGGGGTGGGAACCGGGGGCGGTGGGGATGC
>Ga0207428_10007346_pt1 | contig 10057 bp, 9 predicted proteins | sample RhiMethybrSRZTD1_FD_187600 | JGI IMG/M metagenome (GOLD analysis project Ga0207428, IMG submission 187600) | Populus rhizosphere microbial communities from Tennessee, USA - Rhizosphere MetaG P. TD hybrid SRZTD1 (SPAdes) (version 3) | ecosystem: Host-associated > Plants > Roots > Rhizosphere >... | reverse complement strand
GGATCCACGGCACCGGGGGTGTGCCAGGCGCACCTGGCAGTCCGATCTCCACCCGATACACCGCTGGCTCCTCAGGTGCATCATGGTCGAGACGAGACCCACGTGCGGTTGCCACCGACGTTCCGTTGCGCAACAACGTAATGGTCGCCTCCGGAGCCGCCTGCGCGTCGACGCGAAGATGGACCGGTCCCGCAGCCGGCAACGCGTCGCCCATCGAAGCTGTTCGCGAACCACTGGTGGCCACGAACCGCATCGCCGCAGGACCACCGAGTGCGTCGACAGTTGAGTACACGTGGCCGCTGCGGATCGCCTCGATGACGCGCCTGGCGTCGGTCTCCGCATCACCGGTCAACGTGGTGTCCGACAACGCGATCGAGAATTCTCGGAACGAACTCGTATATGACGGAAAGTGCAGCGAGCCGGCGCTGTCGTATGGTTCGCCGAGGGAGCGCACCCCGACACGCGCGTGCGCGTCTGATGCGGCCACGGCAGACACGCGGCGCTGCTGTGCAAGTGCATCCCACTGCCGAAGAACGGATTCCGGCCGATCCAGCAGGAGCGCCAATGCCTGCGGCGGCCGAAACGGAAACGTGACCAGCGCGCGCGCGAGCGTCCAAATCCGATCGTCTCGCCACTCGCTGTCCGCATTCAACCATTCGACGCCGTCTAATGGGCTGTCCCAGTCGGTCCATCGCAACTCCGGCTTCGGTGATCCCGGATGCGCGGCGATGGCGATGCCGCCAAGTCGGTGGATGTCCTCGACGACGTCGCGCGCGTCACCGGCGAGCGGGTACGGCGCCTTCGGAAGTCCGAGCGCGATCAGGTGGCCGTTTCTGGTACTGATCTCGACGCCGTCGATGTAGAGCACCCCACTGCGGTAGTCCGGCAGATCGGGCGCGCGCGTCGCGTCGCCGTGGTCGGTCACAATGACGAACTGCAAGCCGGCGCGCGCGGCCGATCGGAGCACCTCGTCGACCGACGCGGTGCCGTCCGATCTGTTCGTATGCACGTGGATGACGCCACGGACGGGTGTCTTCAGGCCGTCCTCGAGGGGTGGTAATCCACGCGGAGCGCTCGGAAGCGCTGCAAGCAGCACGAGAGCCGCGACGGCAAGAACCGCGAGACGCGCGAGCAGGCGCACCACGCCTCTCAGGCCCTCGGATGAAAGCGGTCGTAGACCGCGCGCATCCGCTGCTGTAGCACGTGGGTGTAGATCTGCGTCGTCGACAGATCGGCGTGGCCGAGCATCATCTGAATCGCCCGAAGATCGGCGCCACGCTCGAGCAGATGGGTGGCAAAGGAATGCCGGAGCGTATGCGGGCTCAGTGTGGCCCGCACGCCCGCACGCCGGCCATAGACTTTCAAAATTTTCCAGAAGCCGACGCGCGTGAGCCCAGGTCCCCCACCGCGGGCGTTCACGAACAGCCGAGGACTGCTCCGTTTTCCGACGAGAACGGGACGTGCGTCTCGCAAATACCGGCTCACCCAGGCTGCGGCCTCCTCGCCGAGCGGTACGATCCGCTGCTTGCCGCCCTTGCCGGTACACGTCAGGTATGAGGCTTTGAGGTCAATATCGCCGGCGCGGAGCGAAATGAGCTCGGACACACGCAGGCCGGTGGCGTACAGCAGCTCGATCAGCGCGCGATCGCGGAGGCCGCGCGCGCTCGTCACGTCCGGCTGTGCGAGAAGACGATCCACTTCCTCGACCGAGAGATGTCGTGGCAGCGACTGCCACGCGCGCGGAGCACGCAGATCGTCGGCCGGACTCACCTCGATCCGCCCTTCAATCACCAGAAACCGGTAGAAGCCGCGATAACAGGCAATGGCACGCGCAACTGACCGCGGAGAGCGTCCCTCGGACATCAATTGGCGAACGAATTCCTCCAGCCGCTGGCGTGTGAGACGTTCGAGCGGCGTGCTGCGGCCTGCCGCGAATTCGCGCAGCAGAGTGAGATCGCGCGTGTAGCTCGCAATTGAATTGGCCGCTAGACGACGCTCAACCGTGAGATGGGCAAGGTAGGCGTCGACCCCTTGATTCACTCCGCTCGCTCGGGGCGAGCCCCGTCGACTTGTCGCGCGTGCACGGGACGGATTTCGTCGCGAAGCAGCGGAAGGCACGGCGGACTGAGAAGATGATCGCGGGATTGTAGAATTGTAACGAACTTATGCCTGTGCGCTCGAAGTGGCAGTCCCTCCCGACAGAAGCCATCAATCCCGCCACACTCGGTATCGACAAGCTCGCCGCCGACGACATCGTCGAACTGATGCTCAGCGAAGACCGGAAAATGCTCGGCGCTGTCCAGCGCGAGCACGAACGGATCGCCGTTGGCGTCGAAATGGTTGCGACAGCGCTCCGCAAGGAAGGGCGCATCATCTTCGTCGGCGCTGGTACCAGCGGCCGTCTCGGACTGCTGGAATCTGCGGAGATGCCGCCAACGTTCAGCACGCAACCGGGCCTCGTTCAGGCGATCATGGCCGGCGGCCGCGACGCCATCTTCGCCGCGAAAGAAGGTGTGGAGGATAACTACGAGGAGGGCGCACGTTCGATCATGCGCTTGCGGCCGACCAAGCGGGATATCGTCATCGGCGTATCGGCCAGCGGCATGACGCAGTTCGTGCGCGGCGCGTTGACGCGCGCGCGCAGGGCCGGCGCGCGGATCATCTTCGTCACCTGTGACCCTCACACAGAGCTGCAGACCTTCGTTGATCTCACGATTTCTCCGGCAGTCGGTGCGGAGGTGATCGCCGGGTCAACGCGTCTGAAAGCCGGCACGGCGACCAAGATGGTGCTCAACATGCTGACAACCGGCGCCATGATCCGGATCGGCAAGACCTACGGCAACCTGATGGTGGACGTCCAGACCGGTTCAGAGAAGCTCAAAGATCGTGCGCGTCGCATCGTCAACATCGTCACCGGTCTCGAATACGACGACGCCGACAAACTCCTCAAGCGGGCCCATTGGAACGTGAAAGCCGCGATCGTCATGCAGAAGACCGGCCTTCCATATCCGAAGGCATTATCGCGACTTCGGAAGGCGCACGATTCCATGCGCGAAGCGATCGGCGAGGACATCGAGCCTCGGCTCCGCGGCATGCTGCAGGGCGCTGCCGAAGCCGCAGGCAACGGACGCGGCTAAATCAGCGAGGCCGCCTCGCGGTCCAGGATCAACTCCACATCGGCGTGCACCTGCAGCATCGACGCAGGTACACGCGTCATCAAGCGACCGCCGGTCGCCTGGCGGATGCACTCGGCCTTCTTCTCGCCGGTGGCGACGAGGACGATGCGCCGGGCTCGTAGAATCGTCCCGATTCCCATCGACAACGCCTCCGCGGGCACGCGAGACGGGTCATTGTCGAACAGCATCGCGTTGTCGCGCCGGGTCGACTCCATCAACCGCACGCGATGTGTCCGAACGGGCAGATCGTCGCCAGGTTCGTTGAACCCGATGTGGCCGTTGGTCCCGATGCCGAGCAACTGCAGGTCGATGCCGCCCGCCGTCGCAATCGCAGCTTCGTACCGATCGCATTCAGCATTCAGGTCGGCCGCGACACCGTTCAGGAAGTGGATTCGTTCACCACGGAGATTGACCCCTTCGAACAGGTGACGCTCCATGAACGTCCGGAAGCTTCCTGGGTGATCGCCATCGATGCCGGCGAATTCATCAAGATTGAACGTGGAGACGCGCGACCAGTCGGTCTGCCCCGCGGCGTGCATCCTGCGCAACTCCGCGTAGCCATCCACAGGCGTGCGTCCGGACGCGAGGCCAAGTACCGCATCGGGTCTGGCGTGCAACGTCGATGCGACGCGTTCGGCGAGCGCCGCAGCAACGTCCTCACTGCTGTCGAGCACCGTGATCTTCACGGTCGCCTAGACACTAGACATACGTCGGAACAGCCAGCGATCCTTTCGCGGCCGCAAGCGCCAGACGGACGGCGCCGAGCGCCGGTTCAACCTCCAGCCGCTGGACGTGTGTACGCGGTGCGATTTCCGACAGCCGCTTCGTGATATCGCCGGCCAGCCACGGAATACCGCGGAAGATGCCCCCCGCGAGCACCGTCGGAAAGGCATCGCCGCGCATCTGCAGACGGCTGATGACTGACGCGGCCGCCGACGCCAGTTCGCCGCCGGCACGCCGCAGAATCTCGGCCGCAATCGCGTCGCGCTCGTCCATCGCCCGCTGCACCAGGCCGGCGATGCCCGCGATGGTGTGCCGGTGAACATCCCGGTAGTAAATCTCATGGATCAGCTGCTTCGGCGTCGAAAGATCAAGATGCTCGAGGATCATCGGCGTGAGAAGCGTCGCAGGGCCCCGGCCGTCGAACTGGCGCACGACCGCCGTCAGCGCCGCGCGACCGATCCAGAAGCCGCCACCCTCGTCACCGAGCAGATACCCCCATCCGCCCGCGCGCGCAGCGCGTCCGGCGGCGTCGCGTCCATACGCTATGGATCCGGTGCCCGCAACGACAACCACCCCGGGTGCATCACCAGCGCCGGCGACAAGGGCGACAAGAGCGTCGTTGACAACGATCACCTGTGCCTTGAAACCGATCCGGCGCATGATGCTCTGCACTGCCGCGGTGTCGTCAGGTCGATCGACCCCCGCGATGCCCAGACAGATGGCCGCGGGTCGCAGGTCGCGCTCGCCGATGGCGGCGTCCATTACCTGATGGAGGACCTTCTCGACCTCCAGTTCGCCGGAGGCCTGCAGGTTGGCGCCTCCGCCACGCGCCTCGCCGATGATGCGCCCGTCTCCATCCGCGAGCAGACACATCGTTTTTGTGCCTCCCGCATCTATGCCGAGGACGTACATCTTTGAAAATTGTAGTACAGTCTCCGTTCCTTCCCTGCATGCCTCGTCACGGCCTAGCCGCGCGAATGCGCGAGCGCAAGACACTCCTTCGGCGGACGCTGATCGCGCTTCTGCTTTGTTTCGTCGCCCTATCGGCGACTTACCGTTCCCTTCGTGCCGCAGGCGCAACGGATGAAATGCGCGCCCTCTGGGTCCGGCAAACCAGTCTGGAAACTGAAGAATCGATCCGCAGGATGGTTGCGTCTGCCTCGACGTCCGGCTTCAACACGCTGTTTGTTCAGATCGGAAACGAAGCCGCCGGAGCCGCGCAAACGTTTGATCCTGTCGGCGAAACGATCAATCAGGCACACACGGCAGGGTTACGGGTACATGCGTGGCTGGACATTGCCCGTGTCGCGCCGTCCGGAGAGCTTCCGTTCGCGCGCGATCACGTCATCTATCAGCACCCTGAATGGTTGATGGTGCCACGGGCTCTTGCGGCGGAGCTACTGCCGGTCGATGTCCACAGTCCGGACTACCTAGGACGGCTGGTGCGGTGGACTCGCAGTAACACCGATCGAATCGACGGCTTGTATGTGTCTCCGGCGTTGCCAGAGGCGGCGTCGTATCTGGCCGAGGCTGTCCGCGACATCGTACGGCGCTACCCCCTCGACGGCGTCTACCTGGACCACGTGCGTTATCCAGCAGCCGATTTCGACTACGGCGCCAGGTCGATTGCGGCGTTTCGCGACATGATGCGGGGGCAGTTGCCATTGACCGAACGCCAACGTATCGACTCGATTCAGGCTCTCGATCCATTTGCGTACCCGAATGAGCTCGCGGAGGAGTGGCGCTCGTTCCGACGGGCGCAGCTCACCGCGCTCGTGGTCCGATTGCGCAGCACGGCGAAGAGCGTCCGTCCAGGGACCGTTGTCAGCGTCGCGGTCACCTCGGACGCGGAGTCCGCGGAACGGGAGAACCTGCAGGATTGGCGGACGTGGGCGGCCAACGAATTCATCGACGCGTTGTGTCCGATGGTGACCGGCGCCGATGTCACCGGCCAGCTGTCACAGATCCATGCGCTTGCCGCCGGACGGCCGTTCTGGGCCGGCATCGGCGCGAACCGGCTGTCGCAGCGCGAAACAATAGACGGCATCGCCGCCGCGCGCCGCGCCGGTGCGCAGGGAATCGTTCTGTTCTCCTATGACAGCCTGATCAGTCCGCCGAAAGGATCCGAATTCCTGACGGGGATCGGTCGCGGCGCATTTGCCGGCTCTTGAACGGGAACGCTGTCAGCCTCAGGGGCCGACTTCGTTTCGACGCTGCGCAGCAGGTCCTCGAGCGAGCGATCGTTGAGCGCGCATTCCCCGCCGCCGTCATCGAGGTCGGCACCTCGGGCGAGCCGTTGTGGCGCCGGGCGCTTGGAACACTGACCTTCGATGCGGCCGCTGCCGCCACAACCGACGACACGATTTTCGATCTCGCCTCTCTGACAAAGGTCGTGGCGACGACGCCGATGGTGATGCAACAGATCGAGCGAGGTGTGCTCGCGCTCGACGACCCGGTCTCTGGCCACATTGCCGCATGGCGTGGCGACGATCGCGCGGATGTGACACTGCGCGATCTGCTGACGCACTGTTCCGGACTTCCCGCATGGCGGCCGTTTTTTCGCGACCTGAAGGGCCGACCGGGGTATGAAGCGGCGATAGCGGCCGAACCGCTCGAATACCCGCCGCGAACGCGCTCCCTTTACAGCGATCTCGACTTCATGCTCCTTGGTTTCATCGTCGACGGGCGCCTGCCGACCGCGGAGCGTTTTGCGCTGATGCTGTCGCAAATGGGCATCGTCGAAGAAATTCAGTTCGTGCCCCCCGCGCTCTGGCGGGCGCGTCTCGCGCCGACGGAATACGACACGTGGCGCGGCAGATTACTCGTCGGCGAAGTTCATGACGAGAACGCGGCGGCGCTCGGCGGCATCGCCGGGCATGCGGGGCTGTTCGGCACTGCGGCCGCGGTCGGCTCCTACGCGCGTCATCTGCTTCAGGTACTCGACGGCAGAAGCGGCGCCGTCAGACGTTCAACGCTCGAAGAATTCATTACGAAACGGAGTGACATCCCGGGCAGTTCGCGCGCGCTTGGATGGGACACGATGCTTCCGACATCGTCGTGTGGATCGAAGATGTCTCCCCGCGCCTTCGGCCACACCGGTTTTACGGGAACGTCGCTCTGGATTGATCCAGAGAAAAACGTCTACGTCGTGCTGCTGACCAATCGCGTGCACCCGACAAGGGAAAACGAGGCGATCAAACACGTTCGCCCGGCGGTTCATGACGCGGTGATGGGCGAGTTGTAATCGACGCTACTGCCCGCGACCGCCGCCGAATCCACCCTGACCGAATGGCGTGCCGAACGGCGTTCCCTGACCTCCGCCGCGCGGGCCGAATGGACCGGGCGCTTGGTTGCCGGGCCCTCGCCCGGGGCCTTGTCCCGGCGGGAGATTGATGCGTCCGTCGGGCCCTGGTGCTCCCCGTCCACCGCGCCCTCCCGGGAAGCCCCCCGGCAGATTGATACCGCCGGTCGGCGTCTGCGATCCGTTCGGGGCACCGACGCGACCACTGACCTGCTGCGCGACGAAGACCCACTCGTTGTATTTGGTGCGACCGTTGTAGACACGCAGCGAGGTGGCCTCGCTCTTACTAGCGACACCGACGATACCGCCCAGTGCGGCGACCGAGGTGCCACCGCCAACCGTCGTTGTTGGGGCCGTGCGCTGTCCCTGCGTCGGTACGATGCCTCCGGCATTCGGCTGCGCTGCGGCCTGCTGATTCGCGTAGACGGGCTGGAAATCGCCGTTGGTCATCGGATCCTTGTACTTCTTTCTCAGGAAGTGACCATCGAGCAGGATCTGCACGTTTGGCGGAAATGTGTTGGCGTACTTGCGCTGAAAGAGCACGATCGCCCGTGCGTACTGCTGGCCGCGGAAGATCAGCTCGGCTTCTTTCTCGCGCTGTGCGGCAGTCCGCCATGCGGGCAGCGCCATGCTCATGAAGATGGCCATGATGGTCATCCCCACCAGCAGCGCGGCCATTGCGTAGCCATCGGTATGAAATAGTCGGTGCGCGGCGTTGTGACCTTGCGGCACGTTACGGGGAGACGCCCGAGACAAGGACGTCCGTCTGGGCTGTAGCCGAGCGGCCGTCAGTGGTCTGCACCGTCACTTTCACCGTGTAACGAGTATTCGCGGTGTATACGCGCGTGGTCTTACCGCTCGACGTCGTGGCATCGACGGTGCCATCACCATCGAAATCCCATGCGAAGGACTGCGCGACGCCGCCGGCGACTGTTGCTGTAAATGCAACCGTCGGTGCCCCGGGCGGTGCCTGGGCCGCGGCGAGGTCGATCGTCAACGGGCTGCGAGGTGTCACATTCACAATCGTCGACACCGTGCTGCGCTCGTTGTCGAGATCAGTGGCAGTGACAGAGGCTGTGTATGTCGCGCTATTCCCGCTCGATGACCCTGCGTAGCTGTGAGCCACGGTAACCGTCCCGCCTGCAAGCGTCCCCAGACCCTGGGATGTGCCATCGCCGAAATTGATCGTGGCATCGCGAAGTGCACTACTCCCCGTAGCCTTCGCAACGTCGAAGGTCACCGTGGCGGTATTCGCGGCATCGCTCGCCGCGACGGCTGCGCACGTTCCGTTGCCGCTTGCGGGCGCACACTTGATTGTCACGGCGGGACCGGCTCGCAGTGTCACGGTCGCGGTCGCGCTTGCCGTGCCCGCAGTCGCGGTCACCTTCGTCTCCACTGACGTGATCAGTGTCGTCGTCGCCTGACCGCTGGCGTTGGTTATCGCGACGCCAGGATCCACGCCCCCATGGTCCGCGCTGAAGGTGACGGGAATACCGGCGAGAGAACCGCCATTCGGATCGAGCACGCTCGCGGTGACAGCAACACTGCCGCCGTTCGGTCCCACGCTCGTCGGCGACGCGTTCACGCCAACCGTCTTGACGGCGGCGACGCCGACGGTGATCGTCACCATGTTTGTCGCCGTCGATCCAGTGGTCGTTCCGGTGCCACCGTTGGTGGTGGACCCAGACCCACCCCCCGCGCCGCCCGAAACGGCGTGGATCGTCGCGATGCCGGAATTGGCTCCGGCATTGAACGTTGCGACGGCGACTCCGTTTGCGGTTTGCGTCTCGGCGGGCGTCACGGTACCGAGAGTCGTCGTGAACCGAACGGTCGTCCCGTTCTGCACCGGTGTCCCGCTCGATTCGGTGACAAAGGCGGTCAACCCGACCGTCCCGTTGGTCGGGACCGTCGATGAATTCGCGTTCAGCGTGATCGCAGAACCGGTGGGCGCTATCAGCGGCACCTTGTCGCATGCCGCCAGTAGCATGCCGAGCGCGATGGCGAGCGCCGAAACGTGTACAGTTCGCTTCGTCATCAGTTCCAGTCCGAATAATTGGTTCCGTCGAGCGCCTTCAGCTCCGATCCGCTTCTCACGTCGTAGAGGCCTGGCTGGGCGGTCGGATTCGTGGGATCGGGTTCCGCAGGAACCTCGCGCCATGTGTCGGTCGAGTTTGTGAACGGGTCCACCGGAATCGAGCGCAGATATTTCTGAGACACGAGATCCTGCAACGAGGTCGGGTACTCCCCCTTATCGGAGTAGTACTGGTCGATCGCGTCACGCATCCGGAACAAATCCTCTTTCAGCACCGATTCCTTCGCGCGTGTCACGCTGTTTGTGTAAACCGCGAGACCGATGCTCGCGAGGATCACGATGAGCGACATCACGATCATCAGTTCGATGAGCGTAAATCCCGGGACTCGCGACTCGGGATTCGGGATTCGGCGCCTACCAGTCACGGTATTTCGTCCCATCCAGCGCGGTACCGCCGCTCTTCGAATACACGTCGAACACGTTCTGTCCGCCCCAACTCGTCGAATCCGGCTTGTCCTGATAGGACCGCAACCCCCACTCGGTGTCGTTGGTCATCGGATCGATCGGAATGCGGCGCAGGAATTTGAGCTTGCGGCCGGTTGCGTCGTTTGCGATGGCCACTCCGTCCACGAGCTTGTCGAGATCCGGCGGATAGCCTTCGTTATCAGGGCGCAGTTCCGTCGTCGGGATGAGCCCTGTGTCGACTGAATCCTTGAATTTATCGATCGCCGTCCGGAGCTCCCGCAGGTTCCGTCGCAGTTCTGCTTCGCGTTGACGCTGCGAGGTGACCTGCGCGAGCGGCAGCACTGCCGAGGCGAGAATCAT
>Ga0207428_10007344_pt1 | contig 10059 bp, 6 predicted proteins | sample RhiMethybrSRZTD1_FD_187600 | JGI IMG/M metagenome (GOLD analysis project Ga0207428, IMG submission 187600) | Populus rhizosphere microbial communities from Tennessee, USA - Rhizosphere MetaG P. TD hybrid SRZTD1 (SPAdes) (version 3) | ecosystem: Host-associated > Plants > Roots > Rhizosphere >... | reverse complement strand
GTCCGGAAACGATGGCGGTCGACGCCACCCACGTCTACTGGACCGATCGGGGTCCGTCCTCCTCCACCTCCGTGCCCACGCGGGGGCTCATCCTGCGCGTGCCGCTCGCGGGCGGGACGCCCGAGAACCTGGCCGGCAACACCATCGGCCCGTTCGGCATTGCGGTCGACGACACCAACGTCTACTGGGTCGAACAGTTCACGGCCACCTCGCTGAACGGGGGCCGGGTGCTCACCATCCCCAAGGCCGGCGCCACGCCCACCGTGGTGGCCGGCAACCAGCTCGAACCGTTCCGGGTCCGCCTCGACGCGAGCTACGTCTACTGGGCGGCCCACGGCGACTACGTCGAGAACTACATCGACGGCGGCATCTACCGGGTGGCCAAGGGGGGCGGAGCGGTCCAGACCTTGGCCGCAGGAGAGCAGGAGCCGCGCGACTTCGTGGTGGACGATCGCCACGCGTATTGGGTCACAGGCCGTTCGACCGTGCGGCGCGTAGCGCTCGGCGGCGGGACGCCTGAGACGCTGTTCTCCGATCCGAACGCGACCCCGTACATCGCGCTCGCGCAGGACGCGGAAGCGATCTACTGGTCGAGCGATCGCCTGGACCCGACGCTCGAGGGGGCCGCCATCTGGCGGTTGGCCAAATGACGTCGGGGCAAACCGCGCCTCTCCGACCGGCGACCCGAGATCACGGCGCCAGCGAATCCCGGAGGTGGTCCAGGCGGTCTGCCCCGTCTCGATCGCCGTCCCCGCGTGCGATCGCCTTCTCCAGCGCGGGAAGGGCCTCGGCCCCGTAAATGTCGCGGATGGCCCGCGCGGCGTTGCGACCCGCGACCCGGTGCGTGGCCGCCTTCAGCAAGTCCTCGAGCATCCGCGGATCGCCACGGCAGGTCGGATCGGCGCGGTAGGCGCGCTGGTATCGCTCCACGGAGTCGCTCATCCAACCGAGCTGCGCATAGGCGTGGGCCACCAGCAGCCAGGGACGCGGATCGCCTGGATTCTCGCGGGCGAAGGCGTACGCCGGGCCGAGCGCCCCCTCGTTCAGGCGCACCCCGTGTTCCAGCTTGTCGCGGATCGGCTCGAGGGCTTCGGGCACGGCTTCCTGCCAGGGATCACGGGCTCGTTGCCCCGGTGCCAAGGCGCTCGCGGGCTTCGTCTGCGTTTGCGCCGCGGCCGCCTTGGCCGGTGGCGGCGGCTGCGCCGGCGCGTGGGCTGGCGGTGTCGGCGTGGCCTGCGCATGGGGGGCGGGCGCCTGCGCCGCAACAGGCTTGGCGCTCTCGACCAGCGGGTCACGGTGACGGCGCAGAAACGTCACCCCGGTGGTGACCGCGGCGGCGAGCACGACCAGCGCGATCGCCGTTCGCCACGGGTGCGAGCGCGGCGCGCGGGCGCCGCCCACGCGTGAAAGATCCTTCAGTGTCGGCGGCTCGCGGGCGCGGCGCGCGCTCCGCACGGGTGGAAGATCCTTCAGTGTCGGTGTCGGCGCGAGCCCTGCGCTCGTGGCCGCGACGTGGGACTCGCCGTCGATCGCTTCCAGCGCCGACAACATCCATTGCGCCTGTGGGTATCGACTCGCCGGTTTCTTGGCCATCGCCCGATTGATCACCGGCTGCACGAGCCGGGCGATCGAAAGGTCGGGCCGCACGGCGGCCAGCGACGGAACCGGCTCGGAGACATGCGCCTCCATCACGGCCTCGGGGGTGTCGGCCACGTACGGCGGCCGTCCCGCCAGCAGCTCAAACAGGATCGCTCCCGCCGCGTAGATGTCCGCCCTGGTGTCCACGCGTTCCGCCTTGGCCTGCTCGGGGGCCATGTACGAGGGCGTTCCGAAGACGGCCCCGACGCGCGACAGGTTCTCGGCCGGGTGGAGCGCGCTCGCGCCCTCGAGGAACTTCGCCATCCCGAAGTCGAGAAGCCGGACGTGGTCGGCGTGATCGGGCAGCGCCTGCAAGAAGATGTTGGCGGGCTTCAGGTCGCGGTGAGCGATCCCCTGGCGGTGGGCGAAGGCCAGGCCGCGCAGCGTCTGGCCGACGATCTCGAGAGCGCGCGCCGGCAAGACGGGCCCTTCGTTGACCAGATCCGCCAGCGTCTTCCCCTCCAGCAGCTCCATCACCAGGAAAGACACATCGCCGTCGATCCCAAAGTCGTTGACCGTGACGATGTTGGGGTGCGCCAGCACAGAGAGCACCCGCGCCTCGCGCTCGAAACGGCGCCGCCACTCGGGCGACGCGGCCGCGCTCTGCTGGAGCACCTTGATCGCCACCGGCCGATCGAGCTGCACCTGCCGGCCCTGGTAGACCACACCGACGCCGCCGACGCCCAGCCGCGCCAGCACCTCATAGCGTCCGTTGAGGGTCCGACCGATGAACGGATCAGGTACGGACGCCGATGGGAACAGGTCTACGCCCACAAACTATCACTATATATCCCGGGGACGAATCCGTCGGGCCCGACCGATACCGGATCGCCCACCGTGAATTTCGTCTTGACGCGCGCGTGACGAAGCGTACCGTCGACCGAAGAAGAGTTGTCCGAACCGATTCAGTCGTTGTCGGCGCCGGCCGTCGCAAGCATCTCCCCGGACGAACGGATGATGGTCGTCGAGACGGTCGGCTCCGTGTGCTGGCTGGCGATGGACGCCGCCTGGATGCTGGGATGGCGGGCCGCCGCGACGCTGCTTGCGGTGCCGTGCGTGCTGGCGCACCTCCTGCTGTTCCGTTTCACGTCGCGCACGGTCGTTGCGATTGCAGTCACGGGGTCGATGTTCTGCTGGGTAGGCATGAACGCCGCCTGGATGCTGGGCGACGTGTGGAACGTGACGGCGCTGCTCACCATCGCGAAGTTGTTCTGCTTGACCGCAACGGCGCTGCTCATCGTCGCGTTCTCGAAGAGCCGCTGGCGGCCGGAGGCGCGGGCGCTCCTGTTCGCGGGGTTCCGGCGGCTGCGCGTCTCCTTCCAGGCGCGGCCGAAGACCTGACGCGGGATCTTCGCCGGATGCTCACCGTTTCTCAGGCAAGCATCGCGGTGATCATCCCGGTGCCCGTGCCCTTGCCGAAATCGACGGTCGCCGTGCTCTTGTCGCGGATGGCCGCGGTGATGATCGTGTTGAGCAGCTTGTTGTTGGTCACCTTGCCGGCGTCGAGGAACTGGCCGGTCTTGAGGAACCCGCCGCCGTTGCCCCAGATGATGTGCGGCACGTTCATCCCGCTGTGGCTCGGACCGTCGGAGATGTGGAACGTCATCATGACCATGGAGTTGTTCGCGAGGCCCCGCGCGGCGAAGGCATCCAGCCCCTTTGCGAACGTCTGCATGCGGACCACGTCGATCTCCGCGTGCGCCTTCTTCGCGGTCGGATCGTTCCCGGTGGCACCGTCGTCCATGATCCGGTGCGAGAGCTGGTGAAACGACCAGCTGCTGAGGTTGAGGGCGGACGTGGTTTTGTAATGCGTTCCGTCGGTGCCGTCGCCCCACTGAAGGGCGGCGACCCGGTTGTAGTTGCACGCGAACGCCAGCGCCGCCAGCTGCATGTGCATCAACGTGACCGTCTCGATCATGCCGTCGGTCTTGAAGCTGAAGTTCTTGTAGGCGTTCAGCGTCGTCGTGTCGAGGCCGGTCTGCGTGCACATCATGCCGGCGTTCCCCATCCCCACCTCGAGGTCGCGGATGCTCTGGAATTGAAGGTCCAGCCGCGCCTTGTCATCCGCGCTGAGTGCCGGGTTCGCCATGAGGCTGTTCAGCTCGGCTCTCACCAGGTCGTTCACGCTCTTCTGGGTCGCCGCCAGCTCCGCCGCGACAGGATCGGTCGTCGGCATACCGGTGCCGGTCATGGTCGTCAGCCCGACCAGCTTCTGGTACAGCGTGTACGGGTTCTGGTCGCCCGATCGCAGCTGATCGGCGCCCGCCCCCCGCCACGAAAGGCGGTCAGAAATGTACGCGTTCTTCGCCGCCGAATAGGCGATGATCGGATCGACGCCCGTCGGGTTCACGGCCTTGCCGATCACGACGTCCGCCGACGGTCCGCCTGCGTAGGCGCCGTGTCCCGTCGCGCCTGGGATGATCGCGGTCAGCGCTTGACAGAGGCCCTCCGCGTGACCGCAGCCCTTCACGTTCTGCGGCCAGTTGATCTGCTTGAGCATCGTCAGGTTCGGCGCGTGCGCCGACAGGGCGCTCACCGCCTTGGTCGTCATCCCGGCGAGCCCCGACGTCGTCAGCGCGCCGGTCGCGTCGGGCAGGAAGCTCTCTCCGACGACCCCGCAGGAACCGACGATGAACATCGTGAACACCGGCGGCGAGCCGGCCGCCCACGCCGATCGCTCGGGCAGACCCTCCAGGAAAGGAAGGCCGATGGCGACCGTGCCGGCGCCGCGCAGGAACGCGCGGCGGTTGATGGCGTTCTTGCGAGCGCCCTCCCGGGACAACCGGAAGCCTTGCAGCTGCCCCGACTCGTTGTCGACGACGGGCCGAGCGATATCCTTAGGGTCGCGCATCACTAGGGACCTCCGTGGGTGCGGAACGCGTCGCTTCTGACGAGCTGGATGATGAGCTGCTTCTCCGAGTTCGTTCCGGACGTCATGCCGGCCGATGCCATGGCCGTCAGCAGCGGCATGTCGCTCGGGGTCACGTAGCGCTGCAGCCCGTGGGCGGCGAGCTTCTTCGCGAAGCAGGTGTGCGCCTGCGGCGTCGATGCGAGGACCTGCATCAACCCGGCTGCGTCGCTCCAGGTCCGCGTGACGCCGTCCGCGAACGTGTACGACCCGCTCGAGTCGATCGCCAGGCCGCCGTTCTCGTTGTCGCGCCACTGGCCCATGCCGTCGAAGTGTTCGAACGCGAAGCCGAGCGGGTTGATCATGTCGTTGTGGCAGCTCTGGCCGCAGGTGCCGGTCAGCTTGTCGATGCGCTGGCGGTTGGTCTGTCCCGCCTCGAGCGGCGGGATCGGCGGGATCACCGTCGCCGGTGGACCCAGCGTCGCGCACAGGACGTCGAGGTTCAGCGTCACGCCGCGCAAGATCGAGCTCGGTTCGGCGTTGTGCCCGTTGAGCGTCAGGTAGGCGAGCTGGGAGAAGAAGCCGACGCGCTTCGCTCCGAGATCACTCTGCGCGTAGCTGCCGCTCGCCGGCGCCGTCACGCCGTAGAGCGCCGCCATCCCGGGGCCGTAGAAACCGGTCGTGGACAGGAGCACGTCTTTCATGCCCAGACCCTGCATGAAGATGTTGTCGAAGAACCGATACGAAGACTCCTGATACTCGGCGTTCAGTGACTCCTTGTAGGTCGGGGTGTTGACCTTGGAGATCAGTGCGAAGCTGTCGAAGTGCAGCCATTCGCCGTGGAACTGGCGCATGACCGTCGTCGCCGCCGCCTCGCCCAGCATCGTGGTGGCCAGCGCCGCCGCGCCGTCCGCCGTGTCGAGCTTGCCGGGGCCCGCCGCCAGATCGAGCGTCTTGTCGTCCGGGCCCGTTCCGCGCAGCCACAGGGACAGCTTCGCCGCCATCTCGTAGCTGTTGAGCGGCGCGCCCTTCGCCCCGAGCTCGGTCCGGAACAGGAAATGCGGCGACTGCAGCATCGCGCGGATGACCAGCGACGCGCCCTTGGCGAACGTGCTGCGCGTTCCCATCAGCGACGAGCCTTTGTTGTAGAGGGCCAGGTACGTCGCCTGCTCGGCCGCCGTCAGCGGGCGGCGGTAGGCACGACGTCCGACCGTCGCGATGAACCCAGCCGGGTCCGTGCCGCTGTACACCTTGGCGAGCGCGGCATCGGTCGCAGTCACCTGCGCGGCGAGGGTCTGGGACGCCGCCTGAAAGTCCTGCCAGTTGCGCGCGGAGAAGCCCAGAACCATTTCGCTGTTCGAAAAGTCCGTCAAACCGGTGGCGGGCGTTTCGAAAGCCGATTCCAGCCCGCCTGATGGAACGTTGAGCACTGTTTGGACCGCCTGGGCCCACTGCTGGTTCGAGAGCCGGATCGCGCGGTAGTACTTCGGCGTCCCGCTGAGATCGAGGCTGCTGGATGACGGCGCGCCGGTTCCAGCCGCTCCGGTCGGCGACGTGTTGCCGGCGCCGGCGGTGCCCGGGTTGCTCGAGCCGCCCGCGTTGCCGGTGCCCGCCGATCCGGTCGTATTGCCCGTCCCCGAACCGGCTCCGGATCCACCCGATCCCGACGGGATATCACCGATCGTGCCATTGCACCCAGCAAGGGCCGCGATCGCGAAACTACCCGCACACGCCCAAACCGTTTGCAATCTCATGAGGCTCCCTGGTCGGTGGTTGACTTCCCCGCCCCCGCGCCCGGTGAGGGATGAATCTAGGTTAATGAAGGGGTAAGAACGATCGCCGCGACGACGGAAAATGCGAACTCGCCAAAAGCGATAACTAGCACTGTCGGTAGGAACCGAGAGTTGTCAGGAAACCTGAGATCTCTGTCGGTAAATGCGGGTGCGGCGCCTCCGAAGGTCGGCGGATGTAGGACGCCGGCACACCTCTCCCGACGGAGACTTACGCCCCGGGGCGTCGCCCCTACGAGAGTCGTCTCGATCTCCGATGAGTAGGGTCATGACAGTGAAGGCGGCCGCGACGGCAGTGGCAGCTCTGCTGGTACTCGGTGGGGGCGGTGCGTGCTCGACGCCCGCGAGCGGTCCCGGCGGGGCCGCGGGTTTGGGTGGCTCGTCGAGCCCGGGCGCCGCCGGTACAAGCGCCGCGGCGGGCAGCACGGGCAGCGCGGGTGCGGCGGGTGCCGCCGGCGAATCGGGCAACGCCGGGACCGCAGGCGCCGCGGGGACCGGCGGCGTCGGGCCCAACCCGGGCGCGTGCTCGAAGGCGCCCACTCCCGCGGCCGGCGCCACGGTGATCGACGTACGCGCGCCGTCGACGCTCGCGGGCGCGCTCGCGACCGCCAAGGCGGGCGACCGCATCGTGTTGCACGCGGGCAGCTACGCGAACGAGACGATCTCGAACCGCAAGTTCGGCGCGCCCGTCTTCGTCGAGGCGGCCGTGGGCGACACCGTCGTGATGGCGGGCGGGCACTTCACCAGCTGCGATCACCTCTCGTTCAGCGGCATCGAGTTCTCGGCCACGGTCATGCTCGACGGTTCGGCAAACTTCACCTTCCACGGCGTCACCTTGGACGGCGGCGCCAGCGAGGAGGCCGCGCTGCAGATCCACGGCCAAGGCGGCGCGGGCGCCTCGCACGACGTTCTGGTCGAGGACTCGACGATTCGCGGCGGCGGCCGCACGATCTTCGTTCTCGGCAAGTTCGCGCCGTCTGACGCGTGGAACCACCACCTCAGCTTCGTCCGCGACGACATCACCTGCGGCTCGCACAACTGCTTCCAGATTTCGGGCGGCCGCGACATCGTGATCGACGGCAACCGCATCAACGGCACCACCACGGCAGGCGTTCTCACGGCTGGCGCGACGCGCGTCGCGATCACGCGCAACCGCATGAAGGGTACGCCCGGCATGTCGCCCTGCGCGACGCAGATCGCCTCGCCCGGCATGGAGTGGGACAACTACGCGGGCGTCGAGAACATGACCTCGACCGCGATCGTCATCGCCAACAACATCATCGACGGCTGGGGCTCGGCCGTGCAGCTCGACGCCGCGCGCGACGTGGCGGTCGTATACAACACGGTCGCCGACGGCACGGGCGTGCGCTTCAACCACCGCACGCCGCACGACCAGATGGGCAACGTCATCCTGAACGGCAACAGCGACATCCGCATCTGGAACGACATCATCCCGTCGATCTCTCTCGCGTCGGGCGAGATGAAGCCCGCTTTCGAGTCGAACAACGTCATCTGGAAGGGCGGCGGCGGAGGCCCGGGTGACGTCACGAGCATGCCGATCTTCGCGGGTGCCGCCGGCGACTACGCTCTCGCGCCCGGCAGCCCCGGCATCGACGCCGCCCTCATCAACGCCGAGACACCCCTCGTCGACTTCGAAAACCGGCCCCGCGGCGCCATGCCCGACGTCGGCGCCCGCGAGCTCGCCGCCCCGGTGGCGGCGTGCCCGTGACATCGCAGCCGGGCAATTACCGAAACTTGTGCGGTCGGGGACTCATGCCGCGAACCACCGGATGTTCTCGCTAGCAACCGGCGTGCGGCGGCGTGATGATCCTCGTGCGTGCGATGAAGGCAGCGCTGGCGGCGATGTCGATTGCGGGAGCGCTGTCCGGCGCGTGCGGCGGCGGATCGCCGCAGATCAGCGCTGGTACGGGTGGTCACGGCGCGACGGGGACGGGAGGCGCCGGCGCGAGCGGCGGCGGTGGTGCGGGCGCGGCCGGCGGTCAAGCGGGCGCCGGCGGCGGAACGACGGACGCTGCGGACGCCATGCCGGGCGACGGCGGCGGGTCGGACCTCCCGGGATCCGATACAAGCGACGGCGGCCCGCCCGACTTGGCCCCGGGGCCGCCCGGGACGTGGTCGCCGATTCCGCGGTCTGGTGGCGCCTGGCCGCCCGCGGATGAATACGCCGCGCTGGTCTACGACAGCGCGCGCGACGTGCTCGTGCTCCTGGCCGCGCCGCAGGATCCCAACCTGCCCCTCGACCTCTGGGAGTTCGCGCTCGCGACGTCGACCTGGAAGAACCGCTACCCGTCGCCGGCGCCGGCCTACTGGCCGCGCAGCCGGCTCGCCTTTAGCGTCGCCTACGATTCGCGGCGCGGTCGCACGTTTCTGTTCGGCGGCGTCTACGCCGCTAACTTCGACGATCTCTGGGAGTGGGATGGGACCAGCGGCACCTGGATGGCGCTGACGCCCAACCCGCGGCCGCCGAGCTGGCCGCTCAACCGGTACGCCGCCGGGCTCGGGTACGACAACGACCGCGGCAGGCTGGTCCTGTTCGGCGGCGTCGGTCTCCACCCACAGGTACTCGCCTACCTGCTGCACGACGATCTGTGGGAGTGGGATGCGGGAGCGGGCGCGTGGACCGATCGCACACCGGATCCGCGGCCCGCGGCCTGGCCCGCCGCGCGCCAGTCCTTCAGCATGGTTTACGATCCAGACCGCAAGCGCTTCGTCGTCTTCGGCGGCGACGCGGGAACCTCCCCCGACATCACCGAGATGCGCCTGGCGGACCTGTGGGAGTGGGACGGCGGCGCCGCCACGTGGCAGCAGCGCGCGGCGACGCCGACCGCGGTCTGGCCGACGGCGCGGATGCCTGCCGCGACGGCCTACCTGGCCGGCCGCGGCAGCCTGTTCGTCTACGGCGGCTTCAGGATCCAGGCGGATCTATGGGAGTGGAGCATCACGACGTCCACCTGGACGAACCGGACGCCCAGCCCTCCGACCGCTTGGCCGACGGGGCGGGGCAGCGCGGGCGTCGCGTTCGTGCCCGCCCGCAACCGCGTCTTTCTCTTCGGCGGCTCCCGCCTCAACGATTTCTGGTCGTGGCAGCCGCCTGATCCCTAGCCGCAAGTTTGCGCGGACGCCGGCGCAGCGCGCGCGCGAGCGCGAGGATGAGGAGCGACCACGGCGCCACGGGTTGGTTGCCCGCGCCGAGCGCGCATCCGCAGCCGCCACCGCCCGCGGTCCCGGTCCCGCCCGCGCCGGCGGTGGTGCCGGCCGCGCCGCTCGTGCCCGCAGCTGCGCTCATTCCCGCTGCGCCGCCCCCACGGCCCCCCGTCCCGGCGCCGCCGTTCGTCCCGGCGCCGCCGCTCGCCCCGCTACCGCCGATCGCCCCGGCGCCGCCGCTCGTTCCACCGGATCCACCAGCCCCAGCGCCGGCCACGCCGCCAGCGCCGCCGCCGCTGGCGCCCGCCGCACCTCCGCTGCCCGCGCCCCCGTCGGACGCGGACCGCCCGCCGGCGCCGTCGACGCCGCCGTCCGGCAGCGGGGGCGCCGCGCCCACCAGGACCGGGCGCATGAACACCCGCTCCTTGTTCACGTACGGAGCCGTGTCGAGCCGCCGGTAGAACAGGACGCCGCCCGCGTCGGTCCAGACCAGCGACGGCGCGCGCACCTCGTTCGTCGCGCCGGCGCCTGCCGGCACGCCCCCGTCGGGCGGTGACGCCGCGATGTCGGTCGGCAGCGACGACTCGCTCCCCGGCACGCAACGCCGATCGGCGCCGA
>Ga0207428_10007341_pt1 | contig 10059 bp, 6 predicted proteins | sample RhiMethybrSRZTD1_FD_187600 | JGI IMG/M metagenome (GOLD analysis project Ga0207428, IMG submission 187600) | Populus rhizosphere microbial communities from Tennessee, USA - Rhizosphere MetaG P. TD hybrid SRZTD1 (SPAdes) (version 3) | ecosystem: Host-associated > Plants > Roots > Rhizosphere >... | reverse complement strand
CCCGACCTCCTGCGCCCGCTGCCACAGCTCCGAGGGGTTCGTCGACTACATCGGGGGTGACGGCAGCGCGGCGGGCGTCGTCGACAAGCCCGCGCCGACGAAGTCGGTGATCCGCTGCGTCACCTGCCACAACCCGGCCGCCGACGCGCTGTCGTCGGTGACATTTCCCTCCGGCGTCACCGTCGACGGACTGGGCGGCGAGGCGCGCTGCATGACCTGCCACCAGGGGCGATCGTCGGGCCCGGCCGTGGACGCCGCGATCGCCGCGGCCGCCCCCGCCACCGACGACACCGTCAGCGCCGCGCTCAACTTCCAGAACATCCACTTCTTCCCGGCCGCCGCCACGCTGTTCGCGGGGCGCGCGAAGGGCGGCTACCAGTACGCCGGTCAGGTCTACGACGTCCGCTTCCGCCACGTCGACGGCTACGACACCTGCATCGGCTGTCACGACCCGCACACGACCCGGGTCAAGTTCGACGCCTGCGCTGGTTGCCACACCGGCGTCACCGACGTCGGCGGCGCGCACCAGATCCGGATGATGTCGTCGGTCGGCATCGACTACGACGGCGACGGCAACACCAGCGAGGGAATCTACGACGAGCTGGTCGGCCTGCGCGACAAGCTGGGCGCCGCGATCCGGAGCTACGGTTCGGAGCACGGCGCGCCGATCTGCTACGCCGTCAACAGCTACCCGTACTGGTTCGTCGACGGCGACGGCAACGGCAGCTGCTCGACCGCCGAGGCGGTGACCTCCAACGCGTTCGCCAGCTGGACCCCGCGCCTGCTCCGCGCCACCTACAACTACCAGATGGCCAGCAAGGATCCGGGCGCGTTCGCCCACAACGCGAAGTACATCATCGAGCTGCTCCACGACTCGATCACCGACGTCAACCGCGTGCTGGTGGCCAAGGTCGACATGCGCAAGGCGACCCGCACCGACGTCGGCCACTTCAACGGCGCGAGCGAGGCGGCCCGTCACTGGGACCAGGGCGAACAGGTCGACGCGACCTGCTCGTCGTGCCATGGCGGCGAGGACGGCTTCCGCTTCTACGTGCAGTACCACCTCGGCCAGGTGGTCCCGGAGACCGCCAACGGCCTCGAATGCGGCACCTGCCACGACAAGCCCGGCACCGACTTCTCGGCGATCATCGCGGTGCCCTCGGTGACGTTTCCCTCTGGCGTCACCCGGCAGGAACCGGGGTTCGACAACGTCTGCGAGACCTGCCACCGCGGCCGCGAATCCAAGGCCAGCGTCGATGCGGCGATCGCGGCGGGCAAGCCGGCCTTCAAGAACGTCCACTACCTGCCCGCCGGCGCGGTCAAGCTCGGGTCGGCGGTCCACGTCGGCTACGAATACGACGGCAAGACCTACGTCGGCCCGATGACGCACGTCGGGGGCGCGCAGTGCACGTCCTGCCACGATCCGGTCAGCAGCCACCACACCTTCCAGATCACCGACGCCTGGAGCACCACCTGCCGGAACTGCCACGCCGACGCCAACGGCGATCCGAAGAACATCCGGCTCATTCGCACGCTCGACTACGACGGGGACGGCAGCACCACCGAGCCGCTCGCGGCCGAGATCGACGGGCTGGCGGCGCGCACGCTGGCGGCGATGCAGGCGGTCGCCGCCGCTCCCGGGCTCTGCTACGCGGAGGCGAGCTACCCCTACTTCTTCAAGGACACCAACGGCGACAAGAGCTGCGGCGCCGCCGAGGCGGTGTCGTCGAACGGGTTCTCGGCGTGGACGGCGGGACTGGCGAAGGCGGCGTTCAACTACCAGCTGTCGCGCAAGGAGCCCGGAGCCTGGGCGCACAACTTCGACTACATGGCCCAGCTCCTCTACGACAGCACGGCGGACCTGGGCGGCGACGTGAGCAAGCTGAGGCGGCCATGAGGAGATGCACGATGAACAAGACAGACGGGTTGCGTTCGATTTCCTTCGTTGTGGCGGTCGCCGCGGCGTTCGCCGGGGGCTGCTCGGGCAGCAACGGCGCCGCGGGCAAGGACGGCACGTCCTGCTCGCTGACCGACAACCACGACGGCACCGCGACCATCCGCTGCGCGGACGGGACCTCGTTCACCGTCAGCAGCGGGACGGACGGGACGAACGGGACGAATGGCATGAACGGGACGAACGGCATGAACGGCACGAACGGCACGTCGTGCACGCTCACCGGCGCCGATGGCGGCACGCGCACGCTCACCTGCGGCGCGGACGGGGGCTCGATCACGGTCGTCGACGCGGTCGCCGACTACGCGGTCATGACCGCGGACGAGAAGGCCCAGGCCGCGATGAACGCCGTGATCACCGGCGTCAGCTTCCCGGCCGACGGGCGACCGGTGGTGAAGATCAAGGTCAGCGAGCGGCACGGGCTGGGCGTCAAGAACCTGATCACGACCGCGGTGACCTGGCGGTTCGCCCTGCTGAAGCTGGCCCCCGGCGTGATCGGCGCCGTCCCGGGCGTCAACGGCAGCGCGAACGACACCTGGGTGAGCTACCTGGCCGCCAATGATCATTCGTCGGCCTCGAGCGAGACGGCCGCCGCCGCGAACCTGACCGACCATGGCGACGGCAGCTACGACTACCGGTTCGCCAAGGTGATCAACGGCGGGCCGACCACCGCGGGCACGACGTACGAGGCCGACAGGACCCACCGCCTGATCGTCCTGCTCTACGCTTCGGGGAACCCGTTCTCGCCCGTCAACCTCGTCAAGGACCTGGTGCCCGCGACCGGCGCCGACGTCAGCGGGCAGCACGAGTCGGTCGACGGCAACGCCTGCCTCGAGTGCCACACCTCGTTCCGCGCGATCAGCGGCGGCACCGGCCAGTTCGGATCGGGCGAGTTCCACAACGGCGTCCGCTACGACGTCCGCACCTGCGTCGGCTGTCACAACGACCAGCGCCGCTTCAGCAGCGGCGGCGCGCCGGTCGCCGAGCCCAGCATCGCCGCCGACGGGACCTGGACGGGCAGCGCCGCCGTCCTCAACCGCGAGGCGGTCATGAACCTGCCGGTGTTCATCCACAAGATCCACATGGGCACCAAGCTGAAGATGACCGGCGGCAGCTACGCGGGTCTTCCCGAGCCCTACGAGACGACGTATCCACAAGACATCCGCAACTGCGCGAAGTGCCACCGCGCGCCGGCGCCGCTCGCGGATCACTGGAAGACCCAACCCTCCAGCCGCGCCTGCGGCGCCTGCCACGACGACCGCAGCTTCGAGGCGACGCTGCCGCCCGGCCGCATCATGCACAGCGGCGGGCCGCAGGCGAGCGACGTCGGCTGCAGCACCTGCCACCAGGCGGGCAGCGGCGGCGGCGACATCGCGGCCAAACACGTCCCGGTGTCGGCTCCCAACCCCGGCAACATCTACGCCAGCGCGACGGGCAACGGGAACACCAACGCCGCCTACGTCGCGGCGGCGGGCGCCGTCCCGGCGGGCGCCAAGGTGGTGAGCTACGTCGTCGACAGCGTGTCGACGTGGACCGACGCCGCCGCCGGCAACGTGCTGCGGCCGCAGATCACCTTCAAGTTCAAGCTCGACGGCGCCGACGTCGTGTTCCCCAACCCCGCGACCGCGGGCGAGCTGATCCCGGGCTTCGTCGGCTCGCCCAGCGCGTACTTCGTGTTCGCGGTGCCGCAAGACGGGAAGGCGGCCCCCGCCGACTTCAACGCGTCGGCGAGCGCCTACATCAAGAACATCTGGAACGGCACCGGCACCTGCTCGAACGGCGCCGCGACCACCACCCGCACCGGCGCGGGCACGCTCACCGGGCCCGACGCGATGGGCCTGTACACGATCCGCCTCACCTGCGCGACGATCCCCGCGAACGCGACCATGCTGACCGGCGGCATCGGCTACACCTACGCGCTCGGATCGCGGCAGAGCCCGGCCAATCCGGATCTGGACTTCATCAACAACACGATGCCGTTCACGCAGATCGATCTGCCCGCCTATCCATACGTCGCGAACAAGAAGGCGGACGGGATCACGCCGGGATACGGCGGCGTGGGCGGGCTCATCGTTCCGCCGCCCGACGTGTCGAAGGTCGCCACCGGCTTCACCGGCCGCCGCGCCATCGTCGACAACAGCAAGTGCGGGTCGTGCCACGTGTCGCTGGGCGTCGGGCCCGACTTCCACGCCGGCCAGCGCAACGACGCGGCGACGTGCAACTGGTGTCACCGCCCCACCCAGACGAGCAGCGGCTGGTCGGGCAACGCCAAGGACTTCGTCCATGCCATCCACGGCGCGGAGAAGCGCCTGACGCCGTTCAACTGGCACCAGGTGTCGCCCACCGAGGGCTTCTGGGACGTGACCTACCCCGGCGTGCTCAACAAGTGCGAGATGTGCCACCTGGCCGGGACCTACGACTTCAGCACCAGCGCGGCGATGGCCGCCTACCCGAACATGCTCGCCAGCACCGTGGGTCAGGGGACGTACGCGGCCGGCAGCGTGCACTCGCCGTACGTGACCGAGGCGACCGCTTACGGCGCCGGCTTCAGCTACAACGTCCTGACCGCGGCGACCGTCACCGCCGATCCGACCACGCTGGTCGTGTCGCCGATGGTCGCGGCCTGCGCATCGTGCCACGACTCGCCGATCGCGGTCGATCACATGCAGACCAACGGCGGCTCGTTCTACGAGGCGCGCACCACCGCCTTCACCAAGCCGCAGCAGGAGGAGTGCATGCTCTGCCACGGCCCAGGCCGCATCGCGGCCATCGCCGACCGCCACGCGTTCCTGCCCTGACGGCCGGGGTGCGGGTGGCGCCCGGCAACGCCCGGGCTCCCGGTGCGGTTGGCACATCTCCTGCTGCCTCGATCTCGAGGAGGCCAGACCATGAACACGTCCACCGTCATGACCCGAGACGTCGTCGTCGTGTCACCAACCGTCACCGCAGGCATCGCCGCCCGCATGATGGAGCGGCGGCGGATCCGCCACCTTCCGGTCGTCGAGGGCGGCCGCCTGGTGGGCATCCTCTCCGACCGGGATCTCTTGAAGCGCACGCCGGGGGTCAGCTGTGGAGCGGCGATGACCGCCGCACCGGTGACCTGCTTTTCGAACGCGTCGGTGAGCCAGGTGGCGAAGCTCATGCTCGACCACAAGATCGACTCGGTTCCGGTGGTCAGTCATTCCGGGAATCTGATCGGGCTCGTCACCTCGACCGATCTGCTCGCGCTGCTCGTCGACCAGGATGAGGCGCAGGTGCTCCCGTTCGACTTCCACTTGCGTACGGCAGTCAACGACAGCGACCCGCTGTTCGACTGAACCGAAGCTGCGGCTGTCCGGGTCAGCCGCAGGCCTGATCCACGATCACGACATCGTCACGGACGACGTCCGGAACCAGGAGCGACCTCTCCTCTTCCTCCATGTCAGCGAGTAGCCATTCGGTGAGGAACGCCAGCTTCGCCGCGAGCAGCTCGAGCTGGGGATAGGCCCGCGCCTCGTCGTGAAGGGTGGCCAGCGTCGTCCGCTGGCGGGCGTGCTCGTCGCGAAGTCGATCCGCGCGCTGCGGCCCCAGCGGAAGGTCATCGTGGAGGATCGGCAACAGCACGCTCTCCTCGAACGCCAGGTGAACCTCCATGATCGAGCGGACGGCCCCGATCGCGGCCGGCACGGCGTTAGGCGACGGGGCCCGTCCGTCGAGCGCGGCTTCCGCCACGGAATGCGCCTGGTCGAGCAGCGTGCGGATGTGGCGGTGCTGCCACAAGATCCCGCGGAGCGCCGCGCCCGCATCGACGCGCTGCTGAGGTGCCGACCAGCCGAGATCGATCATGACTGCCTCCTTGCACCTTCAGCGGCTGCAAGGACGCAGCCAGCCAGCCTCCGCGACGCGGCCGGCTCGCAGCTCGGCGACCGCGCAGGACATGCGCCCCGCCCGGAAACGGTCGCAGGAACTTCGCGAATACACTGCCGGCGTCCTGAGGGCGTCGCCTTGGGCGTGGTCCCTGGCTTGCTCCTCCTGGGGGCATGACCAACCGAAAAACTGCCGTCCCGGTTCGCCAGCACCCCGAGGTTCGGGAGCACATGACGCCCTCCCCCCTCACGATCGCGCCGACGAGCTCGCTGTCGAAGGCCATCCGGCTCATGCGGGACAATCACATCCGCCACCTACCGGTTATCGACGGTGGCCGCGTCGTGGGCGTCCTGTCCCAGCGGGACATCCTGATCATGGAGTCCCTGCCCGGCGTCAATCCGACCGAGGTTCGTGTCGAGGAGGCGATGGTGCGGGACGTGTTCACCGTCGGTCCCGAAGCGCCGGTGGGCGAGGTCATCGAGACGATGATCGATCGAAAGCTCGGCTCCACGATCGTGTGCGAGGGCGAGCGCGTGCTCGGTGTGTTCACCACCATCGACGCCCTGCGCGCGCTGCACGCGCTGCTCGAGCGCCGCTGACCGCGGCCGGCGTCAGCGGCAGAAGTGCTCGTCCACCCAGGGGTAGAAGATGTGTTCTTCCCGCTGGGCGTGTGCCTGCAAGGAGTTGACGAACGCCTCCACGCGCTCGGCGCGCAGGCAGTGCAGATCGAGATCGACGCCCAGCTGGAGGAGCTGGATCCGGATCTTCGTGTGATCGTCGAGAAGAGTCTGCGCCGCTGCCGGCCGATCCTGGGCGAGAGCCGGGATGAGGTGTTTCTCCTCCGCGTCCAGATGCTGCAGCAGCGCGTTCTGGAACGTGAGCCATTCGGCCTCCAGCTGCTGGAAGTCGCCCCCGTAGGCGCGCGTCACGATCGCCTGGAAGGCACGGTCCAGGCGATCGTGATCGCCCGCGAGCATGCTCTCCAGCGATGAAAGCCGCTGCGCGGTGATCATGACGCTTGCCTCGCGAGCACGGGCTCGTCGGCATCCGACGACAGCGCGAACGACGGGAACTGATCGTGCACCAGCAACGCGTACGCCTCGACGCGAAGCGCGTAGGCCATCACGTCGCGCGTGAACCGCCAGAGGTTCAAGCCGAGGTGGCCCGTGAACACGATGCGAAACCACGACCCGATGCAGACCAGCAGCGTGACGACGAGCAGCGCGAACAGTACGAGCAGGTGCGGCACGAGGAGCAGCGGACGCAACATGACCGACTTGAAGTCGCGCACCGCGGGCGGGTCAGGCAGCTCCAGCGACGCCGGATACGGCCCGTCGCCGAACGGTGGGTACTCGTCGCGCAGGAAGCAAGCGTAGGCCATCACCCGCGCGCGCCAGCACAGATAGAGGCGCTTGAACTGCTGCAACCCCGCGATCGGACGGCCCGTGAACACGATCGCGAACCAGTCGAGGATCGCGCTGGTGATCGCGAGCAGCCCGAGAGCGCCGGTGCGGAACGCGCCGCCCCCGAACCCGACGAACGGCCCGCCGACGAGGATCGCGTGGGGGATGACCAGGACCGGCCGGAACAGCGCGCTCCAGCGATCGCGCGCGCCTGGTGGCTCGACGTTGAATCGTACGGCGTCAGTCATCGGAGCCTCCTTTGACTTTCTTCTGTTGCAATGACGGGACCAGCCGGGCCACCGAGCTCGAGAACCGCCCCAATGACGCCCGCGTCCGGCATCGGATCGAGCGTGAAGCCCAGCTGGTCGCACAGGTGCTGCATTCCCACGTTGGCGACGAGGATGTCGGCGTAGACGCGGGTCATGCGTTCGCGGCGGGCCACCGCGACGAGCCGCCGCAGCAGCGCGCCGCCGATGCCGCGTCGCTGCCACGGATCGGCGACCAGAAGCGCAAACTCTGCGCCGTTGCGCCCGTCCCGATCGCGGCTGAGCCGCCCCACCGCTGCGATCTCGCGCCGGCCCGCCCCGGATTGGACCTCCGCGACCAGGGCCATCTCGCGGTCGTAGTCGACGAAGCAGGTCCGGATAAGGCGCTCGTGCGCCGTCCGCTGATCGAGCTTGAACGGGTGCATGTAGCGCAGACGGACGCTCTCCTCGGAGAGCGTCCCGTGGAACGCGATAACCAGTGGCTCGTCGTCGGCCCGGATCGGTCGGATCGTGATCCGCGCGCCGTCTCGGGACGTCTCGTTCCAGACGTATTCGGTCGGGTACGGGCGAATCGCGGGCCGGGGCAGCTCCGCGGCCGCGAGCGCGGGATTGTGCAGGACGACGCGCGCGTCCAGGGCGATGACGCCCGTCGGCGTCGCCAGCAGCGGGTTGATGTCGATCTCGCGGATCCGGCGCTGGTCGGCGACCAGATCGCCGAACCGCACGAGCACCGACGCCAGCCCGTCGAGATCGACCGGGGGACGGCCGCGAACACCGCGCAGCGCCCGCGCGATCCGCGTCTCGTCGACCAACCGGCGCGCGAGGGTCATCGTCAGGGGCGGCAGCGCCAGCGCCCGGTCTCGCAACACCTCGACCAGCTCGCCCCCGGCGCCGAACATCAGCACCGGTCCGAGCTGTCGATCGACGGTGCTCCCCAGGATCAGCTCGTGGCCGGCGCTTCGATCGACCATCGGCTGCACCGTGACGCCGAGGAAGGACCCCGCCCCACCCTTCGCGACGGCCGATTCCTGGATTTCATCGAACGCGCGCGCGACCGCGGCCTCGTCCCCCAGCCCGAGCTTGACGCCGCCGACGTCGGTCTTGTGCGTGATCACATGGGACCAGAGCTTCACCGCGACCGGAAAGCCGGTCTCGCGCGCCGCCGTGGTCGCCGCATCCTTGTCCCTGGCGACGCGTGTCGGTACGACCGGGATACCGTAGCTCGCGAGCACCGCCTTCGCTTCCGCCTCGTCGAGCAGCGTCCTGCCCTCGGCGCACGCACCGGCGATGATCGCGTCGACCTCGGCGGGATGACCGTCGTCGCCGGTCCTGGGCACCGGCGTCTCGTAGAGCGCCCGCAGGTTGTCCGCGAACCGTCCCATGTCGCAGAAGGCGCGGGCGGCATCGTCCGGAAACGCGAAGGTCGGGATGCCGGCCCGATTCAGGATATCGACGCCGGCGGCGACGCGTTCGCCGCCCATCCAGCTCGCGAGCACCGGCTTGCCCTCCACATGCGCGTAGCGGGCCAACGCCTCGGCGGTCCGCGTGGGATCGGTCATGTCCTGCGGCGTCAGGATCACCAGCAGCCCGTCGCTGGCGGGATCCGCCGCCGCGATCGCGAGCGCCTGCTCGTAGCGATCGGGCGTCGCGTCTCCCAGGACGTCGATCGGATTGCCGTGGCTCCAGGCGGCGGGAAGGACGGCGTCCAGGCCGCCACGCGAATCCGCGGACAGCTCGGCCAGCTCGCCGCCGCCCGCCACCAGCGCGTCGGTGGCCAGCACACCCGGGCCGCCGGCGTTGGTCACGATCGTCAGGCGGCGTCCGATCGGACGGGGCTGCTTGCCCAGCAGCTCGGCCAGGTCGAACACCTCCTCGATCGCGTTCACGCGCAGGACGCCGGCCCGGCGAAAGGCGGCGTCCAGGACCTCGTCGGACCCGGTGAGCGCGCCCGTATGTGACGTGGCCGCGCGGCTGGCGGCCTCGCTCCGCCCGGCCTTGATGACGATGATCGGCTTGGTCAAGGCCACCTCGCGCGCCGCCGACAGGAATGCCCGCGCGTCGCCGATCGATTCCATGTAGATGACGATCGCGCGGGTCGCGGGATCGTCGCCGAAGTAGTCGATGAGATCGCCCCAGCCGACGTCGAGCATCGAGCCCGTCGAAACGAAAGCCGAGAAGCCGACGTTCTCGGCGAAGCTCCAGTCGAGGATCGCGGTCAGCAACGCCCCGCTCTGACTCAGGAACGCCACCCGCCCGGGCCGGGCGATCCCGGCGGCGAAGGTGGCGTTGAGACCGCTCGTCGGGCTCATGACACCCAGGCAGTTCGGGCCGACGATCCGCATGCCGCCCCGCCGCGCCTCCGCGAACACGCGCGCCTCCAGCTCCGCCCCGACCGGCCCTGTCTCGCGGAAACCGGCCGAGATGATCAACGCGGCGGGAACACCCGCGTCGACGCACTGCCGGATGATCTCCGGCACCGTCGCGGCCGGCGTCACGACCACCGCCAGATCGACCGGGCCCGGAACCTCACCGACCGCCGGATACGACTTGAGCCCGAGCACAGTGTCACGGCGCGGGTTCACGGGGTGGA
>Ga0207428_10007337_pt1 | contig 10064 bp, 6 predicted proteins | sample RhiMethybrSRZTD1_FD_187600 | JGI IMG/M metagenome (GOLD analysis project Ga0207428, IMG submission 187600) | Populus rhizosphere microbial communities from Tennessee, USA - Rhizosphere MetaG P. TD hybrid SRZTD1 (SPAdes) (version 3) | ecosystem: Host-associated > Plants > Roots > Rhizosphere >... | reverse complement strand
ACGTAACCGTCCGGGCGGTCGAGCGCAAGCACCGGCCGACGCTCGACGATCGTCACAGTGATGGTGTTCGGCCAATCGCGCGTAGCAGTCGCGGACTCGACCGCCGACAAGGTTGTTGCCCGCTTGGCGATCTCGTCAAGTTCTTGTCGAGCGAGGGGTATGCCGAGTGGAATCTGAACCACAAAACTCACCTGAGTCGGCGTCAGATGATGCGTGCCGACCACATCCACCCGCTTGGTCACGAAAACGGTAGAAAAGTAGATCGTCCAAAGACTCCCGCCGATGATTGTGAGCACCAGCAGGACGGCTGTAATAACCAACGCCTTGCGGCGCCAGGAACGACGGTGCTTTTTTCCTCGTCCTGACCGGCGGTGCTTTTTTCCTGGCGGGCCGCTGCTCGGCCGGCTCCTGGACCTGACTGTCGCGGTTGCCGTCACTGTGCAACCTCGGCGAGGCGCTGAATCTCGGCAACGATCTTCGGCGCGACCTTGGTTACGTCGCCACATCCGACTGTGATCACGAGGTCGCCTGGCTGAGCGATGCGGGCAACGGTCGGTGCAGCCTCATCCCAGATTGGTTCGTAGGTCACACGCGCAGTGCCGCGAGCGACCGCATTGGCGACCATGGCGCCGTCGATTCCAGGAATCGGATCTTCACGGTCACCGCAGACATCCATCACGATTGCCTCATCGGCCTGCTCCAGCGCATGTGCAAGCTCACGCCAGAAGTCTCGAGTCCGGGTGTAGAGGTGTGGTTGAAAGCAAACGACGACCCGGCCGTCACCAACACCGGTACGAGCTGCGACGAGTGTGTTCAGCACCTCGGTGGGGTGGTGGGCGTAATCGTCGTAAACCCGGATGTCGTTCGGAGTGCCAATCAGCTGGAATCGCCGATACGTGCCCCGGTACCTGGACAGCTCGCGGCGTACGTCGGCCTCAGCCGCGCCTAGCCAGACGGCCACCGCGTACGCCGCCGCTGCGTTCAGCACGTTGTAGTGCCCAGGTACCGACAGCTCGACCGGTCCCGACGCACCGTCCCAGCGAAGCTGGAATCTTGATCCAGTGCCCGCGAGAGCCATGTCGGCAATCTGGACGTCGGCATTGTCCGAGGTACCGAACGTCATGATCGCGGGACTTGGCCCTCCTGCTGCAGCCTGCTGACGTACCCGCTGTGTCAATGCGATAGCCCCGGGATCATCAGCGCTGGTCACCAGGAGCCGTACCGAATCCGCCGTGGAGAAGCGCAGGAAACCGTCGGCGTAGTTGTCGGCACTCCCCCAGTTGCTCAGGTGGTCGGGATCGACGTTGGTGACCACCGCAATCTCGCGCGGGTACTGCAGAAAGGTTCCGTCGCTCTCATCAGCTTCGATGACCATGATGTCCCCGCCACCGAGATGTCCACCGGTGGCGGTGCCGGTCAGGGCCCCACCGATGACGAAGGACGGATCGAACCCGCAACCACTGAGCACATGCGCGATCATCGCGGTGGTGGTGGTCTTGCCATGAGTACCGGCGACAGCGATACCGCGGCGATCCAGCATGAGTGAGCCGAGAGCCGCACTGCGATGGAGCACTCGGAGGCCACGGCGCCGCGCCTCGGCCAGCTCGGGATTGTCCTCCCGGATGGCTGAAGACGCCACGACAGTGGCGGCATCACCCAGCTGCTCAGCGCCATGGCCGACATAGACCCGAGCGCCTTGGGCCTCCAGTGACCGCAGATATTTCGAGTCCTGCCGGTCGCTGCCGCTCACCGGGATGCCCTGAGCAAGCATCATCGAGGCGATTCCGTTCATGCCGGAACCTCCGATGGCGATGAAGTGCACTGCTCCCAGCTCGTCGAGTTTCGGCAACTCGATGGGAGTGATCAAACCCATCAGCGGATCACCTCCAGAACCGTCGACGCCAACACGGTAGCTGCGTCGAGCCGGGCAACACCGGCGAGCGCCTGGCTCATTCCCGTGAGCCGGTCGGGGTGTGCAAAGAGCGCGGGAATCTCCTGCGCTACCCAGACGGACGTGCAGTCAGCGTCGGCCAGCATGATGCCACCGCCTGCGTTGACGACGAGTTCGGCATTGAGTGCCTGTTCACCATTCCCAACCGGATATGGCACGAATACGGCCGGGAGTCCGACGGCGGCGGTCTCCATTACGGTGCTGGCGCCGCTGCGGCCCAGCATGAGGTCAGCGGCGGCGTATGCCCGCTCCATCTGCTCCACGTACGCCAGCGGCTGGTAGACAGCGCCGGTCCGCTCGTCGACATTGCGCTCAATACCGGAAACCAGGTTCTTGGGTCCTAAGACATGAAGCACCTGGATGCCCTTGCTCAGCAATTCAGGCCAGGCCCCAGCCACCGCGATATTGATTCGCAGCGCACCTTGTGAGCCCCCGCTGACCAGCAGCGTTGGCAGGTCGGGATGCAGGTCGAATCCCACGCGCGCCTCGCGCCGCAGCGCGACTCGGTCAAGGTCGATGATGGCGCGCCGGATGGGCAGCCCGATACAGCGGGCGTGCGGTAACGACGTCCGAGGGAATGAGGTATAGACGTGGCTGGTGAGTCGGGCAGCAACCTTGTTGGCAAGACCGGGTAGCACGTTTTGTTCGTGGATGACGATTGGCAGACCAAGCCGGCGAGCTGCGAGGTAGGCCGGAGTGGACACGTACCCCCCGAAGCCGAGCAGCGCGTCAGCGCCTATCCGCCGCAGCAGGCGTATGGTCGCCGTCACCGCCTCGACCAACCGCGGTCCGACAAGGACCAGATCCTTGCCGAGGCGCCGCGGCATCGGCACCGGTGGGATGAGCTCCAAATCCAAACCTGCTGCCGGTACGACCGTGGTTTCCAAGCCGCGAGCCGTACCAAGCGCCGTCAGCCCGATCGCTGGATCCAGTCGACGCAGCTCCAACCCGGTCGCGATCAACGGTGAAGTGTGTCCAGCCGTACCCCCGCCTGCCAGTACCACAGAGGGCGACTCTGTCGCATTCATGAGCGGGTACGAGCCTGACTGGTCCGCGAGCCGACCACCGTAGTCATTCGGCGCCGAGGCCGCATCGCCTTCTTTGCCAGTAGCTGGCGAGCCTCAGGTTCTCGACGTGCGCATGCCAGAAGTACGCCGACCGCCAACAAGTTCGCGACCAACGCGGACCCCCCGTAGGACAGCAACGGCAGCGGAACCCCGGCGATCGGAAGCAGCCGGAGAACCACAGCTAAGTTGATCAATGCTTGAACCATGAACCATGTTGCGACACCACCGGCGGCATAGCGTACGAAGAGATCATCGGTGCGCGTCGCGATCCGGATTCCGGCATAACCCAAGATTCCGATCATGGCCAGTACGACCAGGCTGCCGAACAAGCCGAACTCCTCACCGAGCACGGCGAAAATGAAATCGGTGTGCGCTTCCGGCAGGCTGCCCCACTTCTGGCGGCTGGCGCCGAGGCCGACTCCCCACCAGCCACCGGATGCGATCGCGAACATCCCCGCGTTGGCCTGGTGATTGGCTCCAGAGGCATCGAGCGTTGGGTCCAGAAAGGCGGCGAGGCGGCGCATCCGTACCGAAGAGGTGATGAAGATCGCCACCACACCGACTACGCCGGCCGATGCCAAGGTCAGCAGCACGCGCAGCGGCGCACCAACAATCCAGAGGATGCCTGCGGCGATGACAGCCATGACGACCGCCGTACCGGCGTCACCCTGAAACAGCACGAGCAGGACCAAGATGCCGCTCACTGGGAGAAAGGGCACGAGCAGGTGCTTCGGCTGATCAAGCAACCGGTACTTGCGGGCCAGTACGTCAGCTCCCCAAACGATCATGGCCAGCTTGGCGAACTCGGCCGGCTGGATGGAGAAAAGTGACGAGCCCAGATACAGCCAGTTGCGGTTGCCGTTCACCGAAATGCCGAGCGGCGTATAGGTCAAGATCAACATAATGGTGGCCAAAGCGAGCCCGAACCAGCTGAGTAGCCGCAGCGTTGACGAGGGCAGCTTCATGATCGTGAATGCCCCGAGGATGCCTATGCCGAGGAAGATCACCTGCCGCTTGACATAAAAATAGGAGTCGCCGACGGTGAGGTAGGCATTCACGCTGGAAGCGGACAGCACCATCATCACGCCGACGATGAGCAGCAGTGCCACCGAACCGAGGACCAGGTGATAGCTGGTCAACGGCCGGTCCAGCATCGAGCGGAGCCACCGCAACACCTCAACCGCTGAAAGGGAGTGACGCGCCTGCATGCGCTCGGTCGAGCGAAGCGTTGTAGTCCGGCCGGACGCGGTCTGGCCCTGCGGGGTCAGGGTCGCCACTGACGTCTACTCCTTTGCGAGCGCGCGCACCGCCGCAGCGAAGGCATCTCCGCGTGCGGCGTAATCGGTGAACATGTCCTTGCTGGCGCACCCCGGCGCGAGCAGAACTGCATCACCAGGTCTGGCCAGGGAAGCAGCCGCCGCAACGGCTTGTGCCATTGCTCTAGTGTCGACCGCCTCAATGACTTCTGTGGGGACTTCCGGTGCGTGTCGAGCCAGGGCTTCGGCGATGATGTCGCGGTCGGTGCCAAGCAATACCGCCCCGCGCAACCTGTCCCGATGAGTAGTGATCAACTCGTCGAAGGTGGTGCCCTTGGCCTGCCCTCCGGCGATCCAGACCACCGAGCTGAAGGCGCGCAGTGAAGCGTCCGCAGCGTGCGGGTTGGTGGCCTTGGAGTCATCGACCCAGGAGACTCCGTCGCGTTCCAGCACGGTCTGAATCTTGTGCGGCCCAACCTTGACAGCCCGCAAGCCCTGACGGACCGCTGTTGCCGGGACGCCATAGGAGCGGGCGAGTGCGGCGGCCGCCAGAGCGTTGGCCACATTGTGTGGTGCCGCAGGGCTGACGTCATCAACGCTGGCGAGTTCCAGCGCTGAGTCGCGACGCTGCTCGATGAATGCTCGATCAACCAACAGGTCGTCGACGACCCCGAGCATCGAGAGTCCTGGTGTTCCCAGCGTGAAACCGATTGCCCGGGCGCCCTCGACGACTTCGGCCTGCTCCACCATGTGCTCGGTGACTGGGTCGGCAACGTTGTACACACAGCTGGCCTGCACACCTTCATAGATCCTGGCCTTCGCAGCCCGATAGGCCTCGTACGACCCGTGCCATTCCAGGTGATCAGGCTGCACGTTGAGGACCGCGGCGGAGTGCAGCGCCAAGGAGGTGGACCAGTGCAGCTGATGGCTGGAGAGTTCGACGGCCAGTACGTCGTACGGTTCTGGATCCAGAACGATCTCCATAATGGGCCGGCCGATATTTCCGACGGCAGCGGTCTGCAAGCCGGCAGCGGACAGGATCGACTCGAGCATCTGGGTGGTCGTGGTCTTCCCGTTCGTGCCGGTGACCCCGAGCCAGGGCACGATCTTGTCCGGCCGGCTCAGCCGCCAGGCCAGCTCGACCTCGCTCCAGATCGGTATACCGCGGTCGGCGGCCTGGCGGAGCAGCGGCGCGGTAGCCGGCCAACCCGTGGTAATCACCAGGTCGGCATCGTCGGGAAGAGTCGCGGTCGATCCAGGCCCCAGCCGAACCGAGCCACCGAGCACCTCCAGCAGCTTGCCTTTGTCCGAAGTCAACTCGTCCAAGAGGTCGTCGAGAACTGTGACCCGCGCGCCAAATTGCAGTAGGCCGTCAGCAGCGGCGAAACCGGACACGCCAATTCCTGCCACCACAACATGGGCCTGCTGCCACGGTGATCGGCCATCGGCGTCTGGCAACCATGAACGGCTCATGTGCCTGCCACCCACTCCGCGTAAAAGATGCCGAGGCCTGCAGCGACGCACAGCCCGGCAATAATCCAGAAGCGCATCACGATGGTCACCGGTGCCCAGTTCAGCAGCTCGAAGTGATGGTGAATGGGCGACATCTTGAACAGCCGCTTGCCTCTGGTCATCTTGAAAAAGCCCACCTGCAGGATCACCGACATTACCTCGATGACCAGCAGCCCGCCCAAGATCACCAACAACAGCTCGGTGCGAGTCATGATCGCCATTCCAGCCAGCGCACCGCCAAGAGACAGGGATCCCGTGTCGCCCATGAAGATCTTCGCTGGCTCGGCGTTCCACCACAGAAAGCCGAAGCAGGCGCCTGCGAGCGCGACCGCCACGACCGCCAGATCGTACGGGTCCCGCACTTCGTAGCACTTTGGACCCGCAGACGCGGTATAGGCGCAGGACTGGTTGTACTGCCAGATGTTGACCAGGGTGTACGCGCCGAAGATCATCACGCAAGCCCCCGCTGCCAGGCCATCGAGCCCATCGGTGAGGTTCACGCCATTGCTCGCCGCAGCGATCAGCAACATCACCCAGACGATCACCAAGACCAGTGGCAGCTGGAGCCATTCGATGTCGCGCAGAAACGAAATGGCAGGCGAGGCTGGAGTCACGCCTCGCTCGTCAGGGAATTGCAGCGACCCGACCGCGAAGATGATGGCAACGACCGACTGGCCGGCGATCTTTGCCTTACTTCGCAAGCCGAGCGAGCGCTGCTTACTGATCTTGACATAGTCGTCCAGAAACCCGACGACTCCGAGACCGGTGAACAGAAACAGCACCAGTAAGGCCGACGCAGAAGGCGCGGTAAAGGTGATCAGGTGGCTGCCGAAGTACGCGAAGAGAACGGCCGCGATGACGACCAACCCACCCATCGTGGGCGTCCCGCGCTTCACGTGATGGGAGGTGGGCCCATCGTCCCGGATCAGCTGCCCGTAGCCCTTTCTGACCAGCACAAGGATGGCGAGCCTGGTGCCGAGCAGCGTGGCGAGCAGTGCCAGACCGCCCGCAATGACGATTGACTTCACCCGGGATCCTCGTCCGGCGGTGGTGCGACGGCAGTAAGGATGTCGTCGGCCACGGTGTTCAAGGCTAGGGCACGTGATGCCTTGACCAATACGACGTCGCCAGGACTAAGACCGGCCTTGACTAATGCAACTGCATCCGTTTTGTCGACCACTGCCACAGATCGCTGCGCCGGCAGACCTGCATCCAGGGCTGCGCCGGTGATCTGCGCGGCATGCTGACCGACGGCGATCAGATTGTGGATTCCAATCTCGGCGGCGAAGCGGCCGATCGCGGCATGCTCCTCGGGTGCCTGATTGCCGAGCTCGAGCATGTCTCCCAGCACCGCCCAGGTGTTCCGGCCGTTGCGCCCCAACTCGGCCAGTGTGGTCAACGCCGCACGCATGGATTCCGGGTTGGCGTTGTAAGAATCGTTGATCACCGTGACGCCATCTGAGCGGTCATGCAGTTCCATCCGCCAGTGCGACCGTGGTGCGGCCGCGCTGAGCGCGGTAGCGACCTGGTCGAGGTCTAGCCCGACCGCCAACGCCGCAGCGGCCGCGGCCACCGCATTGCCGACCTGGTGCCGCCCCGTCAGCCGAAGCTGCACCTGTTGATCATGTTCAGGCTGGCCGTTCCGGCGTTCGTGGAGTGTGAAGGCGTACCGCCCGTAGGGGTCGCCGACCAGCTCCGTCGCCCAAATTCCGTTGTCGAGGGCCTGGATCGTCGACCACGGCAGTATCTGGGCCTTGGTCCGGCGACGCATTGCCCAGACAAGGGGGTCGTCGACGTTCAGCACCGCCCAGCCATCATCTGGCAAGGACTCCACTAGCTCGCCCTTGGCCTGCGCAATCGCTGCCTTGCCGCCAAACTCTCCGACGTGGGCCTGGCCGACATTGAGCACGACTCCGATGTGAGGTGGCGCGATGTCGCAGAGGTAGGCGATATGGCCGATACCGCGAGCACCCATCTCTGCAACCAGAAACCGGGTTTGCGCGTCAATGCGGCCGACCGTAAGTGGCACACCAAGCTCATTGTTGAGATTGCCGGCAGCGGCAACTGTGGGACCAGCATGCTCAAGCACCTGGGCCAGCAGATCCTTCGTCGAGGTCTTACCGACAGAGCCGGTGATGCCGAGCACGCGAAGTCCCTGAGCACTCGACCGATCGAGGACGTATCGCGACAGCCGGCCAAGGGCGACCAGCGGATCAGCCACAACGAGGCACAGTGCATCCGTGACCGGATGCCTGGTAAGGGATGCGGCAGCGCCCGCAGCGGCGGCCGCCGCAACGTAGTTATGACCGTCGACTCGCTCGCCAGGCAGTGCCACGAACAACGCGCCCGGAATCACGGCCCGTGAGTCGGCTGTCAGCGCGGTGACCACTGCAGCCGGGTCGCCGGGGCTCTGCTGATCCCGAGGTGGACGACCCGCCCGCGCCCGATCGGGAGGAGATAGCTGGGCACCTAGCACCGTGGCGATCTCTTCGACCGTCACGGGGATCACGGTGGCGCGCCCTGCTGACCTTGACTAATCCGCGGAGCAACCTCCGGATGAAGTACGGCCCACTCCTCGAGTGCCACATCAGGATCGCTGAACGGCAACACCGTTCCAGCTATCTCCTGACCGAGTTCGTGACCTTTGCCAAGGATCGCCACGACGTCACCAGGACCCGCCATCTCCAGCGCGAGCCGGATCGCCGAGCGCCGATCACTGCCATCGATCACTTTGGTGGCTAGATCTCCTCGCCGTACCGCGGCTCGCGCCCCAGCGATGAGCTGCTCCCGGATCGCTCTCGGATCCTCTGATCGAGGATTGTCGTCTGTAGCAATGACAATGTCGGCGTTGCGGGCTGCCGATTCGCCCATCGGCTCACGTTTCTGTGGATCCCTGTCTCCGCCGCAACCGAGTACGACGATGCGACGATGGGACCGTCGAAGGGGATCGCCGACCGCTTGCAGCGCGGCAGCAATCGCCTGCGGCGTGTGTGCGAAATCCACGTATACCAGCGGCGCTCCCTGACCGAGCTCAACCCGCTGCATCCGACCCGCAACCTCCGCCTGTCCGAGACCGACGACCGCACGTTCCAGATCACCGCCGATCGCGTCGACCATTGCCAATGCCGTCAACGCATTGCGAACGTTGAAGTCGCCGGGAAGGTTCAGAGTGAAATCGAGGGCTCGACCTCGTATGTCGGCCCGGACGGCAGTTCGCCCATCCGGTTGGATTTGATAGCTCAGTGCGCGACAGGCCGCATCGTCCTCCAGACTTACGGTGGTGAGCCGGACTCCACTGCGGCGACCGATGCGTTTCACCAGCTCGCGACCCCTGGGGTCGTCGATGTTGATCACCGCTTGTTTCGTCCGCTCGGCAGTGAAGAGTGAGGCTTTGGCTTCGAAGTAGGACTCCACGTCACCGTGGAAATCCAGGTGATCTCGACCCAGATTGGTGAAGGCCGCGACATCGAAGGTGATCGACTCCGTGCGACCGAGCACCAATGCGTGTGAAGACACCTCCATCACCACTGTCTGAACACCCTCCTCGACCAGGAACGCGAGCAGAGCCTGAAGGTCTGTCGACTCCGGAGTCGTAACAGTGGTGGGGACGGAGTCCAGTGGCACGCCGTTCAGTCGGAAGCCCACGGTGCCGACCAGGCCGGTGTCTACTCCAGCGGCACGCAGTGCGGCTTCCAACAGGAATGTCGTAGTCGTCTTGCCGTTGGTTCCGGTGACAGCACACATCGTGAGTGCATCGGCCGGCCGGCCGTAGATGGTGGCGGCAACCCCTGCCATGGCATGTCGAGGATGATCCACAACCACAACAGGAAGGGGCAGCCCCTGGGCGAGCAGACCGCCAGTGGGGTCGGTCAGAATGGCAACGGCCCCCGCCTCGGCGGCCTGTCGGGCGAACTCCGCGCCGTGATGATGAGCGCCGGACAATGCGACGTAGAGGTCGCCAGGGCGTACCAGCCGGGAGTCCATGGTGATGCCACTCACCACCGAGTTACTAACCGCAATGCGGTTCCCGAGCAGCTCGGCCAGACCAATCTGGTGCCTGGTGCGCGGCCGAATCACGCCCCCCCGTAGAGCAGAAGACACGCTGTTGACGGTATCGACTCTTCGGCCCTCATGGACCAATAACCCCCTATTGATTGCCTCGCTCGCCAAACAAGCAGGCGGAGCAATCCAAACCGGATCGCGCCACGCGTCGTGCTGAGGAGGAAGAGCAGACACGCTTTCGTCTGCGAGCGACGAGGAAGTAGGCGCGATCCAAGG
>Ga0207428_10007336_pt1 | contig 10064 bp, 6 predicted proteins | sample RhiMethybrSRZTD1_FD_187600 | JGI IMG/M metagenome (GOLD analysis project Ga0207428, IMG submission 187600) | Populus rhizosphere microbial communities from Tennessee, USA - Rhizosphere MetaG P. TD hybrid SRZTD1 (SPAdes) (version 3) | ecosystem: Host-associated > Plants > Roots > Rhizosphere >... | reverse complement strand
TCACTCGATACTTCATGACCATCCCTGAAGCGGCGCAGTTGGTGATTCAGGCGGGCTCCATGGGGCAGGGCGGTGATGTTTTTGTCCTGGACATGGGCGAGCCCGTGAGGATTGTCGAACTGGCCGAGAAAATGATCCATTTGTCCGGCCTGAGCGTTCGTTCGGAAAAAAACCTGCATGGTGACATCGCTATCGAGTTCACCGGGCTGCGTCCTGGTGAGAAGCTTTACGAAGAGCTGCTGATTGGTGACAACGTGGCGGCCACTCAGCACCCGATGATCATGACGGCCAATGAGGATCACCTGTCTTGGGACGTGCTGAAGGTCAAGCTGACCGAGTTGCTTGCTGCGGTGGATCAGGACGACTATGCGCGCGTCCGCCAGCTGTTGCGCGACACAGTCAGCGGCTATACCCCGGACGGTGAGATTGTCGACTGGATCTACCAGCAGCGTCGCCTGGAGCCCTGATTGTTTCATATCCAGTAACGTACACATTTTTGACAGTCCCATGGCATAGCCTACGTTTGGAGAGCAGCTGCGGAAAAGCTGCTTTCTCAAACGATGGCATGGAGCTTCACTAATGCGTACAAGCAGTTTCTACTCTCTGATTTTCGCCCTTCTCACCAGTGTCTCTCTTACGGCAATCGCCGCACCTGCCAAGGCACCTGAGGTGACGAATGCGCCTCTGGTGCAGGATGTGGCCACCAAGGCACAATCTGGCAAAGTCGATCTCAATAGTGCTGATGCACCTACGCTGCAACGTGAGTTGGCTGGCGTGGGCGAGGCCAAAGCCAAAGCGATTGTTGCTTATCGTGAAAGTAATGGTGCGTTTGCGTCAGTTGACGAATTGCTGGAAGTAAAGGGTATCGGCAAAGCGCTTCTGGATAGAAATCGCGACAAGATCGAAGTGAATTAAGGGTGTGATTGAACGACAAAGGCCGATCATTGATCGGCCTTTGTCTGTAGTGAGACTTATGCCCGGTGGGCCAGTCTTCCGTACTTGTACAACCCTTTGTTGTCGGTCACCCGCATTCAGGCAAAGAACAGGTCGGCATTGTTCAACAAGGTGGTCTGGCCAAGTAGCGTGATATTGCCACCGTGAGCGCCATCACCTGCGGTGTCGAAGGTCACAACCAGCCCATTGTCTTGCAGCGTTTGCGTCACTGCCTTGGTAGTCGTCCAGCCATAGGTATAGAGGGTGTCCTCACCTTGTTTGAAATCCTGGATGGTATCCGAGCCTGAGCCTGCATTGAATACGAAGACGTCCCGCCCATTTCCGCCAATCAACAGGTCGTTGCCGGTGCCGCCGACGATGAAGTCGCTGCCGTTTCCACCAGCCAATACGTCGTTGCCATCTTGACCGTACAGTGAGCAGTTCGCATCCGAGTGAGACTGGATGACGTCATTGCCACTGTTAACTCCGGTGGTGCTGCCAGCCAGTTCTGCGCCCAGCGTACCGGTGTAGAGGATTTTGTCTGCCGCGTTGCCGCCGTAGATTTTTTCGGCGTACCCGGAGCCAGAATTGCCAGCGATAGCTGTCGTGTTGAAGCCTTTGAGCGGGTCAGCGTTGAAAATAAAAGTAGCATTGCTGGCGGTGAGCAGTGTCTCGCGGCCTTCGATCAACATCCCGCCATCAAAACGTGCGTCGCCATCGGTGTCATAGCGAAGATAGACGCCGTCCGAGGTTAGCTTCTGGTCAACCCTGAAATTGAACTCTTTTTCCGAAATTTGCGTACGGCCTGTTCCGCCGGTGCCGCTAACGCCGAGGAAAACAAGTTGATCGGCAGCTACACCGAAACTGTCGATGGTGTCGTTGAATCCGTCGCCCCTCGAAAACGCATACTGGTCTGCACCGCCACCGCCAGACATGTAGTCATCACCGGTACCACCGACCAGGAGATCTGAATTCTGTCCGCCAATCAGGACATCATTGCCCTCATTACCGTACAGTTGACCACTGGAAAGACGTAGAGCGAGCGTGTCACTGCCCGCTCCACCGATGAGCGTGGCGAACACCGGACTGATTGAGCTGCCATCATATGAAATGAAGTCCGCGCCCGAAGTTCCGGTGATCGTGGCTCTCCCGTTGTTAGTGATGGCGTCGCTATCTGTCAGGTGCGAGGCGGTTAGCTTGCTAATAGAGCTTTCTACCGTATAGTCAAAAACTCCACTAAGGGAATTGGCAATGCTGTCCAGCAAGGTATCGCTCAGACTGTCATTACTGGTATAGAGCTTATGCTCCGAGGTAATCATTTGGGCTGCATAGAGATTGGCCAGTCGCAAGGCATCTGCGCCTGTTTCTATCCATCCGGTTTCATTTGCATTATTAGGGATGAAATATTCAACATCGTCTGCGTTCATCATGTCCATGACGCCGACACGCTCACCCGTGCGAACATCCGTGTAATAGACGTTATAGTCCGCGTCCTGGATTTCCCACTTGTTGGTTGTGGTATTAAAAATTTCAAGGTACGTATGCCCTTGAAAGAACCCTTGGGTGTCTGAATACGTCCAGATGGTGCGTTTTTGCAGGCCAAGCTCCGCGCAGAGGCCGCTGAACACGTTAACCATATTGCCGCACAGAAGTTCTGCGCGTTCGGCAGTCGGGTCACCTGTGACGGTTTTATAAATTTGCTCGGCGGTATAGAAGGGGTCATTGCCGTGAACAGCCCACCAGGCACCATCCGAGTGGGTTGTATTGTTAGACAGGAGTTCGCGGGCAGTGTCTTGAAGCAAACTGCCGGTTGCAGCAGCCTCTTGCCGGACGATATCGGCGAGTAAAGAAAAATAATTGATCAAAAGTGACTCCGTACTGATTGGGTGGCCGCTCCCGATATCCGAATCGTTCTGCGAACGGTGTTGCTGGCCAATATTTCACATATGCTACAGTCCTTTGGTCGGTATGTTAAAGAATCATTATCAACCATAGCGGAATTATCCATCCTCAGTGAGTTACGACCAGCACTGCTCGTCGGTTGCATTGCAACGCCGGGGGTACTGGCGATTTCATGCTGCAGACGGTGCTCAGGTGATACACTCGCGCGCCCCGCAATACCCGATCAACACACCAGGTTGTCAGCTCCCAGATGATACGCAGTACTCCCGCAAACAGCCTGCAAGTAGCCCTGAGGGCCTGCAGGAGCAGCTTCATATCGGTGGGTTTTTTCAGTCTGTTCATCAACGCGCTGATGTTGGTCCCGACCTTCTACATGCTTCAGGTCTATGGGCGAGTAGTCACGGGTGGCAGCCTGACGACGCTGGCCATGTTGACCATTATCCTGACCTTCCTGCTCGTGACGATGGGCCTGCTGGAGTGGGTACGCTCACGGATCATGGTTCGTGCCAGTACCAGGCTCGACGTGTTGCTTGGCCGCGATGTCTACAGGGCCAGTTTCAAGCGCGCCCTGGACAGCGGTGGTATGGATGCGTCGGCTCAGTCGCTCAGCGACCTGACCGGGCTGCGCCAGTTCATGTCCGGGAACGGCCTGTTCGCGTTTTTTGACGCGCCGTGGCTGCCGATCTATGTCGCGGTGCTGTTCCTGTTTCACCCCTGGTATGGCTGGACCGCAATCGGTTGTGCGGTGGTTTTACTGGTGCTGGCCTGTATCAATGAGCAATCCACGAGCAAGGTTCTGGCAGCGGCCAATAAAGAGAACATTGGTACGTCGCTGCAAACCACCAAGAATTTGCGCAATGCCGAAGTGATTGAGTCCATGGGCATGTTTGACTCCCTCATGTCACGCTGGAGTCTGCGGCACAAGAAAGTACTGCTGTTGCAATCCCGAGCCAGCGATCGCAGCGGGATCATTACCACGATATCAAAAACTTTCCGTCTGCTCGTTCAATCACTGATTCTCGGCCTTGGCGCTTATCTGGCGGTTAGTCATGAGATCAGCCCTGGGCTGGTGATCGCAGGTTCTGTGCTGTTGGGGCGAGCGCTGGCCCCTCTGGACTTGATGATCGGCAGTTGGAAAGGATTCCTCGCCGCCCGATCACAATACGCGCGCCTGAACAGTATTCTTGACCAGCAAAATGCCGAACCTGAGCGTATGCAATTGCCCGCACCCATCGGCCATGTGACGGTAGAGAACCTGACCCTGGGTGCTCCTGGTGCAAAGACCCCGATCATCAAAGGCATCGGTTTCAACGCACCGGCAGGCGCAATGATCGGTGTCGTCGGCCCAAGCGCTTCGGGCAAGTCGACGCTTGCCAAGGCCTTGATGGGGGTGTGGAAGCCACAGCATGGCGTAGTCCGCCTGGATGCTGCCGATATTGCCAATTGGGACAAAAGCCAATTGGGACCGCACCTCGGGTATTTGCCACAAGACATTGAATTGTTCGAGGGCTCAATCAGCGACAACATCGCGCGTTTTGGTGCCGTAGATCCGGACAAAGTGGTGTTGGCGGCCAGGACCGCCGGTGTCCACGAAATGATTCTGATGCTGCCCAATGGCTACGATACGATCATCGGCGAGGGAGGCATCAATCTGTCAGGTGGGCAGCGACAACGTATCGGGTTGGCCCGTGCAATCTATGGCAGCCCGCGGCTTATCGTGCTGGATGAGCCGAACGCTCACCTGGACGAGGTCGGCGAACGTGCGCTGGCGTTGGCGCTGCAACAGATAAAACTCACCGGGGCTACGGTTTTTGTGATCGCCCACCGGACCTCGATCCTGGCCCAACTCGACCGCTTGCTGGTGATGAACGCCGGCACGATCAGTATGTACGGCCCGCGGGATCAGGTCCTCGCGCAACTCAATACGCAGCAATTGACCGCCCAGCAAAAGCCTGGCGCACGGGCCGGCACAGACGTCGCTTCGACCGGCGTTTGACAGGAAGCTATCGATGAACCGCACGCTCACTACTCCTGCCGATACTTTCGCAGATCTGCCCACGTCCGACAGCTCCGTACGCCGTACGGGATTTCTCATTGTACTCGTGACGTTCGGCCTGTTTGGCGGATGGGCGGCATTTGCTCCACTCGATGGCGCGGCTTACGCGCCGGGTGTCGTTACTGTGCAAACGTATCGCAAGACGGTGCAGCATCTGGAGGGCGGCATCGTCAAGGACCTGCTGGCCCATGATGGCGATGTCGTGAAGAAAGGTGACCCGATCATCGTGCTCGATGACGCGCAACTGCGCTCCGAGTACGAGATGACCCGTAGCCAGTTGATCGCTGCCAGGATGATGGAGGCGCGCTTGCTCGCCGAACGGGATAACCTTCCGGCGATCGCATTCCCCAATGATCTCAATTCCGATAATCAGCGCAGTACCGAGGCGCGTTACGGCGAGACTCAGGTGTTCAACGCAAGGCGTAGCTCGCGACTTGGACAGATCTCGGTCCTGCAAGAACGTATTGGTCAGCTGAATCAGCAAATCAAGGGAACCGACACCATGATCGGTACCAAGACTAACTTGCAAGAGTCCTACAGCGGCGAAATTGCCGAACTGAAAGAATTGCTGGCCCAGGGGTTTGTCGACAAACAGCGGATGCTGGAACAGGCGCGCAAGTTGGACTTGCTCAAGTCTGAAGTGGCGGACCACCGCTCGACAAACATCAAGACCCGGTTGCAGATCAACGAAACCCAGCTGCAGATCCTGCAGATCGACAAGGACTTTAACGCCGACGTTACCAAGCAGTTGGCAGAGACCCAGACCAAGGCCTACGACTTGCAGGAAAAGGCCTCGGCGCTGGAGGACCGGCTGAGCAGGGTGGTTATCCGCGCTCCGGATGACGGGATGGTGATCGGCATGACGGTTCACACCATTGGTGGCGTTGTGCGGCCCGCGACGCCCTTGCTGGATATCGTTCCATCGGTTTCCGATCTGGTGGTCGAGGCGCAGGTCTCGCCCAATGACATCGACCGAATCGCTATCGGCAAGTTGGCGGACATTCGCTTCAACGCCTTCAACACGGCCACGACACCTGTCATCGAAGGTCGAGTGACGAGTGTATCCGGCGATCGCCTGATCAACGAAAAAACCAGTGCCCCGTATTACCTGGCCCGGATCAGTGTGACGGGCGAAGGGGCGCGCAAACTGGGTGATCGCAAGCTGTTGGCGGGCATGCCGGCAGACGTATTGATCAACACCGGAGAGCGCACCATGCTGCAGTACTTGTTGCAGCCGGCACGTAACATTATCGCCCAGTCGATGATCGAGGAGTGATCGTGCGTCTGTTTCCCTGCCTGGTGTTGGGCTCGATGGCATTGCCTGTCCACGCCGCCGAAGCGCCCGTCGCCCGGTCCTCCATCACGACACCGCCAACGGCTTCGGTCAGTAAACAGAACTACTCGGTTGACTTGATGCAGTTGTACCGCGAGTCACGCCTGGAAGATCCGCGGGTGATCGCTTCTTACTCCAAGGCTCAATCCGGGGTCGAACAGCAAGACCAGGCATTTGGCAGTCTGTTGCCCTCGGTGACGGCTAACGCCGGTTACAACCGGATCAAACAGACTAACCTTCAAACTGACGCAGCCTACAACAGTCGCAACTATTCGGTGGGGTTGACCCAACCTTTGTATAACAAGGCGGCCTGGGAAAACTACCAGCACTTTAAAAGCCTGGCAAAGCAGGCGGACTCCGAGTCAAAAGAGGCCCAGGCCGAGGCAACGGTGGATCTTGCGCAGCGTTATTTCGCCGCACTGGCTGCCGATGATGAGCTTGAATTGGTGCGGGCCGAACGCAGGGCTACCCAGAAAAACCTCGACAGGGTCAGTGCGCTTTACAGCAAACAGTTGGCGATGGTTACCGATTTGCTGGATCTCCAGGCGCGGGTCGATTCGTTGGCCGCCCAGGAAGTCGATGCGCGTAACCAGTCTAGTCTGAGTCGTGTTGCGTTATCGGAAATTATCGGACGCCCGGTCAAAGAGAAGTTGAGCCGAGTACGTAATGACGTCGAGTTGAAGGTGTCCGCCGAAAGCCTGGAGAGTTGGGTCAATTTGGCGATCGCCGAAAATCCGGCCATAAAGGCCAGTGAAAATGCTCAGGAGGCTGCTGAGGCTGCCCTGCGCGCCGGTAAAGGTGGGCACTATCCCACAGTCAATCTGAACCTGAGCGCGCAACAAACCAACGAGGGTTTCAACAATTCGTTGGCACCTCAGACCGACAGCTATGTCGCGGGTGTGGGTGTACAGATTCCGATATATAGCGGTGGCACGACGTCTGCGAGAGTCAGGCAGTTGTATCAGGATCAGCTCACCGCTGAACAACAATTGGTCGCGACGCGTCGTCAGGTGGTCAAGGAAACCACAAACGCGTACTTGACTGCAGACTCAAGCGTGGAAAAGATTCACGCTAATCGCAATGCACTGGCCTCGGCCGAGCAGTCGCGTATTGCCGCAGAAAAGGCATTTACATATGGCGTGGTTAACGCCGTGGATGTTTTGACCGCTGTGCAGAATGAATTCAAGGCGCGTCGCGATCTGCTCAAGACTCAGTACGACTTTATAACCAACCTTTTTATCCTGAATCGCTGGGCCGGAAAATTGTCGGAAGAAAGTGTCGAGAATGTCAATGTCTGGTTGAGTGGAAATGATTTTGCGATCACCTCGGCAGAGATGCTGAGGGAGTAAATTGTCGCCCGTAAACTGATCTTTGGATAGCGGGTTTGACAGGATGGATCGTCCAAAAAAGGTGTTGGTTTTTTGGGCGATAAAGGTGGGCACTAAAGCAGTTGGTCCAGCCAGGCTGCGCTTGAAGAGTAAGCGCAGCCCTGGACAATTAGCGACGAGATGACTGCAGTGAAAGTAGGGCGCGACGAATAATTGCAACACCTAAGCCGAGCATGAATCCAAAGATCAAGCCAAACCCAACGATCAGGGCTTTCTTCGGTTTTACAGGTCCTTGAGGTTCCGTCGGGTCTTTATCAACTCGAACCAGCTTCAGCAGATCAAAGTTTACATTCAGTTGCTTCAAGTGAGTTAACTCTCCGCGGATATCTGCGAAGTCCTTGAGAAACAACTCGGGATGATCCCGCTCTTTAAGGAGTGCTGCTTCACGATTGGTAGCCAGCAGGCTGAGTTCTTTTTGAATCTCATCGATACGCGGCTCGGTGAAGTCATCGGAGTGGCGAGCTACCAAGGTCCCACGTTCTGCTTCCAGTGCCGCCTGTCCCAGGAAGTACAACGGTATTTTCTGATTGTTGACTTCCGTTCGGATCATGTTGCCCTGATGTGCTTGCTCTCCATCTCCCAGCGCCGAGGGCGTGGTAGGTTTTACAATTCCGAGTTTCTTGGCGATGACGATGGCTTCATCAAGCTCTTTGATGCGGTTTTGTCTGCGGCTTTGCAGTTGTTGGCGCAGTGCTTTGAGTTCGTCTTGAAGTACTTGTTTTTTTAGCTGGTCTTTTTCAAGCAAAACGGCAATTTTGGAGTCTTTCTCCGCCTCATAGGCGGACTTTTTTGACTCCAGCTTCTTTTCTGCCTGGTCAATGCGGTTGGCAATCAGTATTTTTAAATTTGAAGCCACTTTCTCCTTTTCGCCCTTAACGACGAAATCGGTAAAGTCTTTCAAGATGCCTACGCCATCCACACCTTGAGGGTATCTGAGGCTAAGGCCAATCGCTTCGGAAAGGCTGGAGCTTTTTTTAGGGTCAACTTTTTCAAGCGAAAATGCTTTTTCGTTGAACTTCTCAAATGTGCTTTCGATGGTTTGCCCTGGTGCTTGCAACGGTGCAAGGTACTGTGGGTTGGCCTGGAAGAACTTCAGACGGACATCATAAGATTGCATTGATGAGCCAATGTTGTTCAGCGCATCTTTTGGCAAGAGTTTATAAAGTCCGGACTCATTCAACTCGTCCAGATCTGCCAACGGGACAGGTCGGACATAAGTTTCAGCTTCATATTCCGGAGTTGCCAATAAGGTATAAGTAATAGCGGCGGTAACGGTTAGTGCAGTAAACAGTAAAACAATCGCCCTTTGATTCCAAAGGCTACCGATAAGCTCCTTGACTTCAGCGACTTCCTGTCGGGGGGTATTAATTGTGTTTACTGGAATATTCATCACGCGCTCTAAAAAATTGGACAGACGCTCCAAAATATTTTGGAAAGTTACCGTCATCCAGGTTGGAAGATTTTACATCTGGTTAAATTTTTTGGATTTTCCAGCATTTGTCAAAAAACAGCAAGGTGAGAAAAAGTCGCAGATGCGACCGCTGAGCGGATCAGGTATCGCTTTGATGGATTCAAGGACTGGTCGGAGGCATGAGACCCCTGTCGCTCAGTGAGCATTGAAAGCGCTCTGTCCATCTGCCCACAATCTATCGGTCGGTTCGCAATACCGTTCATTCCATCGCAGAGGTCCGGCGCAGTTTCACACCCATTCTGGGTCTACTCTCATTCTGGCCGGGCTACCGACGAGAGACGACCGTACCTTGGGAAGAAAAAATTACGACTATCATATTGAAATTGAATTATGCCTATAATAAAAGCGCCTTTGCGCCGAAGTGCTTTGGCGTCAGGCATCCCTCGGCATCCTTCAGGAGCGCAGTCATGAATTCGGTTCATCCCCAAGGTACGGCCCTCGTCACCGGTGCTTCTTCCGGTATTGGGGCGGTTTATGCTGAGCGGTTGGCAGCCCGTGGTTTTGATTTGTTGCTGGTGGCTCGCGACGAGCAGCGACTGGAGGCGGCAGCGAGCAAGCTGCGCTCGGAGCATGGGATCAAGGTCGAAGTGCTGAAGGCGGATCTGACCCAAAAAGAAGACGTGTTGCAACTCGAACAGCGGTTACGCAGCGATTCGAGCATCAGCCTGTTGCTCAATAACGCCGGCGTGGCGGCGGACGGGCTACTGGCCAATGCCGATACCGATCAACTGGAAGGAATGATTCAGTTGAATATCACCGCTGTCACGCGGTTGGCCGCAGCGGCAGCAGCCAGTTTTACCAAGGCCGGGCGCGGTACGATCATCAATATTGCATCGGTGACGGCATTGTTTCCCGAGCATTTCAACGCGACGTACAGCGCTAGCAAGGCCTATGTATTGAGCTTGACTCAATCGTTGAACACCGAGCTGAATGGCACCGGGGTGAAGATCCAGGCGGTGCTGCCGGGTGTGACCCGCACCG
>Ga0207428_10007333_pt1 | contig 10066 bp, 10 predicted proteins | sample RhiMethybrSRZTD1_FD_187600 | JGI IMG/M metagenome (GOLD analysis project Ga0207428, IMG submission 187600) | Populus rhizosphere microbial communities from Tennessee, USA - Rhizosphere MetaG P. TD hybrid SRZTD1 (SPAdes) (version 3) | ecosystem: Host-associated > Plants > Roots > Rhizosphere >... | reverse complement strand
TGCTGATCATAAGGCGATACGATCAATCCGTTATCGCTATCGGACATCAGTAAGCCATTGGATTTTCGCAGTTCCTGTTCGCCACTGATGGGTAAACTAATGCTATAGCTGTTGAGCACCGACGCATCAATATCGATAGTGACATCGGTACCATATTCGATATACCCGATCACCGTGGACATCGACTTCAAGACATTTCCGGCATGTTGAAAATGCATGCGTTGGGGGTACGAGGCCTTGAGCTCGTGGGGGCCGCAAATGTTCGACATCCAGGCCTGCGCACTCTGCAGGTCATGACGCACTGCATGGATGTCTTGAAATTCAACATCGGTCCCCGCATGAGTTTGCAGATTCATCGCAGCACCACAATGGTTACGGATTGGCTACAACCGTACTTCCCAGGCCTCGGGACTGCTATCCGCATAATGCAGTAATGATCAAGAAAACGCACAAAAACACCTCGCCGTATAGCCCTCGGAAAAAGCACGCCCCGCCCTCCTCAGAAACGGATAGATATCGCCTCGAATCCGGATAGATGCACCGCCCGGAAAGGCTTTCAATCGGGGTGAGCCTAAAACTACAAAAAGGTGTACCTGATGAACAGCGCTAAAAGCATTACTCAGTGGCAGGAATACATTCGAGGCTGCCTGGATTTCCGGCCGGCCGAAGGTATTTACCGCGTCGCCCGGGACATGTTCACCGAGCCGGAACTGTTCGACCTGGAGATGGAACTGATCTTCGAGAAGAACTGGATCTACGCCTGCCACGAGAGTGAAATCGCCAACCCAAATGACTTTCTGACGATGCGTGCAGGTCGTCAGCCCATGATCATCACCCGCGATGGCAACAATCAGCTCCACGCGCTGATCAATGCTTGCCAGCATCGGGGCGCGACCCTGACTCGCGTCAGCAAAGGCAATCAGTCGACCTTCACCTGTCCGTTCCATGCCTGGTGCTACAAAAGTGATGGCCGCCTGGTCAAGGTCAAGGCCCCGGGCGAATATCCGGAAGGCTTCGACAAGGCAACCCGCGGCCTGAAGAAGGCCCGGATCGAGAGCTACAAAGGCTTCGTGTTCATTAGCCTGGACGTTAATGGCAGCGACTCGCTGGAGGACTACCTGGGCGATGCCAAAGTGTTCTTCGACATGATGGTCGCGCAATCCCCTACGGGCGAACTGGAAATATTGCCCGGCAAATCGACCTACAGCTACGACGGTAACTGGAAGCTGCAGCACGAAAACGGTCTGGACGGTTATCACGTCAGCACCGTGCACTACAACTACGTCTCCACGGTACAACACCGCCAGCAAGTCAATGCCGCCAATGGCGGCGTCTCCGACACTCTGGACTACAGCAAACTGGGCGCCGGCGATGCAGAAACCGACGACGGCTGGTTCTCGTTCAAGAACGGCCACAGCCTCTTGTTCAGCGACATGCCTAATCCAACGGTGCGCGCCGGTTATGCCACCGTCATGCCGCGTCTGATCGAGGAGTACGGCCAGCAACAAGCCGAGTGGATGATGCACCGCCTGCGCAACCTCAACATCTATCCAAGCCTGTTCTTCATGGATCAAATCAGCTCACAGCTGCGTATCGTGCGCCCGGTGGCCTGGAACAAGACAGAGATCACCAGCCAGTGCATCGGCGTCAAGGGTGAATCCGACGCCGACCGGGAAAACCGGATTCGCCAGTTCGAGGACTTCTTCAACGTTTCCGGCATGGGAACCCCGGACGACCTGGTTGAGTTTCGCGAAGCCCAGCGCGGATTCCAGGCGCGCCTTGAGCGCTGGAACGAAGTGTCTCGCGGCAGTGAAAAATGGGTCGAAGGTCCCACCCCCAACAGCGAGGTTCTGGGTATCAACCCGGTACTGACCGGCACCGAGTTCACCCATGAAGGGCTCTACATCAATCAGCACGGATCCTGGCAGCGCTTCCTTTTGCAAGGTCTGGAACAAAAAGCCCTGAAGTTGAAGGAGGTGTGAAATGAGCGCACTACAGTATTCCATCGAACAATTTCTCTACCGTAAAGCCGAGCTGTGTGATCAACAGGACTGGGACGCCTATATCGCCCTGTTTGATGAGCAGAGTGAGTTCCACCTGCCGCAATGGGAGTCGGAGCATGTGTACACCACCGACCCCAAGCGCAGCATGTCGCTGATTTACTACTCGAACCGCTCCGGCCTGGAAGATCGCGTGTTTCGTTTGCGCACGGGTAAGTCGGCGGCTTCAACGCCGATGCCGCGCACCTTGCATCAAATCAGCAATGTGCGCATCAACGAACTCGATAACGGACTGCTTGAGGTCAAGGCAGCCTGGGTCACGCTCTTCACGCGACAAGGGTTGTCCGAGCAGTTCTACGGCCATGTGACCTACCACCTCAAACCCGTCGCGGACAGCTGGAAGATCACTCGCAAGCACATCGTATTGCTCAACGACACCATCAACTCGGTGCTTGATTTCTATCACCTGTGAGCTGTGGAGCACGCTGTCATGAATCATAAAGTCGCTTTCAGCTTCGCCGACGGCAAGACCTCGTTCTTCGAGGTCAAGCCAAACGAGTTGCTGCTCGACGCCGCGCTGCGCAATGGCGTGAACATCCCGCTGGACTGTCGCGAAGGAGTTTGCGGGACCTGCCAGGGGCGCTGCGAATCAGGCCGATACACTCAAGATTATGTCGATGACGAGGCCCTGTCCGAACAGGATCTGGCGCATCGCAAGATGCTCTCTTGCCAGACCCGCGTGCAATCGGATGCCTCGTTCTATTTCGACTTCGATTCGAGCTTGTGCAACGCTGGGGCCACCCAGTTGTTGCAAGCGGTGATTACCGGTGTGGAGCAGGTTTCGGCCACCACGGCGATCCTTCATCTGGACGCTTGCTCCCACTCCCGGCAACTGGATTTTCTTCCGGGGCAATACGCTCGACTGCATGTACCTGGTACCGATGAGTGGCGCTCCTACTCATTTGCCAACCGACCCAACCCCGATAACAAGCTTCAGTTTCTCATCAGGCTGTTGCCTGATGGAGTGATGAGCAACTTCATCCGTGAGCATTGCCGCCCCGGAGAAGTGCTCGAGTTCGAGGCGCCTTTGGGTAGCTTTTATCTACGCCAGGTCAGTAAGCCTCTCGTCCTTGTGGCAGGAGGAACCGGCCTGTCGGCCTTCCTCGGAATGCTCGATACCATTGCCGAACAAGGTGGTTGCGGACACCCGATCCAACTGTTCTATGGCGTCACGCAGGATAATGACCTCTGCGAAACTCAACGCCTGGCTGATTATCGCGATAAAATCGCGAACTTTGATTATCACTTGGTGGTGTCGAAACCATCAGAACACTGGAAAGGTAAAACCGGCTGGATTCCTGATCACTTCGACCGCCAGTCGTTCGAAGCCAATCCATTCGACATTTACCTGTGCGGTCCCCCGCCGATGGTCGAAGCGGTTAAAACCTGGTTCAGCGATCAGAAGATTGAGCGGTTCCAGATGTATTACGAAAAGTTCATCGAGAGCAATTCCAAGCATTGAGATTGCATGAGGAATATCTGGTGCAGACCAGATATTCCTGTGCTTTTTTCATCATCCGACGCTGCTGATCAATACCCCACCGTCGAACTCTCAGCGATCAAAACGCTCTGCCAAGTGCCGTAGCGCTTTGGCCTGAACGAGCAGATCCTCGCCAATCCTTCCTGAGTCCGAGTTGCCAGTTGCCGTACCTCGTCGGCAACGACACTACCCCCCTGCCCGCTTCGCCGGCACGAGCTGCTTCAATAGCCGCATTCACAGCCAGTAGATTGGTTTGTCTGGATGGGCGGCCTGAACGTTGCTGGCAACTTCCTGAATGCTGGCTCCCAATTCGCTGAGGGCGGTCACCGACAAGTCGGTTTCATCGCGTTGACGTTCGAGGCGCAGGGTTTCGCCCTGGATCAACCGGGCAAGCTCGCCACCTGCTGTTCTACGACGCCCCCGGTCGACCCTATTCGTGACAATGCGCTTTGCAAGCGACGTTCTTCGGCAACCAGGGCTGGCTGAAGGTCCCAAAAAGAAAAAAAAGCCCGCCCCCAGGGGGCAGGCAGAAGACCAAAGTAATCGAAAGCTATGGAGCAACTATGGCGATCTTAAAAGTGATGGACATACCGCACTTGCACACGACTACCTTCAGGACGATTCTCGACGTCCTGTTCGAAGTACGCATTCACAAACACATGATCCTCCCTGGAAAAGCTGTACATCACCCCAGGCCCGATGGCCCATACCTTTTCGCGACGGCCGGAAACCTCATGACCGTCAACTTTGGTATCGGTGATTTGCTTCAGCCAATAACCATTGATACCCAGACGCAGCTGTGGCGTCACCGCATACTCGGTAGCAAAGTTTGCGTGTAAAGCCTGGCCGGCTTGAATATCGTCAGCGCCACCAAACCCTGGGCCCGGATCATCGTTCTTGCCGTTGTAAAGATAGTGAGCACGGACGGATGCCGTCCATTTTGGAGTAAACCAATAAGTGGCCGCCCAATAGGGATCAAACGACCAAGCGTTGGCGCCCGGATTGATGTCATGCTTGTTGTCGTATTTGCCCGTCGGCACGTTCACCTGCAACTCAATGCGGTGCGCGAAACGCGGTCCATCGGGTCCCATGATTGGATCAAACTGAATCATCGGGCCCAAAAGCAGATCGCCTACACCACTTTGAGCCTTCAGCGCCGCATTATTGAGTCCGTCATCAACATCCATGCTCGTTACAAAAGGAAGCACGGCGTTCATGCCCAGCGTCGCGTTGCCCAAGCGAAGGTCGGAGAAATAGCTGACTTGTGTAACAGCGACCTGAAAATCCAGCTCCTGCCTGGGCAAGCCCAGCGACTTGCCATTTTGATCCCGAAAACGATTGGCGCTGTAGTTCTGGAAGTATTCCTGAAAGTACCACCCCGCCCCCGCTGGCGGCGCGCCATCGAGAAAAGATGTTAACCCCAGATTGACGACTGGCAGGTCATACGCCTGCGCGGTTTCAATTCCCAAAAGGCCAGTGCCCAACACACATACCGATAGCAGTTTTCTTTTTATTTTCATGACGCTCTCCACAGCAAGGCTAAAGGCGGAGAAGTTGAACGTAGCAATGGGCGTATCAAGGGTGTCCGTTACCACATTACGTTGAACCCTTGCCGCACAAGCCAGCGCATCAACAAGTCTCAACGCCTGCAGATGTTCAGCTGGTATTAGTGTTTTGCGAGGTTCAAGCCCTGACTTATCGATTCACCCCGGGATGTTGCGCAGCCACTCGATACTGCCCGCCGTGAAACACCAGCGGCTCCCCTGCGCCGTGGCGGTAGTGTTCGATTTGTCCAAGGAATATCAAATGGTCACCGCCCTCATACTGAGTGACATTGCGGCAGACCAGCGTGGCAATCACGCCATCGAGCAGAGGCACCCCGGACTCTCCGGCCTTGAAGGCCACACCCGAAAACTTGTCTGGCGCAGGTCGTGCAAAACGTCCGGAAATATCGTGCTGATCTGCGCCGAGGACGTTGATCGCAAAATGCTCGCACGACAGGTAGTCCGGCAGACTCGGCGCGCTGCGGGCAATACTCCAAAGCACCAGTGGCGGATCGAGTGAAACCGACGAAAAGGAGTTGGCGGTCATGCCAACATTGCGTCCATCGGTCGTACGCGTGGTGATGACGGTCACCCCAGTGGCAAACTGCCCAAGCAGATTGCGCAATTCGCGCGGATCGCAGTCCTGAGCGTTGACCAGATCATGCTGGATGGATTCTGCGGTAAATGCATTCATGTTGAACTCCTGGCTCGATGGCGACTCAAGCGGCCTGATAGGCCTTTTCCTGAATGAAGGCTTGGCACGACTGGGCGTCGAACCACCAAGGGGCAAAGTTGCGTGGATCATCGAAGCCATTGGCGATGGCCGATGCCAGAGGTTTTGACTGGCTGGCGGCACCGAGCAGTTCGAGCAGATGCTGAGGCGGTGGCGTGAGCATCGTATTGGTCCACTTCACTACGTGCCGGGCATAGCTCCAATACTGCTCGAAGGTATCGTGCATCCACTCCGGGCCGAAGTTTTGCGCGCCACGGGCGACAATCGCATCCAGATAGACCTTGCTGCACTTGGCGGCATTGTTCGACCCCTGGCCAGTAATAGGATCATTGACCACCAGTGCGTCGGCCATGCCGAACACCTTGCGCCCCGACGGCAGCGTCAGAACCGGTTTGCGCACCATCGGCGTAAATCGTCCGGACAGGAAACCCTTGTCATCAGTCAGTTCCACGGACCGGCAACGTTCGGCCTCCCAGGGAACGTAGCGATTGACCAGTTCCAGGCTTTTCTCAAGATGTTGCTCGGCAGACGTGATCCCCTGCCAGCAATCCATCGGCCCGCCTGGAATCCCTTCGAAAACCATGATTTCGCAAGAACCGGTGGTCGTCAGGCAAGGGAACACAAAGTATTCGCCCACGCCCGGGATCAAGTTGAAGCTGACCCTGGAAAACGGCGACATCGGTGTCATGCCCTTCACGTAGGTCAATGACAGCGCCCGTTGCGGCTGCTGAAACTGCGTCCGTTCGGTATCTTTTTCGAACAGGTTGACGATCTCACCTTTACCCGCAGCAAGCAGCACCAGGTCATGACTCGCCGACAACTGCTCCAATTCAGCCACACCTACGTCCTGGATAACGACCTCGCCGCCACGCTTCACGACTTCGTCCAGCCACACCGGCATTTTCAGACGTTGATCGACTGATTGAGCGTAGCGATCCAGCCGAGCACTCCAGCTGAACAGTGGCTCATTCGGGTTCTCCGGGTCAGGCACTGTCAGACCGATACCTTCAACAGCCGGGCATTGGTCTTCCCAGAAGTTCAGCCCCAGATCGCGCTCACTTTGCAGAGCGGCGTTGAACATGCACTGACTGGACATCACTTTACCGTTGCGAATGTCCTCGCCATTGCGATTAGTGGTCAGGGTCACGTGGTAGCCCTTGGCGAGCAAGCCTAGAGCGAGTTGCAGGCCGGCTTGACCGGCTCCGACGATGGCGATTCGACGCATTGTTATTCTCCTGGTTATCGACGGTTACAGGTGCAGCATTCGGCAGTCGCCGAACAGGGTTTCTTGTCAGTGTTATGCGTTACTCGGCAAGCCGCGGTATCGCTGGCAGGTTCTGCTCCGGTCCCATGACCGAGTAGCCCCCATCGACGGCGTAATCCGCGCCCGTCACGAAGCTGGCGGCGGGTGAACAAAGGAACGCCACCACATTGGCCACCTCGGAGGGTTCTCCCAGGCGACCCAACAGGTGATAAGAAGCGGCGACTGCATCAGCCTTTTCACGATTGTCGCCACTGGCTTCGGCGATCACCCGCGACCACGTCCAGCCAGGCGATACCGAATTGACGCGGATGCCGTCGGCTGCCAGGTCCATGGCCATGCTGCGAGTCAACTGCACCATGGCGGCTTTTGATACCGGATAAAGCCAGCGCCCGGTCTGGGTCCATGGCCATGCTGCGAGTCAACTGCACCATGGCGGCTTTTGATACCGGATAAAGCCAGCGCCCGGTCTGGGCACACTTGGCCGAAATGGAAGCGAAATTCACGATCGCACCACTTCGCGCCTTGAGGTCCTGATGTACCGCCTGAGTCAACGCCACTGCAGAAACCAGGTTCACATCAAGTGCGTGCAACCAATCCTGGCGCGTGGAGGCAAAGCCTTGGTCGCTGTAAGTGCAGGCCAGGTTGATCAGGAGGTCGATCCCGCCGAAACGCGCACGCACCTCTTCGACCGCGTGCGCAATGAGTTCGTCATCCGTCACATCGAGGTGAAAAAAAACCGCTCTCTCGCCGAGCTCGGCCGCCGCCTTGAGACCCGCTTCACGATCGATATCGAACAGCGCAACGCTAGCCCCAGCGTCCATCAACGCCCGAGCCACGGCGGAGCCGATCAGGGTCGCGCCGCCACTGATCACGGCGATCTTGTTCTGTAGATGAAACATGGTTATCTCCTTAAACCGGCTTGTTGGCGCTGGAGGCCCAACTCGCCATCAACGTATTGGAAGGCAGCGATTCATCGAGCAGTTTTTGCGCAGTCACCACACCCGCCACCGGCAGACCCGTCGGGTCAAGCAGGCCGATCTGAACCAGCACGCTGGCCTGATCCCAGTAGATATGTTCGTGATAAAGCTTCGGCCCACGAAACTTGACGACACCCAGCATCGGAATCTCGACATAACGCCCGGTCGGCGCCACCCCAGGGAGCATCCAGTCGATCTCGGTGTCATGGGTAAAACTCATGATGAATTCATCAACGATCTGCGATGCACCCACCGTGCGTGACAGCGGTGTCAGCGCCATGTCCTTGGGATTGCCATGGACGAAGTGATGCTGGTAGAAGCGGCTCAACTCTTTGGCACCCACGCCACCGGTCATGGTCGGGATGTGGTTGACGTAAGGTTCAGCGACCATGGTAGCCATGGTGGCGGGTACGTCGCGGGTGTCGAACTCGTGACGCACGTGCTCGTCCCAGAGATCGGAGAGGTTGTAGTCCGGCCCCAGGACCCGACGCAATGCGGCAATGGTCCGCTCGTGAGCCAACAGCGCCGATGGCTTGTGATAGTGATGACCGTTGGGGCGAGCAAAGGCGTGATCAACTCCCGGGTATACGTAGAGTTCGACACCCGGCTTGTTCTGCAAAGTCTCCTGGATCGCGGACCGAGCCTCGGCGGGACAGAACTGATCCTGTTCGGCCATATGGAGCACCAGACGACCCTGTAGCCCTTCGATTTCCGACAAGGCGTTTTCAATGCCCACGCCGTAGTAACCGACGGCACAGGCCACTTCAGGTAACCGACAGGCCGCCAGGTAAGCCAGCTTGCCGCCCAGGCAGTAACCCACGACACCCAAGTCACCCGGCTGACATTGGGGCAAGGCTTGCAGGGCATTCAGGCTGGCACGAATGTCATCAATGCCAAGCGCCTCGTCGAAACCTTGGTAGAGTTCATAGGCACGACCAAAATCTGCCTCGGTGTAGCCTAACTGGACACCAGGCTCCTGGCGCCAGTAAAGGTCCGGAACCAGCACCGTGTAACCTTCTTCGGCCAACAGGTCGGCGACTTCGCGCATGGCCTGGTTAACGCCGAAGATTTCCTGACAGAGCACGACGCCCGGCCCGCGACCATCGACAGTGGTCGCCAGGTAAGCCTGGAAGTGTCCCCCGGAAGGGACCTGCACGCTGACATACTGGCCTTTCATTTCGAATCTCCAATGGTTCAGGAACGTTGGAGATGATATTGGGCACCTTCGGCGATGCGGACTATCCGCTGAATGCGATGCCTGTCCGTGGCATGCAGGAAGTTGCCCATGCGTACCGGATCTGATGCACAGAATGAAACAAAGCTAAGGGAGTGGCGAATCGATGGAAGGCAAAGGTGAAGGATCAGGCGATGGTGGTTTGCTGAAGAAGTCCGGGCAGGGTCTTCAGAAGAAGTCGCAGTGCTGCGAGAGGATGAATTGAAAAATTGCGGACCTGATCACTACGGTTTTCGCCGTAAAGACACCAATTGCAGAAATGCTCACAGTTGTTGGTCAGAAGTCGGTATTGATTTTCTCCTACCCGTGAGAGGGCTCTTCGGACGACTTCGTCTCGTGCAAATCCGGGCTGCCGGGTGCTCTTGACCCAGATCGGTTTCCCTGACGCAAACCGATGCAGTGCCAGCACTTCTACAGGCCCTGCGTGCAAGCCTGCACAAAGCCCGGAGTAGTGAACGACTTGATGCCCACCCAAGTAGATCCCGTGATGGTAGTAGCCATTTCGTGAGGTGATGAGGTGGCTTCCAGGTGGGACCTCTGCGTCAGCTTCCCAGTCCCACTCATGGCACTGACTGGTACGGAGTTCGTCTACCGGAGCGGTTCTATAGGAGATGTTCATCATGTTCCGCCTTACCGGGAGTGGATGAGCGCTCTGGTCGGCACTCCCACCTCAGTTAATTCAGAAGCGTTGGAATGATGTTGAACATCTGCATCGAGAGGGACTATCCGCTGGGCGCTAAACCTGTCCATGGCCTGCAGGAAGTTTTCTGATTC
>Ga0207428_10007332_pt1 | contig 10066 bp, 7 predicted proteins | sample RhiMethybrSRZTD1_FD_187600 | JGI IMG/M metagenome (GOLD analysis project Ga0207428, IMG submission 187600) | Populus rhizosphere microbial communities from Tennessee, USA - Rhizosphere MetaG P. TD hybrid SRZTD1 (SPAdes) (version 3) | ecosystem: Host-associated > Plants > Roots > Rhizosphere >... | reverse complement strand
GTTCCGGGTTCGATGGCGGTGTTCTTAGCGATGTCAGTTTTCGCGACCGCTTTGATGACGGCCGTTCTTGCGGCGAGTCCCAACGCACCTCAGGCACCGAAGGCACCTTCGACACCCCAGGCACCTCCGGCTCCGCAGGCTGGATACGTCGGCACGGAAACGTGCGCGACCTGTCACACCGGTTACGACACATCCATCAACGCCACGAAACACGGGCAGGTGAAAAACGCGCGCACTCCGGCGGCGGGACAGGGCTGCGAGACCTGCCATGGCCCGGGCGAAGCGCACGCCAACGATCCCGAGAAGATCAAGCCGAAGCAGTTCAACAAGATTTCAGCCAAGGAAGTCAGTGCCACCTGCACGACCTGCCACAACAAGGGCGTCCATGCCTTATGGAAAGGCAGCCAGCACGAAGCGCGCAACGTCGCGTGCATCAGCTGCCACAGCATCCACAAGCCGATGTCGACGACGGCGCAGTTGAAGGCGATCAATCAGCAGGCCACCTGCATCACCTGCCATCGCGACAAGGTCGCGAAACTCGACAAGTCGGGCCACATGCCGGTGCGAGAAGGCAAGATGGAGTGCACCTCGTGCCATAACCCGCATGGCACGACCAACGTGCGGCTGCTCAAGACCGGCAACTCGGTCAACGAAGCCTGCTCGTCCTGCCACGCCGAAAAGCGCGGGCCCTGGTTGTTCGAGCACGCCGGCATCAACGGCGAGAGCTGCGCGACCTGCCACGATCCGCACGGATCGAGCAACGATCGCATGCTGGTCGCGAAGCTGCCGTTCCTCTGTCAGCGCTGCCACAACCACACGAAGCATCCGTCGACGATCTACGACAACAAGGTCGTGCAGAGCAGCAACCGCCTGTTCAGTCGCAGCTGTGTGACGTGTCATTCGGCGATCCACGGGTCGAACCATCCGTCCGGGTCGACGTTCCTGCGGCAGTAGCGGAGGCGATCATGCGACGCACATATGCTCTGACGTTTGCCTTCCTGCTCGCCGCGGCGCCCGGCGCGTTCGCGCAGGATCCGCCCTCAATCCCGGCGCCCGCCGATCCCGTGGCGATCGGGCGCAGCGAGTTCTCCGGCAAGTGGTACGGCACCGTTGATTTCGGCGGCCGCGTCACCTCGATCGACGGCGATGAAGCGCGCGCGCAGCGCTATCGCGATTTGCGCTCGGGCATCTATGCCAACAACCTGATCGCCGGACGCCGCACCGAGGACTGGATGTTCGAGGCGCAGGCCTGGAACGTCGGCTATCGCGATCAGCGCTACCAGCTCGACGTCGATCGGGTCGGCCGGCTGCGCGCATCGTTCCTCTACGATCAGATCCCGCTGTGGATCAGCGCCGACACCAAGACGCTGTACGTTGAGACGCAGCCCGGCGTGTTCCGCCTCGAAGACTCGATGCAGCAAACCATCCAGGCCGGACAGGCGACGCTGCATTCGTACACGGATCAGGCCGTGCGCTTCGACCTGAAAACGATGCGGCGCATCGGGCAGGCCGACCTGGTCTTCAGCGCCACGCCCAACACGAACATCGTCGTGCAGGTGAAGAACACCAATCGTGAGGGCCATATCCCGTTCGGCGCCACGTTCGGGTTCAGCAACGCGGTGGAGATCCCGATGCCGGTCAACCACCGCACGACCGACTTGAGGACGGCGCTCGAGTGGTCGAACAACAAGGGCCTGGTGCGGCTCGGCTGGGACGGGTCGACGTTCGACAACACGCTTGACAGCGTGGTGTGGGACAACCCGCTGCGCTTCGGGCCGGATGCCAGCGGCGCGCCGTCGCAGGGCCGGCACACCTCGTGGGCCGACAACACGCTGACCTACGTGCACGGCACGGGCGCCGTCAACATCCCGATGAACGGCCGCCTGACCGCGTATGCGGCGTTTGGACAGGGCCGCAACAACCAGGACCTGCTGCCCCACACCATCAACACCGCGTTCAATCCGCCGCCGCCGCTGGCGCGCACCTCCGCCGAAGCCGAAAGCCAGATGACCATCGCCAATTTCACGGCGGCGATGCGGCCGGCTCGCGGCTTCTTCCTCAACGCGCGCTATCGCTACAGCGACGTCGACGTGCAGACGCCGGTCTTCGATCGATCGCGCGGGTCAGTCTCCTACGACTCGAGCCTGCAGAGTTCGAATTCGCCGTCGGAGTATCACAGCGTCAAGCGATCATCGTTTGATGTTGAAGCCTCGGTCAACGTGGCGCCGTACACCGCGGTGAAGGCGGCCTACAACCGGCTGGGCTCGGATTACACGCATCGCATCTGGGAGACGACGAATGAGGACGTCTTCAAGGTGTCGGTCGACAGCACCGGCAACCAGCGTTTCATGCTGCGCGCGCAATATGAAAACCGGCAGCGCACGGGCGAAGGCTTCGAAGCGGATGCGCTCGCCGAGGTTGGTGAGCTGCCGACGATGCGGCACTTCGACATCGCGGACCGCGATCGCACACGCTTCACCTTCATCGGCACCGCAGGCGTGACGAGCAGCATCGAAGTCAACGCCTCAGCCGGCGTCGGCCGCGATGAATATACCGAGAGCCAGCACGGCCTGCTCGCGTTCGATTCGAATCAGTACTCCATCGGCGCCAACATCGCGCCGGACGATCGCTTCAACCTGTCCGCCAGCTACGGCTGGGAAGACTATTCGTCGCAGCAGCGTTCGCGGAACGCCAGCGACGCGGTCCAGCAGGCAGACCCGACGCGCGACTGGACCACCGACTACACCGGGAAGGTGGACTACTTCGAGGCCGGCTTCGACATCAACGCCATCGAGCGCACGATGATTCGCATCACCGGCGACTGGAACCGTTCGAACGACACCTATCTCTACGGGCTGGTCACGGGTTCGCCCATTGCGGTGCCGGAGCAGCTGCCGCCGGTGAAGAACGAGCTCTTGAGAGCGGAAATCGATTTGACCTACGAGCTGTCGCGCAACCTGCGCCTCGGCGTCGCCTACTGGTTCGACGACTACAAGGTCGAGGACTTCGCGCTCGGCGCGGAGACGATCTCGGGCATTGCGTTCCCACCGGTGCAGGAAGGCCAGCAGGCGCCCACGACCAACGCGCTGCTGCTCGGCTATCAGTACCGGCCGTACACGGCGCACGTCGGATTCGTTCGGCTAACATACGCATGGTGAAGCGACGAACATTTCTCGACAAGCTGCTCGGCTTCGGTTTCGTGTCGACCGCGGTGTCGGTGCTCTATCCGGTCTGGCGGTTCGTCAATCCGCCCGTGAACGCGGAACCGGCCACCGACAGCATCGTCGCCGGGAAGGCGACGGAGTTCGCGGCCAATAGCGGCGCGGTCGTGAAGTTCGGATCCAAGCCGGCGATCCTGATTCGCACGCCGGACGGCGACTTCAGGGCGTTCACCGCGGTCTGCACGCATCTTGAATGCACCGTTCAGTACAAGCCGGACACCTCGCAGATCTGGTGCGCGTGTCACAACGGCATGTACGATCTCGCCGGCAATGTCGTGTCGGGGCCGCCGCCGCGCCCGCTCGAAGCATTCAAGGTCAACCTGCGCGGCGAACCGGGACAGGAAGACGTCGTCATTTCGCGAACCTGATCGACTGCCATGACCCGACACGTTTTGGCGTGGCTCGACGAGCGGCTCGACCTGAGCGGGGTGCTCGCGTTCCTCGCGGAGAAGAGCGTGCCGCGCCACCGCCACAGCGTGTGGTACTACATGGGCGGCATCACGCTGTTTCTCGTCGGCGTGCAGGTCGCGACCGGCGTGTTGTTGCTGCTGTACTACCGTCCGAGCGCCGGTGAAGCGTACGAAAGCGTCCAGTTCATCGTCAGCCAGGTCGAGTTCGGATGGCTGATTCGCAACATCCACAGCTGGTCGGCCAACCTGCTGATCCTGATGGCGTTCGTGCATTTGTTCAGCACGTTGTTCCTGCGCTCGTATCGCAAGCCGCGCGAGCTCACGTGGATCACGGGCGTGCTGCTGCTCTTCGTGATGATGGGGTTCGGCTTCAGCGGCTATCTGCTGCCGTGGAACGAGCTGGCGTTCTTCGCGACCAAGGTCGGAACGGGGATCGCCGGCGCGGTCCCGGTCGTCGGCGATTTCATGGTGCGCTTCCTGCGCGGCGGCGATGATGTGACCGGCGCGACGCTGACCCGCTTCTACGGCATTCACGTCGCGATCCTGCCGGCGATCATGACGGTGCTCCTCGGCGTGCATCTACTCCTGATTCAACGCCAGGGCATGAGCCTGCCGTTGAGCGTCGAGAAGCGCGAAAAGGCCGGCGAGAAGATCCCGGAGGACCCGTTCTTTCCCAACTATGTGCTGCACGACGTGATGTGGTGGTACGTCGCGCTGGCCGTGCTCGCCGCGCTGGCGTTGTTCCTGCCGTGGGAGCTCGGCAAAAAGGCGGACGCCTTTGCGGCAGTGCCGGCGGGCATCCGGCCGGAATGGTACTTCCTGGCGATGTTCCAGCTGCTGAAGCTGATCCCGAGTCATGTCTTCGGACTTGAAGGTGAAATGCTCGGCGTAGTCGGATTCACCGTTGCCGCGATGCTGCTGGTGATCGTGCCGTTCATCGATCGGCGGGCCGCCGACGGCAGGCCGAGCCCGATCGTCCTGGGCGCCGGCATCGCCGGGCTGGTCTTTCTAATCGTGTTCACCATTTATGGCTACTTCGCCGCGTAACGGACGGCTCGCTCTTCTGTTGCTGACGGTCGCGCTGCTCGTCGGCGCCGCGACGGCATCGGCGCAGCCGGCGGCGGTGACCGCGTGCGAGAACTGCCATCGGGATCAGCGCGACACGCGGCTGGCCACGCCGGCGCACGACTTTGCCGGATCCGACGTTCACCGCGATCGCGGCTTCACGTGCGTCGACTGTCACGGCGGAAATCCGAACGAGCCCGACAAGGTCAAGGCCAAGGCGCCCGCCACCGGCTTCAAGGGCAAGCCCGCGGGGCAGCAGGTGATCGCCGTCTGCTCGCGCTGCCACAGCGACGGCGCGTTGATGCGCAAGTTCGCGCCAAAGCAGCGCATCGATCAGGCGGCGGAATACGCGACCAGCGTCCACGGACAACGGCTGGCGAAAGGCGACACCAATGTCGCGACCTGCATCAGCTGCCATGGCGCGCACGGCGTGCGGCTGGTGACCGATGCCAAGGCTCCGGTCTATGTTCTCAACGTTGCGACCACCTGCTCCCGGTGCCACTCGGATGGTGAGCGCATGAAGAGTTACAAGCTGCCGGACGGATCGCCGCTGCCCACCGACCAGCGCGCGAAGTACGAGCGCAGCGTGCACCATGCGGCGATGGTCAAGCGCAACGATCTCTCGGCGCCGACCTGCAACGATTGCCACGGCAACCACGGCGCCGCGCCGCCGGGGGTCGGCGCCATCGCCAACGTCTGCGGCACCTGCCACACCGTGTTCGCGACGAAGTTCGCGCTGAGCACGCACAGCCAGATCTTCGATCGCAGCTGCGTCGAGTGTCACAGCAACCACGAGATCGCGCAGCCCACCGACGCGCTGCTCGGCACCGACAAGGCGGCGCTCTGCGTCACCTGTCACAGCGATGGCGATAACGGCCTCAAGGCGGCGGCCGCGATGCGCGGCGAGATCGAGAAGCTCAAGGCGGCGATCGGCCATTCGCAGGAACTGCTCGCCGCGGCGGAGAATGCAGGCATGGAGATGGGCGATCAGCAGCTCGCACTTCGCGAAGCCGGCAATCAGCTGACGCTGGCGCGGACGGAGATGCACGCGTTCGATCCCAAGCCGGTCAACGACGTGCTGCAGGCCGGCCTCGCGATCACGGCGAAGGTGGATGCGGACGGTGAGGAGGCGCTTCACGAGGTGTCGTACCGGCGCACCGGCCTGGCCGTCTCGCTGGGCGCGATTCTCCTGGTGGTCATCGCGCTGCGCCTGAAGATCCGCAGCCTCGGCTAGACGCCGGGGCCGCGCCTGAATTCGCGGGTCGCTGTCCATGCCCACGGAGTAACTCCGACCCGCCGGAGGAAAACGGGCAGTTCTTCTGCAGGCGACGTGGAGAATTCCGCGCAACAATTTGCGACTCCGGGCCTGTTTTTCGAGATCCAGCCTCCCTTTCTGCCCTACCATATCCGGCACGTTCCATGCTGGATGGCGAGGCGACCGAGGGCTGATTTCAAGGAAAGCCATCGCCATCGGCCTGTACAGGAGACTGCGATGACTTCATTTCGACTCGTGATTTTGGTAGCCGCCGTCGTCGTGCTTGGCGCCATGCCGGCCTTCGCGCAGGGCGCCGCCGAGAAGGGCGCCGCCCTCTACGCCGCGAACAAGTGCATGACGTGTCATTCGATCGCGGGCAAGGGCCAGGCCAAAGGGCCGCTCGACGGCGTTGGCTCGAAGTTGACCGCCGACGAGATCCGGGAATGGCTCGTCGACCCGGCCGCGGCGGCGAAGAAGCACAACGCCACCCGCAAGCCGCCGATGCGCGCCTATGCGAAGCTGGCAAAAGAGGATCTCGACGCGCTCGTCGCCTACATGGCGTCGCTCAAGAAGTGACGCCGCGGACGGTGCGCGATGGTCGTTGACCTTCCAAAGGCGGTTCGCAACCCGATCAGCCTGATCGGCATCGCGATTGCGACCGCCGGCGCGATCGTATTCCTGGTACTGCTCGCTCTCGAATTGAGCGGACAGATCATCAACCCATACGCGGGGCTGCTGGTGTTCGTGGCAGTCCCCGCCTTCTTTGTACTCGGCCTGCTGCTGATTCCGATCGGCGCAGTGCGACAGCGTCGCCGCGTTGCTGCGGGCCTCGCCACCGACGAATGGCCCGTCATCGATCTGCGGATGCCGCGCACCCGCAGCGTCATCCTCGCGGTCTCGCTGATCACCTTCGTCAACGTCCTGATCGTGTCGCTCGCCGCTTACGGCGCTGTCCATCACATGGAGAGCAACGAGTTCTGCGGCCAGACCTGTCACACGCCGATGGAGCCGGAATTTACGGCGCACCAGGCCTTCCCGCACGCGGAGGTCAAGTGCGTGCAGTGCCACGTGGGGCCGGGCGCGAAAGGATTCGTGATCGCAAAGGCCAACGGCACGCGCCAGCTGTGGCACGTCATGACCAACAACGTCGTCTCGCCCGTGCCGGCCCCGGTGCACAACATGCCCGAGGCCGAATACACGTGCAAGAACTGCCATTGGGACGAGAAGGATCACGGCGACAAAGTCCGGGTCATTCGCGAATACGCCGATGACGAAACGGGGACCGAAACCGCGACGACGCTGCAGATGCACGTTGGCGGCGGCCGCGCGGCATTCGGCGCCGGCAAAGGCATTCACTGGCACATGAACATCGCGAACAAAGTCGAGTACATCGCCACCGACGCCACGCGCCAGACGATTCCATATGTGAAGTTCACCGATCGCAACGGCAACGTGAAGGAATACGTCGTCGAGGGCACCAAGCAGGAAGACCTGGCCAAGGGTGAGCGCCGCACGATGGACTGCATGGATTGCCACAACCGTCCGGCGCACACCTTCGCGCTGAGCCCTGAGCGCGCCGTGGACGACGCGATCGCCGACGGGTACCTGCCGCGCACGCTGCCGTTCGCGCGGAAGGAAGCCGTCGCGGCCGTGAAGGACGAATATCCCTCGGGCGATGCCGCGCGCGCAGGCATCGACGCGCGGCTGCGCAAGGTGTACGCCGCCATGTCATCCGATCCCGCGCTCGCGAAGACCATTTCGGCCGTTCAAGAGATCTACTCCACCAATGTGTTCCCGGCGATGAAAGTGAAGTGGGGCACATATCCGAACAACATCGGCCACAACTTCTTCAACGGGTGCTTCCGCTGCCACGACGAAAGCCACATGGCGAAGGACGGCACCGCCATCAAACAGGACTGCGAGAGCTGTCATGCGATGCCCTAATTGGTTGGTTCCGGGTTCCGGGTTCCGGGTTCCGGGTTCGATGGCGGTGTTCTTAGCGATGTCAGTTTTCGCGACCGCTTTGATGACGGCCGTTCTTGCGGCGAGTCCCAACGCACCTCAGGCACCGAAGGCACCTTCGGCACCCCAGGCACCTTCGACACCCCAGGCACCTCCGGCTCCGCAGGCCGGATACGTGGGCACGGAAGTGTGCGCGACGTGCCACACGGGATACGACACATCGATCAATGCGACCAGGCACGGCCTGGCCAAGCATCCGGGCACGCCGGCGGCCGCGCAGGGATGCGAAACCTGCCACGGTCCGGGCGAAGCGCACGCTAACGATCCCGAGAAGATCAAACCGAAGCAGTTGAACAAGATCTCCGCGAAGGAAGTGAACGCCACCTGCACGACTTGCCACAACAAGGGTATGCACGCACTGTGGAAGGGCAGCCAGCACGAAGCACGCAACGTGTCGTGCATCAGCTGCCACAGCATTCACAAGCCGATGTCGACGACGGCGCAGCTGAAGGCGATGAACCAGCAGGGCACCTGCATCACCTGCCATCGCGACAAGGTGGCGAAGCTCGACAAGTCGGGCCACATGCCGGTGCGCGAAGGCAAGATGGAATGCTCGTCGTGCCACAACCCGCATGGCACCACCAATGTCAGGCTGCTCAAGACCGGCAACACCGTGAACGAAGCGTGTTCGTCGTGTCACGCCGAGAAGCGCGGCCCGTGGCTGTTCGAGCACGGCGGCATCAGCGGCGAGAGCTGCGCGACGTGCCACGATCCGCACGGGTCGAGCAACGATCGCATGCTGGTGGCGAAGCTGCCGTTCCTCTGCCAGCGATGCCACAACCACACCAAGCATCCGTCGACGATCTACGACAACAAGGTCGTGCAGAGCAGCAACCGCCTGTTCAGTCGCAGCTGCGTGACGTGTCATTCGGCGATCCACGGATCGAACCATCCGTCCGGGTCGACGTTCCTGCGGCAGTAGCGGAGGCGATCATGCGCAATACATATGCCCTGACGTTGACCTTTCTGCTGGCGGGCGCGGCTGCCGCGCTGGCGCAGGATCCACCTTCGCTGCCGGCGCTGACCGACCCGGTCGCGATCGGACGCAGCGAGTTCACCGGCAAGTGGTACGGCACGGTCGATTTCGGCGGCCGCGTCACTTCGATCGACGGCGACGAAGCACGCGCGCAGCGCTATCGCGATTTGCGCTCGGGCATTTACGCCAGCAACCTGGTCGCCGGACGCCGCACCGAAGACTGGATGCTCGAAGCGCAGGCCTGGAACATCGGCTATCGCGATCAACGCTACCAGGTCGATGTCGATCGCGTCGGCCGGCTGCGCGCATCGTTCCTCTACGATCAGATCCCGTTGTGGATCAGCGCCGACACGAAGACGCTCTACGTCGAGACGCAGCCCGGCGTGTTCCGCCTCGAAGACTCGATGCAGCAGACCATCCAGGCCGGCCAGGCGACGCTGCATTCGTACACCGATCAGGCCGTGCGCTTCGACCTGAAGACGATGCGGCGCATCGGCCAGGCCGACGTGGTGTTCAACGCCACGCCGAACACGGACATCGTGATCCAGGTAAAGAATACGAACCGCGACGGCCACATCCCGTTCGGCGGCACGTTCGGTTTCAGCAACGCCGTCGAAATCCCGATGCCGCTCAACCACCGCACCACCGACTTGAAGACGGCGCTCGAGTGGTCGAACAACAAGGGCATGGCGCGGTTCGGGTGGGACGGATCGACCTTCGACAACACGCTCGAGAGCGTGGTGTGGGACAACCCGCTGCGATTCGGGCCTGACATCATCGGCGGGCCGTCGCAGGGCCGGCACACCTCGTGGGCCGACAACACGCTGACGTACCTTCACGGCACGGGCGCCGTCAACATTCCGCTGAACGGCCGGCTGACTGCCTACGCGGCGTTCGGACAGGGGCGCAACAGCACGGACCTGCTCCCCCACACGATCAACACGGCGTTCGCGCCGCCGCCGGCGCTGGCCCGCACCAACGCGGAAGCCGAGAGCCAAATGACGATCGCCAATTTCACGGCGGCGATGCGGCCGGCGCCCGGCTTCTACCTCAACGCGCGCTATCGCTACAGCGACGTCGACATCCAGACGCCGGTCTTCGATCGAACCACTGGCTC
>Ga0207428_10007329_pt1 | contig 10068 bp, 9 predicted proteins | sample RhiMethybrSRZTD1_FD_187600 | JGI IMG/M metagenome (GOLD analysis project Ga0207428, IMG submission 187600) | Populus rhizosphere microbial communities from Tennessee, USA - Rhizosphere MetaG P. TD hybrid SRZTD1 (SPAdes) (version 3) | ecosystem: Host-associated > Plants > Roots > Rhizosphere >... | reverse complement strand
TTCGTCCGTGTATTGAAATGCGCTTCGGTCGTATCGGCGCTTGTCTTCAGACCTGCGGACTTCAAGGTCGCGGGAGCGGAGGTGTTAAAAACCTGTTCGTGATCCTCGTCTTTCACATGGATCACAAAGTTGCGGCCGTCGATAGTCAACCCTTCTCTTGAAAAGTTTGACTGGCCATCGGTTCGCAAGGATCCCGCATTCCCGCCCGCAGGTTCAATTCGGATCGTCCCGGCAGCGGTGAGTTTCGTGCCGCTGGAACCAATGAACTCCGGATGCTCGCGTGCTTCGACGACCTTCAGAATCCCATTTTCGAGCCACGCCTCGACTTCTGGTCCTGTCAGCGTGCCGCTCAGCGAGTCGGATTCCGACGCGTTTCCTCCTCGGCCGTTAGTCGAGCCTTTGCGTTCGGCCCGAACCTTGCCGCGACCAATAACATGCTCGATGGTGCCGGTGTCGGACAAATCACTTTCGAGCCAATCGGAATTCACGGTGAATGACGGAGCTTCCGCAGTCGCTCCCATTTCGACGATCATCTTCTTCGGACGAGAAGTCCCGGGAAGGAGATCCGCCCGGCCGCTGCCGCCATAAATTCTCCCATTGGTGGATCTAAGCTCCACTCCCTGGGTCACGGTCACCCAATTCTCCCGATATTGGAACACTGCATTCCCGCCGCTCATCCCGCCTCCGCGGTCCAACTCAATATCGAAGCCATCGGTAAGCCGCATCAAACCGGTATTGCTGAAGTACTCCATCTTGCCGGACTTGCCGGTCATCTCTCCTTTTCGATCGAGAAGGGTCCTGGCGGGGGATGAGATAAGGTCGCTCGCAGGGTCGTAGGAAAGCTGCTCTGTCCGGGCGATGGTTCCGGGCTCGAGCTCGACGCTTACCTGGCGGTTACAAACGACTTGATTGTTTTTCTCATCATGGCGGCATTCCCTCCCGCGAATCTGCCTGTCAGGATCGCCGGGCTTCTTCGAATAGACGAGAATCTCTACATCCTCCAGGATCTTTCGCTCGTCCTTGAATCTCAGCATCTTTCTGGCCTTGACGAGAAATAGCTTCTTGTTGCCATCGGAAGCTTCGTACTGAAGGCCATCCGTGCTGAATGCGAGATCCGCAGGCAGTTCATCGACCGTCCGAGCCAGTACCTGCACATCGCGCGTGCGTACCCAGTAACTCCAGGCAGCAATGGACACGAGTGCCAGGATTACGACCGGAAGAACCCAGGAGAGCATGCGGGTCGCTCGGTATACGGCTATCCGCTTCAACTTCATCGAGTTCAGTATAAGGGGATTTCAGGATCGGAAAACCAGCAAGATCAATGTAGACTCGGCGGGAGCAGGAGCTAAAATCTTCAGATGAGACGATGGGCTGTACAGTGCATCGCCTGCGTGGCGATCGCGAGCGGGGTGATGAGTGCGCACCATTCGCTTTCAGGCGCCTACGACACGAGCCGGGAGATTACTGTTGAAGGCGTTGTCACTGCGTTCCAATTCATAAATCCACACCCTTTCGTCACCATTGCCATAGAGACACGAGGCGGAGACAAGCAGCAATGGCGTCTGGAAATGGACAATCGCTCGGAGTTGGTGGATATCGGAATGAATTCCGGGACATTGAAGCCGGGGGATCGCGTCGTCGTCACCGGCAGCCCTGGACATTCGAACGCAAAGACCGTTTACATCCGCCGCCTTGACCGCCCGGTCGATGGCCTTCGCTACGAGCAGGTTGGAACGAGCCCACGCATTCAAATCCCGTCCCGACAGTAGCTCAAAAAGTCAGTTGGAGATCTTCAGGCCGCCCATAACTACGGCGCCCTCGAGGATCAGGCGATGACCTTCCTCCAGGGGATGCCGTGTGTTGTCCTTGACTCCCCCCATAATGGTGCTCACACGCGATACGACGTTCCAGGACTCTGGCACGCGAATCGTCACGCCTCCCATGATGCTCGAAACGTCGAGAACGGCTTCCTTGCGTTCCATAACCGCGTCTCGCAAATCCAGTTCGATACCGCCCATGACCGCCGTCGCTTCTCCACCGCGAAAATCTTTTGAGACGTTCGCACGTTTAACGCCCCCCATGATGGCGACATCACTGAACTCCGGGTCATGGTTTTGAAGCTTTTCATCCTGGGCCAGAGTCGAGGGGTGGCCAAACAACACTGCAAGGACGAGTACTACAGCACCGAACGCAAGCACAGGCTTCAATGTATGCGACGTGCCCTGGTAAGCCGGGGGCGAACCCTGCGGCACGTTCTGGCGCTCTTCTGTCATAAGCATCACCTCGCTATGATGAAATTCCGAACGCGTGTGAATCTATGCAGAAATTTACGGGTTCACAAGCGCTTACCGGCAAACGGTGGTGGAAAACCGGTAATCCACGATGGACGTGCCAGATTCCTGTCTCAGTCTGCTGTCACAAAGATGTCGTGAGCTTCACCCAGTTCACGAGCTGACGGTGTCACGATCGTTTTACGACCCAGCACGATGTGGGATTTCGAGTCGATCGCGGTGCGAACATCCTCCTCACAGACGAAGGCGGCAGGGGTGGCAGGCGCCGGCTGCAGGTCCTTGTATGAAGACAGGGGCGGCGCCGGCTGAGGAGGGGATGGTGGTTCCGACTTCCTTTCCAGCCACTGATCGACAACTTTCTCAATGACGCCGCGTTTCGCAGGCATTGGAGTCTCAACGTCGCGCACGCCGTAGGCGACTCGCTTCAAATTGATGAGATGAAGCGGTGAAATATTGTCCGAGGTGATGTTGTTGCCCGGGGCACCGCAACCCAACGTCATCGACGGGAACAAATTCGTTGTGTAACCCACGGCGCCGAGCGCTGCCGGAGTGTTCACGCAGATGCGAAACGCGGGCTTCTTCAGCCCAAACTCCCGGACGATCCGGTCTTCACGGGTGTGGAGGCTAAGCGTATGGCCAAGACCGCCAAAAGAAAGAATCTCGATGCATTTCGCACAACCTTCCTGCCAATTCTTTACAACGTAAAACCCGAGCAGCGGAGAGAGTTTCTCCATCGATATCGGAAACATGGCGCCTACGCCGTCGGCATGCGCCACAATGGCGCGTGTCCCCGGCGGTACCTTGAACCCCGCCATCTCAGCGATCTTTACGGCGGACTGTCCCACGATCTTCGTGTTCAATGTACGGCGAGGCGTCTGGATCACTTTTTCCAGTAAGACCTTCTCCGCAGCATTACAAATGTAGGCACCCTGAGCACGCAGTTGCTCCAGAGCAGCTTCTTTCACAGACTCATCGCAAACGATCGACTGCTCGGAGGAACAGAGCGTGCCGTTATCAAACGTCTTGCCGGTGAGGATGTCGCGAACGGCCTTGGGAACATCGGCTGTTCCCTCGATATAGGTTGGAACGTTTCCCGGTCCAACGCCGAACGCCGGCTTTCCCGCACTGTAGGCTGCCTTTACAAGACCCGTCCCGCCCGTTGCCAGGATCAGGGACGTGCGGGCATGCTTCATCAACGCTTCGGCGCCTTCGATCGTTGATGCCTTCATGCAAGAGATCGCGCCCTGCGGCGCTCCTGCACGTTCTGCTGCTTCCGCGATTACGCGGGTGGTTTCGATAATGCACCGCGTGGCGGATGGATGTGGACTGAAGACAATGGTGTTGCGCCCCTTGAGAGCGATAAGCGCCTTGTAGATCGCGGTCGAAGTTGGATTGGTTGAAGGTATGATCGCGGCGATCACTCCGATCGGACTGGCAACCTCGAAAATCTTTTTTTCAGTGTCTTCGCTGACGATACCGACGGTCTTCATCGGCTTGATTGCATTGTAGACGTCACGCGCGCAGAAGAGGTTTTTCAGCGTCTTGTGTTCAACTGTCCCGTATCCGGTTTCCTCAACTGCCAACTTCGCCAGTGACGCCGCCTGGGCAACACCTGCTTTGGAAATCTCAGCGAGTATTCGCTCGACCTGTTCTTCAGTGAAGTGTTCAAAAGCCTGAAACGCCGTGTAGGCAGCCTCGGCAAGATCGCGTGCTTCCTGAATGGATTCGAGGTCCTTGTTCATGACTGCCGACCTGCCTTCCAGTGCTGGAGGAGTCTTTCGGTTTCTTCGTAGGGCCGTGGAATGACGTGAACGGCGATCAACTCGCCGACTCGACGAGCCGCGTTGGCGCCAGCCTCAGTCGCCGCCTTAACGGAGCCAACGTCACCGCGGACGAGTACCGCCACGTAGCCGTTGAGAAGGTATTCCCTGCCGATGAGAACGACATTCGCGGTCTTTACCATTGCGTCCGCAGCCTCTACAGCGCCAACCAAACCGCGCGTTTCAATCATTCCGAGGGCGTCCACGAGGTCGCAAACCTACCAGAATCGTCCCCCAAAAGCAATTGACGCCATCAGGCCCTTTCCGTATCATTCGGCGCAACTTACGGACTGTGGGGACTTCTGAATGTCGAACTTGGGGGCAACCTTCAGGAAAGCGCGGGAGACCTCTGGTCTTCCTCTGGAAACGATCGCGGCTGAAACGAAAATCAGCGCACGCTTTCTTTTGGCCATCGAAAGCGAATCTTTTAATTTACTGCCCGGTGGGATTTTCAACCGTGGATTTATCCGATCGTATGCCGAATATCTCGGCCTCGATTCTGAACAGGCCGTCGCCGACTACGACCGCATGTTCACGAAAGCGCAGGAACCGCTCGAAGTGTTGGTTGATGCGGAACGGGAATCTTCACGAAAGTCCGACCGCAATCTCTACCCCATCGCGGCCGCGATACTCTTTGTATCGGTTATTGCGTACTATTTGGTGACGAGGAAGCCCTCAACGAGCACGGAGCAGGCTCCTCAGTCCACCGCTGAAAAACAAGCCACGCTAACGCCAATATCCGCGCCTGCTGCAGTGGACGCGCTTCCAAAATTGGAGACCGCTGCGACGGTGGCGCAACCGCCATCCACTTCCCCAACAACATCGACTCCTTCGGCGATAACTGCACAGCCGACTCCTCCGACTCCGGAGATCAGCCGCACGCCGGCGAGTACTGCGCCCGCCGCATCCACGCTGGCTCTCGACATCAATGCAAGTAGTCAGACCTGGGTCAGAGTTACCAGCGATGGAACAGTCGCATTCGCCGACATTCTCCAGCCCGGCACAGAACGCCGATTTTCAGCAGAGCGCTCCCTCAATGTCACCATTGGGAACGCCGCAGGCGTTACCTTGAAGATCAATGGACGAGAACTAAAAGAACTGGGGCCCGAGGGGAAAGTTCGGGAACTCAAAATCACCCCCGAGAACGCAGCGGAAATCCGTTAAAAATTCCTTGTTTGCACGCCGGAGGCGTGAAGGAATTTAGCCCCCGGTGTGCGAAGCGTAGCGAGCCGGGGTTGTGGATCCTGGAGAAACGCACGCCGCAGGCGTGCGAGGAGAAATCGGCGGTTCAGCGCCAACTCAGGGCCTGGCGTGAGCCTGCGAGCGAGCGACGACTTTTGAACGCATAGCCAGGACCTGCTCACGCATTGCGGGATTTGGGTTGGATGCAAGATAGGCGTCCAGTTCCGTGATCACATTTTGCCATTCCTGCATCCTGATGTAGACGTTGGCAAGTGCAAGGCGCGCTTCAAATAGATCCGCAGCAAGGCTTATGGCCTTTTTCAGATTGTCTTCGGCATCTTCATAGAAGGCGGACTTGTAATAAGTGACACCCAGCAGGTAGTAGGCAAACGGGGCGTCGGACTTCAGTTTTACCGCCTCGTTCAGGCTGGCCAGCGCCTCATTGAGAATTCCTCGTACAACGGCGCTTCCCTGCCCCGAACTCGCTTCAGCTTCCTGCACGAAAAGGCTTCCGAGGTTGATCAGCGGTGCGGCCGAAGTCTGTTTAAGATCCGCGGCTGTCCGGTATTCGGATTCCGCATCGCGGTAACGCTCCATTTTCTGATAAATCACGCCAAGAAGTCTGTGGGCTTGATAGAAGTCCGGCGCCTCGCGAACAATCTCTTCCAGGAGTGGGAGAGCCTTTACGAAGTTGCGATTTTGCATCTCCTTGTTGGCGGATTTCAGCTTTTCAATAACTGCGGGCGGATAGGTCTTGGAGAGATCGGCAATATCCACGACTTCGAGTGACTCTCCGGAAAAATCAGTAGGAGCCTTAACAACCCTTTCCTCTTCAAAATCAAGGATGATGTTCACGATCGATTCGGAGTTCAAGTCCACTCGTTGTCGAACTTCCTGAAATCCATCAATCTTCACCATGATGTAGTAAATGCCACGCGGGATACCGGAAAAGCGATATCGTCCCTGGCTGTCCGCTACCGTCGCCTGAACCGGTTGTGCAAGGTTCTGAACAAGAAGGACCTCAAAGATATCCTGGAAGTCTGCAAGCGGAACAATGATCCGCCCGCTGATCCCGAAAACGCCAGCGCCTCCGCCTCGGGCCTGAGCCTGCGCCTCGGGGCAGGACACCCCGGCCAGGTGGAGAACCACTGCCATCGCGAATGTTGACGCCAAACGTTTCACTTCGACACCTTCTGAAGTTGAGCCACGATCTTGACGCGAGTCTGTTCTACTTCCGGGCGATTGGAGACTTTCTTGAATTCTGCCAGGTACGTCTCAAACTCCGCCAGCGCCTCCTTGAGTTTCCCCTGCTTGATGTAAAGGTTGCCAAGGGCGATTCGTGCCCATCGCAGCTTCGGCTCGATCTCCAGTGACTTGCGAAGATTATCCTCCGCCTTCGCGTAGCTCCCGCCTCGCATTTCCGCAATACCGGACAGATAGTACGCAAAGGATGCGTCCGGCTTGAGTTTGAGTGCTTCAGCAAGAACCTCACGAGCGTCGCTAAGAATGATTCCAAGGTCACCACCAGGCACGACGACACCCACAACTCCGGCTGGAGGATGGATGCTTGCTTCCGCTTCCTCGACATAGAGGCTTCCCAAACTCACCAGCGGCGCGGCAGAAGTCGGCTTCAGTCTTCGCGCCTCGTTGTATTGCTTCTCAGCGTCGCGGAACCGTTTCATTTCGAGATAGACAGATCCAAGCGCGTTGTGTGCATCGTAGAAATCGGGATATTCGCCAACGAGCTTCTCCAGTCGCGCACGAGCGCGGTTGGGATCGCCTTCAAGCCGGTCCTGGCGCGCGCGTTCAAATTCGGTGACGGCCTTCTTAGGAAACACCCGCTTCAGTTCCGTCACATCAACAATCTCATTGACCTCCCCTGTGAAGTCGAGAATGACAGGTCGGATGATTTCGTCGTCGAACTCTAAATAGATGAAGTGATCAAATATTTTGGTGCACCCCTGCACGTAGAGTTTTTCCCTGTATTCCTTGAATCCATCGATCCGCACCACGATGTAGTATTGTCCCGCCGGCTGTTCTGGAAGCGTGTACTCTCCGGTGGAACCCGTGTAGCCGAAAGCCACAAGGCGGGTTTCATCGAGCTGCAGAATTTCGTGATATCGATCGAAGTCTGCGCCGGGAGCGATGACTCGTCCTTTGATGGCGAATGTGGTCGGAGGAGCCGGACCGCAAAAACTACTTTCCTGGGCATTTGCGCTTACTGCCGTCAGAAGGAAAAGGAGTAAGCCGACTCGCTTTAGCATGACTCGTGTATAACCTGCGCTCTGAAAGCTGTCAACTTTAAGCGCGTCACGAAAACACATAGCCGAATTGAATGATCGGGCGGGGCGGTACTTCGTTACTTTCCGGACACTTCCCGGGCCTTTCTTCGTGCCTCTTCGAGCATTTCACGGACAACCGATCGATCAGGCGCCCAGGGAAAGTCGTCCAGATAGGTCCGCAGGCTACCGATCGCGTCATCCCATCTTTCCTGCTTGAGGTAGAGATTAGCCAGCATCAGCCGGGCCGCTTCGAGATTTCCATCGAGATCCAGGGCACGTTTGAAATCCTGCTCGGCAACATCAAACGATTTGGTCTTCACATGAACCGCGCCGCTCAAACAGTACGCTATTGCTGAAAAAGGCCTGATCTCAAGAGCCTTGGCGAGAGTGTCGAGAGCCCGCCCTGTCATCCGCTCAAGTTCGCCGGGCACATCGGCGGCGCGGATCTGGACGCTTGCGAGGTTTAGCAGGGGCTGGGGCGATCTGCGGCTCAATTCGCTTGCCCGGGAGTATTCGGTCTCGGCATCGAAAAAACACCCTTCCTGCTGATAGATCACCCCAAGACGGGAGTGCGCACCATAAAAACCAGGGGCGCGGGCCGCAATCGCCTCGAGCCTCTGGACGGCGCGTGAAGGGTTGCCGCTGATATGGTCCTGGAACGCTCTTTCGTATTCCCTGAGCACATCCCGGGAGTAATCGCCCTGAAGTTCGGCAACATCGACAATATCGGGGTCTTCAGCCGGAAAATGAAGCATGAGCGTCGAGGGAGTTCGCCCGTAATGAAAGTCCTTCGATACTATGGCTCCCGGACGGCAAACGATCTCCAGGTCTCGTCGATCCTGCTTCTTCCCGTCGATGACCGTCACAAGGCGGTAGGAACGCTTTTGCAAGCCTCGAATTTCGTAGTTGCCGTGCTTGCTCGCGTCGACGCTCGCGACCTCGACGTTCTTTTCCTTCGGATCCTGGAGAACGACGCGGATAGATTTTGCGGGCTTGTCTACAGTGATCAATCCCTGAAGGGTAAACTCCGGAGTTTGGGCAAACGCAGAAGTTGCGGTCAGTAACCAGGAGGCCAGGAGGATTGATCTGGGCATGGCACCGGTTATATCCCACCGACGTCCGTTGAACAAGACACGAGAGTCATGGCTTTGGCACAAGTTTCAGGATCTTGCCGCTGTTACCGTCCGTCAGCACATACAACCCTCCGTCAGGGCCCTCATTCACGCCCCGGATTCTGGTGTTGAGTTCGGTCAGCAGACGTTCTTCACCAACCACTCGTTCCCCGTTCAGCGTGAGCCGCACGAGCGATCGCCCTACGAGTTCCGCGACAAACAGGTCGCCTTGCCATGCAGGAAATAGTTTGCCGTTGTAGAAACCGATTCCTGAAGGCGCGATGTCCGGCGTCCAGAAATACACAGGCTGCTCCATTCCCTCCTGGCGTGTTTTATCGCCGTTGATGGGTTTGCCGGTGTATTCGCGTCCGTAGCCAATGACGGGAAATCCATAGTTCTTCCCCTTTTCAACGGCGTTGATTTCGTCGCCCCCTCGCGGCCCGTGCTCGCTCGTCCACAGCTTCCCGGTCCGTGGGCTGATAGTGACGCCCTGGATGTCTCGGAATCCGAGCGCATAAATTTCGGGGTGTGCGCCCGCCCGACCGACAAACGGATTGTCCTTCGGAATCGTTCCGTCGGGATTGATGCGCAGTACTTTGCCCATGTTGCTGTCGAAGGCCTGAGGCTGAGGCCAGTCGACGGAGTTGATGCCAAGTCCGGCCGGAATCGAGGACGTGATGAGAAGCGTGCCGTCAGGCGCTTGAGCAAGACGACCACCGGTACCTTCTGCATTCAGCAGTACCTTGAGGTCTTCGATCCGCTTGTCGTCGGACGACAACTTCGCTCGAGCAACAACAAGCACAGCAGGTAAGCGCGGCAGCGCGGAGGCATTCGCGCCATCGGGCAGGACAGTATAGGTAAGGTAGATTGTGCGATTCGTTGCAAATGCCCGATCCGGCCTGACCTCGAACAACCCCTGCCCGCGAGCCCAGAGAGTAGCCGGCAGCCCCTCAATTTCGGATACCTTGCCATCCTTCCCGACAAGCTTGATGTGACCCGGGCGCTCGCCGACGAGTATCCGCCCGTCGGGCAGGAAGTTGAAGGAGAACGCCCCTGTGAATCCTTCCGCAACAGTTTCGACGCTGTACCCCACTGTCTTCGCCGCTCTCGGAGCGCGAGTCTGCCCGGCCCACTCCGGAATCGGCGCGTATCCATCGGGTGCTGCGCTCTCATTCGGTGGTGTTCCAGTTTGTGCCGGCGGCCGCGGGGCAGGTCGAATATTCTGAGCTTCCGCCGGCGTAAGGCGGGCTAAGAGAGACGCAAGGATCAAAAACAGAAATGTGCGAGTCATGTCTTCCTTTCATGAAGGCTTCGGCCGATGAGATATGGCCGTAACGAAACCGAGTTTATCGTTCCTGGAGATTCTCCCCGCACGCTTTCG
>Ga0207428_10007328_pt1 | contig 10069 bp, 10 predicted proteins | sample RhiMethybrSRZTD1_FD_187600 | JGI IMG/M metagenome (GOLD analysis project Ga0207428, IMG submission 187600) | Populus rhizosphere microbial communities from Tennessee, USA - Rhizosphere MetaG P. TD hybrid SRZTD1 (SPAdes) (version 3) | ecosystem: Host-associated > Plants > Roots > Rhizosphere >... | reverse complement strand
TCGAGCCGGACGCGTCTCGTCGCGGCGCCGCCGCGCCGTGACACTTCCGACCCGGAGCTGGCACACGCCCGTCCCAGGTCGTCGGCTAGCGTGACTCCAGGGGACGTCGCTCCCCCGTCTTGGGGGGCCGCGCAGTCCCTTCGTCGATGCTGCGGTTGTTCCAGGCGGGCTCGGGCGAGGAAGCGCGGTCGGGCGGGACTAGACTCGCGCCGTGCCGGCCGCGGTCGAGCTGACGGGTGACGACCTCACGATCGGCGACGTCTGGGACGTCGCGGTGGATCGCCGCTCGGTCGTACTCGGCGCACGGGGTCGCGAGCGTGCGGCCGCGGCGCGCGCGTTTCTCGAGTCGGAGGTCGGCGACCACACATACGGCGTGAACACCGGCTTCGGACGGTTCGTCTCCGAGTCGATCCCCCCGGAGCAGGCGGCCGAGCTCCAGCTCAGGCTGCTTCGCAGCCACGCGTGCGGCGTCGGCGATCCGTACCCGGACGAGGTCGTCCGCGCGGCGATGCTGCTTCGCGCGAACGCCCTGGCGAAGGGGTACTCCGGCGCCCGGGTCGAGACGGTCGAGCTGCTGGTCTCGATGCTGGTCGCCGGGATCGTCCCGGTGGTTCCCGCTCGTGGGTCCGTCGGGGCGAGCGGCGACCTCGCGCCGCTCGCGCACCTCGCGCTGCCGCTGGTGGGGGAAGGAGAGGCGACCGTCGAGGGTCGGCTGCAGAGTGGTGCGGACGCGCTGCGCGCCGTCGGTCTGCGGCCGATCGTCCTCGAGGCGAAGGAAGGGCTCTCGCTCATCAATGGGACGCAGTTCATGGCCGCGATGGCCTCGCTCGCGCTCGTCCGCGCAACCCGCCTCGCGCACGCCGCCGACGTCGCCTGTGCGATGTCGCTCGAGGCGCTCCAGGGCACGCCGACGAGCTTCCACCCGGCGATCCATGCCGCCCGCCCGCTGCCGGGACAGGGGCGGAGCGCGGAGGCCCTTCGCGCGCTGCTGGCCGGCTCCGCGATCGTCGAATCCCACCGTTGGTGCGACAAGGTGCAGGACGCGTACTCGCTGCGGTGCGCACCGCAGGTCCACGGTGCGAGCCGCGACCTGCTCGAGCACGTCGAGCGCACGGTCTCGGTCGAGCTCAACGCCGCCACCGACAACCCGCTCGTGCTCCTCGAGGAGGGGCTGATCGTCTCCAACGGGAACTTTCACGGCCAGCCGATCGCGATCGGCCTCGACTGCCTCGCGATCGCCTGCGCCGAGCTGGCGAACATCAGCGAGCGACGCACGGAGCGACTGGTCAACCCGAGCCTCTCCGACGGGCTGCCCCCGTTCCTCGTCGCGCGCGAGGAGGGTCTCAACTCCGGGTTCATGATCCCCCAGTACGTGGCGGCGGCCCTGGTCTCCGAGAACAAGGCGCTCTGCCATCCGGCCTCGGTCGACTCGATCCCGACGAGCGCGGGCCAGGAGGATCACGTCTCGATGGGGAACGGGGCCGGGCTCAAGGCGCTGCAGGTCGTCGCGAACGCGGAGCGCGTGCTTGCGATCGAGCTGCTCGCGGGCGCGCAGGCGGTCGAGTTCCTCGCCCCGCTCGAGCCGGGTGTGGGCGTCACGGCTGCGCGGGAGCTCGTCCGTTCGCTGTCACCCCGGCTTCGCGAGGACAGGCCGCTCTCGGCGGACATCGAGCTTGTGGCCTCCGCGATCCGGGACGGCAGTCTCGTCGCGACCGTCGAACAGGCGCTCGGGGGGCCGCTGCCGTGAGCGACCTGCCGCCTCCTCAGCAGTCGTTGCGGGCGGCGCTGTCCGTGCACGCGCTGATCGCGGTCGGGATCCTGCTGCTCGTCGCGCTGACCGGCGGCGCGGCGTGGAAGGCGCTCGCCGTCGCCGCGATCTACTTCGTCCTCGCCGGAGGCTGGACCTGGCTCAAGGGGTGGCGGGCACGTCGCGCCGACACGGGTCGAGATCGGTCGAGCCTCGAGGACGACCGATGAGCGAAGCGCTCGTCGAAGAGCTCGTCGCGGACCTTTCCTCGATCCGGGCGCCACGCGGATCGACGCTCAACGCGCGCTCGTGGGAGACGGAGGCGCCACTACGGATGCTCCTCAACAACCTCGACCCCGAGGTGGCCGAGCACCCCGAGTCGCTCGTGGTGTACGGCGGTTCCGGCCGGGCCGCCCGCTCGCATGCGGCGCTCCGCGCGATCGTCCGCACGCTCCTCCGGCTCGGTCCCGACGAGACGCTCCTCGTCCAGTCCGGCAAGCCGGTCGGGGTGTTCCGCACGCATCCCGGTGCGCCGCGGGTCTTGATCGCAAACTCGCTGCTCGTCCCGAGGTGGGCCACCTGGGAGGAGTTTCGCCGGCTCGAGGCCGAGGGCCTGACGATGTTCGGGCAGATGACGGCCGGCTCCTGGATCTACATCGGCACCCAGGGGATCCTCCAGGGGACGTACCAGACCTTCTGCGCGGCCGGCGAGAGGCACTTTGGCTCGCCGAATCTCGCCGGACGCGTGGTGTTGACGGCCGGGCTCGGCGGCATGGGCGGTGCGCAGCCGCTCGCGGCGACCATGGCGGGCGCGGCGATCCTCTGCGTGGAGGTCGACCAGCGATCGATCGATCGGCGCTTGGAGACCCGCTATCTCGACGAGCAGGCGACGTCGCTCGACGACGCTCTCGCCCGGGTGCGCGCCGCCGCCTCGGACGGGCGCGCGCTCTCCGTGGGTCTGTGCGCGAACGCGGCGGACGTCCTGCCCGAGTTGGTGGCGCGCGGCGAGGCGTTCGACCTCGTCACGGACCAGACCGCGGCGCACGACCCTCTCACCGGATACGTACCGGCCGAGGTGCCGTTCGAGGAGGCGGCTGCGCTGCGGGAGCGCGATCCGGACGAGTACTTGCGCCTCGCCTCCGAGTCGATCGTCACCCACGTCCGCGCCATGGTCGAGTTCGTCCGGATGGGGTGCTACGTTTTCGATTACGGCAACAACCTGAGAGGTGAGGCGTATCGCGCTGGTCTGAGCGACGCTTTCACATACCCGGGCTTCGTCCCGGCCTATATCCGGCCTCTGTTCTGCCGGGGTATCGGTCCGTTCAGATGGGCGGCGCTCTCAGGGGATCCGGCGGACATCACCCGGATCGACCAGGCGCTCCGGGAGCTGTTTCCCGACGACGTGCTCCTCCAGCGGTGGCTCGCGATGGCCCCGGAGCGGGTTGCCTTCCAGGGGCTGCCTGCGCGGATCTGCTGGCTCGGCTACGGCGATCGAGCGAGGGCCGGTCACGCGATCAACGAGCTCGTCCGCTCCGGCGAGCTCTCCGCCCCCGTCGTGATCGGGCGCGATCACCTCGACGCCGGTTCGGTGGCCTCCCCGTACCGCGAGACCGAGGCGATGCAGGACGGCTCCGACGCGATCGCCGACTGGCCGATCCTCAACGCCCTCCTGAACACCGCCGCCGGCGCGACGTGGGTGAGCGTCCACCACGGTGGCGGCGTCGGGATCGGCAACTCGATCCACGCGGGCGTGGTCGTGCTCGCGGACGGAACCGACGCCGCCGCCGAGCGGCTGGAGCGTGTGCTCACAACGGACCCTGGCACCGGCGTGATGCGGCACGCGGACGCCGGGTACGCCGATGCCCTCGAGGTCGCCCGTACGACGGACCTCGACCTCCCGTCGCTCGAGTGAGCGGATTGCTCCTCCGCGACCTGGCGCAAGTCGCCACGCCTGCGGGCGACGGCGGGCCGCTGCGTGGTCGGGCACTTCGCGAGGTCGCCGTGCACGAACGCGCCTACCTGCTGATCGACGACGACGGGACGATCACGTCGGTCGGCGCGATGCGCGACCTGCCGCGCATCGGCTCCGACGTGGACGACCTCGACGGGTCCGGCCTCTCGGCGATCCCGGGGCTGGTCGACTGCCACACGCACCCCGCGTTCGGCGGAGACCGCGTGCACGAGTTCGCGCTCCGTGCAGTCGGCGCGACGTACGAGGAGCTCCTGGCCGGGGGCGGCGGGATCCTCTCGACAACGCACGCAACGCGGGCCGCCGGTGCGGAGGCGCTGCGGGCGATCGTCGCGCGCCACCGCGACGCGATGCTCGCGCACGGCACGACGACGTTCGAGGGGAAGAGCGGGTACGGGCTCGACCGCGAGACGGAGCTCGCGCAGCTCGAGGCGGTGGCGGCCGCGGGTGGCGTGCCGACCTGGCTCGGTGCCCACGCAGTTCCGCCCGAGCAGCCCGACGCGGACGCGTACGTCGACTGGGCGATCGCGGAGGTGCTGCCCGCTGCGGCGGAGCTGGCGGTCGCGGCGGACGTGTTCGTCGAGCGCGGGGCGTTCGGCATCGAGCCGGCGCGGCGGTATCTCCGTGCGTGCGCCGCGGCCGGGCTTGTGCTCCGGCTCCACGGAGACCAGCTCACCGAGATGGGCGCGGTGCCGCTCGCGATCGAGCTCGGCGCCCGATCGGTCGACCATCTCGAGTCGACGGGGCCGGAGGGGGTCACCGCCCTCGGTCGTAGTGACACCGCCGCGGTTCTGCTACCCGTGGCCGCGCTCTACCTCGACCGGCCGATGCCGCCGGGCCGTGCGCTCGTGGACGCGGGGGCAATCGTCGCGCTCGCCACCGATTTCAACCCCGGGAGCGCATTCTGCGAGAGCCTCCCGGTCGCCGCGACGCTGGCGTGCACGCAGCTCGGGCTCTCTCCCGAAGAGGCGCTGGGCGCCATGACGGTGAACGCCTCCCACGTGCTCGGCCTCGTGGATCGAGGTCGGCTGCAACCGGGTCATCGGGCCGACGTCGTGCTGCTCGACGCCTCCGACTGGCGGCACCTCGCCTACCACCTTGCAGGGGATGTCGTCCACACCGTTGTCCGCGAGGGCCGCGTCGTCGTGTCGCGGGCATAATCGAGGCGTGGCGTCACAGAAGCAGAGACGGAAGCGCGCGAAGGAGAAGCGGCACGCGTACGACCTCGTCGAGATCGACTCGGAGGGGAACGAGACCGTGCTGAGCGCCGGCGCGATCAAGTCCGAGACCGCCGCTCCCCGGGAGAGCAAGGCGAGCAAGGGCCGGCCCGCAACACCGGCCAAGGCAGGTCGCGGAGGCGCGCAGCCACCCACATGGCCGCGCGTCCTCAAACGGGGGGCGATCTTCGCGCCGATCTTCCTCGCGACCGTGCTGTTGCTCGGCGGCGGCCGCCTGACGCTTGCGGGCGCGGTCGTGCAGACGATCTTCCTGCTCGCTGTGTTCATCCCGTTCAGCTACCTCATGGACCGCATGGTCTGGCGCTCGCACCAGAAGCGCCTTGCGAAGAACGCCGGCCGCTGACGCGCGGCCCGGAGAAGCTGCGGCCCGGAGAGCTCTAGTGTTGCGTCTCGCCCGCGTGGTAGTGGCCGTCGCCCGGCCACGGCGCGAGCAGCAAGAGGAGGCGGGCACCCGCGTCGCTCGAGACCGCGTGCCGCTCGCCCGGAGCAAACGTGACGAGCGTTCCGACGCCGCCGTGCGCGGCCTCGTCGCCCACGCGGATGTCGACCTCGCCCTCGACGACGACGACCCACGCACGCTCGCGCACCTGATGGTCGTCCATCGTCTGTCCGGCCTCGAGGCGAATCGCGATCGCGCGCGCCCCGTCCTCGGTCGTCAGCACCTGAGGGTCGATCGTGCCGCCCGGCGCCTCGATCTCCGTGAGGTTCCACGACTGCACGGCAGCAACCTAGCGTGACTGCTCTCGCTGCGCGTCGCCGGGACGTCCGTACACTCGCGGGCGTGCCGCCCGCCGTCGACCGCCTCACGCTGGGCCCGCTCGCGACGAACTGCTACGTCGTGCGGTCGAAGCGTGCGTCGACGGACGCCGTTCTGATCGACCCGAGCGGAGCGGCAAGCGAGATCCGGTTGGCGCTCGGCTCGCTCGGCGCCCGGTGTGCCGCCATCCTGGTCACGCACGCCCACTTCGACCACGTCACCGCCCTGGCGGACCTCGCGGAAGGCACCGGCGCCCCTGTTCATGCGGCTGCGGCCGAACGTGACGTGCTCGAGCATCCGGAGCGCTACATACCGGCGGGGATCGTCGTCCGTCCGTGGGCGCCGGACGTGCTGCTCGACGGGGGTGAGCGGCTCGAGCTCGCCGGCATGCGGTTCGACGTGCTCTCGGTGCCGGGCCACTCGCCCGGCCACCTCGCCTACGCGACCGAGGGGAACGTGTTCTCGGGCGACGTCCTGTTCGCCGGCTCGGTCGGACGCACCGACCTGCCCGGCGCCGACTGGCCGACACTGATCGGCTCCATCAGGGTGCTCGTCGCGGCGCTGCCACCCGAGACCGCCGTCCATCCCGGGCACGGCCCGTCGACGACCCTGGCAACGGAGCTCGCGACGAATCCGTTCCTGGCGGAGCTCCGCGACGAGACGCGCGAAGTCGCGCGATGAGCACCCGCGCGCGCATCGAGCGGCCACGCGGCACCCACGACGTCGTTCCGGCCGAGATGCCTCTCTGGCAACAGGTCACCGGCGAGGTCGAGCGGCTCTGCGGCCTGTACGGCTACCGGAAGATCCTCACGCCGGTGTTCGAGGACACGGCGCTGTTCGCGCGAACCTCGGGCGAAGGGTCGGACGTCGTGCAGAAGGAGATGTACACGTTCAGCGACCGCTCCGACCGCTCGCTGACGCTCAGGCCCGAGGGCACGGCGCCGATCTGTCGCGCCTATGTCGAGCACGGCATGCACCGCGAGCCGCAGCCGGTGAAGCTGTTCACGATCGCGCCGATGTACCGCTACGGCGCACCCGGCCGCGGCCGCTTCCGCGAGCACTGGCAGGCGTCGGTCGAGGCGATCGGCTCCGACGATCCTTCACTGGACGCGGAGCTGATCCAGCTCTACGACACGCTGCTCGGCCGCCTCGGCGTAACTCGCTACCACCTCGAGCTGAACTCGATCGGCTGCCGCGAGTGCCGCCCCGCATATCTCGCGCGGCTTCGCAGCTGGCTCGACGGGAACGGCCACCGCCTGGACGAGGACACGCGGGCGAAGATCGCGGTCAGCCCGCTGCGCGTGTTCGACAACTACCTCGCCAAGCCCCCGGAGGCGCGTGCCGCCCTCGACGAGGCGCCCAAGATCGGGGAGTCCCTCTGCGAGGCGTGCGCCGCGCACTTCGCCGCGGTCCGGGCCGACCTCGACGCGACCGGAGTCCGCTACGACCTGGTCCCGACGCTCGTCCGCGGCCTCGACTACTACACGCGAACCACGTTCGAGTTCGTCGGCCCACTCGAGAACCAGAACTCGACGATCACGGGAGGCGGCCGCTACGACGGGCTCGTCGAGGAGATCGGAGGCCCGCCGACGCCCGGGATCGGCTTCGGCGCGGGGATCGAGCGTCTCCTGATCGCAATGGAGGAGGAGGGCGTGCAGCCGCCGGCCGCGCCGGGAATCGACGTGTTCTTCGCCCTCGAGGACGGCGCCCAGCGAAGCGAGGTCGCCCGGATCGTGGCCGACCTTCGTCGCGCGGGAGTGTCGGCCGAGAGCGACCACGCCGGGCGCTCCCTCAAGGGACAGCTGACCCAGGCCGGCCGGCTCGGAGCCGCGCGAACGGTCGTGGTCACGGCGGAGAAGGCGACGCTTCGCGCGCCGGGAGCCGCGGACGAGCACGTGCTCCTGGGCGAGCTCGTCGGGAGGCTCGTCCCCTGACCTGGCGCGACGTCATGTGCGGCGAGCCGCGCGCGGAGCACGTGGGCCGCACGCTGACCATGGCCGGCTGGGTGGCCCGCAGGCGCGACCACGGCGGGCTGATCTTCGTCGATCTCCGCGACCGTACAGGCGTCACGCAGCTCGTCGTCAACCCCGAGCACGCGCCCGCGGCGGCCACGACCGCGCACGAGCTGCGCAACGAGTTCGTGATCCGCGCCCGCGGTGAGCTGGTCGCCCGGGCGGAGGAGACCGTGAACCCTGCGATGCCGACCGGCGAGGTGGAGCTTCGGGTGGACGAGCTCGAGATCGTCTCGCGCTCGACACCCCTGCCGTTCCAGCTCGACGAGGAGAACGTCGACGAGACGCTGCGGCTGCGCTACCGGTGGCTCGACCTCCGGCGCGAGAAGCTCCAGCGCAACATCGAGCTGCGAGCCCGGATGGTCGGGATCATCCGCCGCGAGATGGAGGCAGCGGGCTTCCTCGACATCCAGACGCCGATCCTTTTCAAGCCGACGCCCGAGGGCGCACGCGACTTCGTCGTCCCGAGCCGCCTGCAGCCCGGCCGCTTCTACGCGCTCCCGCAGAGCCCGCAGATCCTCAAGCAGCTGACGATGGTGGCGGGGTTCGACCGCTACTACCAGATCGCGATCTGCTTCCGGGACGAGGACCTGCGCGCCGACCGGGTGCAGGAGATCACGCAGCTCGACGTCGAGCTCAGCTTCCCCGAGCAGGAGGAGCTGTTCGCGCTGATGGAGCGGACGTTCGCCGCGATCTGGCGCGAGACGCTCGACGTCGAGCTCGAGACGCCGTGGCCGCGGATGACGCACAAGGAGGCCGACCGGCGCTTCGGCTCGGACAAGCCGGACCTGCGCTTCGGGCTCGAGCTGGAGGACGCGACCGAGGTGACGAGAGGCTCGGAGTTCGGGGTCTTCTCGAACGCGGAGGCGGTGCGGTTCCTCCGCGTGCCGCAGGCGTACTCGCGTGCCGAGCTCCAACGGCTCGAGGAGGTCGCCAAGGAGTGGGGGGCGAAAGGGCTCGCCTACCTCGTCACAGACGAGGAGGGAGAGGTGCGCTCCCCGATCGCGAAGTTCCTCTCCGAGCGAGAGCTCGAGGCGCTCCGCTCCGACCCGGGGACGACCCTGCTCTTCGCCGCGGACACGTGGGAGATGACGTCCCGCGTGCTGGGCGCCCTGCGCACCCGGCTCGGGCATGAGCTCGAGCTCGTCGACGAGTCCGCCTGGCGGTTCCTCTGGGTCACGGACTTCCCGATGTTCGAGTGGGACGAGGAGACGGGCCGCTGGTCGGCCGTCCATCATCCGTTCACCCGGCCGGCGGACGAGTGGAAGGAGCGGTTCGCGGACGACCCCGCGCACGCGCTCGCGCATGCCTACGACCTCATCTGCAACGGAAACGAGCTCGGCGGCGGCTCGTTCCGGATCCACGAGCCCCCGATCCAGGCGAAGGTCTTCGAGCTGCTCGCGCTGGGGGCCGACGAGCAGCGCGCGAAGTTCGGCTTCCTGCTCGACGCGCTCGCGATGGGCGCGCCGCCACATGGCGGGATCGCGCTCGGCATCGACCGGATGACGATGGTGCTGGCCGGGGAGGAGAACCTCCGCGACGTCATCGCGTTCCCGAAGAACCAGGCAGGGGTCGATCCGATGAGCGGCGCCCCGAGCGAGGTCTCCGCCGCCCAGCTCGACGAGCTGGGGCTCGAGGTCGTCGTCGAGGAGGCGCCGAGCTGAGCGCCCGTGTCGTGCAGCGGCTCCTCTCGCTGGCGGCCGTGGCGCTCCTCGCCGGGGTCGTGGCCGTCGCGGTCGTCGACCGCCGCGAGGAGACCCCCGTCTCGGCGCCGCAGGGGGCGACCGCGGCGGGAGGCGGCTGGTACGACGCCCTCGCGGCGCCGCGGCCGCCCGGCGACGACGCAGAGCGCACCGGGTGCGGCCTGATCCTCACGAGCCGCTCGCTCGGTGTCTCGCATCCCGTGCTGCCGTGCGGCGCGAAGATCCTGATCCGCTACGGCGGCGAGACGGTGCTCACCGAGGTGATCGACAACCAGCTGAAGGAGACCGGGAGGCAGTTCGAGCTCACGCAGTCTCTCGCACGGCTCGTCGGGCTGGACGGCACCCAGGCGGTGGAGTGGCGCTACGCCACCCGGTAGCCACCCGCCGCGAGGCGACTACACTGAGGTTGCTCGGCGCTGCGCGTGGCCTCGGGCTCTCAACGTGAACCAACACTCACACGAAGGGAGCTCGGGTCCGGGTGACGGCGTCGCCGGAACCCGGCAGGGCACCCACCTGGAGAAGCGGGTTCGCTTTTCCGGCCCGGGGTCACGCGGGGCGCCGAGCGCCTATCTCTCCGGTGATCGTCGGGCTCGACCACGTCCAGGTCGCGGCGCCGGCTGGCTGCGAGGAGGATGCCCGGGCC
>Ga0207428_10007327_pt1 | contig 10069 bp, 6 predicted proteins | sample RhiMethybrSRZTD1_FD_187600 | JGI IMG/M metagenome (GOLD analysis project Ga0207428, IMG submission 187600) | Populus rhizosphere microbial communities from Tennessee, USA - Rhizosphere MetaG P. TD hybrid SRZTD1 (SPAdes) (version 3) | ecosystem: Host-associated > Plants > Roots > Rhizosphere >... | reverse complement strand
AACCTGGAAGTTCGGGACCGCCCTCGTTGCGGCTGGAGCCATTGCCCGTCCTGCTGAGGCGAACCGCGGCAGGGCATACTACGTCACAGGTTCCACCACGATCAACACGCTTTGGGCCGGAGAAACGCCTGGCAAGCGCGTCACCCTGATCTTTACCGGGGCGCCCCTGCTCACAAACTCAGCTAACCTAATCCTCCCTGCCGGCCAAAACTTTCAGGCCGCGGCCGGTGACGTTCTGGAGTTCCTGGCAGAAACCTCTCCCGCTTGGCGCTGCATCTCGCCAATGCACTACAATGGCAAGGCGGTGGTCGAGACCAATCCGACGGTCATTACCTCTAAGTACGTCCAGATGGCCGTGGGGACAAACGCTAACTATACCCTGCTGGACCCAATCATTCCTGGGGACAACTCCATCCCTCAGATCACCGAGGGAACAGAGATCCTCACCGCCTCGATAACTCCTAGTACCAGTACCTCCAAGCTGGAGATCGACATCTTTGCCTCTTTTGGTGCGCTCGCGACTCGAGTATTCGTAGCCCTGTTCCAGGACGCCATCGCGAACGCCCTTAACGTCGGCGGTGGACTCATCACGAATACTGGCCAGCTCAATAGCGTCAGCATCAAGCACGTCATTGCGTCGACTGGTAGCACGGCTGCACGGACGTTCCGAGTTCGCGCTGGCCCTGACACTGCTAGCAACGTCTGGCTGAACGGAGATGACACTGCAAGGATGTTCGGAGGAGTGTCGATCGCCCACCTTATCGTAAAGGAGTATCTGGCGTAATGCTTCCGAGTCCCGACATGCATGTGAGTTGGCAGGAGTGGGCAAGATCGTTGGTCCGGGCGCTCACTTTCAAAGACGAGCCGGATAGGCTTCCAGCCTTCACCCACGCTAACCTTCCACAGGCGGCACGAGCTAAGTACATGATGGCATACTGTACCGACATCGTTCCGCCACAGCCGGTTTACTCGGACGGAACAGACTGGAGACGAGTAACTGATGGAGCAGTCGCCTAATGTGGGCAGGAGTCAAGGTCGAGGATCTCCCAACGGTCTGGCCGCAGGTCGAGTCGCTGGTGGAACGGGGGCTCAGACGGACTCACGGAGAGTTCGCTCTTCGAGACGTCTATTGCAACCTCTTGGCTCAGAGATGGTCTTTGTGGATCTTTGGGAAGGACAAGCAAAAATGGGGCATCATCCTGACCCAAATCTACGATCTTCCACAGAAGCGGATCTGCGAGATCGTCCTGCTTGCTTGTCGTCAGGGGTATCACTTTAAGGAATTGCAGGATGAAGCCCTTCCAATTCTTGTCGAGTGGGCAAAACATAATGAGTGTGACGCACTAAGGAGTACAACTCAACGCAAGGGACTTAAGGCCGCCGCTGCCCTTGGGTGGAGGGAAATTTACGTAGAGATGGAGTACGAGCTATGGCAAAAGGTGGCGGAGGCCAGCAGCAGTCAAGCCAAAGCGTAAGTGAACCTTGGTCTGGACAGCAGCCCTATCTAACTGACATCTTTAAGGAAGCCAAGGGGGCCTATCAGCAGACCCCTAAGACGCCCTTCCCGGGGGAGTTTATCGCTGATCCGAGTAGGACGCAGCAGAACGTCAATCGCGGCGCCTATGACATTGGAGCGGCCAATCTAGGCCAGGGGACCAATCTGGCCAACTTCGGGCTCGGCCAGACGTACGCGCAGTTTATGAAGCCACAGCAGCAGATGGTAGGACAGGCAGGACAGCCGCTGACTGGCATGAACCCGGCCTACATGAATTTGGCTGCAAATCCAAACTTGATGCCCGCCCTCGAGTCCGGCATTCGTACTATGGCCACGAGGGCCCGCGAAGAGATGTTCCCGCAGATCGGGAGCCAGGCGTGGAATGCTGGAGCCTACGGCGGATCTGGGCACGGCATTGCGCTAGCGCGAAGCGCCAGGGATGTTGAAGAGGCTGCGGCGAACCAAACTCAGCAGGCTCTATCGAACCTCTGGGCGCAGACCTACGGTACGGAGCGCGGAATTGAGTCGCAACAGCAGTCGCAATTGAGCCAACAGCAAGCAGCCAGAGACGCGCAACTCTTAAGCATGGCTCCCCAGCTAGCCACTCAGGGCCTGGGGGTTCAGGGTGGCGGGCTGCAGACTATGCAGGGCGCAGGCGGCCAAGAGCAGATGTGGCGCCAGGATCAGATTGATGATCTCCGTGCCCAGTGGGCAGAGGCCAATCAGGCTCCATGGGCAGGCCTTAACGAGTATGCTGGCCTCATAGGGGGCGTGCCAGGTAGTGCCGGCACCACCACTGGCTACCGCCCCAAGACCTCTCCCTTCGGTAACTTCCTCGGTGGCGCGCTTGGTGGCGCAGCGGCTGGCGGAATGGTCGGCGGGCCTTGGGGTGCAGCTATTGGTGGCGTAGGCGGCGGTCTCATGGGCGCCTTTATGTAGGAGGCTTTAATGGTAGACTACAGATATCCATTCATCCCAGAGGGATACTATCCAGGCCTCCCGCTGAGCCAGACCTATTCCAAGCACGGGAGGCCGTCTGGCCAGCTGCCACCGACGTTTCCTACTGCGAGCCCTCGAGCGCCGCAACCGACACAGATCGCTCCGATCGTTCCACCTGCCTGGCACGGCACCAGTATAGCGCAGCCGCAAGTGGAAAAGAGTGGCTTCAGCCTCATGGATGCCATCAAGGGGCTCTATGCGCCAGAGGGTGCTCCAACCAGCGGCTATGAGGGGCCTGGCATTCCAGACGCAGAGATGTATGGAACTGTGCCATCTCCCTACACGCGGCCACCTGCTGGCACGGCCAAGACCAGTCGTCTCTACCCTGGAGAGGAATTCGGCCCGCCACTTCCGCCAGTAGGAGCAGCGCCGGAAGATGTTGGCGGTCCAGGATCTAGCGGAACCTATAACCTACCCGTTTCAGGCGTCCAGATTCCGACTTACAAGCCCGGATCTACTCCCCTGCCCGACTGGGGACCGATGCCAGACGCGCCAGTCCTCCAGGGCCCAGATTACTCCAAGGCAAATGAATACTTCGAGGCGGCCAAGCCAGCACCATACGAGGAAGATCCTTGGGATGTTAAGCTGGCCGGCCTAGCTGGTCTCGCCTCGGGCTTCTCCCCCGAGGGAACTGTCGGCGAGATCCTTGGCCGGATGGCAGGGCCAGGAATGCGGGCCTTCGTAGGCGCCCGCGAGGAGGAAGAGGATGAGAAGCTGGACGCCGAGCGCGCCATGCAAGCCTGGAACGCCTCGATGGGAGGAGTGACGACGGAACAGGCTGGAACCACTGCCAATGTGGCGAACCAGAACGCTCAGAATGTCTACGAGAATGCCTTGGCGAAGCGAGACGCGCTGAAGGAAGCATCGCAGTATGCTCGAGATGAAGACCGCTGGCAATACGAGTCGGCGCTCAATGAGGCCGAGCTAGGCTTGCGGATCGCAGGAGAGCAGAGAGATGCTGTTTACCAACAGTGGCAGATGGAGCATCCGACTAAGGCGAGCGATCCTATCGGCGACGCAGTAGAAGAAGGCATCAAGCGCGGGTACCTCCCAGGGATCGACATGGTTGGCGCTCGTGCAGACGCCGAGGCCGAGATCGACGCGATGGACCCGAATCTAAGAATGCTCGATCGTGCTGGCTTCGACGCCGCAGTCAACCGGAAGCTCTACTCGGATTTCATGTCCATGCTGTCAGCACAGCAAGGGGGACAGTAAGTGGTAGACTTTACCAAACACATGCTGACTCCGGGCGGCCAACGGAAGCCGGCTCAGGAGGCTACCACTGCTGGCGTGCCGCCGAAGGCCAAGTTTGGCTACCTTCGTGGCCTCGCCGAGGAGATCGGCTACGAGTCCGGGCTGAACATTCTGCGAAAGCCATTCAGTGATGAAGCGCCGGTCTCCATGTTCCTGGAGGATCCAACTCCGTTGCTCAAGGAATGGGAGGAGGCACATCCTGTCAGCGATGTTGCCGCAACAGTAGGATCGTTCCTGATACCCTACGGTGGTCAGGTCAAAGCTGGTGGGCTCGTCCTCAAGGGCGCCGCCAAGGTTGCGCCTAAGATCGGCACGTTCCTCAAGGGAGCAGAAGAGGCAGGAAAGGCTGGGAAGCTCTGGAAACCCTTCCTGGCGGAGACCGCGAAGTTAACCGCCGCGGAGCCTCTCAAGCTTGGTCTTGCCGCCGCATCTGGTGCCTCTCCAGAAGACATTGGCGAGATTGCTGCGTGGGACGCTATTGGTCAGCCGATAGGGCTCGGCCTGTCAGGTGCAGCTAAACTTGCTGGAAAGGGTATTAAGAGCCTGGCTAAGAGCTATGCGCCTTGGGAGTCCGCGAACCGGAAGCTGCGTAGCGTGTTCCAGAATTTCCCAATTGAAGGGGCGGTTCAGGACAAGCTAAAGTTCCTACGCTCTAACATCGGGGCGGTCGGGAAGGATAGTCTGCCTTGGGTACAGGGCCATATTAATGCGCTGGAGAAGCAACTTCTGTCGGAGGAAGCCACTGGGCGTTACGTCGGAGGACTTGCCTCTGGTGCTGAAAGCCAAGAGGTCAACAAGCTCTTCCTGCTTCGCGCTGCCGAGGGATTGGATCGGAAACTCTTCACCGTCCACCCCACTCATGGATTCTCCTCTCGCGCTGAGGCCGATGTGGCACTCAAATCTGCGGGGCTGCCAGAAGGCTGGAGCAGCCACGTCCAGTTCCCGAGAATGGTAACTGCGACGACTAAGGCCAAGGGGAAGGCGATCCAGAAGACCGTTACGAGCGGTCTAGAGCCAACTCATGCTGGATGGTTCATAGGTGATGAGACCGAGGGCGGCCTCTACGTAATGGCTAAGAAGATCAAGGGAGAGCCTAAAGGAGGTCAGGGCGATTCCTGGGTAGTGCTCAAGACATCTGATCCCAATGCTATCATTGGCAGAGATTCGATCAACGTTGCTACAGACCGAGCGGTTCAGTTTTCCAAGAACGTTCGGTCTAAGCGAGCTATAGAGGGGATGGCAGGGCTACCAGCAGACGCCTTCCCGAATGTAGCGAACAGACTCTGGACGACCTTCACGTCCAAGGCACTGGAAGCTGGTAAGGGTGCCGAGGGCGTTCTGTCCAAGATCCCAGGGGCAGGGAATGTTAAGAGCGGATTGAAGACCCTGATCAACCAGACTCCAGAGATTCCTGGAGCGGCCGGAGCGGTCGTAGAAGGTGTTAGGGGCCTGGTCGTTCCTGCCCAGCGGGAGTTCGCGCACAAGCCGTTGGCCGAACAGGTTCGCCTGGTGGTTTCTGGCCTGGCAGATCTCGCACGAGAGAAGTCTAATTCATTGCTCTACGGCAAGCAGGGGTTGGCAGAAGGCCAGAGTCTCTTTGGAAAGCTGCTCCGACCCGCCACAGCGGGAGGGTTAAAGGCAGAATTCAATGCTCTGAGAAAGGAAGATCGAGAGCTTCTGAATCAAACCTTGGCCATGCAGATTCCGGTGGATAAGCTGGACGAGGCGCTGGCGAAGATGAAGGCCAGTCCAGAACAGATGCAGCGAATTGGGGGCGTGCTGCGGAAGCTCCAAGAGGCCTACAACACAGTGACTGGAGAAGAGCAGGGAGTTCGGAAGGCCTTCGAACTGGAGGATGCTGCGGACGAAGCAGGAAATTATCTAGTCTCTCATATGTTCCGTGGTACTCATAGGCAGCGCGTCCTGGATGGCCGCGGGAAGCTTATTGCAATGGGCAGCGGGATCAATCGTGGAGAGGCGCTTAAGAGCGCGGAACGCCTGGCAGAGGAGTGGGGTGGACACCTTGACGATAAGGGTCCGCATCTGTCGGACTTCAGTGACGATGCAAGAGATTTCAAGGAGATCACCACTAGACAGAATAGAGAGTTCACGTCCAAGGCAAAGAGCTTAAAGCAAGATCCACTTGACTATCGTCTGTCAAGAGGCGTTAAGAGTTTCTCTGGACATGACGAGCCAATGACGGCCAATGACATCTTCGAAGTTATCAGGTCGACCGTTAGCGGCAAGTATAAGTACATGGCAGAGCAGACGATCAAAGAACAGATCATGCCAGAGGCTATGGAGGTTTTCCATAAGTATGGGAAGAAAACCTTCGACGCTCTGGCCTACCGTGTCAATCAGATGTTTGGGATTAAGGGCCCGGTTAATAAGGCCATCAATAGGAGCGTCGATAAAGTTCTCGCTCCGATGCTTGGCAGGAACTCGGCCGACAGGCTCGTGGGTGCAATCAACAAGGGCGAAATGCATCTCTCCCTGATGATGGGCAATCTGGCGCATCCGCTGACCAATATGCTAACCTTCATGCAGACCGTCATGCCAAAGCTCGCCTACGTCCAGGGGGTTGAGCCGGCACAGTGGGGACAGGTCCTTGGCTATGGGCCGGACATTGATCTCGCAGGCAGAGTGACTGGAGTTAAGGGAGTTCTTGAGCCAATCAAGATCGCCATGCTGGCCTTCAAAGACATGGCTCGGCCGGACAAGGACCTCAGGGCAGCATTTGATCGAGCGGCTGGAGACGGAGTAATCACTGCCGGCATTCAGGAACGCTACATTGGCGAGAATTCCGTCCAGGCTGACTGGATTAGAGACAGATTTGATCTTGGAGATGCCTATGAGAAGATATCCTCGATACCCTTCCTGAATCCAGCAACGAAAAGCGAGGAACTTAGCCGTGCTCACGCCTTCGTAGCGGCTCACAGGCTCTTCAAACAGATGGGTGTGACCGATCCTGAGATGCGGTATCAACTGTCGAAGCAGTTCACTCATCGCAGCATGTATCAGTACACTACTGCGGACCGACCGAAGCTCTTCAACGGCCCGCTCGGGAGCCTCTTTGGTCTCTTCAAGAACTGGACTGCTCACTACATGAGCGACATGTGGTTGTATGGAGATGCGGCGGTTCGCAGGGGGCAGGTGGCGCCGCTCCTTTGGAGCCTGGGCGGAACGGGTGCCATTGCTGGAGCAGGTGGTCTTCCACTCTACGGAATGGCAGACGGGCTGTCCAGAGTAATCACTGACCAACCTCTCATGGATCACATAAGCAACGGTCTAGGAGAGCTGGGCCTGTCCGAAGATGCTGACGACACAGTATTCTACGGTCTCCCGGCCCTCTTTGGCACGTCTCTCCAGGCCAACGCATCCTCACCAGGCGCGAATCCGCTCCGCGATGTGTCTTACCTCACCAACTTCTCCATCGTGGACAGGTTCCGGAAGATAGGTGGCGCGGCAAACTATCTGATGGAGCAAATAGGGGCGGGGCAGGGCAATCCGCTGGAGAATGAACAGATCCGGGACAAGTTTGCCTATGCGCTGGCGCCCAAGATCCTCTACAAAGCATTTGGCCAAATCGAGGATGGGATGCTGAAGGCCTCGAGCACTGGCCAGCCGATTACCAGTTCCATCTTCTCTACTGGCGACTGGCTGCAGAATATGTTCAGCATCACCCCGCTCGAGATGCAGAAGGCGTACCAGCTTAACGAGGAGCTTTACCAAAACCAAGAAGCAAAGAAAGCTCAGACCAGTGCTTTGGGAGAGGCTTACTTTCAGGCTTGGAAGGCCGGGAACTCGGACGCGATGAAGGAAGTGCTTCGGACGGCGATGCTGCAGGGCGCAAACGTTGCTGGGATAGCTCGGTCAGCGAAGGCAAAGATGCGACTGAGTTTATCACCGAGCTTGCCGGCGGGCCTCCTGAAGGATCCGGAGTTGCTGCTGCACGCGAGTCGAATGGGGATGGCACCAGGCCAGCTTGCACCGAGTGGCTAAAGCAATAGGAACCCTTGATGCGAGGCCGGGCGCAATACCTCCACCGGCTTCGGGGGTCTCCTTCGATCCACTGACATCCACGCAGAACCCCCTCCAGGGCGGCCCGGACGACTTCTTCCTCGTAGAGCGGATCTCCTTCGGCGTCCTCGCCGACCGGATCAAGCGCGTCAAGTTGTGCAGGCGGAAGGCCAAGAGCCCTCATTCGCCAGAATGGTATGGTGGGCAAGGGAAGCGGCTCCCTCTTGTTAGCAGTCCCGCACCGGGATTGATAACTAACTCTTTGGAACAATGAATCTATTGGGCTTCGTCCCTCCAAGATGCATAGCATAACCGGAGCTAAGGAGAAGCTCGATTGACTGGTCGACGTATTGCAGTGGAACTTGGGTCATCAGGCGTTTGCGCAGATCAGATTCGGGGATGGCGGTCTTCTTCGCAGCGTAGGTCACCATCATCCAGATACGGGTGTGCTCCAGCGCCTGGTTGATCGGATTGGCTCCGATCGAGGCGAAGGCGGTTGGCATGAAACTTTCGGCTTCCAGCAGATCTGCTTTGGCCTTCAGGACATCCTCCTCCGAAACAATCATCTCGTTGGAGCGTGAGGCACAACGGATGGCTGCCAGCTTCATCCAATGAGTGAAGCGGCGCGGATTGTATTCTGCGAAACGTGAATCTGCCGGCGCGGGAGACATGCCATCAGTGTACCAGTCTCGGAATATCTTCATCGCTCCCAGCGAATGGCTGAACGGCCCCTTGAGCATGTTCACGAGTTCGAGATCGTGTACAAAGTCCTTGTGCTCCACGGTCTTCAATACGTCAAAGGGATCGGTCTTGATGCCCTCTTCGGCATAGATGAAGAGTACCCGAGCGCTAAAGCCAGACCCAATGGTGGCGTCAGACACGATCGTGGCGAGCGTCGTCGGCGTTACTCCGCCGGAGAAGTTAACAAAGAGGTTTTCTATCGCGTCCTTCCCTCGGCTGATGGTCTCGTAGGACCAATAGTTCGGGCAATCGTAGAGGTCTGTGAGAGTTGCTGTAAACCCTCTGTCGCCTGGCGGGATAAAGACCGCGATCTCCGAGCAGAAGGCCGAGAAGGACACATGCTGGGATACCTCCCCGTTCACAATCTCCACCGAGTTGGCCTTGCTCAGCAGGTTAATGAACTTCTCAGCCGTAACTTTCGTTGGGCTGAGCTTAATCGAGGGAATTTGCACGACTATATTCCGCGCAGCCTCTAGGGCCGTGCTCTTCCCGGTCCCTGGCGGCCCGACCAGGAATATGTAGAGGTTTAGGTAGAGCTTCCTCCCGCGGAGAACCACAAAGACCTTCCGCTCTAGTGCTGCTGCGACGCTGCTATATGCTGCCCACTTTAACCAGATCGGAGGCGCGCCGAGATAGCGGTGACTCTCAACGAACTTGTCGATCCAACAAGGTAACGTACGCAAGTCTTTCGGGCCGCGTTCGCTCATCGGGTTTAGCATTGAATTTCTTCAGCCCAAACGGATTAATAACCTGACCGTCCTTCTTCGAGACCTTTCGCCAATTCCAGCCAACCGATGCTTCAGTTGGGATGTCAAGAATACCATGCTTAGTCTGTACAGGAACTCGCATCAGCGCAAGAACCTTTGGAACAACTTCAAGTTCGTTCTCCTCCGGGTACTGGAAGAGGAACGCATCGTGAACCTGGGCGAGGATCTCGATCTCAAGGGGGTCGAGGAAGTACCACGCCCGATAGAGGCCAACGTTTAAGATTTGTGCTACCAAACTCTGGGGCTCGAACGCCACGGCTTCGCGGATTGTGGCCTCGTCCTGCAGCCGGCCGAAGAACCAGCGCTTGAAACCGAGCTGCGTGATGAGGCAAGAGTGCATGGCAAGTTCCCTCGCCACGGCTCCGTGCCACTCAGGAATGCCGGGGAAGGATCCGAAGTAGGAATGCTGGAAACGTGTGGCCAGATCCACGGTGATCTTAAGGTGATGAGACATGGTGGCTGGTTTGCCCTTGTAGTTCGTCAGATGCCCGCCTCGCTTCGACATGTCTCGATAGGAGAAGTGCCTGTAAAAGGTCTGCTCAGCGATGGACTTATCCACACCCAGATCTCCAGTCCACCCGAGCCCCGGCCAGATCATCGAGGAGACCTTGGTATGCAGATCCCCCGAGTCGCACGCTTCGATGTAGTTCTGGTCGCCGGAGATCCTAGCCACGGCCTTACTCTCTGCCTGCTCCAGATCTGCATAGGCCATCTTCTTCCCTTCATCTGGAATGAACATCTCCCTCATCTCATCGGTGAGGTTCTGATTGTTCGTTCCTCCACCGAAGGCGTT
>Ga0207428_10007326_pt1 | contig 10069 bp, 9 predicted proteins | sample RhiMethybrSRZTD1_FD_187600 | JGI IMG/M metagenome (GOLD analysis project Ga0207428, IMG submission 187600) | Populus rhizosphere microbial communities from Tennessee, USA - Rhizosphere MetaG P. TD hybrid SRZTD1 (SPAdes) (version 3) | ecosystem: Host-associated > Plants > Roots > Rhizosphere >... | reverse complement strand
ATCACATCCCGCTCTTCGGCACCGGCACCGCGGTGAGCAGCTCGTCGATGATCGAGTCCGAGGTCACCCCTTCCGACTCGGCGCGGAAGTTGGTCAGCACGCGGTGCCGCAGCACCGGGTGCGCCAAGATCCGGATGTCGTCGTAGGTGACGTGGTAGCGCCCCTGCGTGAGCGCGCGCGCCTTGGCGCCGAGCACCAGGTACTGCGCCGCGCGCACGCTGGCGCCGAAGGCGACGAACTTCTTCACCGAGTCGGGCGCCTGCTTCGAACCCGGCCGGCTGGTGCGGACGATGCTGAGCGCGTAGCGCATCACCGGGTCGGCCACCGGCACGCGCCGCACCAGCCGCTGGAAGGCGATGAGATCGTCGCCGTTGACCGGCTGCTGGAAGTGCGGGTCGATGATCGCGGTGGTCGCACGGACGACGTCGAACTCCTCGTTTTCCGGCGGGTGCTCGATGACGATGTGGAACATGAAGCGGTCGAGCTGCGCCTCGGGCAGCGGATAGGTGCCCTCGAGCTCGATCGGGTTCTGGGTGGCGAAGACGAAGAACGGCTCCGCCAGCTCGTAGGTGCGTCCCTGGATGGTGACGCGGTGCTCCTGCATCGCCTCGAGCAGCGCCGACTGGGTTTTCGGCGGCGTCCGGTTGATCTCGTCGGCGAGGACGATGTTGGCGAAGATCGGCCCCGGCGCGAACACCATCTGGCGGCGGCCGGTCGTGGCGTCCTCGTTGATGATGTCGGTGCCGGTGATGTCCGAGGGCATCAGATCCGGCGTGAACTGGATGCGGTTGAACTTGAGCTCCAGCACCCTGGCCAGCGTCGCAATCAGCAGCGTCTTGGCCAGCCCGGGGACGCCGACGATCAGGCTGTTGCCGCCGACGAAGAGCGACAGCAGGATCAGCTCGATGACGTCCGACTGGCCGATGATGCGCTTGCCGAGCTCGGCGATGATCTGCTGCCGCCCGACTTTCATCTTGTCCGCGAGGGCGATGTCGTCGGCGGACTCGAAATCCACGGTGTTGGTCAGCTCCACTGGTATCCCCTGTCGTAGAGTCCGGCTTCAGCCGGACCGGTCCGCCTGAAGGCGGACACTACATCGGTCAATGCGTCATCCCGTAGATGATGTAATTCACGCCCAGCTTGTACGCTTCGTTCGACTCGTCGATCGGCCGCAGCCCGGTGTCCGACCACTCCCAGAACTCGGAGATGTCGGTGTTGTAGTTGATCATCATCATGATCCGCTTCGACGGATCGTTGTCCTCGTACACCGCCCGGAAGATCGCCGGCGGTGGATCGTAATACTGCGGCACGTCGAGCGTCTTGATTTCGAAGAAGGCGTGGAAGATCTGGTTCGACAAATCCAGATCGACGAAGCGCGCCTCCGGCATGACCCGCGCCATCTGCGCCTCGAAGTTGCTCCAGTCGTAGTAGTGGAAGTCGTCGACGATGACGAAGCCGCCCTTCTTCAGGTAGGCGCGCAGGCCCGCCGCTTCCTCGTCCGAGAGCACCCATTGCCCCGGCTCGCACAGATAGGCGACCGGGTACTTGAACAGCTCCGGATCGTCGAAGGTGAGGATGTTGGTCTCCTCCGTGTGCGGGTTCAGGTAGCTGAGCTCGTTCACGATCTTCATGAAATGCTGCTCGCCGGCCGGGTAGTCGTGCGACCACGGCAGGCGCTGCGAGGTGTAGCCGTAGTCGGGGCCGTAGCGGACCCGCACGAAGGTGAAGCGGCCGTCGTACGGCGTGTTCGGCACGATCGCCTGCTGCCGGCGTCCGAAGCCGCCGCCGAACCCGCCCCGCCGCTGGGCGACGACGCTGCCGACGCTGACGGCGACGAGCACGACCACCACCGCGGCCGTGCGCCTCACGGCTTGGCCTTTTTCGCCTGGAGCTCGCGAATCGCCCGCGTCTTCAGCGCCAGGCTGGTCAGCAGCTTCTCCATCTCGGCGTCGTACGCCGCGTCGCTGATCGATCCCTTTTTCAGCCGCAGGCCCGCAATCTGCTGCTCGATGCCGTTGCGCTCGTCGACCAGCGCCTTCATCGCCGGATCGCTGGTGTCGACGGCGAGCGAGTCTTCCGCGCGGCCGGTGCCGAGGAAGAGCGACGCCGCGAAGTGGCCCGCTCCCGCCGGACCGCCCTCGTCCATGGTCGCGTGCTCGGTCAGCAGGTTGCCCTTCTGCTGAAACGCCTGGACCACCTTGGCCTTCGCGTACTCGAAGGCTTCGCCGATCGAGACGTGGCCGTTGCGATCGCGGTCGGCGGCGTTGTCGTTGAACGCCTCGACGAAGAATTCGGGGAACACCGTTTCGTTGCGCTCGCCGCCGGTCTTGGTCGCCGTCACGACCACCCGCCCGGGCGCGGCCACCGCCGGCAGGAACGCCCCGCTGGAGCTCGCGGTGTTGACGAACGCGACGCGCTGCGACGACAGCTTGCCGAGGAGGCGCGACCAGTCGGCGACCGTCAGGTCGGGCCCCGGCAGGTTGAACGCGGCGTCGGTCCCGTTGAAGCTGCCGTGGCCGATGAGCAGCACGACCACGGCCTCGTTCGGCCGGGCGCGCGCCGCGATGTCGGTGAACGCCTTCTCGACGCCGTCGCGCGTCGCCTTGCGGTCGGAGAGCAGGGTGACGTTCGCGTCGGCGACGGCGTCTTTCTTCTTCGCCGCGTCGACGAAGCTCGCCGCCCACTTCTGGAACTGGGCCGCGTGCTCCTCGTCGCCCGGCACGCCGGTGATGACCAGCAGATGCGTCGCCTGGGCAAAGGCCGGCGCCGCACACAGCAAGCAGCACAAACACGAGCCCACGACTAACCGCGCCGGTATCACGCCAGTCCCCGCATCCGGCGGTAACCCCACTCGGCGGCGACCAGGCCGACCAGCATGATGAACAGCGCCGGCATGTCCCAGAGCTCGCGCTCCTCGACGACGGTGACGCCGCGGCCGCTGTAGCTGATCGCTTCCGGCAGCGAGGCGACGCTGGCGGCGGTGAAGAAGCGGCCGCCGGTGTCTTCGGCGATCCGCTTCATCAGCGGCGCGCGCATCGCGGCGTCGAAATACTCGGCGTCGCCGGCCGAGACGCGGACGTGCATCGATGCCTTGCCGAGCTGCTTCTGATCGCGCTCGGCGCTCACCTGCACGTCGTAGATGCCCGACTCGTCGGGGACGAAGCTGGCGCGGTAGTCGCCGTCGCGGGTCACCGTCCACTCGACCGGTACTTCCGTCGTCTTGCCGGTGGGCGACGTGATCCGCGCCAGCACCCGGCTGTCATTGACCTCGATGTAGGCGGGATCGAGCACTTCGGCCGCCAGCTTCACCGCCTCGCCAGGCTCGACGCGATCGGTGGTGGTCGTGACGTTCACCTGCTCGGGCACGCCGTCGACCAGCCAGCGAACGAGACGCCGCCAGAACATCGCGTGGGTGGTGTCGGTGACCGCGATCTTCGCGTCCATCCACAGCCACGAGTCCTGGATCGGCAGCGCGATCGCCTTGCCGCGGCCGTAGCGCTGGTAGGCGAGGACGATCTGATCCTGCTTGCGGTTGTCGACGCCGGTGGTGAGCAGCACCGTCGCGCCCGGCTTCGACTCGCGCACCGAGTTGACCATCGATACCGGCGGCAGGTCGTTCCACTTTGCGTTCGACGCGCGCTCGTCGCCCGCCACCTGCGTCACCGGGAACGAGACGCCGGCGCGGGTCGGCTTCGCCGAGATCTCCGAGAAATACTTTTCGTTCGACTGCTCGATCACGACCGGCAGCACCTCGCCGACCGGCGTGCCGCCCCAGCCGCCCTCGGCGAACGCGCGGCGGCCGCCGAGCATCAGCAGCCCGCCGCCGCGTTTGCTGACGAAGTCGGCCAGCATCCGCAGCTGCTCCGGCGTGAACGACGCCGCTTCGACGCTGCCGAGGATCACGGAGCGATACGAGAACAGCTCTTCGCGCGTCTTCGGGAAGCCGCCAATCAGCTCGTCGGGGCTGCTGACGTCGCCGCGCCAGTACTTGTTTTCCGCCGTGCGCAGCAGGATGGTGACCTGCAGGTTCTTGTCCTCTTCGACGGCGCGGCGGATGAACTTCATCTCGAAGCGCGGCTCGCCTTCGAAATAGAGGATCTTCTCGCGGCGATCGTTCACCTGGATGAGCGCGTCGCGCGCGTTGTTCTGCGTGACCTGCTCGTCGGGCTGGGTCGGCACCTTGAAGCGGAAGAGGCGCGCGCCGGCTTCGTTGGCGGTGAAACGAACCTTCACCGTCGCCGACTCGCCGTCGGCCGGCAGCGTCACCTCCTGCGTGCTGACGATGCGGCCGTCGTCTTCGATGCTGAGCGGCACGGTCTTGCCGCCGTAGCCGGTCTGCGACAGCACGACGTCGACGACCAGCGCCGTGCCCTTCAGCACCGCGCGCGGCGTCTCGACGCGCGTCACCTGGACGTCGTGCGCGAAGCGCTCCTGGCCGACGCCGACGGTGAACACCGGGATCGACCGCGCCTTCAGGCCGGCCAGCGTCTCGTCGATCGCCGCGTCCGAGGTGTCGGCGCCGTCGGACACCATCACCAGGCCGGCGAGCGGCAGGCCGGCGAGCTCGTCGCGCGCGCGGTCGAGCGCTGGCGCCAGGCGCGTCGACGTGCCACCGTACTTCAGCTCGCCCGCCGCGTTGACGCGGTCCGACGACGAGGAGAAGCGGAAGAAGCGGACGACGAACTTCTGCGACAGCGCCGCGAGCAGCGGCGAGGTCGGGCCGTTGAGCTGTTCCTGGACGAAGGCGCTGCGCGGCTGGCCGTCGCGATCCGCGATCGACATGCTGCGCGAGTCGTCGACGAGGACGCCGAGGAAGTTCTGCTGCGGCACGGCCGCCTTGAGGATCAGCGTCGGCCGGAACAAACAGAACAGCAGTACGGCGACCGCGGCCAGCCGCAGCGCGACCAGCACCGCGCGATCGATCTTGCGGTCGGTGGGCGCGACGCCGCGATAGGTCAGCAGCGCGAGGACGGCGACGGCGGCCGCGGCGACGACGGCCAGGAGCACCGGCCGCGACAACCCCCATGAGAAGTCGCCCTGCTGAAACAGCAGCGGTGGATACTTGAACAGGAAGCGGAAGAGGTTTTCCAGCACCTGGCGCTCATTCTATCTGGACCGGAGCGGCTGTCGAGAACCCATCGTAGTTTTTTCCTCCGGCGTCGTCCGGCGCGACAGCGCAGCCGCAGATTTCGACGCCGTTTGCACCCCTCCGGCCGGCACCGCGCTGGCATGGTTCCCTGTCCTCGCTGAGGACATGAAAACCTCGGCGAGCCCCCCGACCAACGCGCGGCGACTGGTGACGGCGGCTGTGCTGGCCGGCGCCCTGCTGATGACCGCCCGGCCGGCGGCCGCGCTCGATCGTCTCTGCGATCCCGCTTTCGAAAATTGCCGCACCCCGCTGCTCGATCTCATCAACAGGGAAACGCAGGGCATCGACGTCGCGTTCTGGTTCATGGAAGACCCGCGCTACTTGAGCGCGATCGTCGCGAGATGGCGCGCCGGCGTGCCGGTGCGGCTGCTGGTCGACCCGCGCGCCAGCGCCACCTATCCGCTCAACGCCGGCATCCTGCAGGGGTTTCGCGACGCCGGCGTGCCGATGCGCCAGCGCATCGCCAGCGGCATCCTGCACTGGAAGATGATGCTCTTCGTCGGGCAGGGTGTCGTCGAATTCAGCGGCGCCAACTACAGCGAAAACGCCTTCAAGCCGGTGACGCCGTACGCGAACTACGTCGACGAATCGATCTTCTTCACCGACGACCCGGCAATCGTCCAGACCTTCATGACCCGGTTCGACTCGTCGTGGATCGATACCGCGTCGTTCAGCGACTACGCGAACATCGGCGTGTCGGCGATGGCGCGTCATTATCCGGTGTTCACGCAGTACGCCGAGCTGAACTTCCCGCCGGGACAGAGCTATGCGACGCGCGCCGTCGCCCTGTACAACGCCGAGGCAACCGGCATCGACGTGATCATGTACCGGGTCACCGATCGGCGACACAGCGACGCGATGATCGCGGCCAGGGCGCGCGGCGTGCCGGTGCGGATCATCACCGACCTGAAGGAGTACCGCAGCGTGGCGAAGCTGTGGCACGCGTGGAACATCGATCGGATGTGGGCCGCGGGCATCCCGATGCGCGTCCCGGCGCACGCCGGGATGAATCACCAGAAGAGCGTGATCCTGAAAGGGCAGCACACGGTGATCTTCGGCTCGTCGAACTGGACCAGCCCCTCCGACCGCTCGCAGCAGGAGCACAACTTCTTCTCGCGCGCGCAGGCGTGGATCTACAACTGGTTCACCAATCAGTTCGATCGGAAGTGGAACAACGAGACCGGCATCGCCGAGACCAAGGCGTTCGTGCCGCTGCCGCCCGACGCGCCCAAGCTGACGTCGCCGGCGACGCTCGCCACCGGCGTGTCGCGATCGACGAAGCTGACGTGGTACGGCGGCCCCTGGGCGCACACCTACGACATCTACTTCGGCACCAGTTCGACGCCGCCGCGCGTCGCGACGAAGAATCTCGGGCCCAGCCAGTCGTCGGGACAGACCCAGTCGTACACGCCGGGGACGCTCGCGGCGCACACGACGTATTACTGGAAGATTGTGTCGAAGACGGCGGCGGGGAAGACCAAATCGGGAGCGGTGTGGAGCTTCACGACCGGGAGCTAGTTGCTAGTTGCTAGTTGCTAGCTGATCGGTTTTTGGTAGCCGTGACAGCTAGCAACTAGCAACCAGGAACGAGTAACTACGCTTTCGCTTTGGACCCGCGCAGCTTCGACCACGTGAGGGCCGCGGTCTCGGCGACCACCAGGCCGGTCACCACCAACTCACTGAACCTGGTCTTCCTCGGCTGCGCCGGCGGCGCGGGCAGCAGCTCGTCGTCGACGATGCAGTTGGCGGCCGACAGCGCCGGCTTGAACGCCCCGGCAGCCTTCTGCTCGAGCCAGGCGCGCTCGGCGGCCGGACCGATCCTCCGCTTCTCGCCCGCCACCTTCTCGCCCGGCTCCTTGCCGTACGGAGACGCGTGCTCGATTTCGGCGTTCACTTCTGCGCCGACGAGCACCGCCAGCGCCGACACGTAGAACCACAGCATCAGCACGATCGCGCCGCCGATGAAGCCGTAGGTCGCGGTGTACGACGTGAAGTTGGCGATGTAGAACTTGAAAATCAGCGAGATCACCAGCCACAGGATCGTCGCCAGGATCGAGCCGGGCGTGATGTAGATCCAGTCCTGTTCGGCGTCGGGCGCGAAGTAGTAGATCAGCGCGATGCCGAGCGTGACCAGCCCGAAGACCACCGGCCACTGGACGATCTTCCAGGTCCACGCGAACACCGGCCCCATATGCAGCGACACCGCGGCCTCTTCGGCCAGCGTCGGGCCGACCAGCACGAGCGCGAGCGAGACGACGATGAAGAGCGCGAGGGCGATGGTCAGGGCGACCGCCGTCACTCGCACCTTCCACCACGGCCGGCTCTCCTGGATGTCGTAGGCCTGGTTCAGCGTGTCGATGATCGCCGTCATGCCCGACGAGGTGCTCCAGATGGTGCCGAGCATCCCGAGGGTGAGCAGCCCGGTCGCCTTGTCGTTGGCGATCTTCTCGAGCTGCTCCTGGACGATCTTCAGCACCTCGCCCGGCGCGATGCGCGCCAGCATCGCCGTCACCGCATCCTGCAGCCCGGTGACCGGCATGAAGCTCATGACGGCGACGAGGAACAGGAGCGCGGGAAACAGCGCCAGGAAGAAGTAGTAGGCAAGCTGCGCGGCGAGGCCGAGGCAGTTGTCGGCCATCACTTCGGTCGCGGACCGCTTGAACAGCTCGAGCCAGGTAATCGGGATCCTGAACGCCTTGAGCATCGTCACGCTCGCGGGCGGTTGCCTCGAAGGCCGGTGCCCACGGTGGGAGTAAACGCCGGCGCGTCGCTGGCCGGGAACGAGTCCGCCGAGGCGTCGTGAACCAGATCGTCGCGGCGCCAGCCGACGCGTTCGGCCATGCACGCGAGCCAGCGGCGCGCCTCGGAGAGGTCGCCTTCACCGGAGAGCGCCCACCATGCCAGGCCGCCGCCGATGCCGGCGAGCAGACCGCCCATGACGCCGCGCTGCCGGAGACCTTGCAGCGCCAGCGCGCTGCCTCCGGCGCCGAGCAGCCAGCGGGTCATTGCCATCCGCTCGCGTGTGCCGTCCCACCCACGGCGGTCCCAGACGCTCGCCGCGGCCCGATGTGTCGTCAGATTGAGCCCGCTCATATCACTCATAGCGCGTGCTCATGCAATTTCAGGGACAGGACACGGCGTTGGATACGCTGACCGGTTTTCCTACACGCCACGTCACAGGTACAACGGCCCAGCATGCCGGCCGGGCCGGATAGCTCAGCCGGACGCCAGGGCGGCTTTGGAATCACGCCTGTTTTTGCGTACCTCGACGGGCGGATCAGCGTCGCGGCCGAAAATGTCAGTGGCACATCGGTTGCTCCTTTTAAGGCCGTTCCTAGGCAATACACGTTGGAGGTAGCCGATGACGCCCGAGCCAAACCGTGCGACCGATGAAGTGCTCAGGCGCGTCCAGGGCGAGTTCCTCGAAATGCCGGGACTGCGATTGACCGAACCGCAAGCGCGCCGCCTGTGGGGGCTCGATGCCGCCTCGTGCGATGCGCTCCTCGGCGCCCTGGTCGAAGCAAAGTTTCTGTTCAGAACTCGTGATGGCGCGTTCATGCGTGTCGAGCACGCGACGCCCGTCAAGGCCTCACTCCGGTCCCGTCATCTGGCGGGGGCGGCTTGATGGTTTCGACCTCTCCTCGATAACGAGGACTGCCCGCCCGTCGGCTGGACGCAAGTCTCTCCTTTGAGCCGTCAGCCAGCCGGCAGAACCACCTCCCGATTCCCCCGGGCGGCCGACCTTCGGGTCGCCGCCCGCGGCCAAACCTCACGAGCCAGTCGTCAGTTGCCAGTCTCACGAGCCAGTCGTCAGTTGCCAGTCATTGAGTCAGTCGCAGTCCACGAATCAGTCGCCGTCGCAGTCCTTGCCCCAGTGGTTCGTCGTCAGCGACAGTGTCCAGGACATACAGCTGCTTTTCTCGACCGTCAGGCGACTGACGCCCTGACTGGCGACTGACGACTGATGCGATTGCTGGTCGCAACGACGAATCCCGGGAAGATCCGCGAGATCCGGCAGCTGCTCGACGGGCTGCCGCTGGAGCTGGTCACGCTCGCCGCCTGGCCCCACGTCGCGCCGCCGGAGGAAACCGGAAGGACATTTGAGGAAAACGCGCGCGCCAAGGCGCTGTATTACGCTGCCGCGACCGGGGCGTTGACGGTTGCCGAGGATTCGGGGCTGGAGGTCGATCCGCTCGGCGGCGCGCCCGGTGTCGAGTCGGCCCGATACGGCGGCGTCGACCTGCCGTATCCCGACAAGTTCGCGCTCCTCTACGAGCAGCTGCGCGCACGCGGGGCCAACCCCAAGGCCGGTGCAGCCGCTCCCGCCCGGTTCGTCTGCGCCGTCGCGCTGGCGCAGGGAGCTCGAGTGCTGTTCGAGACCCGCGGCACCATCGAAGGGCAGATCGCCCCGGAGCCGAAAGGCAGCGGCGGGTTCGGCTACGACCCAATCTTCTTCTACCCGCCGTTCGGCCAGACATTGGCCGAAGCGGGCGACCGGAAAGCCGCAGTCAGCCATCGCGGCGCGGCGTTTCGGGCGCTCGCCGCGTTTCTGCACTCCCGTTTCTGACCTTGCTGCTTTCAGGGGCCTGGACGCAGGCTCGCGGCGCTGGCAACCACGAAGAACACGAAGAACACGAGAACACGCAGAAGACAGTTTTGTACTCCGGGTGCTTCGAGCGCGCCGTTGCTCGATCGATGCGCACCTGTAATCAGCCGGTCGCAGCGCCGTGGCAAGAAGAGAAAAAAGATCTTCTTCGTGGCCTTCGTAGTCTTCCGTAGTCTTCGTGTTCTTCGTGGTGCGTAGCGGCGAGGTAGCGGCCAAGCCTCGGAAAGCAATCCGTGGCTTACGTTGGGGCGGGCGCCATTCAGCGGTTGTCAGAACAGCGACGGCTGCGGCTCGCGCCGCCAGCGGCGCTCGTG
>Ga0207428_10007324_pt1 | contig 10072 bp, 4 predicted proteins | sample RhiMethybrSRZTD1_FD_187600 | JGI IMG/M metagenome (GOLD analysis project Ga0207428, IMG submission 187600) | Populus rhizosphere microbial communities from Tennessee, USA - Rhizosphere MetaG P. TD hybrid SRZTD1 (SPAdes) (version 3) | ecosystem: Host-associated > Plants > Roots > Rhizosphere >... | reverse complement strand
ACGACGGGACTCGGCGGACTTGACATCGGCACAGTGCAACCGCGCACACTCTATTACACCTACGTCGGGTTCGGCGCCAGCGGTCCTCCGTCTGTCTCAGCCACGGTCTCGCTGAATCCACCAACGCAAGGACCGGCCGGCTTGGGCACGCAGTGGACCTATCTTGGATCGTTCGCTACCGACAACGCTGCCAACCTTGCGCCGTTCACTTTCAGCAAGGGCCGCTACTTGAATGCTGCAACCAGTGGCAACATCTCTGTTGTCACCTCGGCTTCAATTGTCTCGATTGCATTGCCGGTTCCTGCACACGCCACCGAGGTCTATGCGCGCTTTGCTCTCATTGGAACAGGAGGTGCTCCCCCTTACACGTTCAGTGTCGGAGCGACTTCTTCCGTCGCTGAAGATATCATCCGGTTCGAATCGAGCACGAGCTTGGCTTTTGGGGGTAGTCTCGCAGCGGAATACGTCTCACTACCACTGGTCGAAGGTCCATTGCTCTATGTCAGAGTCAGCTCTCCTGGGCTCAGCGGATTCGTCGAACCGCGCGGTTGGACCGAGGATCCCACGCTGTTCAAATGAGAACGATCCGCTTCGAAGCACCTCTGCTTCAGCGATTGATGCCCCGGTCGCGCATCGGCGTCCCGAACGCGCCGCAGGGTAAGCGGCCCGTTGCAGGATCCCGCGCGCCGTTGTGCGCCAGCACCGCCATCGGTTGGCACCATGCGCTACAGTGCGGCGCTGACCATCGGCGCGGCAGCCGCGACGATCGAATCGTCCGATGCGATCGCCTGCACGAAAGATCAGGAGCTGGCTCGTGCCTGCGGACCGCCAGCTGCTGCTGAAGTAGGCGGGTTCCTCCGCTAGCATGCAGCACGAGGCCCGTTCTTGTCGGCGGGCTGCGGAGTACGGGATGTCCAAGCCTGCCGATGAAGTCAACTCCGATCCCCTGCTGCTCGCGGCACCGCTCGTCGAGGGCTATCGCGTGCTCGAGCCCGCCGTGCTGTACGACAAGATCGGAACCGGCGGTATGGGAGTGGTCTATCGCGGGCGCCATTTGAGCCTTCATTGCGACGTCGCGGTCAAGGTGTTGAAGCCCGACTTCGCGCAGGACGAGAACTTCGTGGCGCGCTTCGAGCGCGAGGCCCAGCTGGCGGCGCGACTGAGCAACGACAACGTCGTGCGCGTGTTCGACGTGCGCCAGAAGAATCGCCTGCACTACCTGGTCATGGAGTTCATCCGTGGCGAGACCGCGCGTGAGCGCGTGCAGCGCAAGGGTCCGCTGTCGGAAGATGAGGCGCTCGCGATCGTCGTCGGAGCGTGCCGTGGCATGCGCGCGGCCCACGCGGTGGGAATCGTGCACCGCGACATCAAGCCGGACAACGTGCTGATCTCGGTGGACGGCCTCGTCAAGGTGGCCGACCTCGGGCTTGCGAAGGGTCGGGCGAGCGGCGATAGCGTGGCGTCGTTGTCGACGGGCATCATGGGGACAGCGCAGTTCATGCCGCCGGAGCAATGGGTTTCACCGGACGTGACGGCGGCAGCTGACGTGTGGTCGCTCGGAGCGTCGCTGTGGTATCTGCTCGTCGGTCGCCACGCGATCGAGGGCAGCACCGAGTTCGTGGTCGGCCAGCGCATTCGAGAGCACGACTTCCCGAACGTGCAGCAAGCGCGGCCAGACGTCCGGCCTGCAGTCGCGGAGATCGTCGCGAAGTGTACTCAGCGCGACCCTGCTCTGCGGTTTGCAGATGCCGGGCAGTTGCTGCGCGCGCTGCTTCCGTTCGCGTCACCCGGCGACAACGCGCTCGACGACCCGGCGGCGGGCACCGGGAAGCGGCGCATGGCGACACCGACGCCGCCGCCAAAGTCGACGCTCGCGAAGATCAGGTCGCACATCGCGACCATGACCGCGCTCGGTGATGTCGAAACGGCGGTCCAGCGGGGTCCGAGGCCCGATCCGGAGGCGGTGACGGTCGTGAGCCCCGTCGAGCAGGAGCCGCAGCGGCGACGCTGGCTACGAATGTCCGTTGGCCTGGTGCTGGTGGCGGGGCTCGCGGCAGTCGCGATGGGTTGGTCGAATGGTTGGTTCGATGGCGACAAGAGGCAGGAAAAGAACGGCACGCTCACGCAGGGCGACCCGCCGCCGTCACTGCCCCCCGTCGATCGATCCACGGAGGTGCTGCAGCGTGGGCTCCGTTTCCTGGCAGGGGGGGAATTGGAGGCCGCGATCGCGGCGTTCGACGAAGCGCTTGCGCTGGACCCAGGTCTCGGCGACGCGCGGGCGAACCTGGTACTCGCGCTCACCCGGCGTGCCGACCAACTCGTGGCCAGCGATCCCGATACGTCCTGGGAGCGGCTGGACCGCGTGTGGAAGTTCGCACCGGACGACGAGGGTGCCAAGGCTGTGCGACCGCAGCTCGAGGCCGCGTTGCGCAAGCGTCTCGCGGATGGCTTGTCGCTGGACGTGCCGGCTGCCGACGCGATGTGCCCCGACCGAGCCGTCATGGTGCGAGGTGGCGCGACTGCACCGGGGCTCGCCCGCGTCCGCGTCGCGCTCGACGCTCGCGACGACGCGGCGTCGCTGCCGTTCCCACGCGAGCGTTGCGAGACCGCGGACGTCTCCGACGGCCGCTTCGAGCGCACGATCGTCGCGCCGACCGACGGACGCTTCGCCGTGCGGCTGGAGGGCGAGGACCGTCGCGGACTGCTAGCCGAAGCGGCGCCGATGCGAATCGTGGTAGTCGACACCGAGGATCCTGTCGTCGCGATCGACAGCCCCGCGGACGACGCCGAGGTAGGCAAAACGGTGAAACTCGAAGGCGGCGCGAAGGATCCGAACCTCGACCTCGTGACGGTGGCCGGACGATCCGTCGCCGTGTCTGCGGAGGGCCGCTGGAGCGCGCAGCTGGACCTCGAGGGTGGGACGCAGCAGGTCGAGGTGGTCGCGCGCGACCGGGCCGGACGCGAGACGCGAAGCGTTCGCAAGTTGCGCATCGACACGACGCCGCCCAAGATGACGTGGGTGGAGCCCCCGCAGACGACGACGACCGTGTCACCGGGGGAGCTGCGCGTGTGCGTTGCGGCGGCGGACGCGGTCGAGGTGTTTGTCAAAGACGGTCAGAAGAACACGAAGGCACAACGCGACGGCGACACGTGGCGCGCAACCGTCGTAGTCGGCGCCGGCGAGTCCAAGTTGACCGTGACGGCGCGCGACACGGCCGGCAACGCCGCTGAGTTGTCGCGGACGCTGCGCGCCGAGGAGCCGAGTGCGGTGGCCGCGTGGGCCATGCCGGTGGCCGGAGCCGCGAGCGTCGTGATCGACGGTAATTCCTATCCTCGCGTCGTCGTCGAGCAGCAGACCGGCATGCGCATGGTGCTGCTCGACGCTTGTCCGAACGGCTTCGACATGGGATCGCCGGACACGGAGGCGGAACGGGGGGGCGACGAGGTCCGGCATCGCGTGGTGATCCGCCATGCGTTCTGGCTCGGCGAGACGGAGGTGACGCAGGCCCAGTGGGCGAGGGTCATGCCGGACAACACGAACACGAGCCATTTCCGCGGCGACAACAACCCAGTCGAGAAGGTGAATTGGGACGACTGCCAGAAGTTCGTGCAGCGGCTCAACGCGAAGGGCGGCAGTTTCCGGCTGCCGAGCGAAGGTGAATGGGAGTACGCGTGCCGTGCGCGCGGTCCGAAGCCGTTCAGCTTCGGCGACACCCTGACGACTGCACAGGCCAACTACGACGGCAAGTTCCCATACGCCGGTGACAAGGGTGAGTATCGCGAGTGCACCGTGCTCGCGCGGTCGTTGCCGGCCAATGCCTTCGGCCTCTACGAGATGCACGGCAACGTGCGCGAATGGTGCCAGGACGTGTATGCGCCATACCCGCTCGCGGGCACCGAAGAGGCGGTCGTGAGCACCGACCCGCTAGCGAAGCGCGTGATGCGGGGCGGCTACTGGGGTTCACCGGCGAAGGACTGCCGATCCGCGAGCCGTCTTGCGGTTTCCCCGACGATGGGGCTCAGCCACTGTGGCCTGCGCCTCGCGAGGTCGCTGCGATAGATCCAGCGTGCCGCGATCACGTGCCGGCCGGGGCGAGTCGCAGCGTCCGTGTGAACTCCTTGTCGGTGATGACGTGCAAGCGGACACGATTCTCGGCGTCCGGGCGCAGGCCGCTCAGCTTGCCACGCGCGACCATTCCCGCGCCGTCCGGTGACTTCGCGAGCGACAGCTCGACCGGCGGGCCGTCATTGACGCTGGCGGTTACCATCTCGGCCGCGGTCTTGGAGCGTGAGATCACGAGCAACTCCACGTCCATCTCGGTTCCCGTGACCTGCTGCCCGTTGCGCGGCTGCTTGACTTCGACCGCGCACAGCCACTTCGCGTCGGCCGCGCTCTCGAAGTCTTGCTTCAAGAACGTCGCGAGTTCGAGCGCCGCGCTGCGCATCGCGGCGTGCTCGAGCGCCGCGTTCGTCTTGTCGGTCTGATCGGTCGTCCAGAACGGCGGCAGTACGAGCGACTGCAGCGTCGGGCCGCTGAAGAAGTCGTTGCGCTCGAAGAAGCTCAGCTCGACTTCGCGACTCGGGATCGCTTGCTCGAGTGTGGCCGCCGCCGACATCGACGTCGGCTCGACCCGGTAGCTGGCATTCCATTCGAGGCGATACGAAGAGTCCGGAACGAGCAGGCCGCCGATCCAGGTCGTGAGCCACAAGCCACCGGAGAGCAGCACGCTCGACGCGCCGGTGTGTTGGAACTGCGGGGCACCCTTGGCGACAAGGGTGACCACGACGTCCGGCGTTTCGTTCCCGATTTCTGCGCGCGTCACGACTCGGCTGCTCGCATCGAGCCGACGCAACTCGTCCGCGATCGTGCGGACCCACTCGGGTCGCACGGCTTCGCCTGCCGGCGCGGAGCTCGCATGGTCCGCCGGCGCATCGACGAGCACGAACAAAGCTGCGGGCGGTAGCTGCCTGATCTTCTTGGAAGTGTCGCTTGCGCAGGCGGCCAGCACGCAGGTCAGCAGTGCCGTCGCTGAGCGACGTCGTTGGCGCGAAGCGCGTATGGTCAAGGTCCCCATTTTCCAGTCCCCCATTTGCCGGAACCCCATTTCAACTCGCTCGGTTCGTCGCTGCCGCCTCCACCGCCCGAGCTGGCGGCTGCGGCGATCACGACTGGGCCACAGGCCGCGAAGAGGAGCGCGAGCAGGCAGAGGACGATCACATGGCCACGTCGGAGGCGGCTGGAATTGTGTAAGCAGTTCATTGGAATAACGTCGGGTCTTCGGTCCATCCGTAGGTTACCAACATGCCGGTCAGAGTAGCTTCAGTTACCTGCATCATGATCGATGGACCATCGAACAAGGGAAGCGAGACGAATGCGATGACCCGGCCGGAGGCGTATTGCGCCGCGCGCGTCGCGCGCGGGCGACGCGCGCCGGCTGCGACTGCTCAGTGCGTGCCGAGCACCTGGTAGAGCCGCGTGCCGGCGGCCGGCGCGCGCTGCCGTTCTTCCTCGGTGCGGCCGGTTGGCGCGACGCGGCGCTGCCGCTGCTCGTGCACCTTCTTCGCGTGGTTGCCGACGATGCCGCACAACCACGGCAGCGCGCGCTTCGTCGGATCGAATGCGCCGCGCGTCTCGATCACCGTGACGAACGTGCGCTGCAGCACGTCTTCGGCGTCGGCGCGGTTGCCGCACAACCACGCCGCGACGCGCAGCAGCTCGGGCGCCGTGCGATCGATCAGCTTGCCGAGCGCACGCGGGTCGCCGCTGAGCTGGTAGTGCGCGAGCAGGCGATCCGGTCCAGCGAAGTTCAGCGACATGGTGCGCCTCCTTCCGGCGAACGTGGCCCTGTGCGACACGCCGCGCAGAAGAATCTCGCGGATCATGCAGCACGCACGCGCCGCGTGCGATCCGCGACGGTGCGACCAGCGGGATTCCGCCATCGCTCCGACGACGTTTCACCGAACGAAAGATGATCTGCCCCAGGTAGGCAAGGCCGCGGTGCCTTGGCATGATCCTTGTCAGGACCGAACGCCCGACCACGCCTTCCTCCGACTCCATGCCCCTCACCAACTCGCGCCGTCTCGCCACGGCGGTCGCCTTTCCGTTCGTCATCGCCCTCGCCACCATTGCATTGCCGCATGCGGCACCCGCGCAGTGCGCGCAGTGGTTGCCCGGCGACGGCTACCCCGGCGTCGGCATCGGCTATCCCGACGTACAGACGTCGTGGGATCCCGACGGCCCGGGCCCACTCGGCCCGCGGCTCGTCATCGGCGGCACGTTCGAAATGGCCGGCAGCCAGCCCGTCGGACGGATCGCGAGCTACGACGCCGCGACGGGCACGTGGTCCCCGCTCGGAACCGGCGTCTTCGCGCCGTCCCTCGCGTGGGTCAAGGTGCTGACGACGCGGCCGAACGGCGAGCTGATCGCGGCCGGCAACTTCACGTCGGCGGGCGGCGTCGCCGCGAACAACATCGCGAGCTGGAACGGCAGCACGTGGTCGCCGCTCGGCGGCGGCATCACCGGCCCCTCCGCGACGGTGCAGCGACTCACCACGCTGCCGAACGGGGACGTCGTCGCGGCAGGATTGTTCGGCACGGCCGGCGGCGTCACCGTGAACAACGTCGCGCGCTGGGACGGCACGAGCTGGCACGCAATGGGCGGGCTCGCGGTGGGCAGCGGCGAGATCACCGGACTCGTCGCGCGGCAGAACGGCGAGGTGTTCGCGAGCGGCTCCGTTTCCGGCGGCGTGGTGCGGTGGAACGGCACCAGCTGGTCGCCGGTCCCTGGCGCACCGCAGCTCGCGGGCGCATTGGCGCTGTTGCCGAACGGCGACGTGCTGCTCACCTTCCGTTCGCTGGGCTTCGGTGGAGTCTATCGCTGGGACGGCACGACCTGGTCCGCGTTCGGCGCGGTCATCGCTGCCTACCCGACCAAGATCGCGGTGCGCAGCAACGGCACCGTCGTCGTCGGCGGCACCTTCGCCGGACACATCGCCGAGTGGAACGGCACCGCGTGGAGCACGCTCGGCACCGGCCTCAGCCCAGGTGCCACGGTGAGGGACATCACCGAGGTCGGCAGCGACGTGTTCGTCTGCGGCATGATGACCGACGCGGGTGGCGTCCCGGTCACGAGCGTCGCGCGCTGGAACGGCACGGCTTGGTCGTCGCTCGGTTCCGGCTCGGCGGTGGCAATCACCTCGATGGTTCGAATGCCGAACGGCGACATCGTCGCGGGCGGCAGCTTCAACACCCTGGGTGGCGTCGCCGCAAACGGCGTCGCGCGTTGGAACGGCAGCACGTGGGCGCCGATGGGCGCGGGCCTGTCGAACTCGGTCGAAGCGCTGGCCGTGCGCCCGAATGGCAGCCTCGTCGCAGCCGGCAAGTTCGGCGGCACGCTCTCGGTGCTCGCCGAGTGGAACGGCACGGCGTGGACGGTCCTCGCGAACCCCGTCAACGGCTCGATCCGTTCTCTCATCGCGCTGCCGAACGGCGACCTGCTCGCCGGCGGCCCGTTCGGGGGCTCCGCGACCACCATCAGCAACATCGCGCGCTGGAACGGCACGGCGTGGTCCTCGCTGAACTTCGCGCAGAACGCCTCGGTCCAGACACTGTGCCTGCTGTCGAACGGCGACGTGATCGCCGGCGGCTACTTCGCCACGGCCGGCGGCATACCGGCCAACGGCATCGCGCGCTGGAACGGCACCGCGTGGTCGCCGCTCGGCACGGGCATGAACGAGATCATCACGCACGTCGTCGAGGGCCGCGACGGCAGCGTGTTGGCGATCGGCCGGTTCACGACCGCCGGCGGTGTTCCGGCCGCAGGCATCGCGCGCTGGAACGGTTCGACCTGGTCGCCGCTCGGCAGCGGACTCACGCATTCGCTCTACAACATGACAACGGGCCGCCTCGCGGTCATGCCCAACGGCGACCTGATCGCCACTGGGGACTTCGAAATCGCCGGCGGCGCTCCCGCGAACCGGATCGCGCGCTGGAACGGCAGCGCGTGGTCGCCAATCGGCGCCGGCGTGAACTGGCAGGCGAGCGACATGATCGTGTTGCAACACGGCGTGCTCGCGCTGGGCGGCGGCTTCCAGTTCGTCGACGGCCAGGTGTCGGTCGCGTTCGCGCGCTACGTGTCGACGTGCCCCGCGACCGCAGTGGTGCACGGCAGCGGCTGCACCGGCAGCGCGGGCCCGCAACAGCTCAGCGCGCTGACGTTGCCGTGGATCGGCTCGAGGATGCGCGCGCAGGCAACCGGCATGCCCGCGCTGTCGATCGCGCTCGGCATCTTCGGATTCGGCACGCTGTCGGTGCCGATGCCGGCGATCCTGTCGCCGGGCGTGCCTGGCTGCTCGCTGCTCGTGACGCCGGATGTCCTGGTGGCAGGGCTGCCGGCGAACGGCACGTTCGAAGTCGTCTACGACGTGCCGAGCGATCCGGTGTTCGTCGGCTTCGTGTTCCACGTCCAGGTCGCGGCGCTCGAGCTCGCGCCGAGCGGGTTGATCACTGCGCTGACGAGCACGAACGCGCTCACGTTCACGGAAGGGATCTTCTGACCGCAACAGCGGACCGGCGTTCCGCCGCCGTCCGCTACCGGACATCGGATACGGGCGCGCGCAGCGCCGCGACGTCCGCTGCGTGCTCTCGCTGCCGGGTGGACTTGGCCGCCGCGGCAGCGAGGCGACGCACAACCGCGATCAAACGTCGCCGAGCTTGCCGTCGACGCCGCCGCTCGTGATCGCGCCGAACGGGTTGACGCCCGGGACGAACATCGCCGACGTCGTGAAGACGTGGAAGCCGATCAGGCCGACGCTCAGCGGGATCGGCAGCGAATACGCGTGCGACGGCCCGGCGGGCAGGTACGCGTTCATCACGTCCAGCGTGGAGCGCAGCGGGCAGCCCGGCAGGCCGAGGAAGAAGAGGTCGGGAATGCCAGGATCCGACACGCCGAAGATCTCGAGGCCCAACAAACCGGCCGGCGGGATGTCGGTGACGTTCAGGTTCCAGTTGGTGCCGAGCACCGGCCGGCTCGTCGCGCCGAGCGACAATGGCTTGAGCCGGAAGCTCGCCGCCGTGAAGCCGCCGGGCAGCAAGGACGAGAGGTCGAGGCTGGTCCCGGCCGGCGAGCCGCCGGCGTCGGAGAAGCCGACGAGGCGCGCGTTGCCGAGCGTGCTGATCGTTCCATACACGTAGTTCACGTTGCCCGTCGTCACGTCGAACTGCGCCTGCATCGTGTTGGCGTTCGCCGCTGAGGTGCCCGCGTTGTCCCACACGCCATCCCACGTGATGTACGCGATGTTGCCGATCTGTTCGAACTTGACGGCACCGCTGCCCACGATCGTGGGGTTCATGTCGTGCCAGTTGAGTGCCCAGAACGCGCGCAAGTTGTTGAGCATCGTGGACGCGGCCGGCGTGCCGGTCGTCGTGGTCGCCGTGCCCGCGCTGATGAAGCCGTTGGAGCAGACGCTCAGCGTCGTCGTCGAGGCGCTACGGCCAACCGGCATCGCCCCCGACAGCGTCACGGTTGCGTTTGCGTTGTCCGCGAGCGTGAGCGTGGTCGCGCCACCGCTCGGCGGCACGAAAGCCGCTGCGCTGGTCGCGGCCTGGTAGCCCTCGCTGCTGCGCACCATCGTGAACGAGCTGTTCGCGAGGTCGAATGCCGCCGACGTGCTGAACAGTTCGTACGACGAAGCGTCGTTGACCTGGATGCAACCGGTGCCGAGCACCGCGGTGGACGCGAACGTGCCGACCGGGGCGGGCACAAAGCCGACTTCGATCACGGGCGCCGACGTGTCGACGCCGTTCGCGAGCGGATAGAACGAGCTCGAGAACACACGGCGAGCCGTCAGGGCAGTGCTCGGCGTGGTCGTGATCACGTCCATGCCGGGAAGCGAGCCAGCGGTGTACGTGTTGGAGAGGAAGTCCGTGTCGACGACGAGGTCACCGAGACGGCACAGCAAGACGTCGACCATGTACACCCGACGCAGCAGTTCGGCCCACGGATACCGCCGTCCGCCCCGGCGTCGCTGACCTGGCCGATGCGGAACCGTGCGGTGCCGCAGCAGCCGGCGAA
>Ga0207428_10007321_pt1 | contig 10074 bp, 3 predicted proteins | sample RhiMethybrSRZTD1_FD_187600 | JGI IMG/M metagenome (GOLD analysis project Ga0207428, IMG submission 187600) | Populus rhizosphere microbial communities from Tennessee, USA - Rhizosphere MetaG P. TD hybrid SRZTD1 (SPAdes) (version 3) | ecosystem: Host-associated > Plants > Roots > Rhizosphere >... | reverse complement strand
CGCGTCGGTCAGCGCGGCGCCGGGGTCGTGGGCGGCCTCGCCGGCGAGCACCAGCAGCGGACGATTGCTGCGGCTCGCGTGCGCCGAGAGCCGGGCGAGATCGACCGGATCGACTTCGAACAGCGGATCGCCGAGCACCGTGAACGCGGCGCCGCCGTCGTCGGGATCGGCGATCGCGCGCAGCACCTCGAGACACAGCAGCACCTCGGGACGCCGGTACAGGCCGCGCTGGGTCGCGCGCTGGAACCGCACGCCGCGCGCGGTCAGCGCCAGTGCGAATCCGTCGAGCTGGACGTGGGTGCGTGCGAGGATCGCGATCTCGCGCGCGGTGTGGGTGCCGGCGTCGAGTTGCGCGGCGATCTCGGCCGCCACCGCCTCCGCCTCGTCGCTGCCGGTCGGGTACGAACGATGGAGGATCTCGCCGTCGGTGCCGCGGGCCGCGATCAGGCGCTTGGCGAACCGCTCCGGATCGCGCGCCTCGAGCCGCGCCGGGTCGTTGTAGCGGATCGCGCGGTGCGCGACATCGAGGATCCGCTGGCCGGAGCGGTAGTTGTGACGCAACAGGAGGACGTTCGAGCCGGGGAACGCGTCGAGGAATCCGAGCAGGTTCTCGATCTTCGCGCCGCGGAACCGGTAGATGCTCTGGTCGTCGTCGCCCACCACCGTCAGGTTGCGGCGCCCGCCCGCCAGCAGCTTCACCAGCTCGAACTGCACGTGGTTGGTGTCCTGGAACTCGTCGACCAGCAGATAGCGGTAGCGGTCCTGCAGCTCCCGGCGCAGGTACGGGCGCTCGCGCAGGAGCCGCAGGGCGAGGCTGATCTGCGAGCCGAAGTCGACGCGGCCGTGGGTCACGAGCAGCCGCTGGTACGCCCCGTACGCCGCCGCCTTCTCCTGCTCGGCGGCCGCGCGGTCCCGTTCCTCGTCGGTGACCGCCGCGGCCGCCAGCGCGTCGGCGAACTCCCGGTAGCGCTCGGGGGACACATCCTCGTCCCGCGCGCGATCGAACACCGTCAGCAGCGCATCGAGGTGCTGGTCGGGCTGGCCGAGCGGCAGGTAGCGCGACAGCCCGAGATCGAACAGGTGCTCGCGCAGGAACACCAGCATGTCGGCGCGCGTGCCGACCCGGAGCTGCGAGGTCATGCCGAGCTCGATCGCGTGCTCGCGCACGAACCGGTCGCAGAATGCGTGGAACGTCGAGAGCGTGGCCCCGACCATGCCGTACGGCACCAGCACGTCGACCCGCGACTCCATCTCGGACGCGGCCTTGTCGGTGAAGGTGAGGGCGAGGATCTCGTCGGGACGCGCGCGCTTGGTCGCGATCAGCCACGCGATCCGCCGGGTGATGACGGCGGTCTTGCCGGTGCCCGCGCCGGCCACGATCAGCAGCGGTCCCTCGCCGTGGGTGACTGCCGCGCGCTGCTCGTCGTTGAGACCTTCGAGGACTCCCGCGGCCGCGGCGTCGGTGACAGGCGGGCGCGCGGAGGTCGGGGACATGATGCGACGCTAGCATGCGCGCCGCAGGTTGCTGAAAGAGCCGAGCACTGTGTTGGCTCGGTCGCTCCTCGCTGCGCGTATCCTGCGGATGCGACGATCGCGTCGCTCCCACGCCGCCCGGTGCTCGGCTCTTTCAGCAACCTGCTATTCTTTTTCCCCCATGCCACGGAAGGCCTCCATCCGCCGGCTCGCGCCGCTCCTCCTGATCCTGATCTCGATCGCTGGCTGCGGCACTCCCGCGCCGCCCGGCACGGTCGTGCGCTGGGTGGTCGGTCAGGCGCCGCCCGCGTTCGATCCCGACGGTCCGCCCGACGTGGTCGCGGGGACGTTCCTCCGCCTGCTCGGCCGCGGTCTGGTTGCGATCGACTCGACCGGTGACGTGGTCCCGGATGCCGCCGAGCGCTTCGACGTCTCGCCCGACGAGCGGCAGCTGACGTTCCATCTTCACGCGCTCAGGTTCGCCGACGGCACGCCGTGCACGAGCGACGACTTCCGGCGCGCGCTGCGCGCGGCGCTCGCGCGGCGCGATCACTCGACTGCGCGCTGGCTGCTGTCGTCGATCGAAGGTGTCGAGGCGATCCGCTCCGGACGCCCGCTGCCGTCCGGACTCGGGATCGAGGCACCCGATCCGCGCACGCTGGTGATCCGGCTCGCGCGTCCGGATCCGCGCCTGCTCGAGCGGCTCGCGATCCCGGGTCTCGCGATGCCGTGGAAGGACGGGGAGGGAGACGGCGATCGCGGGTGGGACTCGGGAATCGGCCGCTACCGGAGAATCGAGGCATCACCCGGCCGGTGGACGCTGATCCGGGTCCGCGATCGGGCGCCTGACAAGAACCACGACCACCGGCCGGCCCCCGCGCCCGAGTTCACCGACACTCTGCGCATCCGGTTCGCGCTCGGGGCCGCGCGCGTCCATTCGCTGCTCCGCCAGGAGGCTGCCGACCTCGCGTGGCCGCTTCCGCCCGGGATCCTGGGGCTGCCATCCAACGCCGGTTATCGCCTCGACTCGCGCCCCGCGCGACCCGAGCGGTGGCTGCTGCTGGTGATGCGGGCGGACCTGCCGCCCACCTCGCGTCCGGCGGCGCGCCACGCGCTCTCGCACGGACTCGATCGCAAGGACGTGCTGGCCCGGCTCGGCGTGCGTGCGACCGAGGCGGGGGAGTGGATTCCCGGCGGTGGACCGTTCGCCTTCCCCGCCCGCGATGCCGAGGAGGTGCGCGGGTGGCTGGCGCGCGGCAAGCTCGGACGCTCGCTGCACGTGACGCTTGGCTACGCCGCCGACCGCGAAGGCGCCGAGGTGGCGCGCGCGATCCAGTCCGAATGGGCGCGGTTCGCCCTCGATGCCGAACTCCAGCCGCTGCGCGGCGTGAAGCTCCGGGACTCCCGGCTGGCCCCGGTCGGACCCCATGTGCAGCTGGTGGAGTACCAGCCGCTGCTCGAGGATCCGGAGGCGACCCTGGCCGGTCTGGTCATGCCGATCCGGGACCCGGCGGTCGGATCGGTCCGAACCGGGTGGCGGACCCGGGAGTTCGACCCCTGGATCGGCCCCCGGCGGAGCGCGGAACCCTTCGATCCCGAGACCGTTCAGAGGCGGCTGGCCGAAGACCGGGTCGTGTTGCCGCTGGCGCGGTTGCCGTGGCTGTGGATCGAGCGGGCAGCGGGTCCGCTGGTGGCCGTGGACCCCCGATTCGGCCCCCTGCCGGAGCGGATGCGAAACCTTCCCGTTCGGCCCCGCTGAACGATCGCGATCGGGCGTTGACCCGCTTCGCGGGCCTCCCGTATCGTATTTGGAAGCTTGTTGTTCCGTTCGGGCCGACCACCTTCTCCGAGTCCTCGCTCTCTTGCCCGATCCGCGATTACTCCTTGGTCCCGGCCGAGTCCACATCGCTGCCGGGTTCCCGCATCCTGCCATTCCATTCCTGCACCGGGGAGTCCCCGCCATGCTGAAGCGTGTCACCACCGTTGCGTCATTGCTCTTTCTGATCTGCGCTTCCCTGCCGGCCGGTGCTGCAGTGATCGAACGCGACATCACGGTCGCACCCGATCGCATCCGCCTGTCGGTGCGGGACGGCGTCGCCGACATCAAGATCGCCGGCGGCTCGCGCCAGCTGCAGGCCGGACGCCCCGACCTGCCGATGGTGAGTGAGCGGGTCGTGCTCCCGGCCGGCATGAAGGTGGCCGGCGTCGAAGTGGTGTCGATGCAGAGCGAGCCGCTGTCGGGCGCGGTCCGGGTTCCGCCCGCGTTCCGCACGCGCCCCGGCATCCTGGTCCCCGACCGCAGCGAGGAAGACCCGGCGTTCTACCGCCAGTCCGGCATGCAGCCGCAGGCGCCGGTCGCGCTCGGCTACCAGGGTACGCAGCGCGGCATCAACGTCGCGTTCCTGCAGGTGAGCCCGGTCCGGTGGGACGCGGTGAGCGGACGCCTCGAGCGTCTCAGCCGCATGCGGGTGCGTCTCACGCTCGAGCCGGACACCCGCACCGACGTGGTGAAGCGCGAGCGCATCGTCCGCGAGTGGGAGCGCGAGCTGTCCGGAGTTCCGACCCGCGACGCCGCGGCGACCGTCACGTCGATGGCGCCGACCGGCCGCGGCGCGCAGCCGTTCAAGCCGACCCAGGTCCCGTCGGTGCTCGGCAGCCCGGTCGAGTACCTGATCGTCACCACCGATCCGTACGTCGCGGAGTTCCAGCGCCTCGCCGACTGGAAGACCGAGAGCGGCACGCCGGCGGTGGTGCGCACGCTCAGTTTCATCCGCCAGGAGTATCCGTACGGCGTCGACGACGCGGACCGCGTTCGCCAGTTCATTCGCGACGCCTACGCGCGCTGGGGCACCAAGTGGGTGCTGCTGGGCGGTGACACCGAGGTGATTCCCACGCGCTTCGCCTACACCACCTTCTACAACGGCGAATCGATCGCGTGCGACATGTACTTCTCGTGCCTCGACGGCAACTGGAACGCGGACGGCGACAGTCTGTACGGCGAAGCGCCCCCGAACGGCACCAACGACAACTGCGACCTGCTTCCCGAGGTCTACGTCGGACGCGCGCCGATCTCGACCATGAACCAGGTCACCACGTTCGTGAACAAGGCGCTCCAGTACGAGAAGACCCCGGCCGGCGACTACGAGGACCGGGTGCTGTTCTTCGCCGAGGTGCTGTTCCCGCAGGACTGGGAAGTGGTGGGCGGCACGCCCTCGCTCGACGGCGCGCAGATCGTCGAGGAGGACTGCCTCCAGCACCTGCACCACGATCCGAACATCAAGTACGCGCGTCTCTATCAGAACTATCTCGATTCGCGCTGGGAGCCGGGCGCGCTGCAGGAGACGCGCCAGCGCGTGATCGATTCGCTCAATGTCGGCTACAACGTCGCGAACCACACCGGCCACGGCTACCGCAACGTGATGTCGGTCGGTGACGCGTCGCTCACCAACGGCGACGCCGCCGCGCTCACCAACGGCAACCGCCTGATGAATCTGTACGCCGCCAACTGCACGTCGAACGCGATCGACTTCCCGTGCATCGGCGAGGCGTTCATGCACGCCGAGAACGGCGGCGCGGTCAGCAACATCGGCTCGAGCCGCTTCGACTTCCCGGTGGTTGGCCGTGACTACCAGGCCAAGCACTTCCAGCTCCTCTACGTCGACAGCATCCAGTCGGTGGGCGAGCTGGAGGCCGAGCAGAAGGTGCCGTTCGTGGCGTTCTCGACCCAGGACTACGTGCACCGCTGGACGCAGTTCACGCTGCTCCTGCTCGGCGATCCCGAGCTGAAGATCTACACCGGCAAGCCGCGCACGCTGACGGTCACCCACAACCCGTCGATGCCGCTCAACGACACCACCTACTCGGTCAACGTGAAGATCGGCGGCCAGCCGCTCAAGGACGCGCGGGTCACGCTGTACAAGGCGGGCGACGACTTCCGCTCGGTGCTGACCAACGGCGCCGGCAACGCGGTGCTCGACTTCCGTCCGGACTCGACCGGAAGCGCGAAGCTGACGGTCACCGGGTACGACTGTCGTCCCTACCAGGCGACGGTCACGATCGGCGCCAGCGGCGTCGCGGTGCTGGTGGAATCGACCCCGCAGATCGACGACGACAATCTGGGCGGCAGCTCGGGCAACGACGACGGCAGGTTCGACGCCGGCGAGACCATCGATCTGCGGGTCGCCGTGCGGAACACCGGCGGTGGCTCGGCGCCGTCGGTCACCGGGACGCTCTCGACCACCGACGGCCAGGTGACGATCCTGACCCCCGGCACCAGCTACGGAAGCATCGCTCCCGGCGCGGTCGCCAATGGCGGAAACTTCCGGCTCTCGCTGCCTTACACCGCCATCGATCAGCGCGAGATCCCGTTCCGGCTCGACCTGGTCGACGGCAACGGACGTCACTTTGCCGAGACGTTCTCGCTCACCTCGGTGTCGCCCGAGCCGCGTCACCTGCGGCACGTGGTGACCGAGATCAGCGGCGGCGACTTCGACGGTCGTCCCGAGACCGGTGAGACGGTCGACTACAGCGTGGTGCTGCGCAATCTCGGCACCGGGATCGAGCCGGCGCTGACCGCGGTGCTGCGCAACTACGATGGCAACGCCACCATCACCGACAGCACCGCGTCGTTCGGGGTCAACGCGCCGGGCGCCGAAGTGACCGGGGATCCCTTCCGGTTCACGGTGAACGCTCCGGGCGCGCTGTTCGAGCTGCGGGTGTCGAGCGCCGACGGCCTGGTCACGACCCACACGTTCGATCTGTCGTGGCCGGCCAATCTCACCGGACTCGCGCTGGTGGGCGGCTCCAACTACATCTCGCTGACCTGGAACCACAGCACCGTGCCGGACCTGGCGGGCTACAACATCTACCGCGCGCTCGCCCTCGCCGGGCCCTACACGCGGATCAACAAGGTGCCGACCGACCGCACCGGCTACTACCGCGACGAGGGGCTGACCCCGCTCACGCGCTACTACTTCCGCGTGTCAGCGGTCGACAGCTCGGGCAACGAGTCGGGTCTGTCGGCGATCGCGAACGAGACCACCACGCCGCCCAACCACGGGTTCTTCCCGATCCTGATGGGCGGGCAGACGCCGGGCTCGGTCGCGCTCGCGCGCATCTACCAGCCGGGCCAGATGGACATCGTCGCCGGCGCCGACATCACCTACCTGTGGCATTCCGACGGCTCCGCGCCGGTCGATGCCGACGGGGACATCGTCAATACGCAGGGGGATTTCAGCCTCGAAGGCGCCTACTTCGCGGCCGGCCCCTCGGTCGCGGATCTGGACGGCGGCGGCATGGAGATCATCGCCCCGACCTGGACCAGTCAGGGCATCTACGTGTTCGACACCGCCGGCAATCTCAAGCCGGGCTGGCCCTTCATGGTGCCGACCCCGGTCTGGTCGAACGTCGCGATCGGCGATCTCAACAACGACGGCAGCAAGGAGCTGGTGTTCGGGTCGAACGGCAACTTCCTCTACGCACTGCGCGCCAACGGCACCGAGTGGATCAACGGCGACAACAACGGCTCGACCAACGGCGTGTTCAAGAACCTGGGAGTCGCGAACAACTTCTCGACCCCGGCGCTCGCCGACCTGAACAAGGACGGCCAGCTCGACATCGTGTACGCGGCGTTCAACGGCGTGCTCCACGCCTGGAATGCGAACGGCACCAATGTCACCGGCTTCCCGTTCACCGCCGGCGGGCAGATGACGATGTCGCCCGCGATCGGCTTCCTCGACGGCGTGTCCGACACGTCGCTCGACGTGGTGTTCATGACCTGCGGCGCCTCGCACGAATCGCTGTACGTGGTGAGCGCGACCGGCCAGCGGCGGCCGGGATTCCCGAAGCCGGTGATCACCGGCAACACCAGCAAGCAGCCGTCGCCGGCGCTCGCCGACGTCAACAACGACGGGTTCCTCGACATCGTGGTCGCCAGCACCAACGGCCTCGTGTACGTGTTCGATCGCAACGGCGTGCAGAACCCGCTGTTCACGTCGGCGCGCTACGGGCCGTCGACCGCGGGAGCGAGTGAGAGCAGCCCGGTGGTGGCGGACATGAACGGCGACGGATTCCCCGACATCCTGATCGGCGGCGAGGACACGCAGCTGGTCGGCTTCAGCGGCGCCACCGGACAGATCCTGCCCGGCTTCCCGATCCGGCTCGGCGGCGAGGTGCGCGGCGCGCCGGGCCTGTGCGACTGCGACGGCGACGGCCTGACCGAGATCGTGCTCGCGGGCTGGGACCAGAACCTGTACGTGTGGGACTACGACTTCACCTTCAATCCGAACGGCCTGCCGGCGTGGCCGCAGTTCCACCACGACGCGATGCGGACCGGACTCGCGAGCGGACCGACGCTGGTCGGCACCCCGGACGAGCCGGCCGCGCTGCCGACGCGGCTCGCGCTGCACCCGCCGGCTCCGAATCCGACGCGCTCGGACACGCGGTTCGCGTGGGCGATCCCGGCCGCGCACGCCGGGCAGTCCTACGACTTCGCGATCTACGACCTGTCGGGACGGCGCGTGAAGCAGATCGCCGGCGGCCAGGCGGCGGCCGGATCCTTCAGCGCCACCTGGAATCGCCGCGACGATGCCGGCGCGCAGGTCGCGGGCGGCATCTACTTCGCCCGCTTCCGGGTCGGCGGCGAGACGATCGCGCGCAAGCTGATCGTGATGCCCTGATCGTCGCTGGTTCTCAGGCGGGCGGGCCATCCGGTCCGCCCGCCTTCGTCTTGACCGCCTGCACCGGCCTCCGTAAGGTGCCGCGCCGTTCCCCCGAAACCCACTGCTGCGGAGTCTCATGAGCGTCCGCGTCCGGTTTGCGCCGAGCCCCACCGGCTTCCTCCACGTCGGGGGTGCGCGCACCGCGCTCTACAACTACCTGTTCGCGCGCGCGAACGGCGGCACCTTCGTGCTGCGAATCGAGGACACCGATGCCGCGCGCTCGACCGCCGAGTCGCTCGACGCGATCCTGGTCGGGATGCGGTGGCTCGGGCTGTCGTGGGACGAGGGCCCGGAGGCGGGAGGGACGTTCGGACCCTACTTCCAGGTCGAGCGCAAGAGCCGCTACCAGGAGCACGCACAGGCGCTGGTCGCGGCCGGGCGGGCCTACCCGTGCTACTGCACGGCCGCCGAGCTGGAAGAGCGGCGCGCGGCGCAGAGCGCGCGCGGCGAGGCGCCCGGTTACGACGGACGCTGCCGGACGCTCGACGCGGCCGGCCGCGCGGCGATGGCGGCCGAGGGCCGGGCCGCCGCGCTGCGGTTCGCGCTGCCGGATCCGGGCGAGGTGGCATGGGACGACATCGTGCGCAGCCGGGTCGCGTTCCAGGTCGAGGTGCTCGACGAGTTCGTGCTGCTGCGGTCCGATGGCCTGCCGACCTACAATTTCGCGTGCGTGGTCGACGACCACGAGATGGAGATCACGCACGTGATCCGTGGCGACGACCACATCTCGAACACGCCCCGCCAGCTCCTGATCTACCAGGCGTTCGGCTGGAGCACGCCGCAGTTCGCGCACGTGCCGATGATCCTCGGCGCCGACGGAACCCGCCTGTCGAAGCGTCACGGAGCAACCGCGGTCGGCGCCTTCGAGGAGCTGGGCTTCATCCCCGAGGCGATGGTCAACTTCCTGGTGCTGCTCGGCTGGTCGTTCGACGGACAGCGCGAGATGTTCACGCTGAAGGAGCTGGAGGAGCTGTTCCGACTCGACCGCGTGGGCGCCAACCCGGCGGTGTTCGACCTGGTGAAGCTCGAGTGGATGAACGGTCAGCATCTGAAGCGTCTGCCCGAGGAGGAACGGGTTCGCCGGGTCGAGGCGTTCCTCGCGCAGCGCGGCCACGATCTCTCGCAACGCTCACCCGAGTGGCGCACGGTGCTGGTGCGCGCGATCGGGGACCGGCTGAAGACGCTGGTCGACGCCGAACGCTACGGTGGGTTCGCGCTGCGGGACGAACTCGAGATCGATCCCGAGGCGTGGATCAGCCTGCTCCAGAAGCCCGCGGTCGCCCGGCGGCTCCAGGGGCTCGCCGAGCGGGTCGCCGCCGACCGCGAGTTCAGCCTGGCCAGCCTCGAAACCACGCTGCGCGCACTGGCCGCCGAATGGGGGATCAAGGCGGGCGAGCTGATCGGAGCGGCCCGCATTGCCCTGACCGGGGGCACCATGAGCCCCGGCATCTTCGAGGTGATGTGGCTGCTCGGGCGCGAGCGCACGGTCACGCGGCTGCAGGCCGCCGCGGTCCGCTGGCAGGCCGAGGCGCCGGTCGCGAGCTGAGGTCGTTCGCCGCGGAGTGCGGTTTCACCCGCCCGGGGCGCGGTCCAAACGAAATGGCCCGCGACCTTGTCGGTGGTCGGGGCCTTTGCTAGATTCCCGCGGCTCGTTTTCTTACTGCCCGGTGGTGTAACGGTAGCACGACTGGCTCTGGACCAGTTAGTCGAGGTTCGAATCCTTGCCGGGCAGCCATGTTTTCAGGAAACACGAGCATCTGTGGCGCTATCGTCTAGGGGTCTAGGACAGGTGGTTCTCAGCCATCAGACCGGGGTTCGAATCCCCGTAGCGCTACCAATCCTCTAGAACATCCCGTTCTCGTTCGGCGAGTTCTCCGGCTCC
>Ga0207428_10007318_pt1 | contig 10077 bp, 7 predicted proteins | sample RhiMethybrSRZTD1_FD_187600 | JGI IMG/M metagenome (GOLD analysis project Ga0207428, IMG submission 187600) | Populus rhizosphere microbial communities from Tennessee, USA - Rhizosphere MetaG P. TD hybrid SRZTD1 (SPAdes) (version 3) | ecosystem: Host-associated > Plants > Roots > Rhizosphere >... | reverse complement strand
GGCCGGAATCACCGCGGTCAGTCGGCCCGCATCGACCCAGGTGGTCGGACGATCCGCGCCGTCGATCCGCACCACGGAGCAGGTCGCGAATTCCGAGCCGGTGACGGTGAGCGTGAACGACGAATCGCCCGCCGCGCGTGACGACGGCTCGAACGACGCGAGCGCCGGCATCGGCTTGGCCGGCGCGACCACGAACGCGTTGCCGGTCGCGAACTGCGCGTCGGTCAGGTCGAGCTGGATGGTGCCGGGTCCGGTGCGCGTCTGCGACGTCGCGCCGGTGCCGGGCGTCGCGGTGAGCGCAATGCCACCCGGCGGAGTCGCATCCAGCTCGTACGTCCCGGTCTCCAGCCAGCCGAACGACCAGGCGCCGGAAGCATCGCTCACCGCCGTGGCGACCGTCGCTCCGCCCTGGCGGAGCACGACGCTCGCGCCCGCGAGTGGCGCGCGGTCGGCGGTGGTCGCCGAGTCGCCGTCACAATCCTGGATCAGCGTGCCCGCCACCTGACCATAGGTGTAGGTGAGCCGGTTGATCTGGGTCCGGAACACGCTGTTGCCATAGGCGTACTGACCGGCGTACCACGCCGACGATCCGCCCGGACCGGTGGCGGACGCATCGAGATCGATGCCGGTGTAATCGCCCCAGCGCTCCTGCAGCGTGAAGTTGTGTCCCGCATGCAGCAGGGCGCTCGGCTGGAGCCCGGCATCGTTGCGTCGCTTGCCGGTCGCGTAGACGGATGGATATTCGGTGGCGCTCGAGGCGTCGAAACCGATGAACACGGTGCCGACCGAGTCCGCGACCGCGGCCGGGTAGTAGTAGAAGTTGCCGGCGGCGGCGTAGGTCTCGTCGGTCAGCACCGCGCGGTCGGCGGTGCGCATGCGGAACAGCCGGATCCCGCTGTAGTCGGTCGCACCGATGTGCACGCCGGTGTGCCACGCGATCGTCATCACGCCATCGCGGACGAAGAACTCGGGGGTCCGGCAGTCGCTGGTGTTGACCAGCGTCGACGTGCCCTTCTGCACCGCGTTGGGGGGTGGCGTGTAGGCGGAGACCGTGACGAGATTCCCGGCCGACAGCACCGGCGCCGACGGCGGTCCGGTAATCGTGCGGTAGGCCACGTTGCTCCCGCCGGCGTAGCGAACGGTGAAGAGGTGGACCGTCGAATCACTCACCGTCAGATTGCGCCCTGCCTTGGTGACGAACAGGTTGTTCACATTTCCGCCGGGCGGCGGCGCGAAGTTCACCAGGTCGACATACGGAACCGGGCCGCCGGAGTACGCGAGCGCCCGGTCGATGACGCGGATCTTCTGGTAGCGGTATGAATTGGTCTGCGAATACTGCTGGCTGGTCATCGCGATCTTGTCGGCGCTGACGCCGAGTCCCTCGAAGTCGCTCCAGCTGGTGGTCGGGGTGGTGCCGTCGAGCGTCTGGTCGAAGGTGTAGACGTACCACGCACCGCGTGCGTCCGAGGTCTGGGAGACCGCGAGATAGAACTTCGACCAGGTCGTGCCGTGCGTGAACACCAGCGCCAGGAAGCGGCCATGGTGGGGATCGAACCAGCACACCGGGTCGTTGATGTTGTTCTCCTCGACCGGCACGCCGAAGAACGCCGAGCCCGCGATCTCGACGCGGTTCGAGCCGTCGCGATCGGCGATCGCCACCGAGGTGTTGCCGGCGGAGAAGACGTTGAGCGGTCCGGCCGCGACCGTGGGCTCGCTCGGGATGTAGCGGCCCTGGGTGATGCCCTCGAAGAAGGCTCCCGGCACCGGCGCCAGCGGCTCCATGGCGGAAGATTGTGCAGCGCGTCGATCGAGGGTGACGCGCGGGAGCGCGCTCAGCTCGGGCGCGGGGCGGCGCTTGAGCTCCTCCATCGCCTCCTCGCCGATCGGGACTTCTCCTTCATCGATCGGAACCACCGCCTCCGAAGAAGGGGTCGTAACGCGCGGCAAGGCGTCGACGCGGATCACTCGGGCGACTGCGGCGCGGGCGCCGCGACGGCCGGCGGTGGCGGCGCTGGATTGGGCGAAGGCGGGAACGGCGAACAGCAGAAGAGCGAACACGGGTGAGCACAGTCGGGTCATTGGCAAGGCTCCGGCTGGTGGGCGGTCGGTTGTGCGGCGCAGCGCACAGTACGATGCCGCTTGCCGCGCCCAGCTTCGCATCGATCGCGCCCGTCACGCGACTTTTCGAGTTCGGGTCGATTATGCTCGTGTCCGTTCACCGTCAACCCGCTGAATGACATGCAGGAGAGTGCATGAATCCTCCCGAGCCGCTGATCGAGTGGTCCCACGTCCTCCAGGAGCTGGCGACCTTCGCCTCGGTGTTTCTGGTCGCCGGGGCGATCGGCTTCCGGTGGTCGGGCCTGCGCGCCGCGGGACTGCAGGCGCAGCCCGGGGAGCAGGCGCTGCTCGCCCGCATCCAGCGGGCGATCACGTGGCTGGGCGTGTCCGGCGCGGCCTGGATGATGGCGGTCGCCCTGTCACGACTGCCCGAGGCGGCGGCGCGCCGCCAGCTCCAGGCGTTTGAAATGCTGTTCGTCGACTTCCCCACCGCCCTGCAGTTCGCGCTGCTCGGTGTGATGCTGCTCGGCTTCATCCTGACGCTGACGATGCCGCGCAAGCCGATCGGCTGGCTCCTGGCGGGAATCGGGTTCGTCGGCCTCACGCTCCGCTCCGGACTGCTCGGCCGCTGGGACCGGGTCGTCAATCCGGTGCACCGCGCGGCGGGCGGTGTGTGGATCGGATCACTGTTCATGATGGTTGCGATCGCCATGCCGGCCGCCCTGCGCAGCAAACTGCCACCCGAATCGCGCGGCCGGCTCGCCGCTCAGATGGTGCACGGCTTCTCGCCGATGGCACTGGCTGCGGGAATGGTGGTGGTCGGATTCGGGATCATCACCGCGGTCCAGCACATCCCGTGGCCGGCCGCGCTGTGGACCACGCCGTACGGAATCACGTTCCTGATCAAGCTCGCGCTGGTGGGAATCGTGTTCGCGCTCGGCGCGCTCCATTTCTTCAAGCGCGCGAAGCTGGGCGCCGAGGCCGAGGCGAGCGTGTTCCTCCGCTCGGCGCGCACCGAACTGATCATCGCGGTGCTGGTGCTGCTGGTGACCGCGGTGCTGGTGAGCCTGCCGACGCCGAAGCTGCCGGGCAGCTGAAGCGGGGGTCTACGCCTCGAGCGCGCGGCTCGGCGCCGGCTCGTCGACGTGGAGCCGCTCGAGCGGACCCCACAGACGGACCCGGACGCGCACCAGCAGCACCAGCGCGACCACCACCAGCCCGGCGGTGAGCCCCCACCACAGGCCACGCGGCCCGTAGCCGGCCGACATGCCGAGCCACAGGCTGATCGGCAGCGCGATGACCCAGTAGCCGATCAGGTTCACGATCAGGGGCGTGCGGGTGTCCCCGGTCCCGCGCAGCACGCCGATCGAGACCACCTGGAGTCCGTCGAACACCTGGAACACGCCGGCGATCGGAATCAGCGTCGCCGCCAGCGCGATCACCGCCAGATCCGGCGTGTAGGCGCGCGCGAGCACCTGCGGCACCAGCAGCAGCATGGACGCGCTCCCGAGCATGAAGGTCGCACCGACCGCGAGCGCTGAAATACCCGCCCGCCGCGCCCTCGGCGCATCGCCGGCGCCGATCGCACGACCGACCAGCACCGAGCCGGCCGACGACACGCCGAGCGGCACCATGAACGTCAGCGATGCGATGTTGATCGCGATCTGGTTCGCGGCCGCCGACACCGGGCCCAGCCGTCCCATCAGCAGCGCGACCGCCGCGAACACGCCGAACTCGAGCATGTACTGGGAGGCGATCGGGATTCCGATCCGCAGCATGCGCAGGATCGGACCGGCGCTCAGCGTATCGGAACGCCAGTGGAGCCGCGGCCGGATGTGGCGCCAGCCGAATGCCGCCAGCATCAGCAGCATCGACCAGCGTGCGAAGGTGGTCGCGAGCCCCGCCCCGACCGCCCCGAGCGGCGGCATGCCCAGATGTCCGAACACCAGCGCCCAGCACAGCAGCGCGTTCACGACGTTCGCGATCACGATCGTGTACACCATCGGACGCAGGTGTCCGAGTGCGGTCAGCGTCTGACGCAGCGCGACGAACGTGAAGAACGCGAGCATGCCGGGCGTCTGGGCATGAACGAACGGCACCGCCACCCGGACGATCACGTCCGGCTGGCCGAGCGCGCGCAGCACCGGTTCGACCGGCAGCATCGCGAGCACCGCGAACACTCCGAGCGCGCCGGCGATCACGATTCCACGCTGAAACGCGCGCACCACCGACGGTTCGTCCTTCGCGCCGACCGCCTGCGAAACGAGCGGATCGAGCGACATGAGCATTCCGAAGCCGAAATTGCCGAGTGCGTAGGTGTAAACACCTCCGACCGCCACGCCGGCCAGGCTCTCGGCGGAGACACGCCCCATGATCATGGTGTCGACCACGCCCATGGCCATCAGGCCGAGCTGGACGAACACCACCGGGACCGCGAGCGCGAACAGCTGGCGGAAATCCTGGAGAGACGGGCGGATCACGAGACGGGACTCCGAAGGGAGACGGAACTGCGAGACGGCATGGCGACCAAAAGCATCGCGGGACGGTGCCGGTTGGCACCGTCCCGCTTGCGTGAGGTGGTACCCGAGGCTCAGGCCTTACGGACGTTCGATGCCTGCAGACCCTTCGGTCCGCGCGTCACTTCGAACTCGACCGCTTCACCCTCGGCGAGCGTCTTGAACCCGTCCGCCTGGATGGCCGAGAAGTGCACGAACACGTCCTCGCCGCCTTCCTGCGAGATGAACCCAAAACCCTTCGCCTCGTTGAACCACTTCACGGTGCCACGTGCCACGGGAAAACTCCTTCGATACCCGGAGGGAAACCCCCGGAAGCGCCGCCGCTTGCGTGGCGGCCACGCCCGGCCCGTTTGGCCGGGTCTGCAGTCGGGAATCCACGATACGAAAAATGCCGCCGAGGATTCGGCGGCAGGAACGTTTCGCTGCGATCCACACGACCGAAGAACGGCGCGGACTTTGCCCGAAGAATCAGGCCAACGCAAGCGCAGTCGTCGCCCCGCCGGGGCATCCTTTTCAAGACCCCGGGAGGTCGCCGCGGGGACTGTCAGACCGGACGGCGGGGCGGCTTGTTCAGCTTGTTGCGCAGGGTTCGTTCGCTGATCCCGAGCAGGGCGGCGGCCCGGGCACGGCGCCCGTGGGTCGCGGCCAGCGCGCGTTCGATCGCCCGCCGCTCGAGCACCCGGATGTTGAAGATCGCCTCTTCACGGGTCGGCTCCGCGTCGGTCTGCAGCTCACGGCGCAGCCGTTCGATCTCGAGCGCGCCATGCACCGCGAGCCGGACCCCCTCGGCGCGCAGCGGCTTGGTCAGGTAGTTGGTGGCGCCGAGCCGCATCATCCGGACCGCGTGGTCGATGCTTCCGAACGCAGTGGTCACGATCACCGGAATCGCGACCTGCACCTCGCGCAGATGCTCGAGCAGCTCGTCTGCGACCTGACCGCCGGTCCTGCACTCCGAGATGATCAGGTCGACCGGTTGCCGGGCCAGCGCGCGGATCCCGTCCGCGATGGTGGCGACCAGCAGGGGATGGCACCCGATCTCGGCCAGGGTGTGCTCGAGCACCGCGCCGGCCGCCGGTTCCTCGTCGATGCACAGGATTGTCGACACGCTCGCGTCCTCCGGCGTTCGTCTGCGATTTCGCCCCCGGCAACCCGGGGAACCGCGTTCGCCGGCCACGATAGAGCAATCCGCACCGGTCGGCCACGGTTCCGGCGAACGTCGTGCGCCGGAGAAAGACATTTGAAGAGCGGCCGCCGAGCCCTCATCATGCGCAACTGTGTCGAATGACTCCCACAATCCTCTGGGCGGCGGGCGCGCATTCGACGCCGGACTCGAGTCGGAGGCGACTGCGCTCGCCAAGGCGGCGCGCCTGCTCGCCGAGGCACGCGACCGGTGGGACGAGCCCGGTCACGACTCGCGGCTCGACTTCGCGGTCCGCTACAACCATCGGTTGTGGGCGCTGTTCGTGAACGAACTCGAGACCGACGGCCACGAACTGATTCCCGGGCTCCGGCGTGAGATCCTGCGGCTCGCCGCGCAGGTCGAAGCGCACACGCACGACGCGCTCGAGCGCCCGGCACGCGAGCACCTCCAGATCCTGATCGACATCGACGATCAGGCGTCGCGCGGACTCACCCGCGTCGACTCCTGACGGTCGAGAACCATCCTTCGCGGAGGCATCCCATGTCGACTCCCACCGCCGGTCTCGACGTCGCTGCCGGCACCGCCGATCCCGCACTCGCGGGCCTCGAACCCGCATCGGTGTGGCGCTACTTCGGTGATCTGACCCGGATCCCGCGCGGCTCCAAGAACGAAACCGCGGCCGCCGCATTCGTGATCAACCACGCGAAGCGCCTCGGTCTCGCGTGGCGCCAGGACGCGACCGGCAACGTGGTGGTGGCGAAGCCGGCGGTCGCGGGCCGCGAGCGTGCCCGGTCGGTGTGCCTGCAGGGACACCTCGACATGGTGAACGAGAAGCGTCCCGACGTCCGGCACGACTTCGACAAGGACCCGCTGCGCCTGGTGCGGAACGGCGACAAGCTGATGGCCGACGGCACCACGCTCGGCGCCGACAACGGCATCGCGGTCGCAACCCATCTCGCGCTCATGGAGGACACGACGCTGCGCCACGGGCCGCTCGAGTTCCTGTTCACGGTCGACGAGGAGACCGGCCTGACCGGCGCACACGGGCTGACGAGCGACTTCCTCGCCAGCCGCACCCTCATCAATCTCGACTCCGAGGAGGAGGGCTCGCTGTTCGTCGGCTGTTCGGGCGGACGCGACTCGACCGGCGCGTGGACAGTCGAGCGCGATCCGGCGCCGGCCGGCGCTGTCGCCCTCGAGGTCACGGTCGGCGGCCTGCGCGGCGGCCACTCGGGCCTCGAGATCGACAAGGGTCGCGGCAATGCGGTCCGCATCCTGACCCGCGCGCTCCAGTCGCTGGCGGAGATCGGGGGCCGGCTCGCGCGGATCGACGGTGGCAACAAGCGCAACGCGATCCCCCGCGACGCGGTCGCGCTGGTGTACGTGGCGAAGTCGCGCGCGGCCGAAGCCAAGGAGCGGGTGGACATGCTCGCCGAGGCGGTGCGCGGCGAGTTCGCGACCGTCGATCCCGACCTGCGGCTGACGATCGCGACCGTCAAGGCGAAGGGTGGCGTGCTCAAGCGCAGCCTGCAGAAGAAACTGCTGCTCACGCTGCTCGGCCTGCCGCACGGCGTGATCCGGATGAGTGCCGACATCCCCGGACTGGTCGAGACCTCGACCAACCTGGCGATGATCGAGACCGCGCCCCGGTCGATCCGGGTGGCGACCAGCCAGCGCTCGTCGGTGGCGTCGGAGATCGACGAGATCGTCGACGCGGTGCACGCGATCTTCACGCTCGGCGGCGCGACCGTGACCGGCTCGGACGGCTATCCCGGCTGGAAGCCGAATCTCGACTCGCCGATCCTCAAGACCGCGATCGCCGCCTTCGAAGAGCGGTTCGGACGCGAGCCGGAGGTGAAGTCGATCCACGCCGGGCTCGAGTGCGGGATCATCGGCGACAAGTACCCGGGCATGGACATGGTGTCGTTCGGCCCGACGCTCGAAGGCGTCCATTCACCGGACGAAGCGATCCACATCGCGAGCGTCGCGAAGTACTGGGAGTTCCTGCGCGCGATCCTGGAGAAGGTGAACTAGCTCTTCTCGCGCTGCTTGCGCTCCGCCTCTTCCATCGCCTTGCGCAGCGCCAGCGCCATGGTGGTCGGTTCGGCCGGCTGATTCCGCGCGGTGTCGGCCGGACGAACCATGCCGGACGACTCCTCGCGCATCGAGTGGCCGCGATCCGCATGCTCCTCGCGCTCGCCGAGATTCGACCGGTCACCGCGGCCGCCACGATCGCGACGCCCGCCGCCGGCGCGCTCACCCCGTCCGCTGCCGCCGCCGCCTCGCTCCTCGCGTCCGCCGCGCTGCTCTCCGAACCGCCGCGGAGCACGCTCGCCGCGTCCGCTCCCGCCCCCCTCCCGTTCCGGGCCCGGGCGCCCGCGGCGCACGGCCTCGGACGGCGGTCCGGCGGGCGACGCTTCACCCGCGTCGGTCGGGGCCGGCTCCATCGCGCGCTTCACCGACAGCGACAGCCGGCGCTTGACCGGATCGACCTGCAGCACCACCACCTCGACCGTCTGCCCGTTGGCCAGCACTTCCTTCACGTGGGCGACGCGATGCGGTGCGGCCTCCGAGACGTGCACGAGGCCGTCGATCCCGGGGGCGACCGTGATGAAGGCGCCGAAGTCGGTGGCGCGCGCCACCGTGCCGGTCAGTCGCATGCCGGGCGAGAAGCGGGTCTCGACTCCGACCCACGGATCGGGCGCCGCCGCCCGCATCGACAGCGCGATGCGCGGCTTGCCGCCCTTGCCGGGCTCGATCTTGAGCACCTTCACCTTGACCGTCTCGCCTTCCTTCACGACGTCGCGCGGATTGTTGGTCCGTTCGTGGCGCAGCTCGGACACGTGGACCAGGCCGTCGACGCCGCCGAGGTCGACGAATGCGCCGAACGCCTCGATGCGGACCACCTTGCCCTCGAGCTCGGCGCCGGGCTCGAGCGTGGCGATGCGCTCCTTCGCCTTCTCCTCGTCGCCCTTGCGCAGCAGCGCACGCCGTGACACCACCGCGCTGCCCCGGCCCTCTTCGATCGAGGTCACCTGGAACTCGAGCGTGCGGCCGACGTACACGGAGGGATCCGCGCAAAAGCCCGCTTCGATCTGGGACACCGGGCAGAAGCCGCGCATCCCGCCGAGATCGATCGTGAGTCCGCCGGGATTGACGCCGGTCACCTTGCCGGTCACCGGGATGCCGGCGGCGAACGCATCGCGCACCACTTTCCGGCCGGCCTGCGCGTCGGTGCGGACGCGGGGCGCCAGCACGATGCGGTCGGTGGACTCGACCACGAACAGATCGAGCACGTCGCCGACGCCGACCTTGACGGTGCCGTCGTCGTTCTTGAAGTGACGGGTCTCCGCCACCGCTTCGCTGCGTCCGCCGTAGTCCATCAGAAGGTATTCGTCTCCGATGGATACGACCGTGCCCTTGACGCGTGTACCGACCGCGAGCGCACTGGCCGCCGCCGTTTCTGCGGGCGGCTTCGGCTGGTCGTGGTCGTACGCCTCGAGGGCGCTTGCGAACTCGTCCGATGGTTGTTCGAGTTCGGGATCTTCTGCAGCAGGCGGATTCGGCATCATGACGGACAGTCCCAGGGTTCCGAGGGGGGGGCGTGGCGGTGGAAGCGGATCATACCCTGAGCGGGGTGTTTGATGCGCAACCGATCGCCGCCCCCCCGGGGCGCCACACCACCGCCCCGGCACGGCGCACCCTCTTTTCCCCTGTCGGAACCGCGGACGGGCTGGCAGGATGGCCTGCGTTTGAACGCCTGATTCGGCGCGGCCGGCGGGCGGACCGAACGACGGAACGTCGTCCCCGAGCCGAAAGGAGCCCGCCCGGATGAGTGGAGTCGAGATGTCCGCGATGCCCTCCTCGAAGAACCAGTCCGCCCGCGACTACGTGCGTGCCGTGATGGACCAGACCCGGGCGAAGAACCCGGCCGAGCCGGAGTTCCACCAGGCGGTGCAGGAGGTGTTCGAGTCCCTCGCGCTGGTGCTCGACCGGCACCCCGAGTACCGGGCGGCTCGCATCCTCGAGCGGATCTCCGAGCCGGAACGGGTGGTGATGTTCCGGGTGCCGTGGCAGGACGACCGCGGCGAAATCCAGGTGAACCGCGGCTTCCGGATCGAGATGAACAGCGCGATCGGTCCCTACAAGGGCGGACTGCGCTTCCACTCCTCGGTCAATCTCGGGATCCTCAAGTTCCTGGCGTTCGAACAGGTGTTCAAGAACTCGCTCACCACCCTGCCGATGGGCGGCGGCAAGGGCGGCTCCGACTTCGATCCCAAGGGCAAGAGCGACTACGAGGTGATGCGCTTCTGCCAGAGCTTCATGACCGAGCTCGCGCGCCACATCGGTCCCGACACCGAC
>Ga0207428_10007316_pt1 | contig 10081 bp, 10 predicted proteins | sample RhiMethybrSRZTD1_FD_187600 | JGI IMG/M metagenome (GOLD analysis project Ga0207428, IMG submission 187600) | Populus rhizosphere microbial communities from Tennessee, USA - Rhizosphere MetaG P. TD hybrid SRZTD1 (SPAdes) (version 3) | ecosystem: Host-associated > Plants > Roots > Rhizosphere >... | reverse complement strand
GCCCTCGACGTGTTCGCCCCGGAGTCGCCAAGCGCCGCTCTACGCGCGGTGCTGATCTACGTCCACGGCGGCGCCTTCGTCGGCGGCAGCAAGCGCGCACCCGGCAGCCCGTTCTTCGACAACATCATGCTGTTTGCCGCGCGCAGCGGCTTCATCGGCGTCAACGTCACCTACCGGCTGGCGCCGCAACACCAGTGGCCGGCGGGCGCGGAAGATGTCGCCGCGGCGGTGCGCTGGGTGGCCGCCAACATCGCCGCCCACGGTGGCGACCCGGCCCGCGTGTTCCTGATGGGGCATTCGGCCGGGGCCGTGCACGCCGCGACCTATATCGCCAGCCCCAAGTTCCACGGGCCCAGGGGCGTCGGCCTTGCCGGCGCCATCCTTGTCTCCGGCCTCTACGACTTCGCCAAGTTTCCGCCGGGGGCGCCGGAGAAGGCCTATTTCGGCGACGATGCGGCCAAGCGCGCCGAAGCCTCCACGTTGGCGCTGCTGCCGGAGACGCGCATCCGTCTGCTGGTGGTTTACGGCGAGCTCGACCCGGCCCAGTTCATCGAGCAGTCCAAGCTGATGGGCGAGGTGCTGTGCAAAGCCAACCGCTGCTCGAGCCTGCTGGCCCTGCCCAAGCACAGCCACATGTCCGAGGTCTACGCCATCAACACCAAGGACCGCACGCTCAGCGACGAGATCGCCGCGTTCGTGAAGGGCGGGAAATGAGGGTGTAGCTTGGGTCAACGCCGGCGAAGGCCGGGGGCAGACCCAACACCGGTTGGAGTCTTGACCTGCGTTGGGTCAGCGCTGACGCTTGACCCAACCTACGCGCTACGCGCCGTCCCGCTTCGCCCGCAGCTTTGCCCAGTGTTCCAGCCGCTTCTTGATCTCCGCCTCGAAGCCGCGGCCGTCGGGGGCATAGAACTGCGCGCGGGCCATGTCGTCGGGGAAGTAGTTCTGGCCTGAGAAGGCTTCGTCCGCATCGTGGTCGTACACGTAGCCGGCGCCGTAGCCCTCCTGCTTCATGAGCCGCGTCGGCGCGTTGAGGATGTGCTTGGGCGGCGCCAGGCTGCCGCCCTCCTTGGCCGCGCGCATGGCCGCACCGAAGGCGACGCAGGCCGCATTCGATTTGGGGGCGGTGGCCAGATAAATGGCGGTCTGCGCCAGCGCCAGCTCGCCCTCGGGGCTGCCCAGGAAATCGAAGGTCTCCTTGGCGGCCAAGGCCTGTATCACCGCCTGCGGGTCGGCCAGGCCGATGTCCTCGATGGCCATGCGCACCAGGCGGCGGGCCACGTAGAGCCGGTCCTCGCCGCCGTCGAGCATGCGCGCCAGCCAATAGAGCGCCGCATCCGGGTCGGAGCCGCGCACCGCCTTGTGCAGGGCGCTGATCAAATTGTAGTGGCCATCGCGCGACTTGTCGTAAAGCGGCGCGCGCCGTTGCACGAGCTCCGTCAGCGCCGCCCGGTCCAGCGCCGGCGCTCCGACCGCCACGGCGCCGTAGATCTCCTCGACCATGTTGAGCGCCGTACGCCCGTCGCCGTCCGCCATGGCCTCGAGCGTCTCGCGCGCCTCGGCATCGAGCGGCAGCGCCCGCCCCTCCTCCTGCTCGGCGCGCGCCAGAAGCTCCTCCAGCGCCGTCGCGTCGAGGCGGTGGAACACCAACACCAGGGCGCGGGACAGCAGCGCGCCGTTGAGCTCGAAGGAGGGGTTCTCGGTGGTGGCGCCGACCAGCGTGATGGTGCCGTCCTCCATATGCGGCAGGAAGCTGTCCTGCTGGGCGCGGTTGAAGCGGTGGATCTCGTCGATGAAGAGCAGCGTGCCCGTGCCGGTCTCGCGCCGGCTCTTGGCGCGGTCGAAGGCCTTGCGCAGGTCCTGCACGCCCGAGAAGATCGCCGAGAGCTGCTCGAAGGCGAGCCTGGTCTCGTCCGCCAGCAGGCGCGCCACCGTGGTCTTGCCGGTGCCCGGCGGGCCCCACAGGATCATGCTCTGCAGGCGACCGCTCGCGAGCGCCCGCGTCAGCGTGCCGGCAGGGCCGACCAGGTGGTCCTGCCCCACCACCTCCGCAAGCTTCCTCGGCCGCAGCCGGTCGGCCAGCGGCCGCGGCGCCTCCTTCTCCATGCCGGCCGCCTGGAACAGATTGGTCATGCTGCCATCATAGCGCTATCGGAGCCTTGGGGTCAGACCCTCAGGCACGGAGCGGCGGGGTCAGACCCTCCTGCACCGGATGTGGTCTGGATCGCCGACAGAGCGGGAGGGTCTGACCCCATCGCTCAACCCGCCAGCTGCAGCCGAATGGTCTGGCCGCCGCGCTTGATGACGACGAGCCACGCGCGCTGGCGCTCCTTGAGCACTGCTTCCAGCTCGCTTACCCGCCCGATCTTCTCGCGGCCCACCTGCTGGATCACGTCGCCCGGGCGGAAGCCGATGCGGGCGGCACCCGAGTCGGGCCGCAGCGCCAGGATCACCACTCCCTCCTGCTCCTCCAGGCCCAGCTCGTCGGCCACGGCCGGCAGGATGTTGGCCACGCGCACACCATCGAAGGGGTGGGCCCCCGACAGGTTTCGCACGTCGTCCTTGCCGGCCTGCGGGGCTGCGGCGAGCGCCACCTCCACCTCCAGGCGCTGTCCCTTGCGCACAACCTCCAGCCGTGTGCGCTGGCCGATGCCGCGCGTGGTGAGCCGATAGTTGACGGCGCGCGCGTCCGCGACCTCGTGGCCGTCGACGCCGACGATGACGTCGCCGGCCTGCAGCCCGGCCTGCGCCGCCGAGCTCTTCTCGTAAAGCCGCGTCACCAGCGCACCGGACACGCGCGGCAGGCCCAGCGCCTCGGCCATCTCGCGCGTCACCGCATCGAGCTTGGCGCCGAGCCACGGCCGCTGCAGCTTGCGGCCCGTGACCGCGCTGTCGACGATCAGCTTCACGAGGTTGGAGGGGATGGCGAAGCCCACCCCGTGCGAGCCGCCGGACCGGGAGAAAATCGCCGTGTTGATGCCCACCACCTTGGCCGCCATGTCGATCAGCGCGCCGCCGGAGTTGCCGGGATTGATGGCGGCATCGGTCTGGATGAACAGCTGCGCGTCGGAGCGGCCGACGTCGGTGCGCGCCAGCGCCGAGACGATGCCGCTGGTGACGGTCTGGCCGATGCCGAACGGGTTGCCGATCGCCAGCACCTGGTCGCCGACCTCGAGCGTGTCGGAGTCCTCGAACTCGAGATACGGAAAGCGCCCGTCGCCGCCTTCGATCCTGAGCACTGCGATGTCCGACTTGTCGTCCTGCTGGATGACCTTGGCGTCAAACTCGCGCCGGTCGGCAAGCGCGATGCGGATCTCGGTGGCGCCGCCGACCTTGACCACGTGCGTGTTGGTGACGACGATGCCGTCGGGGCTGACGATCACGCCGGAGCCCAGCGAGTTCTGCACGCGGTCGGCGGGCATGCCGAACTGCTCGCCGAAGAAGCGGCGGAACAGGGGATCGTCGGCGAACGGCGACACGAACGTCGGCACGCGCGCCCGCACATAGACGTTGACCACCGCCGGCGCCGCCTTCTTCACGATCGGCGCGAAGGAATACTGCGCGGCGGCCCGGGGAGAGGGCGGCGGCTCCTTGCGCTGGGCGAGCGCCGGGGCGAGGTCAGCCGTGCCGAGGGCCGCGGCCGCAACGATCGTCGCGCACACCAGGCCCGCCCGCTTTGCCTTGCCACCTTTCATGCCCGTTCCATCCTGCTTGGCGCCCAGAACGCGCCGCGAATATAGAACGCTGGCGCGCCGCTTTGAAAGTTGCCAAGCGCCGGCCTCGATGTAGTAGGTAGGTTGGGCGGAGCGTCAGCGATGACCCAACACCACCAGCGCATTCGGGATGCGCTCCGCTTGACCCAACCTACCAGCTGTCGGGGAGGGATGCCCCGGCCGCCCGGATCGTGATAGAATGGAATTCCAATGGCGATCGGAGCCTCACAGATGCCCGAGCCCCGCATCAAGCGTGATCCCGAAGTCATGATGGGCAAACCCGTCATCTCCGGCACCCGCATTACTGTCGAGCACATCTTGCGCCTGCTGGGAGCCGGCGACAGGGTTGAAGACATCCTCCGCCATCACCCCCAGCTGACCGAGGCAGACATTCGCGCCGCGCAGGCCTATGCGGCCGACTACCTGTCGCATGAAAGCATTTCCGCCGCCGAGTAGCGGACGTGGCGCTCTATTTTGCCGATGAATGCGTTGCCGCGGAGGTGGTGCTGGAGCTACGAAGCGCCGGCCTCGATATCATCCATGCGAAGGAGGTCTGCCCCGGCGCATCGGATCAAGAGGTCCTGAGATTGGCGGCGGAAGCGGGACGCGTTCTCGTGACCGATGACGTGGGTTTTGGGGAACTCGCCGTTCGTTACCGGCAACCCGCGGCCGGCATCATCCTGCTTTCAATCTATGAGCTCCCCACCGGGGTTCGCGAACGCTACGCAGCTCAGAAGATCTTAGAATTGCATGATGGCGCACTCGGTCACCTTGCGGTGATAGAGCCTGGCCGATTGCGGCGGCGGCCATTGCCCGGACATTAGTACCTTCACAGGGCGATCTTCAGCCCCATCTTCTTCATCTCGAGCAACGCCTCCGCATTGCCCACCGCATCGTCGACGGGATGGTGGGTGTGCGCGGTTTTGCGGAGGTGCTTGAAGGATTTGAAGGTGTCGTGGACAAGACCCTTGTAGAGAGAGCCGAGGTTGGTGCTGGAGTGACCGAACGGATTGGCCCCCGTGAAATGCCACAAATACCAGTTGATGAACTGCCAATCGAAGCCGTTGTTGTCGCTGACGAAGTATGGCCGGCCTCTGGTCTTCTCCTTGATCCAGGCGGCGAAGGCGGCCATCACCTCGGCCGGTTCCTCGAAGGCCAGCGTCTCCTCGCGCGTGAAGCCGCTCACCGCCAGCGCCTCGGGAATCCATTTCTCGGATATGGGCTTGAGGCGGCCGTAGAATGTCTGATCGAGGCCTTCCCTGACGATCACGGCGCCGAAGCACACCATGCTGTAGTCACCGGGGATCGGCCCGTCGGCTTCCACGTCGACCATCACGTAGGTCACCGCACACCCTCGCTCGAGGAGACCGCAGCGTAGGTTGGGTCAAGCGTCAGCGATCACCCAACACCATCGGCGCATTCGGGATGTGTTGGGTCTGCCCCAGCCTTCGCCGGGGTTGACTCAACTTACACCAAGCCCCTCAAGCGCCTGCCTGCTGTTCCTTCAGGGCCTCGGAGCGGGCCTTGTCCTCGGCGCCCTTCACGCTCTCGTCGCGGTCGACGAGCTCGATGACGGCGACGGGCGCCGAGTCGCCGTAGCGGTAGCCAGCCTTGAGCACGCGGGTGTAACCGCCGGCGCGGTCCTTGTAGCGCGGCGCCAGCGTGTCGAAGAGCTTCTTGACCATGGCCTCGTCGCGCATGCGCGCGGCGGCCAGCCGGCGCGAGTTCAAGTCGCCGCGCTTGGCCAGCGTGATGTATTTGTCCATCACGCGCTTCAAGTCCTTGGCCTTGGCGAGCGTGGTGACGATCTGCTCGTGGCGGATGAGATCGGCGGCCAGGTTGGAGAACATGGCCTGGCGGTGGCCGCTCTGGCGGCCAAAGCGCCGCCCCAGCTTGCGGTGTCGCATTTCGGGTCCTCGTTGTTCGAAGCGAGGTTCTGCGGCCTCGCGTTGGTCAGATCAGGGAGTAGCGAATAGGGAGTAGGGTTCAACTTTCCCTACTGCCTACTCCCCATTCCCCACTCCCTCACTTCAATACTGATCCTCGAAGCGCTTGGCGAGGTCCTCGATGTTCTCGGGCGGCCAGTTCGGCACCTCCATGCCCAGATGCAATCCCATGCTGGCCAACACCTCCTTGATCTCGTTCAAGGACTTGCGCCCGAAGTTGGGGGTGCGCAGCATCTCCGCCTCGGTCTTCTGGATGAGGTCGCCGATGTAGACGATGTTGTCGTTCTTCAGACAGTTGGCCGAGCGCACGGAGAGCTCGAGCTCGTCGACCTTCTTGAGCAGCGCCGCATTGAAGGCCAGCTCGGGGTGCTTGGCGCCTTCCTCGATGGCCTTCTTCGGTTCCTCGAAGTTGACGAACACGGCGAGCTGATCCTGCAGGATGCGCGCGGCGAGCGCCACGGCGTCCTCGGCCGTCACGGAGCCGTCCGTCTCCACGGTCATAGTCAGCTTGTCGTAGTCGAGGATCTGGCCCTCGCGGGTGTTCTCGACCTTGTAAGAGACCTTCTTGACAGGGCTGAACAAACTGTCGACGGGGATCAGGCCGATCGGCGCGTCGTCGGGGCGGTTGCGCTCGGAGGGCACATAGCCCTTGCCCATGGCGCAGCTGAACTCCATGCGGATGGACGCGCCCTGGTCGAGCGTGCAGATGACGTGCTCGGGGTTGAGGATCTCCACCTCGGAGCTCGCCTCGATGTCGGAGGCCTTGACCTGGCCCGGTCCCTCCTTCTTCAGCACCATGCGCTTGACGCCCTCGGAGTGCACGCGCAGCGCGATCTCCTTGATGTTGAGGACGATGTTGGTCACGTCCTCGCGCACGCCCGGAATCGAGGAGAACTCATGCAGCACACCGTCGATATGCACGGTCGTGATGGCCGCGCCCTGCAGCGAGGAGAGGAGCACGCGCCGCAGCGCGTTGCCGAGCGTCATGCCGAAGCCGCGCTCCAGCGGCTCCGCCACCATGGTCGCGAACCTGTTTCTGACCCGGCCGGGGACGATCTCGAGCTTGCTCGGCTTGATCAGGTCTTGCCAATTCTTCTGCAAAACGTTTGCCACGGGTAGCCTCACGCTGTGTGTTGATCGGGAATGCCCGCCGTTGTCGGGCGACACTCCCCGCTCATGTTGTCGAACCGCCTGCGACGTTCGTTACACCCGCCGGCGCTTGCGCGGCCGGCAGCCGTTGTGCGGGATCGAGGTCACGTCCCGGATCGAGGTGATCTGGAAGCCCACGGCCTGCAGCGCGCGCAGCGCCGACTCCCGGCCCGAGCCCGGCCCCATCACCTCGACGTCGAGGATCTTCATGCCGTGCTCCATCGCCTTCTTGCCGGCGTCCTCGGCCGCCATCTGCGCGGCGTACGGGGTCGACTTGCGCGATCCCTTGAAGCCCATGGTGCCCGACGAGGACCAGGCGATGGTGTTGCCCTGCGCGTCGGTGATGGTGATCATGGTGTTGTTGAAGGTGGCGCTGACATGGGCAACTCCCGACGTGATGTTCTTGCGCTCGCGCCGGCGCGGCTTGCCGCGGGTGGTCTGCTGCTCTTTGGCCATTCAATCTAGCTCCAGGAGGGATTGGATGAGGCCACCGCCGTATGCCCTGCGCGGCCGCCTGTCAGGATGCGCAACGATCAAGCCGTCACCTTCTTCTTGCCGGCGATCGGTCTCGCCTTGCCCTTGCGGGTGCGGGCGTTGGTGTGGGTGCGCTGACCCCTGACCGGCAACCCTCGCCGATGCCGCAGGCCGCGGTAGCAGCCCAGATCCATCAGCCGTTTGATGTTCATGGCGACGTCGCGCCGCAAATCGCCCTCCACGACATAGTCGCGGTCGATGGCCTCGCGGATCTGCAGCACCTCGGCATCGGTGAGCTCGCTGACGCGCCGCTGCTCGGGTATGCCTGCCTTCTTGCAGACCTCCTCGGCCAGCTTCGGTCCGATGCCGTGGATGTACTGGAGGGCTATAATCACGCGCTTCTGAGTAGGGATGTTCACGCCTGCGATGCGGGCCACTTTGTCTCTCCTGGCAACGGCGCCCTCGGCCTCTGGCCAGCATCGCCCGCCGTCGCGTTGCCGGTCCAAACTGTTGAAACACGCGCGAAACCGGTCCCGGCGCGCTTCTCGCCGGACCCGATCGCTGCGTCTTCAGTCTCGAAAGCGGCTGGGTTTTAGCCTACCTCCACCGTCATCGTCAACCGCCCCAATGCCGCGGCTGCCTGCCCCAGCGTTCTTCATTTGATCTCGGCCAGGAGCGCGTCGATCTCCTTGGCCACCTGGTCGATGGGCGCCATGCCGTCGACCGAGCGCAGGTTGCCCTTGCAGAAATAGTAGCCGAGCAGCGGTGCCGTCTCGCGGTAATAGACCATCAGGCGCTTGTTGACCGTGTCGGCCGTGTCGTCCGGCCGGCGCGTGAACTCGGTGCTCTGGCAGACATCGCACACCCCCCTCACCTTGGGACGTTTGAAGCGGTCATGATAGCCCTCGCCGCACTTGGCGCAGGTGAAGCGGCCGATGATGCGCTCGACGAGCTGCCGGTCGTCGACCTTGATCTCAATGACGGCATCGAGCCTGCGCTTCCTCTTGGCCAGCACTTTGTCCAGCGCCGCAGCCTGCGAGAGGTTGCGCGGGAAACCGTCGAGGATCACGCCCGCCTTGCAATCGGGCTCCTCGAACCGCTCGGCAATGATGCTCACGACCACGTCGTCGGGCACGAGGTCGCCCTTGTCCATGATCGCCTTGGCCTGGCGGCCGACCTCGGTGCCGGCCTTCACGGCGGCGCGCAGCATGTCGCCGGTGGAGAGCTGGATGAGCCCGTTCCTGGCGGCGATCTCCTTGGCCTGCGTCCCCTTGCCCGCCCCCGGGGGGCCCAGCAGGATCAGGTTGGTCATCGCCGCGTCGCCCCCCTGAGCTTGGCCTTCTTGATGAGCCCCTCGTATTGATGGGCCAGCAGGTGGCCCTGCACCTGCGCCACGGTGTCCATGGTCACGCTCACGGCAATCAGCAGCGACGTGCCGCCGAAGTAGAAGGGCACGTTGGCATAGGAGATCAACAACTCGGGCAGCACGCAGACGGCGGCCAGGTAGGCGGCGCCGACTACGGTGATGCGGGTCAGCACGTAATCGATGTACTCGGCGGTCTTGGTCCCGGGCCGGATGCCCGGCAGGAAGCCGCCGTACTTGCGCAGGTTGTCGGCAGTCTCCTGCGGGTTGAAGACGATGGCGGTGTAGAAGAAGGCGAAGAATACGATCATGCCGACATAGACGGCCAGATAGAGCGGCTGGCCGCGTCCGAGCGCCGCAACGATGTAGTTGAGCCACTCGGGCCCCTGGCCGGCCGTGAATTGCGCCACCGTGATGGGCAGCAGCAGCAGCGAGGAGGCAAAGATCGGCGGGATCACGCCCGAAGTGTTGAGCTTCAGGGGCAGGTGCGAGGCATCGCCCTGGAACATGCGGTTGCCCATCTGGCGCTTGGGATACTGCACCAGCAGCCGGCGCTGGGCGCGCTCGATGAACACGATGGCGGCGACCACGGCCAGCATCAGCGCCAGCAGGGCGATCAGCAGCGGCCAGGAGATCGCCCCTTGGCGCGACAGCTCGAGGAGCCCCGCTAGCGCGCTGGGCAACCCGGCGACGATCCCCGCCATGATGATGAGCGAGGTGCCGTTGCCGACCCCGCGCGCCGTGATCTGCTCGCCGAGCCACATCAGGAACATGGTGCCGCCGACCAGCGTCACCACGGTGGAGATGCGGAAGAACCACCCCGCATCGATGACGACCGGCCCGGCCGACCCCCGCGAGCCTTCGAGCCCGTAGGCGATGCCATAGGCCTGGAAAGCGGCCAGCGCCACGGTCAGATAGCGGGTGTATTGATTGATCTGCTTGCGACCCTGCTCGCCTTCCTTCTTGAGCGCCTCCAGCGTCGGCACCACGCTCGTCATCAGCTGCATGATGATGGACGCGGAGATGTAGGGCATGATGTTGAGCGCGAAGATGGCCATCCGCTCGACGGCGCCGCCGGCAAACATGTTGAACATGCCGAGAATGCCGGAGGATTGCTGCTTGAAGGACTCCGCGAAGGCGACCGGATTGATGCCGGGGATCGGGATGTAGGTGCCGAAGCGGTAGACGACCAGCGCCGCCAGCGTGAACCAGATCCGCTTCTTGAGCTCCTCGGCTTTGGCGAAGGCGCCGAAATTGAGGTTGGCTGCAAGTTGCTCGGCGGCGGAAACCATTGCATTTCTCCCTGGGCGCCCAGGCGCCGCTCACCGGCAAGACGCCCCTGTCGCACCCCTATCCCGCGGCCCCGGTTCAACCCAAGATGGGGCTCGTGGGGCGGCGGCGCAAGCGTCGGCCTGCTCGGCGATCTAGTCCTCGCT
>Ga0207428_10007310_pt1 | contig 10090 bp, 7 predicted proteins | sample RhiMethybrSRZTD1_FD_187600 | JGI IMG/M metagenome (GOLD analysis project Ga0207428, IMG submission 187600) | Populus rhizosphere microbial communities from Tennessee, USA - Rhizosphere MetaG P. TD hybrid SRZTD1 (SPAdes) (version 3) | ecosystem: Host-associated > Plants > Roots > Rhizosphere >... | reverse complement strand
CAGCAGCGGCTCGATGCCGGCGTCGTACGCCGCCACAAGGGCGCGGTCGATGAAGCCGGTGCGCGGTTCCGGGTTTGCGGCCGCCACGACCACCACCAGCTGGTCGGCATTGGCCACTACCGCGCGCTCAATCGGGTCCGTGTCGTCGGCGCTGCGGCGCAGGAGCGTCTTCCGGTCCTGGATCCTCACAAGGCGGGCAAGCGTGTCCGGTTCGCCGGACACGTCGCCCACGAGCGACACGAAGTCGCCGGCCACCACGGGGGAGCGGCGGAGTTCGCGGGCGCGGGCGGCGATGACCGTCCGCTCCTCGCCGGAGTCCTCGCCCACCACGGCCGTGTAGCGGCCGCGGTCAACGGTGATGATGCGCCCGGTGACGGCGTCCTCATAGGCGGGCCGGTCCTTGGTGCGGGGCCGCGTCCCCTTCTTGTTGGGGCGGATCCGGACATCGGATTCGTCCCAGGAGTCAGTGCTGCGTGCCACCGGGGGTCCCTGCGCCGTTCCTGTGGGCAGGGGCGCTGCCCTGCGCGAGCATGTCCGCCCACAGCTGCGGGAAGTCCGGCATGGTCTTTGCCGTCGTGGCGATGTCCTGCACTTCGATGCCGTGCACGGCCAGGCCGAGGATCGCACCCGCCGTGGCCATCCGGTGGTCCGCGTAGCTGTATACGACGCCGGCACGGAGGGGCGCGGGCCGGATGATGAGTCCGTCCGGTGTCTCTTCGGCGTCGCCGCCGAGCCGGTTGATTTCAGTGACCAGCGCCGCGAGCCTGTCCGTTTCGTGCCCGCGCAGGTGGGCGATGCCGCTCAGGCGCGAGGGGCCGGTGGCCAGCGCGCAGAGTGCGGCGACGGTGGGTGCGAGTTCGCTGGTGTCGGCGAAGTCAGCGCCCTTGATTTCACTGCCGCCGGTGACCGTGAGCGTTCCGGCCTCCAGCGTTACTGTGGCCCCCATGTCGCTGAGGATGCTCCGCCAGAGATCGCCCACCTGGGTGGTGTGTTCGGGCCAGTCCGGGATCCGTACCGTGCCGCGCGATGCGAGAGCGGCGGCCAGGAACGGCCCGGCGTTAGAGAGGTCCTGCTCGATCCGTTGATCGAAGGCGCGGATTGCGCCCGGGCTGACGATCCAGTGGTTCGGTGTGGAGTCGTCGACGGAGACGCCGACTCCGCGCAGCACGGCCACCGTCATGTTGATGTGGTCCAGGCTCGGCACGGCGCTTCCGGCATGCTCGAGGTGCAGGCCCTCGGTGAACCGTGCCCCGACGAGCAGCAGGGCCGAAACGAACTGGGACGATGCGCTGGCATCAATGACGAGGTGACCGCCGCGGACCTCGCCCGTGCCGGAAACCCGGAAGGGCAGGGAGGCGGGCATTTGGCCGGACTCACCGCTCACGTCGACGCCGAGCGCAGCCAGGGCTTGGATGATGGTGCCCATGGGCCGTTCCCTTGCGTGGGGATCGCCGTCGAAAACCGTCGTGCCGCTCCGCAGGGCCGCCAGCGGCGGGACGAAGCGCATGACCGTGCCGGCCAGCCCGCAGTCGATGGCCGCTTCCTGGCCGCCGGAATGCGGCGGGATGGGCGTCACCTCGAGGTCCGGGCCGAACGCGCCGTCGCCCGGGACCTCGCGGACGTCCGCGCCGAGTTGGCGCAGCGCTTCGATCATCAGGGCGGAATCACGGGAGTGCAGCGGGGCCCGCAGGCGGCACGGGCCGTCGGCCAGGGCGGCGAGCACGAGATACCTGTTGGTCAGGGACTTCGAACCGGGGATGCGGACAGTGGCGTCAACGGGCTGGTCCGCAAACGGCGCGGGCCAGTGCGACGCGGCGCCGGTGTTGTCGACGGGCACGCCCGTGATGGATCCTGTCATTCCTGCTTATGCCCCCACTGCGTGGTCTACTGCTTTGCGAACTGCCTTGTCCGCCTTGTGGAGCTTCTTGCCGGTGGTCTTGCGGGCGTCCGCAGCCAGGTGGCTTGCCGTCTTCCGGGCGTCGGCGGCGAGATGCTCCGCGCGCCAGGCCAGGCTGGGCTTACCGGCGGTGTCCACCGAGGCCAGCAGCACGCCGCCGGTCAGCGTGACGTTCTTCAGCAGCTGGGTGCGCCGCGCGTCCCTGCCTTCCTTGCTGCTGATATCGGCGCTGCGCCACTCAACGTACGCATTCAGCGCCGAGATGACGGCCAGGAGCGTCGCCGAAAAGCGTGCGAACTTGCCGAGGGCGAAGAGGACGCCTGCACCCACCTGGGTCCCGCCGATGAGCCGTGCCAGGACCTTCTCGTCGGTCTGGAAGGGAAGGGTCTCAGCGGCACGGCGCAGGAGGGGTGACAACTGTTCCACAGTGTCGTCCGCATTCCGGAGCTTGTCCACGCCTGCGAGGACGAAACTTGAGGCCAGCATCGGCCGGGCGAGAAAACGGACAAAGGACATGAATTTCCTCCTGGATGGACGAGCCACGGTTTCTGCGGCGGAGTCGGTTCTAGTCTTGCACTTTTGCGGAATATTTGCCTGCCACACGTCGTTGTCCAGTACAGGCCCGGAACAGCCTTTTCGGACAATCGTCCTGGGCGGTTGCCGGGAATGAATCGTGACCGGGGCGTTGCCCGGGCGGCCCTATCGCAGTTCCATGCACGCGGGCTGGCCTGCGGGCTGCGCCGTGCCGGGCACGCGGGTACTTGATGCGAGCTTGATACGCGGGAACAGTCCTGTTGCGCGGGACCGGTGGAGTGGAGATGGAGCTTTGATTTTGGTGAAGGATGCTGTGGGGCTGCGAAGTCCCTCCCTGTTGCGCCCCTTTGAGGCGGCGGAGTTCACGTTTGAGGCGGCAGAGCGCAAGGTGCCGGAGTTTGACGTGCCGCGGGCAGGGTCCGCCGGGCCGGCGTATGGCGCCGGGCGCGACTCAGGGGCGGTTCCGCGGATCACAGTAGACTTGAACGCAATGAGCACCGTGGATCCGGCCCTAGAGGCCACACAGGAGGAGGACGCCCGAGAGGGCGCCCAGGTCATCAGCACGTCGGCGGCCCCCGAGCAGTCCGAGGAAATCGACGTCGCATCCGAGAGTTCTGAAGCCCGGCGGATCCGTTTTGAGCGCGACGCGATGCAATACGTTGACCAGCTGTATTCGGCGGCCATGCGGATGGCCAGGAACCCGGCAGACGCCGAGGACCTGGTCCAGGAGGCCTACACCAAGGCGTTTTCGGCGTTTCACCAGTACAAGCCGGGCACCAACCTGAAGGCGTGGCTGTACAGGATCCTGACCAATACGTACATCAACCTCTACCGGAAGCGGCAGCGCGAGCCGCTGCAGTCGAATTCGGACACCATCGAGGACTGGCAGCTCGCCCGGGCGGAATCCCACACGTCCAGCGGGCTCCGCTCGGCCGAGGCGGAGGCACTTGACCACCTGCCCGATTCCGACGTCAAACGCGCGCTGCAGGCAATCCCGGAGGAGTTCCGGCTCGCTGTCTACTTCGCCGACGTCGAGGGCTTTGCGTACAAAGAGATTTCAGACATCATGAACACCCCCATCGGCACTGTCATGTCCCGGTTGCACCGGGGCCGAAAGATGCTGCGGGACATGTTGGCGGATTATGCCGCCGAGCGGGGATTCAAAGCTGCTCCGGACACGAAGGCAGCAGCGGAAAGCAACAATCAGGAGAACAGGAAATGAGCGACTGCCAGGGATTGGGCGATTGCGACGACGCCCGGATGCAACGCATCTACGAGTATCTAGACGGAGCGCTGACCCGCAGTGACCTTGCGGAAATCAAGCATCACCTGGACGAGTGTCCGGAATGCACACAACAGTACGATCTCGAGTGCGTCATCCGGAACATGGTGAAGCGGTCCTGCACCGAAGCCGCGCCGGAAAACCTGAAGAACGCGATCCTGGACAGGATCCACAACATCCGGCCCGTGGACGCCTGAGGCCCGCGGACGCCCGAGTCAGGCGACGGCTTAAACACAGTGCCCCCGGAACCAACAGGTTCCGGGGGCACTGCGTTTAAGCTTCGGTTCTACCGTGGCTTAGGTGTTGGGGCGCTTCCCGTGGTTAGCGCCGCCACGCTTACGGTCACGGCGTTTACGTGCACGTTTGCTCATAGCTGGCCTCCTTAATATCGGTACTCGAAAGAGCTGCCCTCAAGTCTCCCACATCGGTGGACGGGCCGCGAACCGGCTTGCTGTGCGCGGAACCGACGGCGGACGTCCCTCCCGGCGTCCGCGCTGACCGGGCGGCGGGAGCCGGCGTCCGCTGATCGGCGGCGGCAGGGCCGTAGGAGCCCCAGACGACGTTCACGGCTCAGCCCTCAGGGAATTGAGGATCGATATGCGTGCCTGGTCAAGCACCGTCCTCACAGTTTCCAGCGTGACGGGCGTCAGCGGCCGCGTGCCGGCCTGCGTCCGAAGTTCCACGCGCAGGTCATCCCGGAAGGCCTGGAGCAGCATCTCCGCCTCCTTGAGCATGCGGTGTCCCTCCGGGGAGGACCGGGCAGAGGAGGCGGGGAAGTCAGCTGACCTGGCAGCGGAGCGGGCAGCTTCTGCGGTGGCCGCCAGGTCCGCGCGCAGACCCCGCATGTTACTGCGGATGTCGGCCCGCAAGGCGTCCGCCAGCCGCCGGACGGACGCGGCGATGTCGTTTTCCACGCTCGCGAGTTCGTCGCGCCGGCTGTTCAGCTCGGCCAGGCCTGCGGCCGTGATGCGGTAGTTGGTGCGGCGGCCCTCAGCCTCCGTGGCTACGAGTCCCTCTTCCTCCAGTTTCCCGAGCCGCGGATAAATCGTGCCGGCGCTGGGGGAGTAGGTGCCGCCGAACCGTTCGCTCAGGGCCTTGATGAGCTCGTACCCGTGCTTGGGCCCGGATTCCAGGAGTGCCAGGAGGTACAGGCGCAGCGCGCCGTGGGCAAAGACCGGAGGCATCAGCGCGGTGTTTCTGCGTCGGCGGAAGCCTGGCCGTGGAAGATGGAGGTCTTGCCGGACACCGAATTGGTCCGCACCAGCATCAGCTTGGCATCCGGACCCGCGATGGTCTGCAGCTTGCCCCCTGGCTGCGTGAATTTCTGGTCATCGATCACCACGGCACCGTTGGCGGAATTGGCCACGATATCCACGCCTACGTCGCGGGGGAGCCTGATGGTCATGTCGCCGGACACGGAGTTGGCGCCGAAATCGTGGGTGAAGCCCTGGAGGTCGAAGCTCATGTCGCCGCTGACGGTGTTGGCGCGTATGTGGCTGAAGAGGCCCGACGCCGTGACCTCGCCGGAGACGCTCTTTGCCGTCAGGACCCCGCGGTGGTTCCGGGCGATTACTTCGCCGCTTACGGTGTTCACGTGGAGATCACCTGAGGTGCCGTCCGACATGACGGAACCGGACACGGTATTGAGTTTGGTGTGGCCGCTGATGCCGGAGACAAGTCCGTCGCCGCTGACAGTGCCCGCTTCGACCTCGACGCCGGCCGGCACCGCGATGCTGATGACCACTGAATTGTTGCTGTTGTTGTTGACGGACCCCATCAGGTTCTTGAACCAGCCCTGCGGGCCGTGCAGCTGGTGCCGGACCTCGAGGCGTCCATCGGCGACGGTAACAGCCAGCGGGTCACCGTGGACCTCGGAGACCTCGATGCGGGCCACGTCCTCGTCGTGGGTGACGATGTCAAAGCGGCCGCGGACAATGCCGAGCTTCAGCGACGAGATGCCGTCGACGTCGATGGTTTGGGGGCCGGTGACGGTCCACGAGTTCTCTGCCATGATTCCTCCGCTTGCGATATATCGTGACTGTCAGATCACGATATATCGCAAACAGCGGAAGATCAAGATATATCGCGAGTAGTTTTTTGCCTACTCGGGTGTGTCCATCCCCAGCCACTGGAACCAGCCGCGGTGCAGGACGAGCCATGCCATCAGCCCGTAGCCCGCCTGGCCGGGTGTCCCGCCGTTGGCTGCAAGGTCCTGGCGCCATTGCTCATGGTTGAGCAGCGGCGAAAAGGTGTCCACGTAAATGTGCTTGCGCCGCGTGGTGACGTCGGCGAAGGCGGTGTTCAGTTCGTCCAGCCGGCGGTTCTGCACCGGATCCAGGGTGGGCGGCGGCCCGACGACGAAGACTTCGAGCCGCTTCTGCGTGGCGGAATCGAGGATATTGGCCAAATTGAGCCTGCTCCGCGCCGTGGAGAGCCCGTACTCGATGTCCCGCCCTGAAAGACCGATGACCAGGCGGTTCTCGTACAGGTCGCTGAAGCGCCGGCCCGTTTCCTCAAGCCACCGCGCTGCGAGGCCTTCAGTGCCTTCCTGGGGGCAGGGGAGGGCATAGCTTTCAACCGTCATGCCGTCCTGCGGAGTGCGGGCAAGCACGCGGCCCAACCAGCCCAGGGCCCGGGGGTCGCCGAGTCCGGCCAGCAGCTCATCTCCAACAGCTGCAATGCGCAGCTTCCTGTCTTCCACTACTACCTCTTAACTTATTTGGCGGGCGTGCCCCGGATACGGACCAATTCCGCACGGCGGCGCCATCCGCTGCCTGCGCCGACGTCCTGCCTTTGTCCATTAACTCACGCCGATTAAACAGAACTGCCCGGCTGAAACGGTATGTCACCGTTTCGGCCGGGCAGTTGCCCTGCTACTTGCGCGCGAATGCCTGCTTCAGGAGAGCATCCTGCTCGGCGGCGTGGCGCTTCATGGAGCCGGCAGCGGTTGACGCCGACGCCGGGCGGGAGACCAGCCGAACGTAGCGGTCCAGCGCCGCCGGGAGGTTCAGGCCCATGAACGGCCACGGACCCTGGTTCGCGGGTTCGTCCTGCGCCCACACCACTTCGGCATTGGGGTACTTGGCCAGCTCGGCCTTGATCTCCTCCTGGGGCAGCGGGTACAGCTGCTCCACGCGGACGATCGCCGTCGTCGTGTCGCCCGTCTTCTGCCGGGTGGACAGGAGGTCGTAGTACAGGCGTCCCGAGACCAGGAGAACGCGTTCGACGGCGTCCGCCGGCAGCTGCTCATGGTCACCGATGACGGGCCTGAAGCCGCCGGTGGTGAAGTCCTCCACGGACGATGCGGCAGCCTTGAGGCGCAGCAGCTGCTTCGGGGTGAAGATGATCAGCGGCTTGCGCGGACGGCTGTAGGCCTGGCGCCGCAGCAGGTGGAAGTGCGATGCCGCGGTGGTGGGATTGGCCACGATCATGTTTTCCTCGGCACACATCTGCAGGAAGCGCTCGATGCGGGCAGAGGAGTGGTCGGGTCCCTGGCCCTCGTAGCCGTGCGGCAGCATCAGGACGAGCGACGAACGCTGGCCCCACTTCTGCTCTGCGGACGAGATGAACTCGTCGATGATGGTCTGCGCGCCGTTGACGAAGTCGCCGAACTGCGCCTCCCACAGCACCAGGGCATCCGGACGCTCCACCGAGTAGCCGTATTCGAAGCCCATGGCCGCGTATTCGGACAGCAGGGAGTCGTAGATCCACAGCTTGGCCTGGTCGTCCGAGAGGTGGGCCAGGGGAGTCCACTCATTGCCGGTGGCGCGGTCGTGGAAGACGGCGTGGCGCTGCACGAAGGTGCCGCGCCGGGAGTCCTGGCCGGCGAGCCGGACGGGGACACCCTCCATGACCAGCGAACCGAAGGCCGCAAGTTCGCCGAAGCCCCAGTCGATGCCGCCTTCACGGGACATCTGCTCACGCTTCTCCAGCAGCTGCTTGAGCTTCGCGTGCACGGTGAAGCCCTCCGGAATATCCAGGTGGGCCTTGCCGATGCGGGCCAGGGTGTCCGTTGAAATCGCGGTGGACGCCGGAGCGTTCGTGCCGGAGTCCGACTGCTGTGCCTGGGGCCGCTCGATGTCGGAGACGGCCGCAGAATCGGCAGTGATGATCGGGATGGGCGAGGTCTGCGCCGCATGCGTTTCGGCGAAGACACGCTCAAGGCGTTCCTGGTAGTCGCGGAGCAGCTGCTCGGCTTCTTCCTCGGTGATGTCGCCGCGGCCGATCAGCGATTCGGTGTAAAGCTTGCGGACGGAGCGCTTGGCCTCGATGAGGTTGTACATGAGCGGCTGGGTCATCGAGGGGTCATCGCCCTCGTTGTGGCCGCGGCGCCGGTAGCAGACCATGTCGATGACAACGTCCTTGTGGAACCGCTGGCGGAACTCGTAGGCAAGCTGGCCGATGCGGACCACTGCCTCCGGATCGTCGCCGTTCACGTGGAACACCGGAGCCTGGATCATCTTGGCGACGTCCGTGGAGTAGGTGGACGAACGCGAAGAGGACGGGGCGGTGGTGAAGCCGACCTGGTTGTTGACCACGACGTGGATGGTTCCGCCCGTGCGGTAGCCCCGCAGCTGGGAAAGGTTAAGCGTCTCGGCCACAACGCCCTGGCCGGCGAACGCTGCGTCGCCGTGCACCATGATGGGCAGCACGGGGAAGGCCTCGCCCTCGTCCAGGCGGTCCTGCTTGGCCCGCACGATGCCCTCCAGCACGGAGTCCACCGCCTCGAGGTGTGAGGGGTTGGCCGCCAGGTAGACCTTGGTCTCCTTGCCGCTGTCCGACGTGAACGTGCCTTCGGTGCCCAGGTGGTACTTCACGTCGCCGGAACCCTGCACGGAGCGGGGATCCTGCGTGCCCTCGAATTCGCGGAAGACCTGGGCGTAGGTCTTGCCGGCGATGTTGGTGAGCACGTTGAGGCGGCCGCGGTGGGCCATGCCGATGGCGACCTCGTCCAGACCGTCGTCGGCGGCGTCGGAGATGATGGCGTCAAGCAGCGGGATCAGGGATTCGCCGCCCTCAAGCGAGAAGCGCTTCTGGCCCACGAACTTGGTCTGCAGGAAGGTCTCGAACGCCTCTGCGGCGTTGAGCTTGGAGACGATCCGGAGCTGCTCTTCGCGGCTCGGCTTGGAGTACGGGTGCTCGAGCTGGTCCTGGAACCACTTGCGCTCCGCCGGCTCCTGGATGTGCATGTACTCGATGCCGGTGGTGCGGCAGTATGCGTCACGGAGCACGCCGAGGATGTCGCGGAACGCCAGCATGGGCTTGCCCCCGAAGCCCCCGGTGGGCCATTCCCGGTCCAGGTCCCACAGCGTCAGGCCGTAGGTGAGGACATCGAGGTCGGGGTGCTTGCGCTGGACGTACTCCAGCGGATCGGTGTCCGCCATGAGGTGGCCGCGCACGCGGTAGGAGTGGATGAGCTGCTGGATCCGGGCGACCTTGTTGATCTGGTCGGACGGGTCCACCTGGAGGTCCGGGCTCCAGCGCACGGGCTCGTAGGGGATGCGCAGGGATTCGAAGATCTCGTCGTAGAAGTCCTGGGCGCCCAGCAGGAGCTGGTGGACCAGCTTGAGGAACTCGCCGCTGCCTGCACCCTGGATGACGCGGTGGTCATAGGTGGACGTCAGCGTGAGCACCTTGCTGATGGCGTTGTGCGCGATGATCTTCTCGCTGGCACCCTGGAATTCCGCGGGGTAGTCGAGCGCGCCGACGCCGATGATGGCGGCCTGGCCCTTGGAAAGGCGCGGTACGGAGTGGACCGTGCCGATGCCGCCCGGGTTGGTCAGGGACACCGTGGTGCCGGAGTGGTCGTCCGCCGTCAGCTTGCCGTTGCGGGCCCGCTTGATGAGGTCCTCATAGGTGTGCCAGAACTCGGAGAAGTTGAGCGTTTCCGCTTTCTTGATGTTCGGCACCATCAGCAGGCGCGTGCCGTCCGGCTTCGGCATGTCGATGGCGATGCCGAAGTTGACGTGGGCGGGCTGGACCGAGACAGGCTTGCCGTCCACCTCGTCGTAGTACACGTTCATGGACGGGAACTGGGACAGCGCCCGGATGACGGCATAGCCGATCAGGTGGGTGAACGAGACCTTGCCGCCGCGGGCCCGGGCCAGGTTGGAGTTGATGACCACGCGGTTGTCGATCAGCAGCTTGGCAGGGATGGCCCGGACGCTGGTGGCCGTGGGCACTTCGAGGCTGGTGACCATGTTGGAGGCGATGGCCTTGGCCGGTCCGCGGAGGACGGAGACAACATCTTCCTCGGGGGCGGTGGGGGCCTTGATGTTCTTCGGAAGCTGGGCCGGAATAGGCTGGGCGCCGGTGCCCGCCTCGGTCTTCTTCGCGCCGTCGCGGGCCACCGTCGCGGGGGCCTTCTTGGCGGGGGC
>Ga0207428_10007308_pt1 | contig 10091 bp, 8 predicted proteins | sample RhiMethybrSRZTD1_FD_187600 | JGI IMG/M metagenome (GOLD analysis project Ga0207428, IMG submission 187600) | Populus rhizosphere microbial communities from Tennessee, USA - Rhizosphere MetaG P. TD hybrid SRZTD1 (SPAdes) (version 3) | ecosystem: Host-associated > Plants > Roots > Rhizosphere >... | reverse complement strand
GCTTTCGTAAGAGGCGCAACCCAACTGAACCAACTGGGCGCACATTATTATCGCCATAATATCATACTCATCAGAGCGTGCTCGAAGCGCACGCTTGTCAATGAGTGTGGCCAGATCACGTTTACCTGAAACGCCAAAGGTCGCACTCACCTGGCAGCGCGACAGATATGCTGCAGTGACCTCCTGAGTAAGCAGTGGGAGATCTGATCTTCCCAGTAGGCGCCCTTCAGATAAACGTTTGATGGTCTTTATGTCAGAAGGATGGTATTTGTCGCTATACTGCGCAAAATAACATAATAACGCCGTATGGTAGACACACCCGACGGAAGCAAAGGCGACATCTTCCAGAATTCCCGACCATAGCCAGCGCGCCGCCGCATTCGAAAGCATGCCTACTAGAGGCATTGTCTCCTCGGACCTCCGATCCAGGGACAGAATCTCGGCGGTAGCGCCGATATCAAAAAAGGCGTCGAGGGAGGGACTGCCTTCGAATTCGTCTAACAATTTTTCGAGCTCCTCTTGTGAGGCAGCCAACAATTTGGGCACAGAATCGGAAAGAGTCATAGGTATGTTCTTTTTGTCAGCAAGTGGAACAACATCGCGCACACCAGCGTCGTGTGGTATAGCTCGCCAAAATTCGATTGAGACGATTTAGCGTGGGCAAGTACCTTACTGGTCGGCGCTATCGCCCCATCCGGAGTCGCGGCGACAAACAACCGCCTAAGCGCTTGATTCAAAATTGTCCGGCGAAGCTCATTAATTTCGATACCGCACAATAACCAGCACAACGCCAACTCGCCAAGCGCATCGGCGTTGTCTGCCCGCACCATTACTGCTGTCAGCAGGACTATCTCATTTTTCATGCGCGTTACGGTTTCAGCGTCAAGGAACTGAGTGGCGTCGCGCAATCCCATATCAGTAAGGTAATAGACGGCGTGGGTAAGCGAGTAGAGATCGTCAATGCAATAGCGCGCCGGATGTTGACGCAGACAGAACGGAGTGTGTGCGAACCATGCCGCAAGAGACGCCTCATATCTGGGATCGCCGATACGACCAAGGGAATAAGCCATTTCCATTTCCCCATAAGCCGGGCGATCCATCCCCCTGAAATACCCCATATCGCTCAATAAATCCAAATATGATCTTTCAAACGGTAGAGGGCGACCTTCTGTCATGAAGAAGTCGGCAATTACTGCAAGCGTTGTCGCGGCAGAAGAGTCATAAGCGGCCAGCTCTTGCCAATCAACAGTATTGGCTTCTTCCAGCGCGTAAGCAGTAAGCCGGTCTGTCAACCGGTTACGAATTCCGTGTCTCTTCAAGGTCATTAACATAAACGAGAGCTCGCCAAGCGGCTTCACTTGCCAATTTAATTCTTTCCCGGTTAAATTCGAGTGCTTAAAACTCCCGCTATTAGTCCAAAGCCACTTTAGCGTCGCCTTGGCTAATGAGGAGATTTGCGATTTGATAAATTCCGAGCGTGACATATCAATTGTGCGCCGAGTTGCTCACTTCTCATATAAAACCCCATCGCGACAATCGGAACAGTTCACAAACGCCGAGGTGGGGAGGTAGTCATGCCTTCTGATTACTTAGAAGTAACGATAGAGATCCAAGTTTGATTATCGACAAAAACGGCTAAACAAATTCGTAAGCGACTCTTTGAGAATCACTGTGGTAGCCACAACATTGTGGTCGCCGGCCACTGCAAACACTGTAGCAATCCACAAAGAGCCGCAAAAGTTTAGGCGCCCATCCAAACAGCAAACCAGGAGCCAAAGAACACCCTGTCGAACAGATTCATCTCGATGACCTCCAAGTTTGAATATTGGTACGTCATGTATTTATTCATCCGCTTGGCACTGTAGCGCGACAGCCCGATCGCGCAGGCCGCGTCTTGTAGCCCGCCTTCGTGGATTCGGCCTCCTTGGGGGGGCTTCCGGCAAAGTGGCGCGCGTCCTCACACTCGGCGCATCGACCGCCGGAAAGCGGTCGGCGCCGAGGTTGTAGATAGGGCCAGTGACGCGCTGTAATAACTTATCTAATGCGGCCAGGGCGACCAGCAATTCTTCCGCGACGTTATCAGCGCCTTGGGCCTCTACGTAGGCCAGGCCGCCTTCGAGCTGGCGCTTAAGTTGATCGACCGTGAGATTGCCCTGCGCTACGCTTGCGCCAAGCGCCTCTGCAAATATTTCAGTTTCGTCGTTTATTTCTCTGGCGGTCATCGGGTTTACTCAGTCATGACAGGGAGCCATTGTTCCGAGCGGCGAGTCTTCGCCACTTCAGTTTTACCCCCACTAATCCCCGGCGCAATAGCAGCGCCATCAAGATAACTGAAACAATCGAACAAACGGCCATCACCTTGAACGCCGACTGATAACTGCCAGTGGCGTCGAACAAGAATCCGGTCAACAGATTGGCGCCGCCGCCTAGAAGCGTCTCGGCGCTCATCATAACGGCGAGCAGTTTGCCCAAAGAGCGCAGACCGAAGAGTTCCGCCAGCACCAACCTTGTCGTCACCGTTACGCCGCCGTAGCCCAGTCCGAATATCAGGCAGAAGAACCAGACGTTCGCCCGACCGACCTTCAAGATAAGTAAAGCGCCGGCGAGCGTCATCAGGCAACATACCAGATTGACAGCGCGCTTCTGGAAGCGGTCGCTCAAAAATCCGAAGAACGACTTGCCCGCCAGGCTGAAGAAAAACAACGCGCTATAGGCCCACGCGGCTTCGGCAGCGCTGAAACCGACCAGCGGCGATCGAAGGTGCAGGATGAATTGCTGCACGAGCGCAAAGATGACGGCGTAGCAGAGCGATGAGCCGAGCAACAGCGCCCAATATGAGCCGCTGCCGATCACCTCCTTCATGGTCGCCTCCGAGAACCGGTCCGGACCAGCCTCTGTGACAGCCGCCGGCGCCTCTACCTTTGTCGCAAAGTATTTCAACAAAGCGCCAAAGCAAATAATGCCCATCGAGGCGAAGATCAGGATAGCCGTCGGCTTGCCGAACCTGCTTGTCAGGAGCGGCGCCACGGGCGAGTAGATCAGCGCGCCCGCTATCGCAGCAGTGGCCGCAACGCTTTTGATCAGCGTCCGGCGTCGCAGAAACCAGTCCGACTCATCGGGATCGGCGGAGGCGCCGATCTCGGCGGGGCGATTCTTGATGAAGAAGTATATCAGCGGCATGAAACCGGCGAACATAAAGGCGGCGTAGATCATCATCGCATTGCGCCAGCCATAACCGGCGATCAGAGTGGTCGAGATTGGCGAAAAGATCATCCCGCCCAGACTTGTCGCTGTGCCCACTATGCCCATCGCGACGCCGCGCTTGCTGGTGAACCAGGTCGAAGCCAGATATGCGCCCGGCCCTATGCCGGCAAAGGTCAACCCAAGGGACATCATCAAGAGCGCCAGGTAAAGTTGCGGCGGCGCGTCGATGCGGGAACCGAAGAAAAGCGCGACGCCGATGACCGCCGCGCCGATCACCATAAACCGCTTGGGCCCGTACCGATCCCACAACGGTCCGGCGAACGGCCCTGTCAGTCCGCGCGACACCAGCAGCGCCGAGCCTGCTGTGGCAATGGTCGTGCGATTCCAGCCGAACTCGTTGATGAACGATTGATAGAAAAACGGCATGCCTCCGAGCAAAATCCCATTGGTCACGGCGATCGCGAACACGGTGAAAAAGATCACGACCCATCCGTAAAAGAATTTGGACCAGCCCCGTGAGACGGGCGCGGACGCTGGAATAATGTCGATATCCTTCAATCCAGGTCACCCTCGAAGACGCGGAATAGGCGGGCAATGAACGCGTCGTTGTCTTTGCGAATCTCCTCCTCTTCCTCGGGCGTCGGCTTGTAGGCTTCGACATCCGCGCGTGAGATCGTTCCTTTGGCTTCGAGCATCTTCTCGATGATTCGCAGCCTGTCACGCAGCACATACACTTCGTTGGCCAACGACACCACGATGCCGAGCAAGATATCCATCGCAGGATCTTCGAACTGGTGTTTTTTTTTGGCGCCTATCATCTCTTTGCGTTACTTCTCCGCCATCGTTACCAGGTACGGCGACTGGCCTGAATAGGCCCCTCTGCCGGTATTTTTACTCTCCGCCGCAACTTCGCGGATGTTCTTGAATCCGGCCACACGAAAGACCGCGGGCAAATCCAGTTTGTGGAAGGCATGCCAGTAAGGCTCACCGTTGTTGTGAGTCTCCCAATTCATGAGAAAAGCGTTGTAGGCCGACATTTGGCTGTATGGCGGCAGGTTAAGGTGCGCGGTCAGTCCACCCGGCTTCAGCAGCCGATGGATTTCGGCGATCATATTTTGAATCGCGACGGGCGGGAGTTCGTGCAACAGGATGGTCGAGAAGACCAGGTCGAACGACTCATCGGCGAACTTCGTCCGCTCGACGTTCTGCTGGCTGAAATGAACACGGCGGCCCATCCGTTCGGCGCGTTTATGCGCGTATTTGATCATCGGCGCGCTCAGGTCAATCGCATGGACCTCGGAGCAGGGGAAAGCGTCGGCAACCGGGATCGTCTTCTGCCCGACGCCACAGCCCATGTCGAGAATCTTCTCATAGCGGGCCGGGGGGATCACCGATGCCAGCGCGCGCCCGCTCTCGCCACTGTCCGGCCCGTTGCGATGCAACACGTAAATGGGCGCGCCGATGTCATAGACGACTCCCGCCAGATCGTCGCCGTGATAACTACGCGGCTGAAGATGGAACTCGACAGCCATATAGTAACTCGGCGGCTCCAGGTCGGGGTCCGTCTCGACACTGCCGAGCGCATTCTCGGTCGGGCGATTCAACTCTTCTGCCAGTTCCGCGCGACGCGGTTCGAGTGACTCATAGATGACCGCCCACATCAACCCCTGACTGGCCTGTTGGATGGCGCGGTTGTATCTGTAGAGCGTCATCGGTCGCATCAACTCGCCGACCTGCTCCATCGTCGTCGGCTTTTCGCCGTTGTGTGCTTGAGCATAACGATGCTCGCGCGTCTCGTAAGCCGCGCGCAGTTTAGGCATGGATTTTTCGGCGATGTAACGCTTCACTCCTTCAACGTAATCGAAGGCGGCCTGGCTGCTTCGATTGTGTTCGATTTGCATAGACCCACTGCTACCTTTCTCGTAAAAATGCAAGGCATCGACTGGATCAGTACCGCGAGCGGTAGCGAGCGGAACCTTCGCCAGCGGCCGCTCGCTACCGCTCGCGGTACTGACTCGTCGCCTCGATCCAGATCTTGGCGCACCGGGCATATAGATATGCGCTCCAACTTCATTGGGGCGCTGACACAGCGCCGGGCGCGTGGGGTAAACGATTTCGCGCAAGTTCAAACGCTTGCTTACGCGCAGCGCGGCGCCGATCTTAGAACCGCTCGCCTGCGCGCGGGGCGCCGTTTAGAACAAATATTTCAACCCGAACTGCAAAATACGCGGATCGCGAGCTGCGCTGAGTCGTCCGAACGTCCCCGCTGCGCAGGACGAGCCGGGAGCCGCATTTGCCGCGAACGTGCAGATCCGTTCGGGAAAGTCGAAGTTCGTATGGTTGAAGAGGTTGAAGAATTCCGTCCGGAATTGCAGCCTGTGGCGTTCGCTGAACGGAATGTTCTTGATCAACGAAAAGTCTACGAGGTTCGTCCCCGGACCTTCCAGGATGTTGCGACCTGCCGTGCCGAGCGCGCCGAGCGATTGCGCGACGAAGGCGTCGGCGTTGAACCATCGTTCGACCGTGCGCTCACTCGAGGGCAGGTTCGGATCGCCGACCAGATTGGGGCGCTGATTGAGCTGGCCGGTGTTCGCGCGGTCGCCGTTGATATTAACCGTGAACGGCTGCCCCGACTGCTGAGTGATGATGCCGCCGGCCTGCCAATTGCCGAATAAGGCGTTGATCGCTTTGTTCCCGGACTTGAACGGCAGGTCATAGGTGAAACTGACTATCAGCCGGTGTCGGATGTCGAAGCTCGACAGGGCGCGTTCGAGGGCCTTGAGGTTGCTCTGATCGAGGCCCGATGAGACAACCGAGTTGCCTAGCGAATCATTGTCCATGCTCTTCGAGAAGGTGTAGCTGCCACTCACCATCAGCCCGAACGAAAGCCGCTTCTCCATGCGCAGGGCCACGGCGTTGTAGCTGGAGCTGGCCGCCCCCGCCTGTTGCGCGAAGTTGCTGAGGTTCGGGAAAGGCGCCCGCGCCGATACCGGCGTGGTCGCTGAGGGATTGGGCAAGTTGTAGAAGACGTTTGTGTAAAGATGCGTTCCTCTCGACCCCAAGTATTGCGCTTCGAATAGCAGGTTCTGCGTCAGCAATTGCTGAATGCCGAAGTTATATTGCTGGAAGTAGGGCGACTTGAAGTCGATGTCGTACGGCTGGAAGCCTGGTAGGCCTAGCCGTGGATTGCCCAGAAGGGACTGGATCGGCGCGATGCTACCGACCGGAGGCAGAGTCGCCGCGTTGGCCGCCGGATTGTTTGCGCCGATTCGTTTGAAGAACGGCGGGTTCTGGCTCATCAAAGACACCGCGTTGTACGAGGCGACATTGTAGTAGACGCCGTATCCGGCGCGTATGACCGTCCGCTGGGAGCCGAACACGTCAAAGGCCAAGCCGACGCGCGGCGCGAAGTTGTTCCGGTCTTCATTGACGAGCGACCGATCCAGCCCGGCGTCTTCGGACGTGACGATCGGCAGCGGCGCCAGTTGTTGCGCAATCCCCGGAACCCACAACTCCTGAGGATAGGTTTGGCCGTCTTCGCTGGCGATTATCACGCGGCGGTTCTGGATGTCGAGTGTGGCCCATCGGTTGAATTTTTCGGACAGCGGCGATATGTATTCGTACCGCAGCCCGAGGTTGATAGTCAGCCGCTTCGATACTTTCCAGTCGTCCTGCGCATAGCCGTACCATTCGTTGCCGCGCAAATAGACGGCCGTGCTGCCCGCGCCTCCTTGCGCGCTGCCCGGCAATCCGAGCAGGAAATCGGCGAACACGTTACCCGTGTAGCGCCCGTCGAAGGTGAACTGGCCGCGTTTATTGGAGGGGATGAAGGGATTGAACTGAACCCGCTTGTACGCGGCGCCGAAATTCAGATTGTGGTTTCCGAGGAACGACGAGACGTTGTAACCGAATTGATACTCGTTGTCGCGGCGCGAGATGGGCGTGGCCACATCGCCGAACGCGTTGAACGCGCCGAGGGTAATGCGCGGGACGCCTCGATCAATCAGATCGCGGCTGGCGCCCGCGATGTTGAACTGCGTGGCGAAATCCACGTCGCTGTTCTCTTGCGCCTGGCCGCCGGCGGTACGATTGAACCCGAATTTGAATTCGCCGATGAGGGTCGGGCTGAAGGCGCGCGTCTCGCTGATCGCCACGTTCTGTGAACGCTGCCTCAGAAAGAGACCGAAGCCGGGCAGCGAGATCGGGCTGCTGGCGAACGCTACGAAGCCGTAGGGCTGATATGCGTCCACGTCATAGAACGTGTAGCGCACGAAACCCTCGCTGTTTGCGCTACGCCGGTAGTTCGTCTTGATAGTGAACTGGTCGCCGTCGTTGATCTCTTGCGGCGAGTCGATGAAATTGGCGCCCACCGCGCCCGGGAGGTTCGGCAGCGGAACGAACTGCAACAACCCCTTCGCCACAAGGGAAATGCGATCGTCGGGGATGGCGTTGCCGGGGAAACAGCCTCGCTGGTCGGTTTGCGCGCAGGGGAGGCCGATGTTCGGGTCACGGATGAGCGTCGTGAACTGACCGCTCCGCAAACCCGCGGTCGGCGCCAAGAACGTGCGCGTCAGGGACTTGGCCAGACGCAACCCTTCGTAGTTGCCGAAGAAGAAGACTTTGTCCTTGACCACCGGGCCTCCCGCCGTCCCGCCGAACTGGCTCTGGCGAAACTCGGGTTTTGTGACGTCGAAGAAGTTGCGCGCGTCGAATTCGTCGTTGCGCAGGAATCCGTAGACCGAGCCGTGCAATTCGTTCGTGCCGCTTTTGATGGCGATATTGATCTGCGCGCCGCCGAGCCTGCCGGATTCAGCGGAGTAGAGGTTCGATCGGACGTTGAACTCCTGGATCGCGTCCACGCTCAGCGGCCCGGAGGCCGTGTTGTAGAAGGGATCGGTGAAGACGACGCCGTCCAGCGTGAAGTGGTTGTCGCTTTCGCGCGCGCCCATCACGGTGATGCGAGGTCCTGAGACGCCGGCCAGTTGCTGGCCGAAACCGCCGCGCGCGTTCTCGACGACGCCGGGCGTCAATTGCGCCAATTGCAGGTACAGGCGGCCGTTGAGCGGCAGGTCGACAATGCGCTTATTCTCGATCACCTCGCCGGCTTCCGCCGTTTCAGTGCGGACGAGCGACGCGCCGCCTTCGTCTTCACTCGTAACGATTTCGGTGATCTGGCCGACTTCGAGCGCGACGTCGATCTTGACCTTCTGATCTAGTTCCAAAGTCACCCCTTTGACCGCCCGCTGCTTGAAGTTTTGAGCCTCGAATTTCAGCGTATACCGGCCCACGGGTAGCAGCGCGATCACGTATTCGCCGGAGGAGTTGGTCGTGACGCTCCGCGTCAAGCCTGTCGCATCATTGACTGCGGTGACCATTGCGCCTCTGATTACAGCCCCTCGCGCGTCGGTCACGAACCCGAGGAACGCGCCGGTCGTCGTCTGAGCATGTGACATCGCCGCAATCGGCGTTAGCGCCAAAAAAGTCCAAGACAAGATTCGCAAATACTTGGTTATCATTATGCCCCCCTGAGTTTGTGTCAGGTAGTTGATAACTGCTCAGCCCCGGAGGCTGAGTGTTATGGTGATTAGTAGTTATGTGCTAGTTTTAAACAACACTGTTATTGTGGAACCTTGAAGACGAAAGTCAGCACTATCTGCGTCTCCACCGGAACGCCGTTCAGCGTCGCCGGCTTAAAGACCCACTGGCGAGTCGCATTCTCCGCTGCTCCGCGCAGCAAGGAGTGGCCGCTAATAGCCTTGGCTTCGATTACGCTCCCCGCCTCAGAGATTGTGACTTGCACATCGACAGGCCCCGATATGTTGAATCTCTTGGCCCCCGGCGGATACCGCGGCTGCGCCTTCTTGATCACGCCTCCCCACAATACGGCTCCCAATACCTTCAGCCCCTCGCCAGGGACCTCCAGGCTATCCCCACTCGAAGCCGCCTTCGGCCGCTCCGGCGCTTGGGGCGGGGGCGGCGCCTCGATTGTTGTAGCCTGACCGAGTTCGCCGTCGCTCCACGCTTCCAAAAGGGCTACTGGCGTGTTGTTCGGCGCCAGCTCCGCCTTCGGGATGTCCGCATCCGGCAGTTTGACCGCTTGTCTGTCCGCCAAGCTTCCGGGCGGCGTGGACAGTTGTCGGGGTAGGTCATGGAGCCGCCGGACTAGGCGCAACTCGCCCCCCTGCTCGATCACGCCGAAATAAAAAGTCGGCGCGCCGGCCATCCCTTTTTTGAACGTCCCGACAGCGACCATGAGAATTACCCTGCGGCCGTCGAGTAACATCGCGTTGGCCTCTACGCAGGCCCTCATATCACCAGTCGCCTCGGGCAAAACTTCCGCCCGCTCCCCGCATTCGCTCAGTTGCCAAATCACCCCGGCCCCCGGCCCGACGACCTTTTCAAACCAATCGGCGAAGGAGAGCCTGGGCAGTTCGGTGTCCAAGTCGGAAGCGAGAAGCCGCTTGGTATCAACCAATGCCCTTTTCTCCAACAACAACCGCTTTTCCAACACAGACGGATTTTGTGGTCGGGTGTTCAATAACATGAGCCACGCGATCACGGTCGTAACAACAGCGAACGAATTCATGCTCTAATTTCAATTGTAAGGATTGGGATTTACGGCTGAATGTCGCGGGGTTGAACTTCGTCAACTACTCCATCTAAACGCTAGCGTGTTGTAGATGGAGTTTGTCGCTGTACTTACTGATAGCCGTCTATCATCTTTCCGCGACTTCGGGCCAGGCGACACGTGCCCCCGAAGCAAACTCTTTATACCGATTTTTAGATGTATGAAGACAGTTAGCCACAGAGAACACAGAGGGCACAGAGCGGATTTAATGATTTCTCCGTGTTCTCTGTGACCTCTGTGGCTATTCATCCATGTGAAA
>Ga0207428_10007304_pt1 | contig 10093 bp, 9 predicted proteins | sample RhiMethybrSRZTD1_FD_187600 | JGI IMG/M metagenome (GOLD analysis project Ga0207428, IMG submission 187600) | Populus rhizosphere microbial communities from Tennessee, USA - Rhizosphere MetaG P. TD hybrid SRZTD1 (SPAdes) (version 3) | ecosystem: Host-associated > Plants > Roots > Rhizosphere >... | reverse complement strand
AGGCGGCGATGGCTTTCTTCATTGCGGAGTCGGGGCCGAAGCATCCTTCGAGAGTCATCCCTTTAAGTCCGGCGTAGGGAGTGTGGTTGGCCATCACCCCGCAGACGGCGATGACTCGGCTGTAGCGAGCCGGGTAGACGAGCGTTTGTGGCGGTGCGGCGCCAATGTGATTACCCGCCGCGGCGCAGATGCAAACGCCCGCCTCGTAAGCTTTGTCCACGGCCTCGCTCCAGGCGTTTGACGGCAAACCGCCCATGCTCAACGTAACCACGTCACAGTGTCGCTCGATAGCATAGTCCAGGGCTCGCGCCAGCGCGCTCGTGCGCAGAAGGACGACACTGTCGGCGATGCGCAATGGCAGAATCTCCGCCTCGGGCGCGCCGCCTAGATAAAAGCCACCGGAGGCCGGGACCTTGCCGCCCGCCAGGATGCTGATAGTGCCTGTGCCGTGACCAGAGTTGTCGAGCAGCAGGAGACGGTTATCGGGGTCTTCGGCGCTGCCCGAGTCAGCGTCGCCGCTCACGAAGTTCTTTTCAAGGTTCCGTAATACCCGTTCGGGCGCGGTGTCGTGCGAACTGTAATAGCCGGTGTCAATATGAGCGATGCGCGTCCGCGGGTCTGTGAACTCAACCGCCTCCCGGGCCTTGCCGAGTTGTGTGTAGTCGTCCCCGAGGTGCCAGGCGAATGTGTCGGGGCCTAGCGCCTTGCCATGTGTCCCGTCCTGAGGGTTGGCCTCACACTTGTCGCCGACCGCGAAGGCATGGTCGGTACTTACTTCATTCGCGTCCTGGTAAATGTTGTGAACGATGTCGGGCTCGGCGAAGATAACGTCTGACTCAGAGACGCCAAGCTGTCCGGCGACGCGCGCATGCGCGAGATCCCAAGGCGTCTCCGCGCCGTCGGGCAATTCGGCTAAAAACCACTGCGGCTCGGCTCCGATGCCTAACGCCGACGTGGCGGCGCGCGTCGTGTCGTAGAGTGGTTGGAGATTCGCGCGCGACTCCGCCGCTCTAAGCGCGCTAGATGGGCGTAGTTTGAGTAGTAAGCGGTTCGTTTCGGCCACTACCTGTTTTTTGTTTGACACGAATTTTCCCTCGTCCTTGAATCTAAACGGTTCTGGCGCAATTTTTCGATAGAAGGCAGACTGAGCCTATTTCAACTTCTCCTTAGCGCCGAAAGCGCTCCCAGCGCGATAAGCCACATAAACTTTGAAACGAAGCCAATAGGAAAGCGCAGTGCGGGAAATCTGCATGCTGCGTTTGAACGGGCGGGGACTGGAAACGGACTTACGGAAAGCCTCGTGAGGCGCTCCTGAAGGAAACGGGGAGCAACAGATAGGTCAATCCTAAGAGGTACCGCGCCAGCCCTCGACCTTCCTTTACTTCCTTCCCTAATTGATTGTCAAAGTTTCGCACCGCGGCGATCGATGTCGCGATGCAGTTTAAACCCGATGAGATCGAGCACTCATCGAGTGAGAGTAAGAGCGAAATCTCTTACCTGTTATTCCAGCCGAAGCGAGACTCAGATCTTGGGCAGAGCGGCTGGTCTTTTCAGCCGCTCTGCTTGCGAAGCCCTTGACCGCGCGTCGCAGTTGAGCCTTTCTTATCTTGCCAACCTCCGTTGGCGTCGATCATTTTTTTTCATCGGATTTTTGGGGCCAGAGTTCGTATTGGTCATATTTCTTGCGTTTCGCCTCATTGTCCGGGAAAACGATGATCGTTTTTTCTTCCATGAACCGCGCCTGCAGTTTCTTCTCCTCAAGAATAATCTTCAATGCTTGTTCGAGGGTCACATCAGTTAGTTCAATGCTGAGCCTGTCCTCCTTGACTGTTTCGTCGAATTCTACAATTAGGCCCATCTGTTTTCCCACAACAGCAATGGCGGCCTTCGATAAAATGTTTTGAAAGGAAATTGGCTTACTTTGCCTAAGCCTTGACGCCTGGGGTTTCGAATTTGCAGGCCAGAGGTCGTATTGTTCAAATTTCTTGTGGTTCGCCTCATCGTCCCGGTAAACAATGATCGTTTTTTCTTCCATGATCCGCGCCTGCAATTTCTTCTCGTCAAAAATAAGCTTCAACCCCTGTTCGGGGGTCACATCAGTCAGTTCAATGCTGAGACTATCATCCTTGACTGAATCGTCGAACACGACCTTGAGGCCCATCTGTTTTCCCACAAAAGAAACGGCGATTTTCACTGTGGAGTTTTTAAAGACAATTCGAATTAACTCTTGCGGTTTCGACGGCGACTCAGCAAATGCGCTGATCGAACTGCAGAGTAGCAAAAACATCACTGGCGCCAAAGTCTGCAAAGATCGTCGAATGATATTGCGGCTGATCATTATTACCTCATTTCTATGGAAGATTACTGTAGCTTCCATTTCTCGATGGTCTGTCGAAATTATGGCGGCTCAGACCGGCGCGTGATCGGTCTGAGCCATTTTTATGTGGCATGCATGCGTCAATTGGCGTTGATCATTTATTCGCATCTGATTTTGCGGGCCAGAGTTCGTATTGCCCATACTTCTGCCGATTCGCCTCATGGTCCGGAAAAACGATGATCTTCTTCTCTTCAATGATTCGCGCTTGCAATCGCTTCGCCACAAGAACAATCTTTATTGCTTGTTCGATAGTCACATCCTTCAACATAATTGTTAGCGTATCGCTATCCTTTACCGCGTCGTCGAATATGACATTGAGGTTCAGTTGACTTCCCAGAGTATCGATCGCGACCTTCACCGGACTGGTATGAAAGCTAACGTCTGCAAGATCCTTTTGCCTTGACCTTTGCGATTCCGGTGGCGATTGAGCGAATGCGCCGATCGAACAGCAGAGCAGCAGGAACAACGCTGGCGCCAAAGTCTTCAGAGATTGTCGAATGATATTGCGAGTGATCATCCCCACCTTATTTCTACGATAGATTCCTATAGCTTTCATTCGAATTGTGGTCTGGATCTTTCTTCATCGGCGACAGCGCCGATTCTACGCGGCGCACCGCTCGGAGGCGAGATCGAGCGAGCCTTTTTTGCATTTTTCACGCTCGTTTCCCGCACATCGGAGATCACCGGCCCGGGAGCCATGATTCTACATGTATGGGAAGCAGCGCTTGCCGCGTAAGGAGAAGTTGAAATAGACTCAGTCTGCCTTCTTTCGAAAATTGCGCCAGAACCAAGAGAAGGCATTGGCAAAGATTCGCCATAGGAAAGCAATGGGACGCGGCGCAGCGCGTCGCACTCCACATCACCAACCCGGAGTGAACAGATCATGAAAAAAAGCATCAAGCGCTTTATTGCGCTGGTCGGAATCATGTTCGCGTTGTGCTTGTCGGGGATTGCGATATTGCAACCTACGGTTGCGATGCAATCTTCGCAAGCGGACGCGCGCGCAGTTGTACAAAAAATTTGCGGCTCCTCCTGCCACGCGCTGGAGCGCGCCACCGTGTCGCCGCGCAGTCGCGCCCAATGGGAAGATGTCATCAGTAAAATGATTTCGATAGGCGCGAAAGGGACTGATGAGGAATTGGCTACGGTGCTCAATTATCTGGCGACCAACTATGGACGCGGCGCCAGCGCTGCTCAAGCCAACCGTCCGGCGGGCAAATCCGTCGGCGTATTGGGCGGGGGAGCCAACGATAAACATATTGTAGACAACGCCGCTGCCGACCGTGGGCGCGCAGTCTGGGCGACGCAATGTATTAACTGTCACGGCACGACAGCCCGAGGCACTGACAAAGGCGCCAATCTGGTGCGTTCGGACATGATGTGGAGCGACCGTTACGGCAGCGACCTTGGGCCGTTTCTGCAAAAAGGGCATCCGACGCAAAGCGGCGCGCCGAGCGGCGACCTGAGCAAAACGCAGGTCGAAGACCTTTCGCATTTCATCCATCAGCGTCTTTACGACACGCTGCGCGGTTCGCCGATTTTCAATCCGCTGAATGCGCTGACGGGTAATGTCAAAGAAGGCGAGGCGTATTTCAACGGGGCTGGCAAATGCAACACGTGTCATTCCGTCACAGGGGATTTAGCGGGCTATGGCAAAACCGCAAATCCCGTGAACATACAGCAACGCTTTATGTTTCCGCGCGCTCGTACACAAAAATTAACCATCACAGTAACACTCGCGAATGGCGCAGTCGTCACAGGAACGCCGATTCACATTGATGATTTTGATGTGTCGTTGCGCGATGACAAAGGCGAATATCATTCGTGGAAGCGCTCGGCCGCGCTTAAAGTCGTCAAGAATGACCCGCTTAAAGCGCACATCGAATTGCTCGACAAAATCACCGACAAGAACATGCACGACATCGTCGCTTATCTGGAGTCACTCAAATGAAATTCATCAGAACGATTCTTTTCATTGCTCTTTGCGCCGCGCCGTTGTTCGCGCAAGGCAGTCTCGATCCAGCTAAAGTAGGACAACCGCCCACCGATTCGTGGACGTCGTATCACGGCGATTATTCGGGACGCCGTTACAGCGCGCTGAATAAGATCAATGCGAGTAACATCAACTCGCTGAGCCTCGCGTGGGTCTTTCGCGCCAACGTCAATCAAGGCGCGATTAAAGCTTCTCCGCTGGTCGTCAATGGCGTGATGTATTTCACTGTGCCCGATCACGTCTGGGCGATTGACGCGCGCACGGGGCGCGAAATCTGGCATCACGTCTGGAAATCGGAGGGCGGCGTCCACATCGGCAATCGCGGCGTAGGCATTTTGGGCGATACGCTTTATGTCGAAACAGCGGATTGCAATTTGGTTGCGTTGAATTTGAAAGACGGCAAGGAACGCTGGCGCAAAACGATTTGCGATCTGGATCAATTCTTTTTTGGGTCCACCGCGCCGATGATCGTCAAAAATCATGTGATCACAGGCATCAGCGGCGACGATTTGGACAGGGCCGGATACATCCAATCGCACGATCCAGTCACGGGCAAATTGCAATGGCGCTGGTACGTCGTGCCGCAAAAGATGGGCGACCCCGGTTCTGAAACGTGGCCGAACGAGGACGCGATGAAACACGGCGGAGGCATGACGTGGCAACCGGTCACGTATGATCCCGAATTGAACTTGATTTACGTCGCAACGGGCAATCCACAACCCGTGATTGCGCACAAGAACCGGGCAGGCGCGAATCTGTATACCGAATCCATCGTCGCGCTCGACCCCGACACGGGAAAGATGGTTTGGTATTTTCAGGCTTCGCCGCACGACACGCATGACTGGGATGCCACGCAGGTTCCCGTGCTATTTGACGGCGAAGTCAACGGGCAGAAACGCAGACTGCTCGCGCAAGCCAGCCGCAACGGATTTTTCTTTGTGCTTGACCGAGCCACCGGCAAAAACATTCTCACCACTGAATTCGTCAAAACGAATTGGTCGAAAGGAATTGACGCGAAAGGGCAACCGATTCCGAATCCCGCGAAAGAACCGCAATTGGATGGGGCGCTCGTTACGCCTAATCAATACGGCGCAACGAATTGGCCTCCGCCCAGCTTCAGCCCTGAAACCGGCTTGTTTTACGTGAATGCGTTTCGCGCGTTCAGCATCTATTACATTTACGACCCCGACGACAATCCGCAAGGTTGGGGCGGCACAGATCGTGGCGGATGGCAGGAAGCGATGATGCAAGCCATTGATTACAAGACGGGCAAAATTCGTTGGAGCCACAAATGGGAAGGTGGCGGTTCGCGTTCAGGGTTATTAAGCACCGCGGGCAATCTGGTGTTCACGGGCGATGGCGCAAATAACTTTGTTGCGCTTGATGCCCGCACAGGCAACGCGCTGTGGCGCGCTAATTTGGGCGGCGCCGTCGGCAATGGCCCGATCACGTATGAATTGGACGGGAATCAATATCTGGTCGTAGGCGCAGGTGACACGCTGTATGGCTTTGTAATGCTGGCAAAAGAACCCTCCCGCCAGCTTTCGCAACGAACGCACTGAACAGAACCCGGCTTGATGTTGTGCTGTTTGTGTTTGTGTTTGTACTTGCGTGTGGAATCACCTCGGTTGACGTTGAATTCGATTGTAGCTTCTCGATCAGAATCTCGTAAGCCGTTCTACCTTTCAGTGAGGCAGGCAGGCGATGGCAGTGATAGAAAGTTTGTGTCGCTTTGGCGCGGCTGATAGTGTTGGCGAATTCCCCAAACAAAGAACTTATGAGTTTTATCCGGCCGAATTTAAAGAGCTTATGCGGCTGAGACTGAATTCGCCAACAGTATCGAACTGTCTTGACAGGCTTATGATATACACCAGGACAGCTCACCGAAAGCTTACGGTATACGAATTTCTCTTCTCCAAAACGCAAACCTCGAATCAAAGTGAGCTTTCGGCGCGCCGGCGCCCATTGTCGTTATGGGCGCCGAAAGCTCACTTTGTGACTTGTCACGCTTTGGACTTCTAAAACACGCTCTTAAGCATCTGTTGGAAGCCGGTACCGCGTCTCCAGATCACCTGATTGGTGAGCTCAGTAATTCGCCAACCGTTCGCACCCGAGATCAGGTATCCAGTTATCACCCCACCTGCTAGAAAATAGTTATCGTTTGGATCGGCGCTTGGATCACCGTGGCCCTCAGCCCAAAGGTGCATAGCAACCAAGTTCGCCCGGAATTCGGCGGAAGTTTCGTCTTTCAGCGTAATGATAAAGCCGCTGGTTAGGTGCTGTGTGGCTCGGAAACGGCTTAAGCTGTGGCTATGGCTACCGCCAATTTCTTTTGGCCCTGTCGTGACTGCTCCGTTGGGCCGCACTATTTTTGCATCATCTGCAAAAATCTGACTCATGTTTGTTACATCAAACTGTTTCTGATCTAGGGCAGCGAAGTAGCGGTTGATAACTTCAGTTATCGCGGCACTATACATGAGTTTATCTTGGTCATTCATATGCTTGTCCTTTCTTTACCCCCTTGTTCGAAGGTGAGCCTTCGGTGGGCTGGTTTGGCGAATTACAAAATGTCAAACTTGATCACCAAAGGCTCACGATTATAGGCAACGGATTGTGCTTGCAATCCGAAAGTTACTACTACCAAGAAAGTTAGAAGTAATGCTATTTTCATAAGCAAGCTTTCAAGTTGAACGCGAGTTTTCGGTGCGTTGGCGCCCCTTGTCGCGCCAGCGCACCGTACGCTCACAAAAGACGGGATCCTGTAGATTTTGGACGCGCACGGATTCTATGCAACGCGTCACTAGACAAGAGCTTGATGATTTCACTGCTAGGGCGTACGTCGCCGAATATACGATAGAAGGTGGCGAGCGTTGCCTCGTGTAGTCCATGAGCGTGCCCGGAAAGGGCATCAGAGATCATGATCACCTTGTATCCGAGTTCAGTGGCGTCACGGGCCGATGACTCGCAGCAGATATTCGTTACTGCTCCTGCGATCAGCAGAGTATCAATACCGAGTGGCTCGATCTGCTCATTCAGATCGCATTTGCCTGGAAAGAACGCGCTTGCGCCAGATTTGACTGCAAGGATGTCGCCTTCTTTCCGCTGGAGTTCGTGCCATAGTTGTGTTCCAGGCCCATTCGGCTGCCCGTCATTGAAATACCGGGTTGCGAGTTCGACGCCGAGGATGGCCACGAAGTTCGGTGGCATGACCGACATCGTTGACAACACCCACGCCACAACGCCACCGCCGTCTCGCACCGCGCTTGCCACAGCGTTAACAATCGGCGTCATGCGCCTACATTGTTCATCACTTCCAACGGTTGCCGTATCGAGATCGATCACGACGAGCGCGGTCTTCGGCGCCTCAATGGTCTCAAATGCATGCAAGCGCCCGCGTCGGCGGACGACCTTGTCGACAATCTTTTGTGGTATACCGCTCGGATGTTCCATTCGCCCGTTGTCGCCTGCTTTGAAGTTTATATCAAGTCGCCTACCACCCGCTGTATTCAATTTGTTGTCGTTCAGATGTGTTCCTTCGGTGAGCCAGCGTGCGGTCGAGAAAAAAGTGTGAATGGATTGATGAACCTACCCATTACAAAAATCGCCGTATCGTCATAGTGGCTCTACAAACCGAGTTTATCCATCTTCGGTTTCTCGTAAACGCCGTCCTCAGGGGGGTATCGCAACTCACGATAGAATTTCCCTGACTCTTTGGCCAAAGCCCATAGGATGCTCTCGCCGGCCGGCAGTATTTGCGGCTCGGCGGCGAAGACCGGATCGGTGAAGGCTTCCGCCGCGTCGATCAGCTTCCAGCCTCTGCGCTCAAACATCGCCAGCAGGTCGCCTGGGAAGAGCTTGTTGAGCAGATTGTGATGGATGAGCAGCGTGTGCTTGACGCTTCGTCCCAATACGCGCCACGACAGGTCCTCGTAATAGGTCGCGCGCGCCCAGATGTGGTCGAGATAGAACCGGCGATATCCGCTCAAATCAGCCTTCGGGTTTTGCTTCAACCTCGCGCGCAGCCTCTGCTCAACATACCAATCGGACGTATCAATCGTGACGTATCCCATCTTGTAACTGTGCTCTTTCAAAAACGCGCTTGCCGGTCTTCGGATTCACGTATTCATAATTGCCGTCCTGGACAGCGATGCCGGTGGGAACGAGTCCGTCGCAATCCCTGATCAACGGATAACTATGTCTCAATTGGTATCGTCGGTGAGGCAGTAGGTCGGGTCCGCCCACACCAACCTTCAATTCTTTCGCCTGTTGGTAAACCGTCCGCAGATAGTATCGATCCTTTCCGGGCAATTCTTCTCCTGGCATGAAGTTCGCGTATTGCATCGTCACAGACTTGGCCTAGCGGATTTTCCCCCTCCCGTTCGTAATTTTCCCCAACACAATCAGGTCTCGCGTTGTCAGGTAAGGGTTTTTGCGCGGCACGGACATTGCTGCTGAACCTCGCAGGAGGATGTTGTGCGATTATGCGACACGAGAACATATGAGAAACTGGTCTACCGCTATTTCGCCTTTTGAAACGCGGTGTAGCCCACCTGCCAATTCCGCTTTTCAGCGGGTGTTCAATCTTACCGATTAGATTGAGCCGCCGCCTCCTGCAAAAAGCGATAGTAATCGAAGACGTAGGCTTTCAGCGGGCCGTGTCCCCAGCGTTTGTAAAAGCCGTACCGCCGCATCTCGGCGTAAGCGCTCTGAGCGTCCCAGCCCTCGATCGCCATGCGGTAAATGGCCGTCATCACGCCGGTCCGGTGGCGACCGCCGTGGCAGTGGACATAGACCGGCCAGTTTTCCGGGTTGTTGACCAGATCGAGAAAACGCGGCGCCAGATCGGCCGGCGGGTATCCGCGAACGTTCATCGGCAGGTTGATGTAGCGCATGCCGGCGCGCTCAGCCGATTGCCTGACGCGCTCATCCGGGCGATGGCGCAGGCTGATGACCGTCTTCACGCCCAACGCCACAAGCCCCGCGTAGTCAGACTGCTTCGGCAGCGAGCCGCGATAGAAGTGATCATTGACTTTACCGAAATTCTCAATCCCGATCCGCGCAGTCGCCGCGCTCTTTTCATCGGACTGTTCATCGTGGCGAATCGGCGCAGCCGTCGACACAAGCGATAATGACATAACCGCTAACGCGAACAAGATTTTTGGTAGACGATTCATATTCATTTGTAGATTAACGATCATCATGGTCACTGAGTTCCTCGCCGAGTGATTACGGAATTCTCCATAGCGGAGCGGAAATTCCCCCACGCGACCACGGATTTTTTCGCCCTTCAATCAATGCCTCTTAATCTGTGCAAACAATATGCCTTGCTCGATAGGGTTTTTGGCGTGAACGAGCGTAGTGGCGGGGGAGTTGCATAGTGGAGAGTGATGACCGGAGTTGATTTTCTGATGACTGAAGTTTTTAGGAGTTGAGCATGGCAAATATTCTAGTGTTGGGCGGCGGCTTTGCCGGCGTGGTCGCAGCGGAAAGTTTGGCGCGGCGATTGGGGCCGGAACACCGGATCACGCTCGTCTCGCGCCATCGTGAATTCACCTTCTTCCCGTCGCTAGTCCGGCTGGCCTTCGGTCGCCTCAAGCTGGAGGACGTCTTCTTCGACCTGGTTCACACGATGCGGTCGCGGCGCGTCGCATTGACGCAGGGGGAGGTCGCCGACTACGACCCGGATAAGCGTTTCGTAGTTGTTATCTTTGTTCCAACCCCTT
>Ga0207428_10007298_pt1 | contig 10102 bp, 5 predicted proteins | sample RhiMethybrSRZTD1_FD_187600 | JGI IMG/M metagenome (GOLD analysis project Ga0207428, IMG submission 187600) | Populus rhizosphere microbial communities from Tennessee, USA - Rhizosphere MetaG P. TD hybrid SRZTD1 (SPAdes) (version 3) | ecosystem: Host-associated > Plants > Roots > Rhizosphere >... | reverse complement strand
CGCCGCTCACTGTGTCGTGGTGCCCGTTGACGCCGACGATCTTCTTCTCGCCCTTCTCGAGCGCCACCTGGTAGCGGAACGCCGACTCGGCGATCTCGGACATGAACCAGCCGTCCTCGATCCCCCGCAGGATGCCCGACGTCATCGGTCCGATCTCGTGCTTCTTGTCGGCGCCGCCGCCCATCTCGACGATCTTGGCGAAGGTTTCCTCCGCCTCGGCCTCGATCTTGTCGGTCAGCGCCTCGACGTACCACGAGCCGCCGAGCGGGTCGGCCACGTTGACCACGCCGGTCTCCTCCATCAGCACCTGCTGCGTACGGAGCGCGATCTCGGCTGCCTGCTCAGTCGGCAGGGCGAGCGTCTCGTCGAGGGCGTTGGTGTGCAGCGAGTTGGTGCCGCCGAGGACGGCCGCCAGCGCCTCCACCGCCGTGCGTACGACGTTGTTGTAGGGCTGCTGCGCGGTCAGGGACACACCGGCCGTCTGCGTGTGGAAGCGCAACCATTGCGCCTTCTCGGTCTTGGCGCCGTAGGTGTCACGCATCCAGCGGGCCCAGATCCGCCGGGCGGCACGGAACTTCGCGATCTCCTCGAAGAAGTCGACGTGGGAGTCGAAGAAGAACGACAGGCCAGGGGCGAAGGTCTCGATGTCGAGGCCGCGAGACAGCCCGAGCTCGACGTATGCGAACCCGTCGGCGAGCGTGAAGGCGAGCTCCTGCGCGGCGGTCGATCCGGCCTCGCGGATGTGGTAGCCCGACACCGACAGCGGCTTGTAGGCCGGGATCTGCTCGGCGCAGTACTCCATCAGGTCGCCGATCAGCCGCAGGTGGGGTTCCGGCGGGAACAGCCACTCCTTCTGCGCGATGTACTCCTTGAAGATGTCGGTCTGCAGGGTGCCGTTGAGCCGGCCGATGTCGACGCCCTGGCGCTCGGCGGCAACGAGGTACATCACGAAGATCGGCACCGCCGGACCCGAGATGGTCATCGACGTCGTCACGTCGGCGAGGTCGATGCCGTCGAAGAGCCGGTCCATGTCGGCCGAGGAGTCGATCGCGACGCCGCAGTGTCCGACCTCGCCGAGCGACTGCGGCTCGTCGGAGTCACGGCCCATCAGGGTCGGCATGTCGAACGCGACCGAAAGCCCGCCGCCGCCGGATCGCAGGATCATCTTGTAGCGCTCGTTGGTCTGCTCGGCGTTGCCGAAGCCAGCGAACTGCCGGATCGTCCAGGTCCGGCCGCGGTAGCCGGTGGAGTAGAGCCCTCGCGTGTACGGGAACTCGCCCGGGTAGCCGATCCGGTCGAAACCGGGGTACGACGCCTCGTCGTCCGGTCCGTAGGCCGGATCGACCTCCATGCCGGACAGCGTCGTGAAGTCGGCGTCGCGGACTCGCGATGCCGCATAGCGCCGCTGCCAGCGCTCGCGTGCGCTCTCCTGGTCGGCCATACCACTCCCTCATCAGACGCGTACTCCCAAAATACTAGGACGTCCAACTATCTAGGCCAACGTGGCACTGCTCACCTCGTCTGCAAGCGGGGCAGATCGGGCCGTTTCCGACACAGTTGTCAGGCGAAGTCGCCGGCGGCTCGGCGGACCGGCCGGAGTACGTCAGTGAGGGTGGCCAGCTGTTGCTCGTCCAGCGACCCCAGTCCGAAATCGGCTGCCACCAGATCGGCCGTCGCGGCGACGACGACGGCCCGGCCCTGGTCGGTGAGGTGGGCGAGTACGGCTCGGCCGTCGTCGGGATGCGGCTCGCGCCGGACGTACCCCGATGCCTCGAGCCGCCGCATGATCGACGTGATCGATGTCGGATGCACCTGGAGCCGCTCGCCCATCTTGCCCAGCGGCAGGGCGCTCCGGCGGCTGAAGTGCAGCAGGACGAGGGCCTCATAGCCCGCGAACGACAGTCCGTGCGGCTCCAGGATCCGGTCGAGCTCGCCGATCACGAGCTGCTGCACCCGCATCAGCGAGGTGACGGCCCGCATCTGCGGCACGCCGTCCCAGCGCTCAGCCCACTGTCGAGCGGCCTCCTCGATCGGGTCGAACGGCAGCGGCGTTCCCTGCGGCATGCCAAGAGGCTAGCGAGCGCTCTCCCGAAGCTCGGCGGCTCGGGCCCGGCGTACCGTCGCTCGCGCCACCAGCCCGGCCACGAGCAGGAGTACGACGGCCGTCGCGGCGGTATAGGCACCGAGGCTCACTAGATCGATCCGGGCCGGGATGTCCGGGCTCCTGCTGTCGGCGGTGCCGAGCCGGATCTTGCCCAGGATCACCCACTGCGCCACGACACCCGCGATCACCCCGGCCAGCGCCGCCACTCCCAGGGTGATGGCGAGCTCGACCAGGCTGGCCCGCGAGACCGTCCGCCGGGACACCCCGACGACTCGCAGGGCGGCCGCGTCCCGCCGCCGGCCCGGCATGCCGACGATGAGATGCGCGCTCACGCCGGCCAGGGCGAGCGCCAGCAGCGCGACCGAGACGATCAGATAGAGCCGCAGCGACAGGGCGTAGGCGTCGTTGTCGAGGCTCTCGCGCTCATTGGCGAGGCTCAGCGGCTGATCGAGACTCACGCCGGCGGCAGTCAGCTGGTCCGCCATCGCGGGCGGCATCCCGTCTCGCGCGAGGACGTACGTCGCCGCATCGTGGCTCTGGCTGATGTCGGCCTCGCGCAGGTAGGAGGTCAGGTCGATCATCACCCCGGTCCGACCGACGAACGGCAACGCCTCGGCAACACCGGCGACCTCGACCGGCAGGTAGAGCCCCTCCGACCCCGCGTACAGGGCCAGCGCGCCGTCGGCATGATCGGCCGTCGGCAGCCGGATGTCGCTGGTCGCCAGCACCGGCCGTACATCTGGCACGTCGGTCGGCGTGATCCCGGCGAGTACGGAGCGGTCACCGCTGTCGACGGTCATCTGCAGGCCGTCGTCGGTCGGCTGAACCGCCACCACCGGGGCGCCGTTGTCGCCCGGATAGGGCCGGGATGCCCGCCAGGATCTGCCGTCGTGCAGTCCGATGTCGACCGGACGGCCGTCCACAGCCAGCTGATGCAGGACGACCTCGCCTCGCATCTCGTCCGGCGACGCCGCGATGCCGCCCAGGCTCAGCCCGACGAGGGAGCAGCCGCGTTCGCAGTACGGGATCGCGGCCCGGACGACATGGTCTCCGCGTTGCGGCGCCGACAGCCAGCGCTCGTGCTCTCGGGCCGCGGCATCGCGCAACTGCAGGGTGACCGACAGGTCGTCGCCGACATCCAGCATGTTGGTCAGGTCGAGCGAGACCTGCCGACCGTGCAACTGCGGCGGCTCGCGGTGGGGCCCCAGCAGGTCGGCGATCGCCGATGCGTCGGAACCGGCGCCGAGACCGTCGGCCCACTGGCCCACGGCCGCCTCACGGGTCGTGTCGATCGCGACCAGCGGCGGTGCCTGCGCACTCGTGCTGCCTGGCACGACAACTGCGGTCATCAACCACTGACCGTCGGGGTCGACCTGGTTGGTCACGCTGAGCATCTGTTCCGGGGACAGGTTGGTCGAATACGCAAGATCGGCGCCGACCCGCGAGGTCGCGACACCGTTGCGCCAGGTGTTCGCCGCGGCGTCCACACCGACCGCGAACACACCGACGCCAAGGGCCACGGCTACCGGCAGCACCACCAGCGCGCCCTCCCGGCGGCGGGCCAGTCGCCGCGCGGACAGATAGGTCGCCAGCCGGCGCCCGCGCTGCGTACGCCGGGTCATCCGTCGCGCCAGCAGCACGGTCAGCTGTACCCCGATCAGACCACCGGCCAGCGCCAGCAGCACCGGCACCATGAGATCGGTCAGTCCCGGCGATCCGCGCCCGGCACGACCGGCGACGACATAGGCGTTCAGCACGGCCGCCACGACGACGGTGATCTGAACGACGAGCTCGGTACGAGTCAGCGGGCGCGGCCGCGCGGTCGCCTCGAGCTGGTCGCGGAGCTCCTCTCGCATCACCCGGACCAGTGCCAGCGACGCCGCCACGAGGCCCGCGACCAGCACTGCGCCGGCCGCGATCAGCGAGCCAAGCGGTAGCTCGTGCGGCAGGCCCGGATGCAGCCACGCGTCGATCAGCAGCTCAGCGGCTCGCCAACCGAGGAAGCCGCCCAGCGGCGCGGCGATCAGGAGCACCATCGCCGGCTCGGCCAGCCCGAACAGCCACAGTCGGCGCCGCGACCAGCCCCGGAGGGACAGCAGGGCGAACTCGGGACGGCGCAGATCGGCACTCTCGCCGAGCAGGCGAAGGAGCAGCAGCAGCGCGACCAGGCTCAGCGACAGTGCCGCCGGCAGCACGGTGTCGCGGGCGATCTGGCGCTCCGACTCGATCGCGTCGACGATGTCGCGCAGCGCGTTCTGGTCGGCATGCCGCAGCGTGCCGCCGGGCACCTTGACGTCGCCACGGGCGCGCTCAGCATCGGCGATCGTCGCCAGCTGGTCGGCGCGTTCAGGCGTAAGCGAGGGCTCCACCCGCAGTCGCCGATCGACCTGGGCCCACCATTGCCCGCTCGGTACGTCGGCGAACGAGCCGGGCACGGTGACGAACCGGGCCGGGTGGTAGGTCGGGTCCTTCGGCGGCGCCGGCGGGATGCTCACGAACCAGCTCGGGTCGAACCAGTTCGCCTGCGGATCCAGCAGCCGGTAGCTGCCCACCACGACCACCGGTGGCAGGTCAGGCCCGATCGGCACCCTCGAACCGACCGGGAATCCACCCCGCTTCACGTCGACGTCGGCGACCAGCACTTCGTACGGCCGCTGCGGACAACGACCCGACACGACCAGGCGAGCGCACCCGTCATCTATCGCCATCAGGCCGACGTCGACCGAGTCGTGCCACTTCCAGGTCGTGTCGAACCGGTCGGTGACCAGGAAGGACCGCGCGGGGTCGAACTCGCCGGGGGCCCGGGCGTCAGCGGCGCGACGGGCGTCGGTGAGCACCGTCTCCGGATCCCGCTCAGTCGGGTCGAGCCGCCAGGCCAGGCCGGCCGACGAGACGGTCGCGGACTCGAGCCGGTCGACCACGATCGAGTTCGTCGCCGCGTTGAGGTAGGTCGGGCCGATCACGGCCGACGCCACCCCGATGGTCGCGAGCAGGACGCACCCGAGCGTGAGCACGGCCCGGGACCGAAGGCCGCGCAGCGCCACCGCGATGCCGCTTCCGAACCGCACCTCAGTCGCCTCCCCCGCGGAGCGACGCCGGCCTGGACCGGAGCGTGATCGGGAGCAGCAGGCCGACGGCCACCGCGGCCACCGTGATCGCCGCGGCGAGGGCGGGCACGATCCCCGAGGACCAGGTGATGACCGGATCCGGCGCCGGCTCGTACGCCCCCGGCTCGCCCAGCGGCAAGGCCGGCAGGGTGGCCCACGTGCTCAGCCAGGCCGCCAGCCAGCCGCAGGCCGCGACGAACGCCGCGACCGCGGTCACCTCGATGACCACGGCAGACCGGAGTTGGCGCCGGCGCAGGCCGGCGACCCGCAGCGCCGCTGACTCCTGAGCCCGGGTGGGTCGCTGACTCACCAACGCGGTCGCGACCGCGCACAGCGCGATCACCGCGACCAGTCCGGCCGCCAGCCAGAAGAACCGCAACGCCTGGGCGAACGGATCGTCGTCCAGGAGCTGGCGAGCCTCACCGATGGTCGCCCGATCGCCGGAGTCGATGCCGGCATCGGCCAGCGCCGCGTAGACCGAGTCCGGCGTGTCCGCTCGGGCGATCACCGTGACGTCGCCCAGTGGCGCGGCGAACGGTTCACTGTCCAGGAAGGTCGTCAGGTCGCCCAGCACACCGCTGTCGCCGATCATCGGCAGCGTGCCGACGGTGCCCGCGGTACGCGCGGGGAGCGCCGTACCTCCGATGCCCAGCACCATGCCCTGGCCGACCACCGACTCCGGATCGGACAGGTCGAGTCCGGCGGTGACCACCACCGGCACCTTGCCGCTCCCGTCGTCCGCGATCTCCAGGAAGACCGGCCGATTGACCATCACGGAGGTCAGTCCGCCGCCCGACGTGGGGCGAAAGCGAGCCGCGTCGGGGCTCTCCGGCCGCCAGTCCTTGGTCATCAGATCGGTGTCGCCGATCCGCAGCCGCTCGATCGTGACCCGGCCCTTCAGGTAGACGGCGTAGCCGCGTACCGGCTCGATGGTGATCGACTCGAGGTCACATGCCTGCTGGCAGTAGGGAACCAGGAAGCTCCGACTGGTCCGGCCGTGCAGGGCCAAACTCGCAGTGGCGACGTGCGCACGACCGGCTGCGTCGACCAGCTTGATCGCCAGCTCGGTCGTGCTGGCGCCGTCCACCGTCGCGTCGAGATCGACACTGACCGCGAGCCGCGAGCCGCTGACCATCCCCGGATCACGCTGCCCCTGCACGTGAAGCGACTCCACGACGCCCGGATCGATGTTGCTCGGGACGTCCGTCGACGTTGCCGACAGGTCCGGCGCCAGCACCCGATCCCAGCGGGTGGTGTCGACGAACAGCCGGCGGTAGACGCCACTCGACTCGCCCTCGACACTGACGGCGGTCATCAGGTAGTCCCCGTCCGGATCGGCCCGCCGGGTCGCGGCGAGCGTCGCCTGAGGAGGCTGGTCCGACATGATCGCGATCGGACCTCCGGTACGCAGCAACGCGGTCGAGTCGCGCCACTGCACACCGGCGCCCCAGGCCGCACTCGCCACCACCGTGAGGACGATCGCCGCGACCACGAACGGCACCACGGCAAGCAGGTCGCCGCTACGCAGCAGCCGCCGACTGGCAAGGTAGATCCCATCGCCTCGGCGTTGCCGCGACACGGCAGTCGCGACGCCGGCCGCCCAGCGGATCACCCACACCGCGATCAGTCCGGCCGCGAGTCCGACCACGACCGGCAGCGACAGCGACCACCACGGCGGGTCGGACGGATCGGCACGTCGCAGCTGATAGATGCCGAGGGCGGCGCCGACAAAGACGGCCATCCGGGCCACGTATGCCGGCCCGGACGCCTGCCGAGGTCGCTCCGGCCGCAACTGGAGGTGGATCGGCTCGCGTAGCGTGCGGGCGGCGCCGGCCGCCACTCCGATCAGGGCGAATCCGACCACCAGGAGCGCGAACGGCACGGCCGACGCCGGGACATCCGTCTCGAGGTTGCTGCCGAGCCAGGCGCGGGCCGCCACGCCCGCCACGCCCCATCCGGCCAGCACGCCAACGGCAGCGCCGGCCAACACCGCCACCGCCGGCTCGTTGATCGCCATCATGCCCAGCCGGAGCCCGCGGACGCCGCGCAGCTTGGCCAGCGCGAACTCGTAGCGCCGGCGGCGGGCCGACAGGGTTGAGATCAAGACGGTCGCGAGCACGCCGATCAGCACCGCTCCGGCGGCGGCGCCGGTGCCCTGGCGCTCGAGCCGGTCGCGTTCGCCGCCGATCGGACCGAGCACGCCGTCGATGTCGCTGTCGGACACCGCGGCGGCACAGACGCCGGCCGCCTCCGTCTCGGCATGTCCGTCGGTCTGCCAGCGTTCGACCTGCGCGGCCGTCGTACGCAGCCGGCCGATGTCACCGGTGCTCGAGAGCGCAGCGTCGGCGAGGACGGTTCGGCCGGCGATCGGCCCGAGGGTGGTGGCATCGGTGAGCAACGGCGCCGCCAGCGGCATCATCGTCACCGCCGTCGGCGAGCTGTCGCAGCCGGAGTAGGAGACGACCTGGCCGCCGGCCTCCCATCGGCTGGGGGCATACCAGGCGGCGGCGCCGACATCCTGCGGCTGCCAGGTGCCGACGACAGTGAGCTGGTGCGCCGGACCGAGCCGGTCCTCGAAACCGCTGGTGGGCTCGCGTACGACGATCCGGTCGCCGACCCGATAGCGCTCGGCCGCCGTACTGTTGGCCGGCAGCAACACCTCGCCGGGCCGATCCGGGCAACGGCCGACCACGGTCACCTGATCGCACTGACCCTGGTGCCAGGCCAGCGCGGCCGGGCGCTGCGCGTCGAGCGCTGTCCAGTCGACGAGCGCGGAGGCACTTACGACCGGCGCGTCGTAGAGGCTCAGGTCGTCGCCGACCCGGTGCGCCGACTTCAGCGCGGACGACATCCCACCGGACCCGGATGGCACGCTGATCGCCCAGGACAGGTCGGTGTCGAGCGGGTCGGCGACCGCCACCCGCTCGCGGACGAGTGCCGAGCTCGCGGCACCGGCGAAGGTAGGTGCCGCAACGGCAGTCGCCGTCGCGGCCGCGACAACGAGGCCGAGACCGAACGTCAGATCGCGGCGCCGCCAGGCACCCCGCAATACCCGAGGGGCTCGCAACGTCAGCCGCCCAGCGCCAGGCCGTCGGTCGTGCTGGCGACACTCCCGTCGATCAGATGGACGTCGTGGTCACAGGCCTCGACCACCGCCGGGTCGTGAGTGGCGACGACGACCGTCGCGCCGTCGTCCGCGGCCCGCCGGAGCTCGGTGAGTACGTGGTCGCGATTGACCTCGTCGAGCTCGCTGGTCGGCTCGTCGGCGAGCAGCAGGGCGGCCTCGACGACCAGCCCGCGGGCGCCGGCCACCCGCTGCATCTGGCCGCCGGACAGCTCCTCGACCAAGCGATCGGCGAGGTCTTCGACGCGCAGCGCCGCCAGGGCCCGGTCGGCTCGCTCGTCCGCCTGCACCGGATCGACGCCGCGCGACCGCAGCGCGATCGAGACGTTCTCGCGGGCGGTGAGGATCGGCACCAGCCCGTAGACCTGAAGGATGAAGGACACGTCCGGCCGCGGATCGCCGTCGCCGGTCCACACCGACTCGTCCTTGAACCGCACTGTGCCGGAGTCGGGCTGAATCAGGCCGCCGGCGACGGACAGCAACGTGGTCTTGCCGCTGCCCGAGGGACCGGACACCGAGACCATCCGGCCGGGCTCGGCGGTCAGATCGACCTCGTCGAGGATCCGGCGGGCGGCGATCTCGACGACCACCTCGCGAACGGTCAGGCCGTCGCTCATGACGCGGCTTCGGCGTCGGGCTGGTGACGCGGCCTGGTCATCAGCAGCTGGTCGACGTCCTCGGGCTCGATCCGGACCAGGGTGCCGGCCGGCCACTCATCCACCAGATGAGCCGGCAGATGGAGTACGCCTTCTTCGCCGATCACGACGTACTCCGATCCCTCGCGGCCCTCCGCGCCCACCCGGCCGCCCTTGATGGTCACGGTACGTGGGAAGGTCACGGCGACGTCCGGATCGTGTGTCACGACGACCACGGTCGTGCCATGCTCGGCGGCCACCTCGTGGATCAGATCGAGCATCCGATCCCGGTCGTCGTGGCTGAGCTGGCTGGTCGGCTCGTCGGCCAGCAGCAGGGCAGGTCCGGAGGCCACCGCGCAGGCCAGTGCGAGCCGCTGGCGCTGACCGCCCGAGAGGGCTCCGACCGTGACCTGCGCCTGGTCGGAAAGGCCGAGCCGGTCCAGCAGCATCATCGGCGTACGCAGCCGGCGCCGGCGAGCGCGGGGCACGCCGAGTTGGGCGAAGCCGACGTTCTGCTCGGCCGTGGCGTACGGCAGCAGATTGCGGTAGGCGCCCTGCAGGATCGTGCTCACTCTGGTGGCGCGCAGCCGGGTCAGCTCGCCCTCGGGCATCCGCGAGATGTTGTGGTCGTCGAGGTAGATCTGTCCGGCCGAGGGTCGCTGGACGCCGCCCAGCAGTGTCAGCAGGGTCGACTTGCCGGACCCGGACGGGCCCAACAGGGCCACTCGCTCACCCGGCTCGATGCTCAGGTCGACGCCCTGCAAGGCGACCACGTCGTGACCCTCGACGGTGCGGTAGAGGTGGACCACGCCCTGGCAGCGGACCGCGATCCCGGCCGCGGGCGGCACGGTCGATGTCGACGGCCCGGTTGGATCGGAAGCGCCGTTGCGGCTGGCCGAAGCCGGCCCGGTCAGGGGCGCGGTGGGATCGGTCGGATCCGGCTCCGACAAGGGTCTCGTCGGATCAGTCGGATCCATGCCACCTCCCCATGCACGCCCGCTCCTCGTCGGCACGTTCGCCGCCCGATGCTGACACAGGCAAGCGATGTTTCCAACAGCAACGGCCTCGTTGCCGTTTCGTGACAGCCCGGCGGTGTCGAGGGACTAGGGCATCGAGGCCCGCGGACCACGGA
>Ga0207428_10007297_pt1 | contig 10104 bp, 12 predicted proteins | sample RhiMethybrSRZTD1_FD_187600 | JGI IMG/M metagenome (GOLD analysis project Ga0207428, IMG submission 187600) | Populus rhizosphere microbial communities from Tennessee, USA - Rhizosphere MetaG P. TD hybrid SRZTD1 (SPAdes) (version 3) | ecosystem: Host-associated > Plants > Roots > Rhizosphere >... | reverse complement strand
CTGCCCACGCCCGACGGCGCGCTGGATGATCGGCCCGACCTGGGCCAGCCGGGTCGCCCAGAACCGTCGCACGACCCGCCCGACCTCCGGCACCAGCTGCTCCTTGCTGCCCCAGCGTCGGTAGACGGTGGTCTTGTGTTCGCCGCGCGCCGGGCGATGGTCTCCACACTGGCCTGGTCCCAGCCTCGGTCGGCGAGCTCTGAAAGGGTCGCGTCCAACACCGCCGCGCGGGTGCGGGCGCAGCAGTACAACAGCGCCAAGCTGCACGCCGACATCAAGACGTGGCTGACCGCGGTCAAGATCGCCGCCGAACAGCGATGACCGGCCAGGCCTTCCACTGGGCCAACCTCACGGTCGCGTTCCTGCTGGAGCTGTGCGCCCTGGTGGTCCTCGGGTTCTGGGGCGTGCGGACCGGCAGCGGGCCGGTCACCAAGACCGCGCTGGGCATCGGGGCCCCGCTGGCAGCGGTCCTGTGGGGCCTGTTCGCGCCCCCCGCGCCGGTGTCGGTGCCGTCTGCCAGGTTCGCGGTCGAGCTGCTGGTCTTCGGCGCGGCCGCGCTGGCCCTGTACACCACCGGCCATCGCGCGCGTGGCGCCGCCTTCGTCATCCTGGTGCGGCTTTGACGGGTCGCCGCGAAACGGGCAGCAGAGCGGAGGAGATGATCTCGCTGCGTCGCCTCCGACCGTCGTGGCTACGGCTGGCCGGGCTGCCCGGTCTGGGGGCGCCCGGAGGAGCGACGACGGATCAGGGCCATGGCGATGGCGATGGCCGCGAGGACGCCGGGTCCGCAGTGCACCAGGAGGACGCCGAACAGGCTGGGTCCGCCCCAGTCGTTCCGGTAGGTGGCCGGGTCAGACATATCGATCACGAACGGTTCGGCAACCGCACGGACGATGAAGAACAGGCCAAGAGCGAGACCAACGGCGATTGCTGTCTTCCGCATGGCGTGCTCCCCGGGGTTGAGGTGATGAGCGAGGCTATTCGGCGCTCCGTGTGATCCTTGCTGCAGCTCCACCTCGCGTTCCGTGGTGCGGCGGTGTTGCTGGCCTGGAGGCGTAGCTATCCCCTTGGTGCCTCTCAGGGTTCCATCCTCGCCCTCCTCGACAGCTCCGAGGGCGCAGGACGGTCACCGGCCTGATCCGGGCGGCGGCGTCCGAGGAGGCGGCCGCCGCGACGATCCGGGAACTGGTGGCCCAGCGGTTGCTCCTGCCTCTTGCCTCCCGGGTGGGGCGGGACCGGCCGGAGCTTCGCGCCAGCCTGGTCGCCTCCCAGATCGTCGGGCTCGCCATGGCCCGCCACGTCGTGGGGCTCACTCCGCTCACGACGGCGTCCCACGCCGAGCTCATCGCCGCCCTGGCACCAGTCTTCGACCACTATCCCACGGATCAGCTCGACCCTGAGCAGGCGGCTGCCGGGGTGGCTGGTGGCCGGCGGGCGGTGGGTCGCGGTAGCCGCGCAGGCCGTCGACGACGAACTGCACGGTATCCGGGCGTCCCGAATCTGTTCACCATCTGTTCATCCTCCGAGGGGTTGTCGGCCACCTGTCGTCCGTAGCCTCGGCCCGGTTCGAGTCAGGAGACGATGAAGACTCAGAAGAGGAGGAAGGCTGAGGTGAACCGCAACATGCTCTCGCGGCTCGTCCTCGTTGGTGTCGCGCTTGCCGTGCTGGCTGGTTGCGGGGGCGGCAACGACGACAACGGTGGCAGCTCCGGTGGCGGCACGGCCAGTGGCTCTGGGCAGCTGAAGGCCTCTGGCGCCAGCTTCCCGGATGCCTACTACCAGGAGGTCATCTCCGCGTACAAGGAGAAGGCCCCGGACGTCACGGTGACCTACAACGCGGTCGGCTCCGGCACCGGCAAGAAGGAGTTCGGCCAGGGACTGACCGACTTCGCCGGCACCGACAGCACGGTCAAGGACGACGACGGCGTGCCGGCCGGCTCCTTCCTGTACGTGCCGACGGTGGCCGGCCCGATCACCGTCTCCTACAACCTGTCCGGGGTGGACAAGCTGCAGCTCAGCCCGGAGACGCTGGCCAACATCTTCCAGGCGAAGATCACGAAGTGGAACGACCCGGCCATCGCCAAGGACAACCCGGGCGCAAGCCTGCCGGACACGGCGATCACCGTCGCCCACCGTTCGGATGGTTCCGGCACGACCAACAACTTCACCAAGTACCTGACGGCGGCCGCGCCGTCGACCTGGAAGCTGGGCGCGGGCGACACCGTCGCCTGGCCGTCGGGAACCCAGGGCGCGGAGAAGAACACCGGCGTCGCCCAGATCGTCAAGCAGACCGACGGCGGCATCGGCTACGTTGACTACAGCGACGCGGTCGAGACCAAGCTCAACCTGGCCGCGATCAAGAACAAGGACGGCAAGTACGTCGCGCCGTCGCTCGAGGGCGCCACCTCGGCGTTGGCGGGCGCCAAGGTCAATGACGACCTCACCTACGACCCGCTCAACGCCTCCGGCGCCGACGCCTACCCGATCACCGCGCCGACCTACCTGCTGCTCAAGACCAAGTACGACGCGGACAAGGCCACCGCCGTCAAGGATTACGTGCGCTACCTGCTGACCGATGGGCAGCCCATCGCGAAGGACGTCAACTTCGCCGCGCTGCCCAGCGGCCTGCAACAGAAGGCCCTCGCGCAGCTGGACAAGCTCGCGAGCTGACCCTGAGCACCTCTACGCCCCGTCGTTGCTTCGCGGGGGTGGGATCGACCAGATCCGCCCCCGCGAAACGGGCCTCTTGGAGTTGATGTGACCACCCGGATGACCCAGGAGGAGCCCACGCGATCGGACCTTACCGGCAAGGGCGGCGGCGTCCGCATCGAACGTCTCTTCTCCTGGTGGACGCTGGCCACCGGCCTGCTCGTGCTGGCCATCCTGGCGCTCATCCTGACCACCACCACCAAGCAGGCCTGGCCGGCCTTTCAGGATATGGGCCTCAGCTTCATCACCAGCAGCACCTGGGACCCGAACCCGGCGAGCGGCAACCCCGTATTCGGATCGCTCGCCTTCATCTACGGCACGGTCGTGTCCTCCCTGATCGCGCTGCTCATCGGGGTGCCGATCTCGATCGGCATCGCGCTGTTCCTGACGGAGCTCGCGCCGCGCCGGCTGCGCGGGTCGGCGGTCATGGTGGTCGACATGCTCGCCGCCATCCCGTCGGTGGTGTTCGGCCTGTGGGGGGTGCTGGTCCTGGCTCCGCTGCTGGTTCACGTCTACCAGGGGATCCACGACGTCTTCGCCTCCGTCCCCGTGCTGAACAGCATCTTCGGCGAACCCGTCGGCACCGGGCGGAGCTTCATGACCGCCGGCGTCATCCTCGCGATCATGATCATCCCGATCGTCACCTCCATCAGCCGGGAGGTGCTGAGCACCGTGCCGCAGGCGAACAAGGACGCCGCGTTCGCCCTTGGCGCCACGCAGTGGGAGATGATCACCGGGGCGGTCTTCCCCCACAGCTTCGGCGGCCTGGTCGGCGCGGTCATGCTGGGTCTGGGCCGAGCCATGGGAGAGACCATCGCGGTCTCCCTGGTCATCGGCGGCGCGACCAACATCACCCCGAACGTCTTCGCCGGCGGCAACAGCATGGCCGCGGTCATCGTCCAGCAGTTCGGCGAGTCGACCGGGACGTTCACCGCCGCGCTGATCGGTCTGGGCGTCGTGCTGTTCGGGTTGACGGTCGTGATCAACCTGGCCGCGCGGCTGGTCGTCCGCCGCGCCGAGGCCCGGGTTCAGGGAGCAGCGAGATGACCACCACCGTCCCACCCGCCGAGCGTGCCGACGCCGGCCCGCCGAGCCTGCGCCCCTCGGCCCTGGCGCCGCGTCGCCGGATCACCAACCGGGTCGCCCAGGTCTTGATCACGCTCGCCCTGGTCGTCGCGCTGGTGCCGCTGGCCTGGGTGACCATCTCCGTGCTCGCGCGGGGCTTCCAGATCATAAGCTGGGAGTTCCTCACCGAGGACATCCCCAACTCCTACCGGCGACATGGCCCGGGCATGGCACCGGCGATCGTCGGCACCTTCCTGATCACCGGCGCGGCGGCGCTCATGGCGGTTCCGCTCGGCGTCTTCGGCGCGATCTACCTCAACGAGTACGGCAAGCAGAAGCCGCTGGCGCAGGTCATCCGCACCATGGCCGACGTCATGACCGGGGTCCCGTCCATCGTGATGGGCCTGTTCATCTACACCGTCGTCGTGGTGGTCACCGGCGAGCAGACCGGCTTCGCCGGCGCGCTCGCCCTGGCCTGCCTGATGCTGCCGATCGTCATCCGCAGCAGCGAGGAGATCCTCCGCCTGGTCCCCGACGACCTGCGCCAGGCGAGCCTGGCGCTGGGCGCCCGGCGGTGGCGCACCATCCTGACGGTGGTCCTGCCGGCGGCGATCTCCGGGATCACCAGCGGCGCGCTGCTCGCCATCGCCCGGGCCGCCGGTGAGACCGCACCCCTGGTCGCGACCATCGGTATCACCTTCACGGTGAATCCCAACCTCTTCAGCGGGCAGAACACCGCGCTGCCCGCCCAGATCTTCCGCAACGCCAGCCAACCGTTCGAAGGGGCTCAGGAACGTGCGTGGGGTGCGGCGCTGACGCTGGTGGTGATCGTGTTCGTCTTCACGGTCCTCGCTAGAGTTGTGGTCAGCCGCTTTGCCATCAAGGAGCGTTGAGATGCCCGATGCTTTCACCCCGGGAGTGCCGGCCGACGGTGGCCGCGAAACCCAGGCTCCACCGGCGGCCGAGGCTCCAGGAGCAGCCCAGGCGGGGCCTCAGGTCCAGGTGCACTTCACCCCGCCGACGGCCGCCCAGGAAGCTCAGGCCAAGGAGCAGCGGAAGGAGTCGCTCCCGCCGGTGATGGAGCTGCGCGACGTGAGCGTCTTCTACGGCGACTTCGAGGCGGTCCGAGACACCGACCTGCCGATCGCCCAGAACCTGATCACCGCGATGATCGGACCCTCGGGGTGCGGCAAGTCGACCATCCTGCGGGCGCTGAACCGGATGAACGACCTCATCCCGGGCGCGCGGGTCAGCGGCAAGGTCACCTTCCACGGGCAGGACATCTACGCCTCCGAGGTCGACCCGATCCAGGTCCGCCGTCGCATCGGCATGGTCTTCCAGAAGCCGAACCCGTTCCCCAAGTCCATCTACGAGAACATCGCCTACGGCCTGCGCATCAACGGCCTCAAGGGCAAGCTCGACGACCAGGTCGAACAGGCGCTCACCGGTGCCGCGCTCTGGGACGAGGTCAAGGACAAGCTCAAGACCAGCGCGTTCGCGTTGTCCGGTGGCCAGCAGCAGCGGCTCTGCATCGCCCGAGCCATCGCGGTGCAGCCCGAGGTGATCCTCATGGACGAGCCGTGCTCCTCCCTCGACCCGATCTCCACGGGCAAGATCGAGGACCTGATGCGCGAGCTGACGGAGACCTACACCATCGTCATCGTCACCCACAACATGCAGCAGGCGGCACGCGTCAGCCATTTCACCGCATTCTTCACCGCCGAGCTCGACGACCGGCAGGTACGCCACGGTCGGCTCGTCGAGTTCAATGACACTGACCATATTTTCACCAACCCTAGCGACGACCGCACCGAGGCCTATGTCACCGGCCGCTTCGGATAGCCATGCTAGAGACGCCGAACTCGAGAGCCACGGTCCCGTCCCGGGCCACCTTGGGCAGGTGGCGTTCGCGGTTCCTGTTGGTCATCGCGGACCCGGATCCAGATGTGGCCGATGGGCTCGCCTCCGAGTTGGCCCGCCACCATGTCGACGTCGAGGTCTGCATCGGAGCGGCCGACGCGCTCGTGGCTGCCGGCACGCTGCGGCCGGACGCGGTGCTGGTAGCCGCAGAGCCAGGTGACCTCACCGGCGCCGAGGTGGTCCAGGTCCTGGCCAAGCGCACCGAGATCCCTGTGGTGGTCGGCATCGGCGATGGCCAAGGCGACCAGGCGGGGGCGGCACTTTCCTCCGGCGCCACCGCCTGTATCGCGCGACCCTACCGGCTCAACGAGCTGATTCCCATCATGAAGTCCATCCGTCCAGACAGCATCGGCATGATGGAACCGCCGATCGAGTGTGGCGCACTGCGCCTGGATCCTGCGACCCTTGAGGTCTTCCTGCACGGCCGGTCGATCCGGCTTCCGCTGCGCGAGTACGAGCTGCTGCGCCTGCTGATGGTCCATGCCGACCGGGTCCTGACCCCCGACCAGATCTACAGCACCCTGTGGGCCCAGCGCGGCGGCCATCGGTCCAACACGCTCGCCGTCCACATCAGACGCCTGCGCACCCGACTCGGCGACAACCAGGAGAGCCCACACATCATCAAGACCATCCGAGGCGTCGGCTACCGCCTGATCCCCCCGTCCCGCGCGATACGTCAGCCTTCATAGGCCAGGGCCCGAGCCGGCGGTCAGGTGCCGGGGTTGCTCAGCGAGCGGTCTGATAGTTGCATTCTCTTGACATCCTCATTCTTCTGAGAGTAACTACCATATAGTAGTTACTCTCGAAAGTGGTGAGGACTCCGTGGATGCTCTCAAGACCCGCCGGTGGTGGGCGCTGGGCGCCCTGACCCTGGCCGTGCTGGCGGTCGGCCTGGACGGGACGGTCCTCAGCGTGGCTCTGCCCACTCTGGCCACCGACCTGCACGCCTCCACCGCGGACCTGCAGTGGTTCGTCTCCGGCTACACCCTGGTCCTGGCCGCGGCACTGCTGCCGGCCGGGCTGCTCGGCGACCGCTACGGCCGCAAGAAGGTCCTCCTGGGCGCGCTGGCGCTGTTCGGGGTCGGCTCCCTGGCGGTCGCCTTCGCCCCCTCGGCGGGGGCGTTCATCGCCGCGCGGGTGCTGCTGGGGCTGGGCGCGGCCGCCGTGATCCCGTTGTCGCTGTCGGTGCTGACGGTGCTGTTCACCCCGGAGGAGCGGCCGCGGGCGGTCGGGGTCTGGGCCGCCGCCAACTTCCTGGCCCTGCCGCTTGGGCCGATCCTGGGCGGCTGGCTGCTCACCAACTACTGGTGGGGCTGGGCCTTCCTCATCAACCTGCCCGTGGTCGCCGTCGGGCTGCTGGCCGTCACCGTGCTCGTGCCGGAGTCGCGCAGCCCCACCCGCACCGGGCTGGACCCTGTCGGGGTGCTGGCCTCCAGCACCGGGCTGACCGTGGTGGTCTACGGGGTGATCGAGGCAGGCCAACGCGGCTGGGGCGACCCCACGGCGCTGGCCGCCATGGCCGCCGGAGCCCTGGTCCTGATCGGCTTCGGGCTGTGGGAGCGCCGGCTGGGCCGGCGCCCGGATGGCCAACCCCTGGTCGACCTCGCCCTGTTCGGTTCCAGCAGCTTCACCTGGGGCACGATCCTGGCCGCGGTGGGCGTCTTCGCCCTGTTCGGTGTGCTGTTCACGGCACCGCAGTACTTCCAGGCGATCCTGGGGACCGATGCCATGGGCAGCGGCCTGCGGCTGCTGCCGCTGATCGGCGGCCTGGCCGTCGGCGCCAGCCTGGCCGACCGGGTCGCCGCCCGCGCCGGCGCCAAGGCCACCGTCGCCTCCGGGTTCGCCCTGCTGGCCGTCGGCCTGGGGGTCGGCGCGACCACCGGCCTGGCCAGCGGCACCGGTTTCCTCTCGCTCTGGACGCCGCTGGTCGGCCTGGGCATGGGCCTGGCCCTGGCCACGGCCTCGGCGGCGGCCCTGGGGGCGCTGCCGGCCGAGCGTGCCGGGGTCGGCTCGGCGGTGATCCAGGCGGTCAACAAGGTCGGCGCCCCCTTCGCGGCGGCCATCCTGGGCAGCGTGCTGAATGCCACCTACCGGGGCCGGCTGGACCTGGCCGGGGTGCCGGCGCAGGTCGCCGACGCGGCCCGGGACAGCGTCTTCGCCGGCGTCGCGGTGGCCCGCCGGCTCGGATCGGCGTCACTGCTGGACTCGGTGCAGGCCGCCTTCGTCCATGGCATGGATGGCATGCTATGGGTGTGCGCCGCCATCGCGGTGGTCGGCATGGTCCTGGCCCTGATCTTCCTGCCCGGACGGGCCGCCGCCGCGGCGACGCCGCCGCCCGAACCAGCCAGGGTTGGAGGATGAGCCGTTGCCTGGAGAGGACCGACCAGCGGTCGGGTTGCGCGAACGCAAGAAGGCCAGGACCAAGGCCGCCATCCAACAGCACGCCATGCGCCTGTTCGCCGAGCGGGGCTACCAGGCCACCACCGTCGAGCAGATCGCCGCGGCGGCCGAGGTCTCGCCCAGCACCTTCTTCCGCTACTTCCCGACCAAGGAGGACATCGCCCTCTACGACGCCCTCGACCCGGTGCTGCTGGGGGCGTTCCGTGCCCAGCCGGCCAACCTGAGCCCGATCCAGGCCCTGCGCGGCGCCATGTGGCAGGTGTTCGCCGACCTGCCGCAGGCAGAGCTCGCCATGCAACAGGAACGCGACGCGCTGATCCGCTCGGTCCCCGAGCTACGGGCGAGGATGCTGGACGAGTTCGCCAAGAGCCTGGAGCTGTTCGCCGAGATCGTGGCCGAGCGGGTCGGGCGCCGACCCGACGACCCGGCCGTGCGCGCCCTGGCCGGCGCGGTGATCGGCGTGGGCATCAGCGCCTGGTACACCGCCGGCCACCATGCCAGCCCCAAGGACTATCTCGCGGTCATGGATGCCGGCCTGGCCCAGCTGGAGGCGGGCCTCCCGCTGTGACGTCGAGCGAGGAGGTGGCGGTGGGCGGGCCAGCCACTGCCGTGGTCGTCGAGTTCCCGCTCCGAGGTGAGTGGGTCGCGGTGCGGACGCCCGCACACAAGATCCCCAGCCACGGCACCGAGCTGTTCGGTCAGCGCTACGCCTTCGACTTCGTCCGGCCCGACAAGCGCAAGGGCCTGCACCTCCAGCCGGCCGGTGCCGTCCGCTCGTTCCTGCTGGGCGGGCGGACGCGCGACTACTACGGGTGGGGTCAGCCCGTCCATGCCGCCTTCGACGGCCGGGTCGTGGCGGCCGTGGACGGGGTGGCTGAGCGGGCGCGGGTCCAGGTGGTGCGCGAGGTCGCGCTGGCGCTGAGGACCACGGTCGGGTTCGACCCGACCCGCAGCGGATTCGAGCCGGTCGCGGGGAACCACGTGATCGTGCAGGGCGCCGAAGCCTTCGCGGTCTTCGCGCACCTGGCGCCGGGGACCGTGTCGCTGGCCACGGGCCAGGAGGTCCGGGTCGGGGATCTGATCGGGCGGGTCGGCCACACTGGCAACTCGACCGCTCCCCACCTGCACTTCCAGCTCATGGATGCTTCCGACCCGCTGCGGGCCAAGGGGGTGCCGTGCGCCTTCGCGGAGTACCTGGCGCTGCGCGATGGACGTTGGGAGCGGGTCGAGCGTGGCGTCCCTGGCCGAGGCCAACGGATCCGCTCCGTGCCTGACGCGACTGCCTGAGGCGCGACCGGCCATCTCACTGGGTGTCCCGGGGGCGGTCGGCCACCGCCGGGATGGTGGCGGTGGCCGGGTCACCGGCATGGCCGAGGAGCGGCAGGCCGTAGGCGGCCTCGATCGAGCGCGGCAGCGAGTAGTGGGGGTAGGGGACCGGGTCGCGACCCCGGGGGACCCGGGGTCCGGCCACGATGGTGGGGATGCGGCCGCCCCGGCCCAGGCGGTGGCAGCAGGACCGCACGTCGCGGCCCCTGCTCTCGTCGAAGGTGACGACCAGGCGGGTGTCCTGCCGCCAGACCAGGCGCCGCAGCCAGGCGTCGGCGACCCGGACCGGGCCGGAGTGCATCTGGCGGTGAAGATCCGGGATGACGAAGACGACGGTGGGCAGCCGGCCCCGGCCAGGTCGGCAGGGAAGCGGCTGAACGGCGGCACCCGGTCGCAACGGGATGGGAGTGGTTCTCCTCGATGATCACGATCAGGCGCGGCGGACGGGCGGTGACCACGCCGCGTAGTTGGGTCGCCGCCTCGAAAAGCCTGGACAGCCCGGAACCGGAGGGGCCGACGCCCAGCCGGCCAGCACCTAGCTGCGCTCCCGGGCGGCGGGCATCATCGGGTACCGGCTAGCCGCAGCCCTGGGGGGCACCTCGTTGCGGAAGCGTCAATTTCCTGCGTCTATGGGCTGGTGGTCGGGTCGGTCCGCGGCGGGCGGGGACGGTGAGGGCAAGGGGA
>Ga0207428_10007295_pt1 | contig 10105 bp, 8 predicted proteins | sample RhiMethybrSRZTD1_FD_187600 | JGI IMG/M metagenome (GOLD analysis project Ga0207428, IMG submission 187600) | Populus rhizosphere microbial communities from Tennessee, USA - Rhizosphere MetaG P. TD hybrid SRZTD1 (SPAdes) (version 3) | ecosystem: Host-associated > Plants > Roots > Rhizosphere >... | reverse complement strand
GGTGAAGGTGCTGCTCGGACTCGACGCGATTCCGAAGCCGCACGATGCCACCGACGCGCTCGCCGTCGCGATTTGCCACCTCCACTCGGGCAACCTGATGCAGAAGGCTGGAGCAAGAGTCCCAGGCCCCAGGTCCCAAGCCCCAAGCCCCAGATCCTGGCGCAACTATCGCCCATGATTGCGCGCCTCAATGGGAAGGTCCTCGAGAAGCATCCGAATCGCGTGATCGTCGATGTATCCGGCGTAGGGTATGACGTGCTGGTGCCGCTTTCCACGTTCTACATCTGCGGCGATCCCGGTGCGCCGATCGCCCTGAAGATTCACACCCACGTGCGCGAGGATCAACTCGCGCTCTATGGCTTTGCCACGGATCTCGAGCTCATCATGTTCGAGAAGCTGATCGCGGTGAGCGGCATCGGCCCGAAGCTGGCACTGTCGGTGCTGTCGGGGATCGAGCCGCGCGATCTCGCCGGCGCGATTCAGCGCAACGACATCGCCCGCCTGACGGCGATCCCGGGCGTCGGCAAGAAGACCGCCGAGCGCATCTGCGTCGAGCTGCGCGATCGGCTGCCGAAAACCATCGACGCGTCGCCGGCGTCGCCAGCGGATTCCGAGCGTGAAGATCTCGCGTCGGCGCTCGCCAATCTCGGCTACCATCGGCAGGCGATCGACAAGGTGCTCGACAAGCTGCTCGCGCCCGCCTCCGCCAAGGCTCCGGCGCGGTTCGAAGACGTGCTGCGGGCGGCGCTGAAAGATCTCTCACGCGCATGACCGATCCCAGGATTCTGACGCCGTCGCGGGTCGAGGACGACGCGCAGGATGAAGGCCTCAGGCCGAAACGGCTGGACGACTACATCGGCCAGGATCGCATCCGCGAGCAGCTGCACGTGGCGATCGAAGCCGCGAAGCAGCGCGGCGACGCGCTCGATCACACGCTCCTCTATGGACCGCCCGGGCTCGGCAAGACCACGCTCGCCTACGTGATCGCGAACGAGCTCGGCGTGGCGGTGCGCACGACCGCGGGTCCGGTGATTGAGAAGCCGGGCGATCTCGCCGGCATCCTCTCGAACCTGCAGCCGCGCGAGGTGCTCTTCATCGACGAGATTCACCGCCTGGCGCCGGCCATCGAGGAAATCCTGTATCCGGCGATGGAGGACTTCGAGCTCGACATCGTGATCGGGCAGGGACCGGGCGCGCGGTCGGTCAAGGTGCCGGTCGAGCCGTTCACGCTCGTCGGCGCCACGACGCGCGCGGGCCTGTTGACCTCGCCGCTGCGCGCGCGCTTCGGCATCGTGCAGCGGCTGGATTTCTATTCGCCCGCCGACATCGAGGAGATCGCGCGGCGATCGGCGCGCATCCTCGGCGTGCAGATGGACAACGCCGCGGCCAAGGACATTGCCAGCCGCTCGCGCGGCACGCCGCGCATCGTCAACCGCCTGCTGCGGCGCGTGCGCGACTACGCGCAGGTCAGGGCGGACGGCAAGGTCACGCTCGACGTCGCGCGCGCGGCGATGACGCTGCTCGACGTCGACGCCTATGGATTCGACGAGAGCGATCGGCGGCTGCTGCTCACGATCATCGACAAGTTCGACGGCGGGCCGGTGGGCCTCGGCAGCCTGTCGGCGGCGCTCAGCGAAGAGGCCGATGCGATCGAAGATATCTACGAGCCGTATCTGATTCAGATCGGCTTTTTGGAACGCACACCACGCGGGCGGCTGGCGACAGCGCGCGCCTACGAATACTTCGGGCGCGCCGTGCCCGGAAGGGGGTTGTTTTGAACGTCCGCCGTGTCGAGATCAAGAGCCTGGCCACGTATGTGCCGCCGCGCGTGCTCACCAACGCCGACCTCGAGAAGATGGTCGAGACCACCGACGAGTGGATCATGCAGCGGACCGGCATCCGCCAGCGCCACATCGTCGATCCCGGGGTGGCGACGAGCGACCTGGCGACGATGGCGGCTCGGGAAGCGATCGCGCGCGCCGGCCTGACGCCGGACGATATCGACGTGATCATCGTCGGCACGGTGACGCCGGACATGCTGTTCCCGAGCACCGCGTGCCTGGTGCAGGCCAAGCTCGGCGCGAAGAAGGCGTGGGGATTCGATCTGTCGGCGGCGTGCTCCGCGTTCACGTACGCACTGACGGTGGGCAACACCATCGTCGCCTCCGGCGGCGCGACGCATGCGCTGGTGATCGGCGCCGACGTGATGTCGAGCATCATCGACTACACCGATCGCGCGACGTGCGTGCTCTTCGGCGACGGCGCGGGCGCGGTGGTGCTCGGTGTCTCGAACGACGAGAGCGTCGGCATCCTCGACTACGATCACATGATCGACGGCAACGGCGGCCCGGCGCTGTGCATGCCCGCCGGCGGCAGCAAGCTGCCGGCCTCGCACCAGACCGTCGACGATCGGCTGCACTACGTGAAGCAGGATGGGCAGACGGTGTTCAAGTTCGCGGTGCGCAACACGGGTGAGATCTGCGAGCGGCTGTTGAAGAAACACAATCTCACCGGCGACGACCTTGCGCTCTTCGTCTCGCACCAGGCCAACAAGCGCATCATCATGTCGGCGGCTGAGCGCATCGGCATGCCCGAAGAGAAAGTGATCATCAACATCGACGTGTACGGCAACACGACCGCGGCGACGATTCCGCTCGCGCTCAATACGGCCGTCGAAACCGGCAGGTTGAAGAAGGGCGATTTGATCCTGCTGACATCGGTCGGCGCCGGCTTCACGGTCGGCTCGGTCCTTGTGCGCTGGGGTATCTGACACGCGGGGTCTCGCAGCCCTGGCGTAGGCGGTTGTCTCAAATCTGCACGTTGTGGGTTGCCAGACAGGTTAGACAACCCCTTCTAAGTGACTCTCCCGTCTAGATTTGACGTTTGTGTCCTTTAACGACACAAGAAATCCACAGAATCGCAAGAAAGAACACACTAACGTAAGTGATTTGTTTTCAGATACTTATAAGCGTGTTGGCAGTGCCATACTCGGGTCATGTGTCCCATAACGTCTCAATCAACATAGGAGCAACAAAGTGTTAAGAAGCATTATTTGTCAGTTTTAGTCATATAAAGTGCTATGATTGCGCCATCTTGCAGAGGCATTCTCGCTTGGAACAGGCCTTGCTCATCAGTACGCCGATAATGATCCGTCACTGGCTCCCCCGCTCCCTAACCACGTTGGTCGCGATGTTGGCAATTGCCGGCACCGCGGCCACGGCCAGCGCTCAGGACAGGCTCGATCGCGCACTTCGCGATGGCAAAAAGTCCGGCCGGGCGCAGCACGTCATTTTTAAAGCGAAGCCCGGTTACGAAGCGTGGGCGCGTCAACTCCTCGCGCAAAAGGGTTTCAAGATCGAGTCGGAGCTCCCAAGCATCGGCGGCTTCTCCGTTGAGCTCTCTGCGGCCGAGCTCGATGCGATTTGCCAGAGCACCGTTTCCGAGGGCTGCTCCGAAGACACGCTCGTCACCCCGACCGCCGGTCCCGCCAGGGCATCGAGGGCCGCGAAGATCACGTACTCAACACCGCAGATCAGCACGCTTCTCGACACGCTCGGCCTCAACGCCAACCCGCTGGCGGGTCTCGGCGTCACCGTTGCGTTGATCGATTCGGGCATTCATCCGTCGGCGGCGTTCGGCACGCGCGTCAAGGCCTTCTACGACTTCACAGGCGGCGGCATCGTCAAGACCCGCCCGACCGATGACTACGGCCATGGCACGCACGTCGCCGGCTTGATCGGCGGCAACCAGTACCTGTCCGACGTCGCGTACCAGGGCGTTGCGCCGAGCGTCAACTTCGTCGGCCTCAAGGTGCTGGACGGCAACGGCGCCGGCAAGACCAGCGACGTGATTCGCGCGATCGAGTTTGCGATCGCGAACAGGGACAAGTTCGGCATCGACATCATCAACCTGTCGCTCGGCCATCCGATCTTCGAGCCGGCGGCGACCGACCCGCTGGTGCGCGCGGTGGAGAAGGCGACCAAGGCCGGCATCATCGTCGTCGCATCCGCCGGCAACAACGGCGTCGACAAGAACGGCAACCTCGGCTTCGGCGGTGTGACGTCGCCCGGCAACGCGCCGTCGGCGATCACGGTCGGCGCGGTCGATCACAAGAACACCGTGACCCGCGGCGACGACAAGATGGCGCCGTACAGCTCGAGCGGCCCGACGTGGTACGACGGCCTGGTGAAGCCGGACGTCGTCGCGCCCGGTCACATGCTGTCGTCCGAGGCCGCGCCGCGCAGCGCGCTCTTCAAGAACTATCCGACGCTGCACAAGACGGGCGACTCGGGCAAGCAATTCGAAACGCTCTCGGGCACGAGCATGTCGGCGGCCGTGGTCACCGGAGTGCTCGCGATTCTGGAGCAGGCGACGGGCCGCGCGCTGACGCCGAACCTGGCGAAGGGCGTGCTGCAGTTCACCGCGATTCCGATGACCGAGAACGGCGCGCTCGTCAATCCGCTGCGCCAGGGCACCGGCGAGGTCAACGCCAAGGGCGCGTTGAGCCTGCTGAACAACATCGACGCGACGATCACCGACCTCGAGCAGACGTGGTTGCAGAGCCCGGTGGCGAAGCAGACGACGATCGGCACCCAGACCTACGCGTGGGCCGGCAACATCGTCTGGGGCGACAACATCGTGTGGGGCGACTCGCTCTTCTACAACCTGCCCGTGTGGGGCCTCAATATCGTGTGGGGCGACAACATCGTGTGGGGGGACAACATCGTCTGGGGCGACAACATCGTCTGGGGTGATGACGCCGGCAACATCGTCTGGGGCAACAACATCGTCTGGGGCGAGAACATCGTCTGGGGCGACAACATTGTGTGGGGCGACAACATCGTCTGGGGCAACAACATCGTGTGGGGCGACAGCCTGCTGAAGCCCCGCGATGCGTCCAACGCGCTGTTCGACGACGACAACATCGTGTGGGGCAACCTCGACGACGACAACATTGTCTGGGGCAACAACGACGACAACATCGTCTGGGGCAATAACGTCGACGACAACATCGTGTGGGGCAATCGCGCCTCGGCCGACGACAACATCGTGTGGGGCAACAAGACGTCCGACGACGACAACATCGTGTGGGGCAACAAGGTCGCGGGCAACAACGGCAAGGGGGGCAAGTAGTCATGGAGAAGATGCCCTACCAGCCCGACATGGATCGCCCCACGAAGGCCACCACCACGGCAACGGTCAGCAGCGACTGGCGCACCGCGCTGCCGGTGATGACCGGCAGCAAGGTGACGCTGCGCGAGCTGGAAGTGTCTGATGCGCCGTCGCTCTTCGCGATGCTGACGCCCGAAGAAGTGTCGCGCTTCATTTCGCCGCCGCCGACCACCGTCGAAGGCTTCGAGAAGTTCATTACGTGGGCGCGCTCCGAACGTGAGGCTGGACGCTATGCGTGCTTCGCGGTCGTGCCGCACGGCATGACCACCGCGATCGGCCTGTTCCAGGTCCGCCAACTCGAGGCGGGTTTCGCGACGGCTGAATGGGGCTTTGCGCTCGGCTCCGCGTTCTGGGGCACCGGGATGTTCATCGACGCGGGTCAGCTGGTCGTGGATTTCGCCGTCGAGACGCTCAACGTCGGCCGGCTCGAGGCGCGCGCGTGCGTGGCCAACGGCCGCGGCAACGGCGCCCTGCGCAAGCTGGGTGCGGTGCAGGAAGGCGTGCTCCGCCGGTCATTCCTCAAGAACGGCCAGTTTCTGGACCAAATGCTGTGGTCCATCCTGGCCGATGAGTGGCGCGAGACCAAGGCCGTGTGGGCCCCTGGCCTCATCCACTAGGCGTCTCCCCCAAGCAAATCTGTAAAGTAGCGAGGGCGATCGGGCTGGAGTAAGCTATTCCGGCTCGACCTGCCCTGCTTTTTTGGGGTCGTTTGAAGTACTTGAACGACGTCTCCGTGACGCGGATCGGTTTCTGGAAAAGCTGCATGCAATTCTCTGGGAAGGCCTGGCGGACGCTTGCCGTCGCGCTCGCGATGAGCGTTCTCGCTATCGCCCCGTCCGCAGCCCGCACTGCCGACGACAGCAACGCCGATGAAGCGGTTCGCGCCGCCGTGGCCTCGGGCCAGTCGGCGCGCGTCATCATGCAATTCGCGACGACCGCGGAACGTGACGCGGCGTTCAACCGGCTGCTCGATCGCGGCGCCGCGGTCCGCGCCGCGGATACCGAAGCGGGTCCCACGCTCGTCGTGTTCGGCAGCGCGGCATCGTTCCGCGGCGAGATGTCGCGCGCCACCCGCGTGTCGCTCGACGCCGGCGTTCGCGTGCTGGCCGCGCCGGTGCGCGACACCTCGGCACGCAAGTCGACGGGCATCGGCAGCGCGCCAACGACCGTCACCGTCTCGCGCAGCGGCATTTCCGTCGCGATCGTCGACTCAGGAATTGCGCCGCATCCCGATCTGCCGCTGAGCCGCATCCGCGCCTACAAGGATTTCGTGAGCGGCGGCCGCGTGCCGGTCGACAACTGCGGCCATGGCACGCACGTCGCCGGCATCGTGGCCGGCAGCGGCGCGCGCTCGAACGGTCTCTACGCCGGCATTGCGCCCGACGTCGACATCGTCGCGCTGCGCGTGCTCGACGACAACTGCTCGGGCAATACCAGCGACGTGATCGACGCGCTCGAGTGGATCGCGCGCAATCACGAGATCTACAAGATCAAGGTCGTCAACATTTCGCTCGGCCATGCCGTGCTCGAGTCGATCTTCTCCGATCCGTTCGTGCAGGCGGTGGAGCGATTGTCGCGCAAGGGCATCGCGATCGTCACCGCGGCCGGCAACAAGGGCGTGGTCGACGGCAATTCGGGATACGGCGGCGTCGGCGTCCCGTGCAACGCGCCGTCGGCGATTTGCGTCGGCTCGCTCGACACGCTCGGCACGCCGGACCTCACGGACGATCGCGTCGCCGAGTCCAGCTCGCGGGGCCCGACGCGTTTCGATCTCCTGGCCAAGCCCGATCTCGTCGCACCCGGCGTCAACATCGTGTCGCTGGCCGCGATCGGCAGCCGCCTGTTCGTCGAAAACGAGCATCTGCGCGTGCCCGGCGCGAGCGGCAAGCCCGAGTACTTCACGCTGTCGGGCACGAGCATGGCGTCGCCCGTGGTCGCTGGCGCCGCGGCGCTGCTGCTGCGCGACAACCACGCGCTCTCGGTGCACGCGCTGAAGATCTCGCTGCAGTTCACCGCAAGGCTGCTGCCGCTCACCGACGTTCTCTCGCAGGGCGCCGGCGCGTTGAACATTCCCGGCGCGCTGACGCTCGCCGACGCGATCAATCCGAACGTGCCGCGCGGCACCAACTGGATCCAGCATCGTCTCACCGCGGTGAATCGCGACGCCGGCGGCAACACGATCAACTGGAGCCGCCGCATCATCTATGGCGATCGCTTCGTGCGTCCGCGCTACGCGGAGCTCCACTTGTTCCGCTGGGACGACGACATCGTCTGGGCCTACGACGGCATCGCCGACGGCATCGACTGGGCGAACCAGGCGGGCAACATCGTCTGGGGCAACGACGACAACATTGTCTGGGGGAACGGCGACAACATCGTCTGGGGCAACGACGACAACATCGTGTGGGGCAACCAGGCCGACGACAACATTGTCTGGGGCAACGACGAGAGCGACAACCTCGTCTTCGGCATCGACGACAACATCGTGTGGGGCAACGACGACAACATCGTCTGGGGCAACACCGACGACGACAACATCGTCTGGGGCAACAGCCACCTGCGCCACGTCTGGGCGTCGAGGGTCCTGCCCGGCTTCTGGGACGACAACATCGCGTGGGGCAACATCACCCGCGACTCGATGGACAACATCGTCTGGGGCAACGGCTTCGACAACATCGTGTGGGGCAATTGCTCCGGCGCGAACAACATCGTCTGGGGCAACAGCGACGACAACATCGTCTGGGGCAACCGGAAAGGTGGCGGCGTGCGCGGCAAGGACGACAACATCGTGTGGGGTAACCGCGCGTCGTTCGACGACAACATCGTGTGGGGCAACTGCGACGACAACATCGTCTGGGGCAACAACATCGTGTGGGGCAACCGGCTGCCTCCGGGCGGGAGACGCTAAATGGAAAAGATGCCGTACCAGGCAGAGCTCGAGCGCCCCGCAACCATGGCGACGCCCTCGACGGCCACGACATCAGACTGGCGCGGAGTCCTGCCGGTGCTCGCGGGATCGAACTTCACGCTGCGCGAGCTCATTGCCGGGGACGCGCCGTCGCTCCTCGCGATGCTGACCACCGAGGAAGTGTCGCGATTCATCTCGCCGCCGCCGACCACGGTCGAGGGCTTCGAGCGGTTCATTGCCTGGACGCAGCAGCAGCGCGAGCAGGGGCACTACGTGTGCTACGGCGTCGTGCCCGCGGGCCTGACGACGGCGATCGGACTGTTCCAGCTGCGCGCCCTCGAACCGTCTTTCGGATCGTGCGAATGGGGCTTCGCGCTCGGCTCGCAGTTCTGGGGCACGGGCCTCTTCGTCGACGGCGCGCGGGCGATTCTGGATTTCGGCGTCGACCTGCTTGGCGTGCAGCGTTTCGAAGCGCGCGCGGCGGTGGCGAACGGCCGCGGCAACGGCGCGCTCAGGAAGATCGGCGCCGTGCAGGAAGGCATCCTGCGCCGCTCATTCCTGCGCGACGGGCGCTATCACGACCAGGTGCTGTGGTCGATCCTCGGCGAGGACTGGCGGCTGCAGCGCATCGGCCAGACGCCGGCCGTTCACTGAGCTCTTGACGCGTCACACGTAGAATGGCCCGACGCCACTGGGCGCCGGGCCTTTTTTTGTGCTGATTTCCGATTTCGATTTCGATCTGCCCGATGCGCTCATCGCGCAGGAGCCGCCGCCGGCGCGCGGCGGCAGCCGGCTCATGGCGATCGATCGCGCGAGCGGGCGCGTCGCGCACCTTCAATTCAAGGATCTGCCATCGCTGCTTCGCGCCGGCGATCTGCTGGTCGTCAACGACACCCGCGTGTTCCCGGCGCGGCTGATCGGGAGGCGGCTTCCCGGCGGCGGCGCCGCCGAGTGCTTCCTGATTCGACCCGCGACCGAGGCCGATACATGGATCGCGCTCGTGCATCCGGGCCAGCGGCTGCGCGAAGGCTCGCGCATGATCTTCGAATCGGGTTCGCGCCGATTGAATGCCGAAATCACCGGCCGCCATTTCCACGGCCGGCGAACCGTCAGGCTCTGGACCGATGACGGCTCGCCGGTACGAGACACCATCGATGCGATCGGCCACGTGCCGCTGCCGCCGTACATCAAGCGCGCGGACGCGACGAACGATCGCGATCGCTATCAGACGGTGTACGCGCGCGAGCGCGGATCGATCGCGGCGCCGACCGCCGGCTTGCACTTCACGCCGGAGATCCTCGAGGTGTTGCGCGCACAAGGTGTGGAGCTTGCCCGCATCACGCTGCATGTCGGCTACGGAACCTTCCAGCCGATCCGTGTCGAGAACATCGACGAACACGAGATGGAGGCGGAGCACTACGAGGTCGGGCCCGGCGCGGCGGCGCTGATGTCGCAGGCGAAGGCCGAACAGCGCCGCATCATTGCGGTCGGCACGACCACGACGCGCACGCTCGAGTCGTTGTCACTGGCGCCGGACGGGACCGTGGTGCCGGGCTCCGGGGAAACCGCGCTCTTCATTCATCCGGGCCACCAGTTCAAGCTGGTCACGGGGCTGATCACGAATTTCCATTTGCCGAAATCGTCGCTGCTGATGCTGGTGTCGGCGTTCGCGGGCCGGGAGCGCGTGCTGGCCGCGTACCGGGAGGCCGTTGCCAGCCGCTATCGGTTCTATAGTTATGGCGACGCGATGTTGATCGTCTGAAGACCTGACGGGAAGTGATCCTTGTCGGGAAATGATGCTTGTCGGGAAGTGAGATGGATCGGGACAAAAGCATGAAACTTCCGTACGACGAATTCGATCTGTCAGGCATCAAGACGTATCCATTGCGCTCGCGGCAGAGCAAGGTCAGCCTCGCGCAGTTCGCGACCCCGCACAAGCCGGGCTCGGGCATCAGTGGCCTCATGAAATCGCTGCCGGGCCTGCTCGCCGCGAAGGATTTCAAGGACGTCGTCGATGCGATCGTC
>Ga0207428_10007294_pt1 | contig 10106 bp, 7 predicted proteins | sample RhiMethybrSRZTD1_FD_187600 | JGI IMG/M metagenome (GOLD analysis project Ga0207428, IMG submission 187600) | Populus rhizosphere microbial communities from Tennessee, USA - Rhizosphere MetaG P. TD hybrid SRZTD1 (SPAdes) (version 3) | ecosystem: Host-associated > Plants > Roots > Rhizosphere >... | reverse complement strand
GGATTATCCAGACCCCTTCCACACAGCTTTCCGCCAACTCTTTGGCTGGTCCACTGCGACCTCGCTACCTGAGCGAGCGTCAACAAAACGTTATTTATTCGAAACATCACATAACCGCTAATCAGTTCGTTCGGTTTTTTGACGCTCGTCCGATATGCGGTCAAAACATTTGCGCTCCGTTGGGTCATAAAACGGTAGCTGTCGATTGAATATTGACACTACCGAGGTTTTCGGCCGATACGGAGATAAACTCATGATTTTTAATGTACAAAATTTTGGCGCCAAAGGAGATGGCATCACTGACGACACGGCGGCAATACAAAATGCAATTGATGCGGCGGCCGCTGCAGGCGGGGGGCAGGTGTACATGCCGACCGGAACTTATATCGTTTCGGGAGGTGAGGAACCCTCCGACGGCTGCCTGATGCTCAAGAGCAATGTCCACCTGTATGGCGACGGCATGGGCGCAACCACCGTCAAGGTGGTTGACGGCTCCGACACCAAGATCACCGGAGTCATCCGCTCCGCCTATGGCGAGCAAACCCACGACTTCGGCGTCAGCAACCTCACCATCGACGGCAACCGTGACAACACCACGGGCAAGATCGACGGTTGGTTCAACGGCTACATTCCCGGCGAAGCGGGCTACGACTCCAACGTCACCCTCGACAGCGTCGAGATCAAGGATTGCTCCGGATACGGTTTCGACCCCCACGAGCAGACCGTGAACATGGTCATCAAGAACAGCGTGTCCCACGGCAACGGCCTGGACGGCTTCGTTGCCGACTTTCTCAGTGACAGCACTTTCGAAAACAACGTCGCCTACGACAACGACCGGCACGGTTTCAACATCGTTACCAGCACCCACGACTTCACGCTCACCAACAACGTTGCCTACAACAACGGCGGCACTGGCATCGTGGTGCAGCGCGGCAGCGAGGACATCCCCTCCCCCAGCAACATCACCATCACCGGTGGCGAGGTGTACGGCAACGGCGCCGAAGGGGTGCTGATCAAACTGTCCAGCGAGGTGACCGTCAGCGACGTAGACATTCACGACAACGCCAGCGCAGGGGTGCGCATCTACGGCAGCAACCACGTCGAGATCATCGACAACACGCTCAACAACAATTCCCTGGGCAGCCCCGTCCCGGAGATGATCATCCAATCCTACGACGATACCCTGGGCGTGTCCGGCAAGTACTTCAACGGCAGCGATAACACCATCCAGGGCAACATCATCAGCGGCAGCAACCTGTCGACCTACGGCGTTGCAGAGCGCAATGAAGACGGCACCGATCGCAATGCCATCATCGGCAACACCATCAGTCACACCACCAACGGCGCCACGCTGATCTATGGCGACGGCAGCTACGTCAGCGCCACGGTGCCGATGACCATCGTGCAAGGTACGGCCGGCAACGACACCCTGCTGGGCAGCGCCGCCAGCGAGATTTTCTACGGCGTTGCCGGCAACGACACCCTCAATGGCGGGGCCGGTGGCGACATTCTGGTGGGTGGTGCAGGCATCGACAAACTCACCGGCAGCACCGGCGCCGATACGTTCCGTTTCACCGTTCAGTCCGACAGTTACCGCAACGCAACCACAAGCTTCGATGACACCATTACCGACTTCGACGTCACGCAGGACAAGATCGATCTCTCCGGCCTCGGTTTCACAGGACTGGGCAATGGCCGTGGCGGCACCCTGCAGGTCAGCTACAGCGCCAGCAGCGACCGCACCTACATCAAGGACTACGATGCCGATGCCAGTGGCAATCGCTTCGAGCTGATTCTCTCGGGCAACCTCACCGGCACCCTGACCGCCAGCCACTTCATCTTCAATCGTGTGATCACCGGCACCAGCGCCAGTGACTCGCTGCTGGGTAGCGATTCGGTCGACACCCTGCTGGGCCTGGCGGGTAACGACAGCCTCAGTGGCGGCGCGGGCGACGACAAGCTCGACGGCGGCGCCGGACGCGACTCGCTGTACGGCGGCGCCGGTGCCGACACCTTCCGCTGCAGCAACTTGCTCGACAGTTACCGCGACTACGACACCGGTGGTATCACGGCCAGCGACACGATTTATGACTTCACCGTGGGTGTCGACAAGATCGATGTTTCGGGCCTGGGCTTTCTTGGCCTCGGCGATGGCCACAATGGCACGTTGTACATCACCCTCAACGCGGCCGGCGACAAGACCTACATCAAGTCCGCCGAAGCGGATGCCGATGGCAATCGTTTTGAAATCGCCCTCAACGGCAACTACCTCAATACTCTGACCGCCAGCGACTTTGTGTTCGGCGAGCGCGTCCAGCAGGACATCCTCTACCTGCCCACCCTCGGCCAATCCAATGCGCGCCTGCTGCGCATGACCGAGGACGACGGTCAGTCCGGCACCTCTATGCTGGTCAACGACCTGGACCGCTACACCCCCTATGACGTGCGCAGCCAGTTCACCGATGCCAATGGCAACGGCATCGACATTGCAGTGGGCGGCAGCACGGTCACCGGCCTGTCGACGCTCAGCGCCGGGGAACTCGAGTTGTGCTGGTGGCTGACCGACACCAATCAACCCGGGGCCGCGTTGTTGCGCGCCGTAACGCTACTGCGGGACCAGCTCAGCGAACTGCAATCGATCAATAACGTCACCATGGGCATCATTTGGGGTCAGGGCGAGGAAGCCGCCCAGGAGATCGCCCGCGCCACGGACAAAGCAGCGGCAGCAGCGGCGTACAAGGCCGCGACCCTGAAGGTGTTTGATTACCTGCATGCCCAGTTCGGCAACTTCAGCGTGTACATGATGGAAACCGGTCACTACGATCAGGATGCGGCGCGTGCCCGTGGCTATTCGCAAGAGAAGATTGCCTCCATCGTCGAGGGGGTTGGCTATGTCCGCGCTGCCCAGGAAGCCATCGCCGCCGAGCGCGCCGACGTCAAGCTGGCGGTGGATTACACCGACCTCCCCTTGCGCCACGAAGTCGATCCGCTGGCGTATCCCGACGACGTCTGGCATCTGCACGAAGAATCAGCGGAGATCGTCGGCCAGCGTTTGGCCGACTACATTGCCGAAGACCTCGGCTTCCAGGGCAACCCCAACGACAACAACAGCGTGCAGGACATTTTCGACAACTCCCGGAACATGATTTCCGGCACCCACCAGGCCGATACCCTGGTGGGCAGTTCGGGCAACGACACACTGGATGGATCCCTTGGCGCCGACACCATGACCGGTGGCAATGGCAACGACATCTATGTGGTCGACAACGCGTTCGACCGTGTGGTGGAAACCAGTACATCGACCTCGCAGATCGATACGGTGCAGGCCTCCGTCAGCTGGACACTGGGCGCCAATCTGGAGAACCTGGTGCTCACCGGCGTCTCGGACATCAACGGCACCGGCAATGAGCGGCACAACTTCATCACCGGCAATGCCGCCAATAATCTGCTCGACGGTGCCGCCGGGGCCGACAGCATGAGCGGCGGCGATGGCAACGACACCTACTATGTCGACAACGCCGATGACACCGTGATCGAGACCAACAGCAGTGCGGCGCCTGGAGGAATCGACAGTGTGCACAGCAGCCTGGCGGCCTATACCCTCGGCAACAACGTCGAGCATCTGTATATCGATAGCGCTGGCGACGCCAATGGCACGGGCAACGCGCTGAGCAACACGCTGTTCGCCGGAGCCGGCAACAACGTGCTCGACGGGCGCGATGGCATTGACACGGTGTCCTTCGAGCGTGCCCTGTCCGGCGTTACCGTAAGCCTGTCGACGTCAGCGCAACAAAACACCACGGGTTCCGGGCTCGACGCCTTGAAATCCTGCGAAAACCTGACGGGAAGCGCCTACGCCGACAGTCTGTCGGGCAACAGCGCCGCAAACGTTCTGAACGGTGGTGCAGGCAACGATACGTTGGTGGGTGGTTCGGGCAATGACCGGCTGATCGGCGGTGCCGGCAGCGACAACCTCTCCGGTGGCACTGGCACGGATGTCTTCGCGTTCAGTGCGCTGTCGGACATGGGCGTCGGGGCTTTGCGCGATGTGATCAACGGTTTCAATAGCACCGAGGGCGATCATCTGGATTTCACCGGCCTGGACGCCAACCCGCTGACCGCAACTGTCGACGCCTTCACCTTCATCGGCAGCAACGCCTTCGACCCTGCCAACGCCACCGGTCAACTGCGCTTTGCCAATGGCATTCTCCAGGGCAGTGTCAACGCCGACGCCACCCCCGAGTTCGAAATCCAACTGGTGGGTGTCCAGGATCTGCACGCCAGCGATTTCACAGCCTTGGGTTAAGCCCACACCCTGCGGGAGCGAGCTCGCCCTGATGCCGGTCAGTCAAGGAGGATACTGAACCTGCTGGCGTAAGCGATCAGATGCGCAGGTGCGCGCTCATGTAGTCAATGAAAGACAGATTGGAGGCCCCTCATGAACATAAATCTGTGTACATGTGACTTCTTACACCCGCCGAAAACCCACTAGTAATCAGGTATCGATTGTTCATGAACAGTAAGCATCGCCCACAAGTCCAATAGTATGCTGCCTCTTTCCGATCTTGAGATTTCTCACTACGCAGCGTATTAGTATTTGCACCTGACTGACGCGATCCGGTGCGGCCAATGCGTGAAATCTACAGCGTCTTCAACTCCAATGGAGCCTATGAAACCGCTGCCCATGAGCATGATGAATTCATGATCATGGTGCCGGAGCATGGTTTGTTGCGATTCAAGGACGAACAAAGCGGCCGTTCGACGTCGATGGTCGACCGACAGTTCGTATTGGTCCCGCCCCAGTGGAGCCATTCCTCATCGTCAATGACAGTGAGCCAGGGACATGTTGCGTTCTATGTCGACCCGGATTACATGAGCTATGCCCTGCGTGATCTGTCCGGTGATGCCAATCGTTTGTTGCGAGTACCGACTTTGGGTATCTGGCACGCCTCGGCACCGTTTCATCATCTGTTGCTGGCGAAAAAGGCCTTCAGTCAACCGGATCGCTACGTGGATCGGCGTCGGCAAATCACCCAGACCGACCACTTGCTGCTCCTGGAATGCCTGGCGATTTCCCTGAGCCAGCCAAGCCTGCAACGTTCTTCGACCGAACGTCATGGTGCGGCATTGGTGCGTGATGTTCAGCGCTATCTGGATGGCAACCTTGAACAGTCTCCGGGACTGGACGAGATCGCTGAAGCCTTTCATGTTTCACGACGCCACCTCACCCGCTTGTTTGCCCAACACACTGGCGAAACCGTGTTGGCCTGCGTTCAGCGCATGCGCCTGGAGCGAGTGAAGAACCTGCTGCAGCACACGCGCATGTCGGTGCTGGAGATTGCCAACAGCGTCGGCTACGAGTCCCCTTCCCACCTGGCCCATGTCTTCCGACGCGCACAGGGCTGCTCGCCTGACGAGTTTCGCCGTAACACCAACCGGTAAACCATCCCGATTATCCATGGCCCGATCTCGCGCATGATGAGGCCCGATCCCGTGCGCCCAGAGTTTCTCCACCCGGCATCCTGAGCCCTGACAAAACAACAAGAGGATGGGGCCGTGAGGCGAGAACCCTTTATCAGTTTCGCTGATGTGCAGAAGAGTTTTAAGGTCGACGGGCGCCAGTTTATGGCCGTGCGCAATGTATCGCTTGAGATCCAGCGTGGCGAAATCATTACTTTGGTCGGCCCGTCCGGGTGCGGCAAATCGACGTTGTTGAACATGACCGCGGGGCTGTTCGGCCCTACCGAAGGTCGGGTTCATTACGACGGCGCCGAAGTCAAAGGCGTCAACACCCGCGTCGGCTACATGACTCAGGCTGACCACTTGCTGCCGTGGCGCACAGTGGCCGGCAACATCGCTGTACCGTTGCAGATCCGACGCCTGGGCAAACGTGAAATCGACGTGCGCGTCGAGGAACTGTTGGCCTTGGTCGGCTTGACCGGTTTCGGTGCCAGCTACCCGAACCAGTTGTCCGGTGGCATGCGCAAGCGTGCTGCGATGGCCCGATTGCTGGCCAGCGATCCTGAGACCTTGCTGATGGACGAACCGTTTGGAGCCCTCGATGCGCAGATGCGCCTCACGCTGCAAACCGAGCTGTTGCGACTGTGCAAGAAACTGAAAAAAACCGTGCTGTTCGTCACCCACGATGTCGACGAAGCCATCGCCCTCGCCGATCGCTGCGTGGTCTTTGCCGGGCGTCCCGGCACCATCGATCACATCCTTGAGGTGTCACTGGCGCAGCCACGCAATCTGGTGCAACTGCGTTCCGATCCGCACTACGTCGAACTCTGCGCCGCCCTTTGGCAGCGCCTGGCCCCAGACATCGCCGGTGCCGCCGATCCTTCCTCGCTGGCTCACTCTCTGGAGGCCCTATGATTCAGGTCTATCGCTTGCTGTTCCTGGTGTTTCTGCTGGTGCTGTGGGAAGGCATTTCCCGCTGGTTCGGCGTGGAGTTTTTCATCAGCCGGCCTTCTGCCGTGGCGGCCAGTTTGTGGAAGATCCTGGTCAACGGCGTGTTTTTCTACCACGCAGGGATTACCACGCTGGAAGCCGTACTCGGATTCGCCTTCGGCTCGGTGACCGGTCTCGCTGCTGGCCTGCTGTTAGGCCGGGCCAAAGTCCTGGCCGACATCCTCGACCCCTTCCTCACCGCGTTCTACAGCTTGCCGAAGGTCGCTCTCGCGCCATTGTTTATCCTCTGGTTCGGCATCGGCTTGCCGATGAAAGTCATACTGACCGCAGCCGTGGTGTTCTTCCTGGTGTTCCTCAATACCTACAGCGGTGTGCGCAACGTGTCCCGCGAGCAGTTGACCATCTTGCGCCTGATGGGCGCCCGCGAACGTGATTTGTTGAGCATGGTGGTCATTCCCTCCGCGTTCACCTGGGTGTTTACCGGGTTACGCCTGTCGGTGCCGTACGCACTGATCGGCGCACTGGTGGGTGAAATCATCGCTGCCAATCGCGGGCTCGGCTACTTGCTCTCCGACGCGGCTTCGCAGTTTGACACCGCCGGTGTGTTCGCCGCGCTGGTGGGCATCATTGCCCTGGCCCTGATCCTCAATACCGCGGTCAAACTGGCCGAACGCCGGCTGATGCCATGGAAAGCCAACGACGCCGAACGTGAAGTGGCGGTCTGAACATCCCTTCGATTGATTATCCGGAGTTCCATCATGTTCAAACATCTTCTGACGGCGACCGCGTTTGCCAGTCTGTTTCTTTGTGGCTTCACGACTCAGGCCGCCGAGTTGACCAAGGTCAAACTGGCGTTTCCCAGTGAAGGCTTCTTGTATGTGCCGATCTATGTCGCGCAGAAGCTCGGCTACTTCGCAGAAGAAGGGCTCGACATCGAAGTCATCATCTTCCAGAAAGGCGGTTCCGCGGCGCTTACCGCTGTGCTCGGACGTGATGCCGACGCCTATGTCGGCCTGCCGGCGGTGGCCATCCGTGCCCGCTCCAAGGGGCAGGATGTCCAGGCTTTCGCCTCGGTGCAGACGCAGTTCGGCAGCACCGTGGTGATCGATGCCGATTCCGCGAAAAGTGCGGGTGTATCCGCGGCGTCACCGCTGACTGCCCGGGCACAAGCCTTGAAAGGATTGAAAATCGGCGTCACCGGTCCCGGCAGCACCACCGATATGCTGGTTCGCTATCTGGCCAAGGACGCAGGCCTGAGTCCTGACAAAGACCTGACCATCATGCCGATTGGCGGCGCGCCGAACATGCTGGCGGCGTTTTCCCAGGGCAGCATCAATGGTTTTTCGCTGTCACCACCGACTATCACCACCGCCGAACAGCAAGGGGGATTTGTGTTGATGGACTTGGCCAAGGGTGAATATCAGCCGCTCAACGGTTTCCTCTTTACAGCGATGATTGCTCGGGAAGACTGGCTGGCCAGTAACACCGACACCGCTCGAAAAATGGTGAAGGCCCTGTGGCGCGCCGAGCAACTGATCGCCACCGATCCGGACAAGGCTCGGGAAGCCGTGCGGCCGTACTTCGCTCACACCGCCGCGCCGATTTTCGATGCGGCATGGACAGCGTCACTGCCCTCTTACCCGGCCACGCCGAGGGTCGAGTTGTCGGGCGTCCAGAAGAACATCAGTTTCATGAACGCTGTGGAAGCGGAACCGGTCAGCCTTGATCCGCACACAGTATTTACCAATGCAATCGTCGATGCGGTAACACCTGTTTTATCGGACGCTCAAGGAGCGCAGAAATGACCCCGGAAGTTCATCTGATCAATGTATTCCCTGCTGCCGAAAACGGCGGTAACCCGGCACCAACCGTCGCTCGCGCCGACGGCATGAGCGCTGCGGACATGCAGGCTGTGGCCCAGGCTTACGGGCATGAATGCGGCTTCGTCTGTTCGCCACCGGCCGGAACCGACTATGATTTCAGCTTCCGTTTCTGGGTGCCGAACCACGAAATGGAGATGTGTGGACATGCCTCGGTCGGCGCCGTCTGGCTGCTGGACCGACTGGGGATGTTGCCTAAGGATCAACTGTCGATCTGGACCTTGAGTGGACGCGTGGACGCGCGGGTCACGCGCGATGGGGATGGTGGCGTACAGATCGAAATCACCCAGCCCAAAGGTCAGGTCGAAACGCTCTCGTCCCCGGACATCGAAGCGGAAATCCTCTCGGTGCTGGGCATCAGCTCCAATGAGTTGGCTCCGTTACCCATCCAGAACGCGGCCACCAGCCGGGTGAAAACCCTGATCCCGCTCAAGAGCGTGGCGGTGCTGGATGGACTGAAACCCGACTTCCGACGGGTTGAGCAATTGTGCGAGCGCATCGGCTCAACCGGTTTGTACCCCTACGCAGCGCTGGACCTCGCCACTCGACAATTCGACGCACGACAGTTTCCAAAATCCTCCGGCTACCCCGAAGACGCGGCCACCGGTATTGCAGCCGCGGCCTTGGCCTTCGGTTTGCTGGAAAACGGCTTGGTGAGTGCTGATGAACGCCCGGTGCGTGTTCGTCAGGGTCGGGCTATGGGCCGCCCTTCGGAGATATCGTTGCGCTTTCGCCGGGATGCTCAGCAGCAGATTCAGGGGTTGTGGCTCGGTGGGCCGGTGAGTTTTGCGCAGGTGAACCCATGAACATTCGAGAGAGACTGAAGCTGTTGGGCCTGCAATTGCCCGATGCCCCTGCCCCCAAGGGTGACTACGTGCCGGTGGTGATCCACAGTGGCGTGGCCTATGTCAGCGGGCAGGTGTGTCGCTTGGCCGACAGTGTAATCAAAGGTCCGGCTCGGGCAGACATGCCTGCGGAAACCTTGATCCTGGCTGCTCGCACCTGCGTGTTGCGCGCTGTGAGTGCGCTTGAGCAAGCGGTTGGTGATCTGGAGTGCGTCGAGCGGATTCTGTTCGTACGCGGATTTGTCTATGCCGAGGACGGTTACCAGGATTACTCGAAAGTTCTCGACGAAGCTTCGCGTTTGCTGATCGAGTTGTTTGGCGAGCGCGGGCAACACGCGCGCTCTGCGCTGGGCGTCGCCGGGCTTCCAGGCAGCGGATTGCTGGAATTGGAACTGGTGGCGGCAGTGCGTTAGACCGCTTTCTCACCAGGCCAATCAATCAAATATTCCAGATTATCCATGGCCCGATTCCGTGCGTGATCAGGCCCGATCTCACGCGCCCAAAAAATTTCCACCTTGCAAACTGCCCCCTGACAAAACAACAAGAAACAATAGGAAGGTGTTTATGCCAATGCTCCCTCGCCATCCATCGCTCGTTAAGCGCAGTCATCTCCAAGTGGTGGTGTGTGTTTCGACACTGGTTCTATCGTTGACCGCCTGCGCGGCCACTCCTGGTCCCACGAAGTCCTACCAACAACCTGCGCTGGAGCGGATTGGCGAAGTGGAGGCCATTTATGACGGCAATCTCAGCGAGGACATGGCCGTCACTACCTTTCGCAATACCGATCGTTTGTTCCCTGTGCGGGCCATCAAAGCGGGCAGCCATCCTTTCCCGTTACCGCGCAGCGGCACGCCACTCGGCCCGGTTGCCTTTGACTATAAAGGCAAGCGCTACAGTCTCGATGACTACGTTGCGCTGAATCGGGTAACAGGCCTGCTGGTGCTCAAGGACGGTAAAATCGTGACTGAGC
>Ga0207428_10007292_pt1 | contig 10109 bp, 7 predicted proteins | sample RhiMethybrSRZTD1_FD_187600 | JGI IMG/M metagenome (GOLD analysis project Ga0207428, IMG submission 187600) | Populus rhizosphere microbial communities from Tennessee, USA - Rhizosphere MetaG P. TD hybrid SRZTD1 (SPAdes) (version 3) | ecosystem: Host-associated > Plants > Roots > Rhizosphere >... | reverse complement strand
GGCAGGCGCAAACGGAAGCCCGATCGATCTTCATAAAGATCGTCGGCCCGTGGCATCTCGATTGGCGGATCGTTGCGCCCCACGAACATCACTACCGGTTCTGACGAATCGTGGCTCGCGTGCACCTTGTAGTCGCCCGCAGGCAAACGATTGATGCGCGCGCGTCGCTCCTCCACCTTGAACGCCAGCGCCTCCAGGTACGATTCCCTCGATAAACTGCGCCGCTCCGTGATGTCGGCAAGCCCGGACTGCCACGACGGGCGATACGCGCCGAACGCGGCCAGCTTGGATCGCTCGGGCGTCACCGCGACGGAGCCGTGCAGGAACCACACGAGGCTGGCGCCGATCATCGCCGCGACGCCGAGCGCAGCTGATCCTGCCGCCCACTTGATGGCAACCGAACGCCTGGCCAGGACCGCGACCAGGTCGTACACGCCAATGAACATCGCGAGCCAGATGGCGGCATCGCGGACCGCGATCCAGCCGCCGTCGCGATGCACGCTCGGCAACGCGGCGGGCAGATCGACCGTCTGCGACAGCCACTCGAGCGTGGCATCGAGCGGGCCGCGATTGTTGTAGATGAAGCGGCCGCTCTCGATCACCGCTCGCGGAACGACGAGGCCCATGCTCACGAACAAGAGCAACAGCGCGACGACCGGCGCCCTCGTGAACAGCACCGCGACTGGCAACGCCGCCAGCGGCAGCACGGCGATCAGAAATCGTGCGGGCGCAGCCGAGCCTGCCCACCACATCGCATACGATGCGACCGCGATCGCGTAGGCCAGAACGATCAGCAACAACTCGACGGCAAGACGCCTGCGAACCTGCACCAGCCGGACGACGCCGGCCAGGGCGCATAGAAAGACTGGCGCGGTGGTCAGAAGTCCGAACTGTTGATCGACCAGCAGACCAATCAGCCCGCGCAAGATATACGAAGACGACGTGCTGGTGTCGGCGCCGTAGGGCGCGGCGGGACTCGGGCTGCCCCAGATGATCCAGAAGTACGCGAACCACGCGACGCCGGCGATCACCGGGACGAAGAGGAATCGCGCGATCGCAAGAGGCGCGGACGGCCGCGCCAAAAGCCTGATGAGGATCACGAGGCCGAGCACGGCCGCGATCACCGCAAAGCGGCTGTGCAGCCACGGCAACAGCGCGAGCGCGGCGCCGGTGGCGATCAGCCGGCGGGTCACGACTTCCCTGCCATCAGCGAGATCGATCAGCAACCACGCGCCGATCGCCACACAGAAGCTGCCGATGATCTCCGGATAGATCGTGAAGGTATGAAAGAAGTACGGCGGCGTCGCGAACACGGCGAGAACGCCGCACCACGCGCCTGCGACGCTGCCCGACACCCGCCACGCCAGCGTCCACATCAGTGCCGCGGTCACCGCCGCGATCAAGATCATCGTGACGACCGCGCCGGCGTATCCTGCCACCGCGAACGCCGGCAGCACGACGATCGAGACGCCCGGCGCGTGAATCGAATAAATTTCTCCGCTCGTCGATCGCTTCAGGAAGTGCGGCTCGAGCCGGCCTGGAAAGTAATCGAGATAGCCGCCGTCCGCATAGTTGTTCGCGACCTTCAGATCAAAGTCTTTGAGGATGCTCTGCGTTGCGACGAGGTAATGCGGCTCGTCTCCGCCCGGGATGACGTCGGGCACCTGTCTGAACACCACGAACGCGGCAACGGCCACGAGCGCGCCCGCGATCCATGGAGCGTGATCCGGGCTCGCGAGCAGCGACGGCGCCTTGCGCCACCGCGAGGCGATCACTCCGGCGATCGCGAGCAGCCAGACAAAAGCCTCGGTGGGACCCTGCCACATCAGAAACGCGGCCGGGAGATGGCCGGGGAGAAACGGCAGCCAGATCAGGAGCGTGACGAGGAGCGGCCAGGCCTCTTCTACGCAGAGCCTGGCGATCCACGCGGCCGCCACACTTACCGCCGCGAGGCCGATCAGAATCCAGATTGAGGGAAGCGCGGCGATACGGTGCGTATCGCCGCTGATGACTGCAACGGTGCCGAGGGACAGCCACAGCGAAATGGCCGCCTGGAGCGCCAGGACCGACGCCGCGAATCGCGAGCGCCGATCCTGCATCGGCACCTCGTGGAAATTAGAAGCGCAAACGCGCGCCGAAACCGAACTGCATGCCGCCCACCTTCGTCGGCTGCGAGCTGCTCAGCATCTCGACGTCGATATCGGCCTGTGTGAAGCGCACGAACCCGCCCGCGCCCACGCGCACGCTGTCGTTCTGCCACACGATGTAGGTCGCATCCACACCGGCATTGAAGCCGGTCTGGCTCTTCTTCCGCTCCGTGATCGTCTCATCGGCGGCCACCGTTGAGAAGTTGTTGCTGTTCTCGACGGGCACCACGTCGCTCACGGTGTCCTGCGTCAACCGGAAGAACGACGGTCCGCCGGAGACCATCACGTCGAACTTGGCGCCGATCGGCACCACCCACCCAATCATGAGGTGCGTCGCTTGTTCCTTGCGGTCAAGGGGCACGGCCTGGTCGAGCTGGCGCGGGCGATTGAAGAAGATCGGACTCGGAATCGCTCCGGTCAGGTGGCCCTCGGTATCGTTTTGTTCCTGGTGATAGCCGGCGCCGACGGTCAGATTGCGCCAGATGCGGATGCCGACGCCGACATCGAAAAGGCTGCCCGAGGTGAACTCGGAAGACGAGGTGATCGTCGCAGTCTCATCGTAGATCGTCCCGGTCCGAGAGTCGGTCATGGCGGAAGACCCAGACTCCACGCCCCATCCGATGTTGATGTAGCCTCGGTCCGCCCAGGTTGCGCCTTGGGCCGAAGCTTGGTTGGCAGAAATTACGAACACACCACACGCGACAAGAAGCACCGTAGCAAATCTGTTCATCGTATTCCTTGGCTCCGATATGCACACACGGGGCCTGGGTTGCCCCTCCAGCCGGCAATGTTAGCATGAGAAAAAGCGAGAAGACCCATAATTATCAGGAAAATACGGAGTTATTCCATTAGTGTGTGAAATTCTGATACAATCCGTCCGGCCATGTGAGTGCATGGGTTCCCAGCTCATGGCACCTTCACAGCATTCCGCCGGCCACATCTTGGAGATTTGTTCGATGAAGTTTTTTCGAGTCGGCTCGTGCCTTGCCCTGCTGATGGCGGCCGTCGCGTGTACTCAGTCGCAGGCAGTCACGTCTCCCTCCGCAGCCGTCGGCGCTTCGACCGCGGCAACAGCAGCAGCAGATGGATCGACCCTCAAGGTGACGGCGCCGCCGCTCGTCTCCCCCGTTGATGGCGTTCGCGCGGAAGATCGCCGCCCGACGTTGATCTGGCTGAACTCGCAGGGTAAGTACGGCAATATCGGCGTCGCCTACGATATCGAGCTCAGCACCCCGACCGCGGTTGTGTACTCGCGTACCGTCGGCGAGTCGCCGGACGTCGGCGCGCACCTCGTCGAGATGGATCTCGATTTCGACGTGATGTACTCGTGGCGCGTCCGCGCGCACCTCGGCAACCCCGACACCTACGGCCCGTGGTCGCCGTGGGCGACCTTCCAGGCAGCGGCTCGACCGACGGGCGGTGGCGGTGGTGGCGGGACGGCCGTCATTGGCGGCTGCGCCGCGCCGCTGTCGCCGATGGGCCCCGGTGAAAGCCGGAAACCCCGGCCGAACGATTCCGGCGTCGTGCGCGCCATTGCCAACGCCTTCCCTGCCGCTCTCCAGCATTCGTGCCAGCCGGAAGGCGGCTCGTGGGAGTTCATGGATCGTACGGTCGACGCGTTGCGAGCGGTCGACGGCCGCTACGGTTACAACTGCAAGCGCGGCAACTGCAACGACCCCTCGTTGGACGTCGTCAGCTACTTCTATGCGCCTGCCGGGCCTAACGACAACATCAACAACCGTAACCAGGTCTACATCTTCGACTTGATCGGCGGCCATTGCGGTCCAACCCCGTCGGTCATCTGGAACGACGTGACCGACATCACCTTCACCTCCGGCACCGAAGGCCGCACGTTTTATCCGCGGCCGGGCCGTGTCGTCGCGCCCTGCACGCCGTAAGCTTTTCGATGACCCGGAGCCGGCTCACGGCCGGCTCCGGGATTCCCGCCAGACGCACAGCGTTGCCTAATAAGTGGCTGACGACGACAAGTTCTACAAATCCTTCTCAGAAAAAAGCCTGACCACCTATGGCGCGGGACGCCGCTCGCGAATCGAGCGTCATCGTCTCGATCTGCTGCAGCGCTATGCGAAGGCGCCGGGCGCGTTCTTCGAAATCGGTCCCGGTCACGGCACGCTCGGCGAGCTCGCCGTCGCCGCGGGCTGGCAATACACCGCGGTCGAAGCCAGTCCCCTTCTCCAGGAAGTGCTGAAGAAGAAAGGGCTCAACTTCATATCCGCGTGGACGCCGCCGATGCCGATGAAAGACGGCACCGCCGACGTGGTCTATGCGGATCAAGTGCTCGAGCACATGCGCGGCATCGACGATGCGCGGCAGTTCACGGCGGAGGCGTTGCGATCGCTGAAGCCGGGCGGGATCTTTTTTGTCGTCGTCCCCGATTATTTGAAAGAGCGGCAGTTTTTCTGGGACGTCGACTACACGCATAACTTCGTCACCACGGAGCGCCGCATCCGCCAGCTGTTCAACGACGGCGGCTTCGAGATCCTGCACATGGAGCGCGCCATCGGACTGGCCACCGGCATCAAGCGCGATCTGCTCGCGGCCGCCGCGGTCTTCATCAACATTCCCGGCGTGGATGCGCTCTCGCGATATACGCGAACGGAAGATCTCGTCTTCAAGATCCGCAAGAATCTTTTCGAAACGCTCACCTTCGTCGCCAAAAAGCCGGCGTAATGCTGCTGCGCCTCGCGATCACGGCGATCATCCTGGCGATCCTCGCAATGGGGATCGACATGGGCGATTCGGCGCGCGCGATCGCGGCGATCGATCTGCGCTACCTCGCGCTTGTGCTCGGCCTGGTCGCAATCGATCGCGCGGTGATGATCCTGCGATGGGTGTTGCTGCTGCGCGCCAGTGGCATCAACATCTCGACCCGCGATGCGGCCCGCTTGTTCCTGGTGAGCTCGTTCGTGGGCAGCTTCCTTCCCGCCGGTGTCGGCGCCGATGCGGCCCGCGCCTACGGGCTGTCGCGCGAGACGACATCGGGAAGCGAGGCGCTGGCGTCGGTCGCCGTCGATCGCATCCTCGGCGTGTTTTCCATCGTCGTGATGTCGATGGTCGGCGTGATCGCGTGGGCGCCGGCGCGCGAAGACTGGCGTATTGCCGCGGCGATTCTCGGGTTGACGATCGCCTGCAGCGCGGTGTTCTGGGCCGGCGACTGGCTGCGCTGGGCCATTCCGGATGCGCACCACCAGCATTCGATCGCGCGGCGAGCGCTCAGAATCAGCGATGCCGTGGGCCGCTATCGCGGCCGCAGCAGCGTACTCGCGCACGTGATGGCGTGGTCCATCGTCGTGCAGGTGCTGCGCATCACGCAGGCGTACTTCCTGGGCCTCGGACTCGGCCTCACGGTTCCTTACAGCTATTACCTGCTATTCATGCCCCTGGGCCTGCTGATGCTGCTGCTGCCGATCTCGATCAGCGGCTTTGGCGCGCCGCAGGCGGGCTTCGTCTGGATGCTGCGTCCGGTCGGGGTGCCCGACGCTCAGTCATTTGCCCTATCGACCCTGATTGTCCTGACCGGCCTGGCCGGAAACATCCCCGGATTGTGGTTGTGGTTGCGGCAGCGCCGGGAAATCCTGTAAAATCTATAACTTAATGGCTTAAGAGGCTGTGGCGGTCCTGTTGGCCCGTTCGCCTGTTGGCCTGTTAGCCTTCATTAATGGCCCAAGTTTACGCGGCGAAGTACCTGGCGAAAGCTGCGATGAGTGCGCCCCGCGACCTCGTCCGGGCGGCCGTCGCCAAGTACACCCCGCTGCATCCGACCGTCTTCATCTTCCATTGCACGTTTGTGTGCGACGCCCGCTGCGAGATGTGCAGCAACTGGACGCGCGGCAACCGCAAGGAAGACATGACGCTGGCGCAGATCGAACAGGCGTTCAGCTCGAACCTCTGGAAGGACATCGAGAACGCGTCGATCTCCGGCGGCGAGCCGACCACGCGCAACGACCTGGTCGACATCGCGCGCGTGATGATCGACAAGTTCCCCAAGCTGCGCAAGCTCACGCTCAACACCACCGGCATCACGCACCACCGCGCGATCCCGATGCTGACGAAGATCGTCGAGCTCTGCAACGAGCGCAACGTGATTTTCTCGACGCGCGTCTCGATCGACGGCGTCGGCGACATGCACGGCTCGGTGCGCAACGTCAGGAACGCGTTCGAGAAGGCCGGCAAGACCATCAAGGCGATGCAGGAGCTGCAGAAGACGCATCGCTTCAACTTCGGCATCTCGTCGACGATCTTCTCGAAGAACCTCGAGGACGCCGACAACATCCTGGCCTGGGCGAAGAAGGAAAAGCTCGACATCGTCTTCAACATGGTGCGCTTCACCGACGCCATGCTCGGCAACGCCGAGCTCGAGAAGGGCATGAAGCCGATCGGCGCCGAGGAGCAGAAGATGCGCAAGTTCTTCCTCGATCGGGTGCGGCAGGATCCGCTGCTCGACGGGCAGAACTACATCTACATGCACTACGCGGACATGATCGCCAACGGCTATCACCGCACCGCGCCGTGCCCGTTCATGACGCAGGGCATCATGTTGAACCCGAACGGCGACCTGTTCTTCTGCGAGAACAGCGACGTGATCGGCAACGTGACGAAGGAAGATCCGGAAGCGGTTTATTTCCGCGAGACCGCGCAGCAGCACCGCAAGCACATTCGCGACGAGAAGTGCCCGACGTGCCTCAGCCCGTGCCAGATGAACGTGGCGGCGATCAAGCAGGTCATGCCGTACGCGCGCTTCCTCGTGCGCGCATCCATGGAAAAGCGGCGCACCGGCATCGAGCCCGTGGCCGCGCACCCCGCCTAACGTCCGCGCATGGCGCGTGACCCCAGCCGAAAACGCGGACGGCCGCAGAAGTTCGGGCGCGCGGCACAGTTAATCAGCCTCACTCTGCCAGCCGACGTCATTTCGTGGCTGGCCACGATCGACGATGACATCGGCTGGGCGATCGTCAGGCTCTACGAGCGCGCCACGAAGAAGACCCGCGGCACGGAGCCCGAGGTCGCGCAGCTGGTGCGCTTCCCCGGCGATCGCGCGCTGATCCTCGTGCGCGCGGAGCTCTTCAAGGACATGCCCGGCGTGTCGCTGATTCCGCTGGCCGACGGCCGCGCCTTCCTTGCGCTGGAGACCGGCAAGGGCGTTGCCGATCTCGAGCTGATCGTGATCGATCGGATCGACGACAAGCGCGTCATGGACGTCGAGCGGACGGCCCTGGAGGCGCTGCGCGTGCTGCTCAAGCAATGGCGGCAGGAAGGCATCCGCTTCGAATCGCGGTCGATCGTGGTGGCGCACCACAAAAAAGGCTCGCCGCGATGATCGTCGTCGCCGCGCTGGCGTGCCTGGCCGCCTACGTGGCAGTGGCGGGCCCGGCGGCACTCGCCTTCGGCCTCCTCTCACAAGCGATCGTCGCCGCGCCCGGCATCTTCATCCTCCGGGCCATCGCGCCAGCACAAGGCTGGCTGCCGATTGCGGCCTTCGGGCCGCTGGTCGGACAGGCGCTCGGCTGTCTGGTCATGACGCTGCTCTGGGTCGCGGGCGGGCGCGGCCCCTGGCTGATTATCGCGGCGCCGTTGATCGTCGCGGGCCTCATTCCCCTGGCGCGACGACTCGAAGGCCGGTGGACGCTGCCGGCGATCGAAAAAGGCGATGCGATGGCGATCGGGCTCCTGATTGTTCTCACCATGCTCGTCGTCGGCTGGCCGTTTGCGCATGTCGGCGACATCACCGGAGCCGGGCAATCGTATCGCGCCTACTTCACCGCTGATTACGTGTGGCGGCGAGCGGTCGTGATCGAGCTGGCGAAGGGCGCGCCGCTCCCGGTCAATCCGTATTTCACCGGCGACGTGCTGCACTACTACTGGATGCCGCACGTGCTGAACGGCGTGCAGTATCGATTCGCCGGCGCATGGGCGTCGCTCGACGAGCTGCTGTTGATCCAATCGATCACGATCGATGTCTACTTCGTCACGTTCCTCTATGGCATGGTGCGGCTGTTCCGCGTCAAGCCGTGGGCGGCCGCGAGCGGCGTGGCGTTCGTCATTCTCTCGACCAGCTTCGAAGGCCTGTACGTGCTGTTCGATTTTTCCTCGAAGGACGTGCCGATCAGCGCGGTCAGGGATCTCAACATCGACGCGATCAGCCGCTGGTATTTCCAGGGCATTCCGATCGACGGGCTGCAGCGCCTGCTCTTCTACCAGCCGCATCACATCGTCGGCTACTGCATCGGGTTGATCGGCCTGATCGCGCTGGCCGTGCGCAGCCGTGCCGTCGATCCCGCCGCATTCTTCGTGAGCGGCGTATGTCTCGGCCTCTCGATCGCGATCAGCTCGTTCGCCGGGTTGATGGTCACCTCCGGGGCCATGCTCTACGAGCTGGCCGGCGTGGTTCGCACGATGGACTGGATGCGCGGCATCAAGCACGCCGTCGCCGCGGCCATTCCGCTGCTCGCGGCCGTCGGCATCGTGTTCTGGCTCGGCTACGTCGATCGCAGCGGCAGCGTAGTGGAGGTCGTCGTCAACCGCGTCGCCGTGCACCGATTCTGGTGGGTCACCTTGCTCAGCTTCGGTCCGGTCCTGATCGTGACGGCGCTGGCCATTCCCGCGTTGATCTCGGAGCGCCGCGGCCTCTCGGTTCTCGGTGCGCTTGCGGTGACCTCAATCGTCTTCTATTTCTTCGTCGACGTGCGCGATCATCAGCATGTTTACGTCGGCTGGCGCGTCGGACACTTCCTGTTCATGTCGTCTGCGGTCGTGATCGGGGTCCTACTGGAGCGGGTTCACGCGCGACCGTCGGCGTGGCAACCCCTGCAATGGGCCGCGATCACGATCGCGCTGCTCGCGGGATTGCCCACGACGATCATCGACATCTACAATACGCAGGACATCAGCGAGCATGGCGAGGCGCCCTATTTCACGCTGATCTTGCGGCCAGACGAGCTACAGGCATTCGACTGGATCGAAAACAACACCAGGCCAGACGCGCTGTTCCAGGTCGATCCCATCATTCGCGCCGCGGACGGCTGGGCCTACTTGCCGGCCTTCGCCGAGCGGCGCATGGCGATCGGCTTGCCGATCTCGATGGTGCCGCTGGCCAAATATGAAAAGGGCTCGGAGGCGATCAACTTGATCTTCGACGAGTCGCCCCTGGCGGCGTACGAGCGCGCCGCCCGCGCGAAGGTGAACTACGTGCTGATCGGTCCACCGGAGCGGAAGGCGCATCCGGGTGTCGAAGAACGATTCAGTTCAATTGCGAACCTGATGCCGCTGGCGTGGAAGAACGGCACGATCTCGATTTATGAAGTGAAATGATCCCGCCGGGATTACTTCTTACAGAACGCCATCAGGTGCCAGCCGAGGGGACGGACCCAGGAGCGCGGCAGCGCGTTGAACGTGCCCACGAACATCGTGTTGAACGCGATGCCCTTCCACCCTTTGTGCAGCCGTGATTTCACCGGGAACCGCTCGGGCACGATCGTCGATTCCCTGAACGGCCTCAGGAGCTCCTGAAATTCGGCGATTGAAAACTTCTTCAGCACCGGTGCGTCTTCGTGTTCGAGCGCGACCTTCATCACCTTCGATAGCGCGTTCAGCCACGACACGCGGTTGTAGACCATGAAGATCGCCGCGCCTCCCGGTTTCAGCACGCGGTGGCACTCGCGAATCAGCCTGGCGGGATCGGCCGTGTACTGGATCACGCCGTGGGCATACACCACATCAAAGCTCGCGTCGGGGTACGGCAGCGCCTCGCCGTCGGCGACACGCAATTCTTCCGGAGCGACACCATTCAGCTCGAAGTTCTTGCGTGCAAGATCGATCGCCGTCTGCGCGAGGTCGACTCCCGTGACGCGCGCGCCGCCTTTGGCAAAGCGGACGAGATCGGTGCCGATGCCGCAGCCCACTTCGAGCAGCCGTTGATCCTTGAACGACGCGAAGTCCACGAGC
>Ga0207428_10007291_pt1 | contig 10109 bp, 10 predicted proteins | sample RhiMethybrSRZTD1_FD_187600 | JGI IMG/M metagenome (GOLD analysis project Ga0207428, IMG submission 187600) | Populus rhizosphere microbial communities from Tennessee, USA - Rhizosphere MetaG P. TD hybrid SRZTD1 (SPAdes) (version 3) | ecosystem: Host-associated > Plants > Roots > Rhizosphere >... | reverse complement strand
AGAGTCGTATTTCGCCGCGAACCACGACATTCTGGATCAGGCTGAAGAATTGGCCGAAGAGACCGGAGAGCAATTGTCGGCGGTGGTCGTGTGGAATGGCCAGTCGCGTGGCGAAAATGACGTGACCAGGCATTTTCTGGAAGAGGCGAAGCAGCGCGGCTTGAAAGTGACTGAGATCAAAACCGTCTGAGCGATAGTGGGACAGACTTATGGTCTTTGAGTATTAAGCGCAACCAGCGGAGCGCCCGCGTCCTCGCGGGCAAGCGCTTGGCCAAGAGACTGCCCGCGAGGACGCGGGCGCTCCGCTTAAGCGCCACTGGTTTGTTTTAATACTCAAAGACCATTAGTCTGTCCGTCGTGTGAATTGTGGACGGACAGACTTAGGTCTATCCCACTATCGCCCTTATCGAGCTGTCGAGACCTGCTACATTGCCGCGCGCGACTGCTGCGCGGATGACTCAAAGGCGCACCGCTCGCTTACGCGCGCGGTACTGTTGCTGAGACCAGATCCAGGAAGGCGCGCAACTCAGAGGGAAGCGGAGCGGTGAATTCCATCCTCTCTCCCGTCGCGGGATGCGCGAAGCCGAGTCGCGCCGCATGCAGAAAGGGCCGGTCCAGCCGGCCCGCCTCCGCGCGCAGCTTAGCGCTTTTAATTGAATTCGCCCGGCCCGCGCTGTAAGTCGAATCGGCAACGACGGGATGTTTAATGTGGGCCAGATGGACGCGGATTTGATGAGTGCGCCCGGTCTTGATTTCCACGTCAAGCAGCGAGAATTCGTCGAAGCGTTCGACCACCCTGTAGAGGGTCGTCGCCTGCCGTCCATCGCGCGTGACGGCCATTTTCACGCGGTTGCGCGGGTCGCGGCCGATCGGCGCTTCGATCTTGCCGGAATCATCCTTCACTGCCCCATAGACCATAGCGGTATAGTCCTTCATAACCGACCTCGATTCGAACTGCTCGGCCAGGTTAAGATGCGCGCGGTCCGTTTTCGCCACAACGATCAATCCCGAAGTTCCCACGTCCAGGCGGTGCACTATTCCGGGTCGTGACGCTCCTCCGCGTCGTGGCGGTTGGCGTCCGATCCGAGTGAGGTAATAGACCAGCCCGTTGGCCAGCGTCCCCGACGCCACGCCCGCGCCGGGGTGCGTGACCATTCCGGCGGGTTTGTTGACGACCATTATCTCTTCGTCTTCGTAAATAATGTCGAGCGGAATGTCTTCGGGAACCGCGTCAATGACCGGGGCGGCCGGAATTTCGCCGGCTATTTCTTCGCCGGCCCTTAGGCGGTGACTGGGTTTGACCGTTTTGCCGTTGACCGTGATGTCGCCGCCGCTGATCGCGCGCTGAATCGCCGACCGGCTCGTCTCGCTAAAGCGCGAGGCGAGGAAGAGGTCCAGGCGCTGATTCTCGGCTTCGACGGGAACTGTGAGCGGGAGGGGCATTGAAGGGGGGACGGCGGGACGGGGCGACGGGGCGACGGGGAGATGGGGAGAAACGAGATCGCCGCTCGCAATCTCATCGTCCTCCCATTCGATGGGAATTGGTTGTGTATTGCTCCTCGTCTCCTCGTCGCCCTGTTTCCTTGTCGCCTCGTCCCCCTGTCCCCCCGTCGCCCCGTCCCTCTCATTTTCTTTCCTGTCAGTCAACGTAGAGTTCCTTAGGGTAGCGCTCGACCGGCGCGCCGGTTTTGCGCGCCAGCGCGAATATGTTGTCGCCGCGATTTTCAGTCGGCAGGTTGACCTCTTTGAGCAACTCGATGATCGCAGGGTTCGAGCGCATCCACACGTCCTCGGTTTCAAGCTCCACGACGGTGAAGCCCGCGGCGGCCAGCGCCACTCCGACCTCGTAAGGGGCGTATTCGCGGTTGTGTTGGTCGATGGGAGTCTTGCGGTTGTATTGTGAGAGCAGGTAAGGCGCGCATCCGACCAGCAGCCCTTCGATCGAACGCGCGCTGACGATGTTCGGCGTCGTCGGCAGCTTGTGCGCGATGGATGTAATTCGACCCATAGTGATCGATGGTTGACGGTCGGCAGTCGGTGGTCGGCGCCTCAGGGGCGACCAACCTCCAACCACTAACTACCAATCACCCTTTCTTCAAAACTTCATTATAGATTGATTGTGTTTCGCGCGCGGCTCGCTCCCACGAAAATTTCGCGGCCTGTTTCAGTCCCTCGCGTCTGAAATGTTCACGCGCCGTTTCGTCTCCAAGCAATTTCGCCATCGCCTCGGTCAGCGCGCGGGGGTCATTTGGGGCGTGAGTCAGTCCGGCTTTGCCCACCACTTCGGGCAGGCTCGAAACGTCGCTCGTGATCACCGGCGCCGCGCAGGCCATCGCTTCGAGGGGCGGCAGCCCGAACCCTTCGTAAAACGACGGATAGACGAACGCTTCGGCGGCCGAATAGAGCGCGGGCAGGTCGGCGTCATCGACGTATCCGGTGAAGCGGATCTGGTCCTGCAACTTTAGATCTTCGACAAGCTTAAAGACCTCGTCGCACAGCCACCCGCGCCCGCCGCACAATGCCAGTTGCGGGCGGCGCGTCGTAGTCCGCAGCAATTCATCGTAAGCGCGGATGAGCGTCAGCAGGTTCTTCCGAGGCTCGATCGTTCCCACGTAAAGCAGATATGGGCGGCGTATCTGATATTTGTCGAGGGCGCTCTGGCAGAGGTGAGGCGGCATGGGTTTCATTCCTTCCCGCGCCGCCTCGTAAACCACCCGAATCTTTTCAGGTCTGATGCCCAACTGTTCGACGATCTCCCGCTTCGTCCATTCGCTAGGCGCGATGATCAGGCGCGCCCGGCGCGCCATGATCGGCATGCGGCGTTTGCCTCGGCTGACATTCGCCTTTTCGTGCGTGTGCGATTGCGTGAAGAGCGACAGGTCGTGAATAGTGACGACCGTCGGGCAGGGCGCGAAGAGCGGGACGCAATAATTCGTGCCGTGAAAAACGTCCACATGATAAATCCTGAGCAGCGATGGCAATCCCACCAGCCACCATTTGCGAAAGATCGAGCGGACCGGGATGAATTGTCTGTTCAGGTTCTTCGGCCTGTCGCCGTTGTAATCGAGATCGAATTCGAAGGGGGAGAGCAGGTCGTATTGATGGTCGGGGTGGATGCGCGCCAGCCCATCCGCGAGCGCGTCCGTGTAATGCCCGACCCCTGTTTTTGCCGCAGCCAATGGAATGGCGTCAAGCCCGATTCGCATATCAGCGCTCGGTTTCAAAGGCCGGGAGCGAGACCGGGCGTTCGAATTTGATTCTCAGGATCGTGCCGGGTTCGAGTTTGATGTCGTTGCCTTTTGTCATCAGCACGCCGCCTACCACGCCCGCCCCGATGCCGCCCGCCAGACCGGGGAGACCGGCGCCCGCCCCGGCCGCGATTATTCCGCCGAGCGAGCCAAGCCCGCCGCCGACGCCCGCATTCCTCGCTGTGCGTCCGCCTGAATGTCCGCCGCCGACTTTGCCCTCGTCGTTCTTGGATTTCAGCTTGGCGTCGTTGACGTAATCGTCAATGGCGACAATAGTCACTGAAACCTTCTCGGTTCCGTATGGCATTCGCATCGTGTTGAAGACGACGGTTATCGTGGCCTCTTTTTGAGGTCGCTTCGCGGCCTGCACCTGAGTGACGCGCCCGATGAATTCCGTCCCGCGAGCGATGATCACGCGCCCGTCTTCTCCGCGCACAGGTTCGTACAGAACGGCAGTGACCTCATCATCGATTTCGCTGAGTTTCGAGCTTAGCCGGGTCTGGAGTGAGAGCTTGGCCAGCTTGCCTTCGGGAATGGTGACGTTGTCCGGGTTTTTGTTCTCTTCTGGATTCTTATTCTCGTCCTGAGCGTTCGCGGTAACGCCGAGGCTGATGAGCATCACGGCGAATATTGCGATTGAGAGCAGTCTTTTCATCATTTGCCTCCTAAATGGTTGAGAATCGAGGATCGAGAATCGCATCGAATCTCGATCCTCGATCTTCCATCCTCGATCTTCTATCCTCGTTACCAGCGTTTCTTCTGGTCGCTGCGAAAGACCTCGCTGATCTCATTGTCGCGCAACTTATCGCGGTCTGAACGTCTCTCTTCCAGTTCGCTTGCGCCCGAAGCGCGGCGGAGGAGCCGCAACGCCCCATCCCTCGATTTTTTGATTTCGCGCCGCCCGTCTTCAAAAAGTATTTCGACCGCCGCGCCGCCTTCCAGCAGCCGCACGATCTCGCCGTACGCGATCCCGGAGCCGAAGACGTAAGAGACCTCATCGCCGACCCCATAGCTGGTATTTCTGGATTTGCTTGAAGCTACCATAACCGATCTCCTTCAGGGGGAATTTCCACAGCCGATTATAACCATCCTATTCATAGCGGCGCCAGCCGCGCCGCTATGAACCCCAATAATTTCGGGCGGCGCTGTACCCGTCACCGATAGGTCTGCAAAGCCGGGTCGTCCAGATGCGGTATCGCGTTGAACGAATCGAGCGATATCCGATCGCGGCTGAAAGTGAATTCGGTCAGCGAGCAGTTGCGCACCCGCCAGTTTATTTCTAACGCCGAACGCTCCGGCGCGTTCAAAACATTCTGCACGGCCAGCCCGATCACCCCGCCCGAAGTGAAAACGGCCACGCGGCGGCCACGGCCCTCGGCCGAAGTGATACGCTTGATGGCCGCGCGAACGCGCGATTGGAATGATCGCCATGACTCGACGCCTTCGACCTCGAATTCCCCGCCGAGCCAGACCGAGGTCACGGCCTCGAACATCCTCTGGAAATGGCGATTGCGTTCCGGCGCGTCTCTGTTGCGTTCGAACGCCTCGGCTAACACCCGAAACGCGGTGTCGCGTTCGGCCAACGAGGGGATCATATTATTGATGATCCCAATCGCGTCGTACTCATTCAATTCCGGCATGGTTTGGAGCCGAGGCCAGGCCAAACCCGATTGGACGAAACACTCTTCGGCGATTTCCGCTGTGCGCCGCTGCCGGACGAGCGCGCCCGAATATACCTCGTCGAAATTCACGCCCTGCCGAACCCAATATCCGGCTAGCGCTTTCGCCTGCTCTTCACCCAACGGCGAGAGCCGGTCGCCATCCTTCTCGAACGAGCGAGCCTGTCCATGCCGGACTAAAACAAGGTATCCCATTTTTTCTCTCCGTTCCTGTATAGGACTTATAGGGCCTATAGGACTTATGGGACTTGCGCTGAATTAACTTGATCCTGCAACCGCCGCATGCCGCGCAGCCATCGCTCATAATCGTTCGCCTTGCGCCGGAAATATTCGGCGACCTCCGGGTGCGGCAGGATCAGGAACTTCTCTTCGGCCAAACCCAGGACGACGGCTTCGGCGGCGTCCTCCGGTTCGATCGCGCCCTCGAGCAGGAAACCGGCTGAGCCTGCGAGCGCGCCGGCCATCAGCAGGTTGGTCTTCACGCCTTGCGGACAGAGGCAGGAGACCTTAATCCCGCGGTCGCCATACGTGATAGCCAGCCATTCGGCGAAGGATACGGCGGCATGTTTAGTCACCGAATAAGGAGCCGACCCGATCTGCGTAAGCAAACCTGCCGCCGACGCGGTGTTGAGCAGGTAGCCCGAGCCGCGCTCGATCATTTGCGGCAATGCGGCGCGCGCGGCGTAAATGTGCGCCATCACGTTGATTTCCCAAATCCGCCGCCAGTCCTCGTTCGAGACCTCTTCGAACCCCGGAACGCCCCCGATGCCCGCATTCGAGCAGAAGAGGTCAATGGGGCCGAAGGCTTCGTTAGTCTTTGCGACCAAGGCTATGACGTCGCCTTCGCTGGCGACATCGGTCTTGACGGCGAGGCCGTTGATCTCATCCGCGACTGCCCGCGCCGCGTCGAAATCGATGTCTGAAACCACGACGCCGCGCGCGCCTTCGGCCGCAAAGCGTCTGCACAGCGCGCGTCCTATGCCGTTCGCGCCGCCTGTGACAACTATGACTTTTCCCTGTAAATTCATGACGCCCTCCCTGTGGTGTGAAATCGCAGCGCAGTTTAGCCTAAGACGATCAGTACCGCGAGCGATTGCTGCGCGGCTGACTGATGGGACGACCGCCTGCTTACGCCCGCTCTACTTTCGGTAAATCGCGAAGTAGACGAATAGTTCCATTTGTCATTGCTCATTTGTCATTTGATATTGGTGTTTGCGTCAAAGAAGACGCCAATAGAACGCTTATATGAAAATCGCTCTAGACCGATTAGCAAAAGCGTGTACGGTGTGTGGCGATTTGTTTAATCGCCCTGTTTGTGACGATATACAAGCAGGAAACATGCGCGAGTAAACAACTCGCGCCACAGCATCACATACTCATTTGCTAACCGCCATAATATCGCCAGTTTCGATTTAGCCTGATTCTGGGTAAACTTCTAGCGATGTCGCCAGAAAAAATCTACTCCGAATACGACCGCTTCGCGTGGTTCTATAACAAATACTGGGGCGGAGAATACAGCCGCCCCGCGCTGGCAATATTCAACGTCATTCTTTTTCCGCATCTGCCGGACGGTTGCCGAATTCTCGACCTGTGCTGCGGCGCGGGGCAGATTGCTATTGGGCTGACCGAACTCGGGTACCAGGTCACCGGCGTTGACGGTTCCGAAGCGATGTTGGAATTCGCCCGCGCGAACGCGCCAGGCGCCGAATTCATTCGGGCAGACGCGCGGGATTTCCGTCTGCCGCATAAATTCCAAGCCACCATCTCGGCCTTCGACAGCCTCAATCACATCATGGAGATTGAAGAATTGAAGACGGTCTTCCGCAATGTTCACGATTCGATGGAGGATGATGGGGTATTTCTCTTCGACCTGAACCTGGAAGACGAATCGGAGGTGTTGGCCGGTTCGCTGGACATGGTCGAGGACGACCACGTCTGCGTGGTGCGCGCGAATTACAAACCCGAAGAGAAATTGAAGCGTTATGATGTGACGATGTTCAGGCTGGAAGACGCGTCCTGGCGGCGCTCCGACCTTACGCTGTTCCAGCGCTATTACTCCCCGGACGACGTGGTCGCGGCCCTGGTCGAATGCGGCTTCAGCCGCGTCAAGACCTACGACGCCCGGCGCGAGTTCGGCTTCACGATCAGCGACGGCAGGATGTTCTATCTCGCGAGGATGTGATCAGTACGGGGAATGGGGAATGGGGAATGGGGAATGGGGAATGGGGAATGGGGAAGAGGAAGAAGAACGAGTTGTTAAAGCTCGCGTTCTTACCCATTCCCCACTCCCTACTCCCCACTTCCTTCCTTAGTCTTTAGGCGCGTAGTAACCCGTTCTGGCGCGGATGCGAAGTTCGGGGCGTTTGGGAACTCGAACCGTAATGCGGCGGAATTTGCCGTCGTTTTTCTCAGCGGAAGAGTCGTAACCGAGCAGGTATTGCGCCTGCAACTCAGACGTGATCTGGTTGAAGACTTTGGTCAAGTCTTCGATCTTGTCGGGCAGGAAGGCCACCCCACCGGTCTCATTCGCCAACACGATCATTCCATCGTGCGCTTTTGTGCTGATCTTGTTGAGGCGGATCGAAGGGCCGCTCGGATTGATGGCGTAAAAGAGGGCGTCGGCGCGCTGCAATTCGCGCGTGGCGTCGCCAAGTCGAAAGCGTTCGCTGTTGGTGTCTTCGCCGTCGGAAAGGACCACCATGACGCGACGGACGCCGGGATTGGAACTGTCGTTCAGATAATGCGAAGCCCTGACCACGGTGTCGAAAAATGCCGTGGAAGGTTCATCCGGTAGAATGGCGGTTGTGGCGGCGATGGCGCTATCGACGTTTTCGGTGCGCTGGACGGAGAGTTTCGGCGCCGAGCCGATTGAAAAGACGGTGACGGAGTCGCCGGGTTTGAGAACCTCTTTAAGAAATCTGCCCGCCGTCTCGCGCTCGAAATCGAAGCGGTTGCGGACGCTGCGCGAAACGTCAAAGAGCAGCGCCAATTCGATCGGAGTCTTGCCCGGCTCGCCCAGAGATTGAACTGTTTGTTGAACCCCCTCTTCTTCCAGCTGAAAATCTTCCGTCTTCAGATTGCGGACCGGATTCCCCTCGACGTCCGTGACCGAGACTGGAACCGCGACTAGATTGGTGTTGATGCGAATGATCTCTGCTTCGGGTTCTGGCGTCGGTTTAGGCTTCTGCGGGTCCTGTTTAGCCTCCTGGGATTGCCCCTGCTTGGGTGGTTCAGGCCGCTGCTGTTGAGGCTCGTCATTGATTCGCCGCTCGCGCGTAGATTGTCCGGCCGCAGTCATTGCCAGTATGAGGCCGGAAGCGATCGAAAAAACGGCCAGAGATTTCAAACGCCTGAAATTTCGAATCCAATTCATAAGTCTTTCGCCTGCTTTCTTTGCCGTCCGTTAACTTTGGGGGGATCCCACGATAAGGAAACAATATCTGAATCGGCCCAAAACGACAACGAGTGGTAAGTCCCTCATTAGAGCTTACCACTCGTCACTATGGATTACCGATTAATTGAGGCGTGGCGACTTATTGTCCCGCGCCAGTCGAATTCGGGGCGCCCCCGAGGGTACGATTGACCAGGATCTTGACTTCGACCCGGCGATTCTCCTTGCGACCTTCGCGCGTCGTATTATCGGCCACCGGGTGGAGCGTGCCGTAACCGTGCGGCGTGACGATGCGGCGCAGCGGGATCATGTGGTTGTCAGCCAGGTAACGAACCACGGCGTCGGCGCGCTGCTGGCTCAGACGCTTGTTGAGTTCCTGCCCGCCTTCGGACGAGGCGTAGCCTGTGATCTCAATGACGTAGGCCTTTTCGCTCTTGGCTTGAACGGCGATCTCATCGAGGCTAGCCATCGATTCGGGCGTGAGTTTGGAGCTGCCGGCGTTGAAGTTTACGGTGATGCCGCGCTTCGCCTCATATTCATCGAGGCCAGTAAGGATGCCGTCAATGCGCTTGTTGGTCGTTTCGACGGCGGCGACGGCCTGGTCAGCCGTCTCCTGAGCGGCCTTCGCGCCGCCACGAGCTGTATTGGCGACGGCGGACAATTCTTCGAGTTGGCCCGACAGCCGCTGGGCGTTAGCCTCGGCCTGCGAGAGTCGATTCTCGGCCTCGCCGACGCGCCCTTCGACAGGAACTACGAGGGCGTTGGTTGTTTGCGCCGCCACCAACTCGTAATCTCTCATCCTGATTTTGTCGGCGAGCAGCGCGCCCGAAGCCTCGCCACGGCCTTCGACTTCAATCGAAAGTCCGCGCAACAGCGAGGTCGTGCCGTAATCTTTGGCGCGGCGGAACGGATTGCCCTTTTTCTCTTCGACTTTGGTGATGTTGCTCAGGTTGACCTGAACATCAACGCCGTTCAGATCGCGAAGAATGAAGCTGTCGGCTTCACGTTTAACGATGACGCCCCTGAGCTTCTGCTTTTGCCCGGCGGGAATGCGGCTCAGGCGGCCCGAATCGCTCTGGGTCTCCTGCGCGGCGGCAGGCAAGCTCATACCGAGCGCCAGACCGAGCAACAATAGTAGACCAATCAAATTCTTCTTCATTAAATTACTCCTTCCGGTGTGGTTATTTCCAGTCAAACACATTGGTGAATGTTCCCACTGCGGCCGGAGTATGAGCAAGACTTATACCAGCTATTTGAAAGGTCACAGCGCCCTGGCGATGTGACAGATTCAAAAAGAGTTACATACCTGATTGACCGGCCCCAGAGAGAGTTTCAAGAGGCTTAGTATCTCAAAAGAATACATTTGATTTTTTGTCTGAGCGCATATATTACATAGTTTTTCAATTGCTTGTGGAAAATTCTTCCGTTTAAGAAGTTTACGGCAAACGGAGACCATAAAATTCCGCCCGTGTCCTACGTCGAACGGTGTGTGAGTAGTATTCATGCAACCACGAATTGCGTCTGCGTTCTAAGAATGGCATGGAGTCCAGCTTTAGGTTGGTGAACTCCCGCAACCTAAAGGCCGGCGCCGTTGCGACGCCCTGGAAGAATGAAAATCGTGGCGCGAGGGTAGAGCGCCTGGGAGCGCCGCCCATCCTTGTCTGCGTGGTTTCCGTCAATGACCGACTGACCGAAGCATGCAGGCAAGGATGGGCGGCGCTCCCAGGCAGTTTGCCCTACCTTTTCTAAGGAGGTAAATGTGAAGACAGGTCATTTGTTTACGGCTTTGAT
>Ga0207428_10007290_pt1 | contig 10110 bp, 8 predicted proteins | sample RhiMethybrSRZTD1_FD_187600 | JGI IMG/M metagenome (GOLD analysis project Ga0207428, IMG submission 187600) | Populus rhizosphere microbial communities from Tennessee, USA - Rhizosphere MetaG P. TD hybrid SRZTD1 (SPAdes) (version 3) | ecosystem: Host-associated > Plants > Roots > Rhizosphere >... | reverse complement strand
ATCCTGTGCTGAACGGATATAGACGACGGCGACCGCCGCGGGCCGTCCGCCGGGCACCCTGATCGGGGCGGCCAGGGAAGAAACCCCCGCGATGACTTCGTCGTGGCTTGCCGCGTAGCCGCGCCGGCGCGCTTCGGCAGCCTCGGCACGGTAGGGCACCCCCGGCGCCAGCTGGTTCCAGTCATGCTCCGACACGGCCGACTGGATGGCGATGCCCGGGGCGCCCGTGCTGATGGGATGCCGCGATCCGGGATGCTGGACCACCGTGGCGGCGGAATGGCGGGGCTCCACCGTGACCAAGGTGACGCAGTCCTGGTGGTCCCAGACGGCGACGAAGGCGGTCATGTTCAGCGTGTTGGCCAGCTGGGTCAGTTCCGGCAGGGCGGCCGTCTGCAGGTTACGCGAAACACCGCGGGCCAGCACGGCAAGGCCCGGGCCGGGCTGCACCCTGCCCGCGTCATCGCGCACCAGGAGCGAATGGTCCTCCAGCGTGCGGAGAATCCGGTAGGCCACCGAGCGGTGAACGCCCATGGCGTCGGCGAGCTCGGCGATGGTCAGCGGACGGTCGGCCTCGGCCAGGATTTCCAGTGCCCGGATGCCCCTGGAGAGGGTCTGGGACGGGGAAGCCTGGGCGGGCGCAGCCTGTGCGCCGGCACCGGCGATTGGATTCATGCTGTCCATCCTAGGCGGGGGAGCGGGGCGTTTTGCCAGCGGGTCTTGTGTTGCGCGTGACGTTAGGCTAGCGTTCCATATAGGAATTTTGCGTTCAACTATAGAACAGCTCAACTATAGAACAGCTCGGCAGAGCACGCCAGAGGCGGCCGCCCCGCACCGGCCGGCCTCAGCGACCTAAGGATTCGACGATGATCGCCAAGCCAGAAGCGGCCCCGGACGTCCCCGGCAGGACGAGTGTTCCGCGGGCCCATCACTTCCGAGGCAGCCTGGGCAGGTTCGCGACCGGCGTCGCTATCGTCACTTTCGACGGCGTCACCAAGCGGCACGGCATCACCGTGAACTCCTTCACGTCGGTCTCCATGGAGCCGCCGCTGGTCCTGGTGAGCATCGCCCGCACCGCCAAGGCGCACGATGAGCTCGCGGGCCGCCCCTTCACCGTCAACATCCTGGGCGCCGAGCAGCGGCAGCTCGCCATGCACTTCGCCGGGCGCCCGGGACCGGAGCCTCTGTGGGTGGAGAGCGCGACGGCGCCGCGCCTTTCCAATGTCCTCGCCTACTTTGAGTGCACGCCCTGGGCGGCGTACGACGGCGGTGATCACACGCTCTATCTCGGCGAGGTAGTGGACTTCAACCACCGCAACGGCGACGCCCTGGCGTTCGCGAACAGCGCCTTCACCACCATCCCGGAAAGCCAACTGGGCATGGAGGACCTCCTTTAGGCGCACCACACCGTCACCAATCCACCTGCAGTTCAACGACGACTGGAGATAGCAATGGGCATCCGAACCGGCCAGCAGTACCTGGACAAACTCAACGCCATGACACCCCACATCGTGATCGACGGCGAAGTGGTCAGCGAAAAGGTCGCCGAACACCCCGCCTTCCGCAACGTGGCGCGGTCCTACGCGAAGCTGTTCGACATGCAGCACGACAAGCAGTACCAGGAGGCGCTGACCTACGCGTCGCCCACCACCGGTGACCTGGTGAATGCGTCCTTCCTGGTGCCCAGGACCGTCGAGGATCTGCAGCACCGGCGCCGGGCGATTTCCACCTGGGCGGAAGCCACCAACGGATTCCTGGGCCGGACGGGGGACTACATGAACTCCGCCCTCACGGCGCTGGCCACGGCGGAGAAGTGGTTCAGCCAGGCCGACCCCAAGTTTGCCGAGAACATCCGCAACTACTATGAGTGGGCGCGCGAGAATGATGTTCTCGCCACCCACACGCTGATTCCGCCGCAGGTCAACCGCTCCGTTTCCGGCTCCGAACAGCTCGGCGGCCAGCTGACCGCCCACATCGTGGAGGAGCGCGAGGACGGCATTGTCATCCGCGGCGCCCGCATGCTGGCCACGATCGCGCCCATTGCAGACGAACTGCTCGTCTTCCCGTCCACCGTGCTGCGCGGCACCCCTGAGGACGCGCCGTATTCCTTCGCCTTTGCCATTCCCAACGACGCGCCGGGGCTGCGGTACCTGTGCCGCACCTCGCTCTACAACGGCGGCAGCACGCACGACGAACCGCTGGCCTCCCGCTACGAGGAAATGGACGCCGTGGCGGTTTTCGATGACGTCCTCGTCCCGAGCGACCGCATCTTCATGCTCGGGAACCCGCAGCTTTGCAACTCGTTCTACGCCGAAACCGGTGCAGGTGCGCTCATGACCCACCAGGTGGTCACCCGGACCATTGCGAAGAGCGAATTCTTCCTTGGCCTTGCATCGGAGCTTGCCGACTCGATCGGCATCGACGGTTTCCAGCACATCCAGGAGGACATCGCCGAACTGATCATCGACGTCGAGATCGGCAAGGCCCTGGTGCGCGCCTCCGAGGCGGACGCCGAGCTCAACGAGGCCGGCGTCATGCTCCCGAAGTGGACCACCCTGAATGCCGCGCGGAACTGGTATCCCAAGATGGCCCAGCGTTTTCCGCAGATCATCCGGAAGTTCTCCGCCTCAGGGCTCATGGCGCTGCCCGGCGAGGCCGACGTGAACAGCGAGGCGCGGGCCGACATCGACCTGTACCTGCAGGGGAAGACCCTCACGGGACCGGAGCGGGTGCGACTGTTCAAACTGGCCTTCGACGCCTCGATCTCCGGATTCTCGGGCCGCCAGTCGCTCTACGAATACTTCTTCTTCGGGGACCCCGTGCGGATGGCCAGCGCCCTCGTCAACACCTATGACCGCGAACCGGTCAGGGCAAGGCTCCGCGAATTCCTGAACCGGACGGATTGAACGGGCCGACTAAGCCGGCCGAACGCGGGCCCAAAAATTAAGTGCGCCCCATCACAATTTCATAGTATCCTTCATACCAACTGACCGTTCGATCAGTAAATCGTGCGGAATCACCCCCATCGCCGGCAGTAGCACTGCCCCCAGCCACGGAGTTCCAATGACCGCAACTTCCCACGTCGATTCAGAATTGGGCCCCAGCAGCAAGCACGAGGAACGGAAAGTCCTCGCCGGGACGCTGGTCGGCACCACCATCGAGTGGTACGACTTCTTCATCTTCGCCCAGCTGACAGGGACGCTGCTGTCCCCGCTGTTCCTCGCCCCGCTGAACGATTCCAACCCGGGCCTGGCGCAGATCCTGTCCTTTGCCCTCATCGGCATCAGCTTTCTGTTCCGTCCGCTCGGCGCAGTCATCGCAGGACACCTCGGTGACCGCCTTGGCCGCAAGGCCATGCTGGTCTTCACGCTCATCATGATGGGTGCCGCGACGGCCCTGATCGGCGTCCTGCCCACCTACGCCCAGATCGGCATGTGGGCCCCGATCCTGCTGATCACCCTCCGCATCGTCCAGGGCTTCTCCGCCGGCGGCGAATGGGGCGGCGCCGCCCTGATGGCCGTGGAGCACGCACCCAAGAGCAAGCGCGGCCTGTTCGGCGCCTACCCGCAGATCGGTGTGCCCGTCGGGATGATCCTCGCCACCGGCCTGCTGTTCTTCCTCAACTCCAGCATGTCCAAGGAAGACTTCGCCGCGTGGGGCTGGCGCGTGCCGTTCCTGCTCTCCATCGTGCTGATCGTTGTCGGCTACCTGATCCGCCGTGCCGTGGCGGAGAGCCCCGTGTTCAAGGAGATGGCTGCGCGCAAGGCGGAGAGCAAGGCCCCGCTCGGCGAGCTCATCCGGAATCACAAGAAGGCGGTCCTCTACTCGACCATGATCTTCATCGGCAACAACGCGGCGGGTTACCTGCTGATCGCCTTCTTCATCTCCTACGCCACCAGGTCGCTGAAGATGCCGGTTCCGCAGATCCTGCTCGCCACCACGCTGGCCTCCTTCGGCTGGCTGATCTTCACCCTCGTTGGCGGCTGGCTGTCGGACAAGATCGGCCGGGTCAAGACCTTCCTGATCGGCTATGGCATCGTCTTCGCCTGGATGATTCCGATGTTTGCTCTCATCGACACGAAGGACATCGTGCTCTACGGTGTGGCGCTGTTTGTCCTGACGATCGGCCTCGGCCTGTCCTACGGCCCGATGTCCGCCATGTACGCCGAAATGTTCCCCGCGAACGTCCGGTACTCGGGCATCTCGATCGGTTATGCGTTCGGCGCGATCCTCGGCGGAGCGTTTGCCGCCACGATCGCGGAATCGCTGCTGCAGACCACCAAATGGACCGGATCCATTGGCATCTACATCATGATCCTCTGCGTGATCTCCGCCGTCGGCGTGCTGCTGGCCAAGGAAACCAAGGGCCGTCCGCTGGGGGTCAGCCGGCACTGACCGGACTGCGGTACGTCCAAAACAACACAGCGGGTCCGGGCCGACGGTCCGGGCCCGCACCCGCGCTCAAGGCTGGGCGCCGAGCAGCAGCCCGATGGCGTCGTCGTCGGTCAATTGATCGAAATGCCGATAGAAACTGCCCACGGCCCGGAACTTGCCGGGCAGGTGCAGGCACAGGACGTCGCAAACCCGGGAAAGCGACTTTTCGGCTTCGATCGATCCGACCGGGGCGGCCGCGACGACGCTCGCGGCCCCCGATGAACGAACGGCCTCGACGGCGGCCCGCATGGTGGCGCCGGTGGCCAGGCCGTCGTCAACCAGCAACGCTGTCTTCCCGCGGACTTCCTGGTTGATGCCGGGGTACTTTTCGACGCGGCGCAGGAGTTCCTCCCGTTCACGGCTTTCCACTTCGTCCAGCCAGGCTTGCCGGACGCCGTTTTCGAGGATGCGCGCCACGAGCGGCCGGTTGAGCAGCCGGACGATCCTGCCTCCGGAGTAGGCCAGCGCGCCGAAGGCCGTCTCGTCATGGCCGGGGATGCCGAGTTTCCGGACCAAGACGGCACCGAAGGGAAGATGCAGGACGTTCGCCGCCGCGGCCGCCACCGGTATGCCCCCGCGCGCGAGCCCGAGCAACACGGTGTCCGGCCGTTCGCGGAACTGCGGAAGTGCCGCCGCGAGCCGCTTTCCGGCCTCATCACGGTCTTCAAAAACCATGCCCATGGGTTCCTCTTCCGGAGTCTCCGCCCGTCAAATCCAGCCTACCGCCGACGGGCCGCGCCGCGCGGGGCAAGTCGGCCGGGCTGTTGACCCATGGGGCGCCAGCACGCGCCGGCACGCGCCAGCGGGCGCTAGCTGCCGAGGAACGCGACGGCCGCCTGTTTGAAGGCCCGGCTGGTGATGGCGCTCGTGTGGTTCCGGCCGGGAAGCACCAACTCTTCGGCCATGGAGCCGGACGTGGCCGCCAGTGTCGCGAGCCGCGGCATCGAGGCCGCGCGTTCATCGTTTTCGCCCGCCACCAGCAGCATCGGCATGTGCGGAACGGCTTCGGCCGGGTCGTAGGGCTCGCCCTTGATGGCCTCGACCAGTGACAGGAGCGCGAAGATGTTGTTGCTCGGCAGCGCCTGCGCCATCTTCAGGAGGCCGGCGGTGGACTCGTCGGCGATCGGCGTGCCGTCGGCGAGGTACCGCTGGGCGGCCACGAGGTCGAACTCGGCGAGGGGATCGGCCATGTTGGGTCCGCCGAGGACGATCCGGTGCACAATTTCCGGCTGGGTGGCGCCGAACTCCCAGGCGAGCCGGGAACCGAGCGAATAGCCGATCAGGTCCAGGCCGCTGGAAGGGTCACCCTCGCGCACGGGCCGCACGCCGGCGTCGAACGCTATCTGGAGGAGGTCCGCGCGGATCCGGCTGGGCGAGTAGGAGTCCATGTCTTCCGGCGCGCCGCTGCGGCCGTGGCCCGGCAGGTCCACCGTGATGACCCGCCTGCCCGCGGCGAGGAGCGCGGAGAGCCAGCCGGTGTCTTCCCAGTTCAGCTTGCTGGAGGAGGAGAAGCCGTGGATCAGCAGGATGGGGCGGAGGCCGGCGTCGGCATCGGGATCATGCACCTCGACATACAGCTGGGGATCGGTGCCCTCCACGGTGTGGGAATGCTGTTCGCCGGTGTGCCTGCCGCTCATCATGTCAGTCCTCATCAAGTACGGCGCTCAGGCGAACCCGGCGCTTCGGTGCCTCTTCCTTCGGGACCGTGCCCACGATGCCGGCGGTGTTGTCCGGCACCTCAAACACAATCAGGGGCTCGCCGACATTGATCCTGTCGCCGGGCCCGCCGTAGATACGCACCACTTTACCCGCCTGCGGACTGGGCAATTCAACAGCCGATTTGGTGGTTTCCACCTCCACGAGCGGCTGGTTGCGCTCCACTTGCTCGCCCGGGGAAACCAGCCATTCCAGGACGGTCGCCTCGATCAGGCCCTCGCCCAGATCCGGGAGCGGGAAGGATATTTCAGCCACGTCGGTACTCCAATACTCGCTGGATGCCGAAAAGAATCCGGTCAATGTTGGGAATGTATTCGTCCTCGAGGTCCCCGGACGGGTACGGGACGTCGAAGCCCGTCACCCGCTCCACGGGCGCCTTGAGGGTGTCGAAGCAGCCGTGCGTGACCAGCTGGGCCACCTCCGCGCCCAGGCCGGAGGTCAGCGGCGCTTCATGGACGACGACGGCGCGCCGCGTCTTCCGCACGGACGCCACCAGGGCGTCGGCGTCGATCGGCTTGAGCCAGCGCAGGTCCAGGACCTCGACGTCGATGCCGTCCTCGGCGGCGAGTTCGGCCACCTGCAGGCAGCGGGACACCATGGCACCCCAGGCAACGAGCGTCAGGTGGCGGCCTTCCCTCATGACCTTGGCGCCCGTGGGCGCTCCGAAGCCCGGGGCATCTGCGGCGCTGAAGTCGACGTCGCCCTTCTGCCAGTACCGGGACTTCGGCTCCATGAAGATCACCGGGTCCGGGCGCGTGGCGGCGTACTTGAGCAGGTGATAGGCCTCGTGCGGGTTCGACGGCGAGACCACCTTGAGGCCGGGCACGTGCGCGAACAGGGCCTCGAGGCTTTCGCCGTGGTGTTCGGGCGCCCGGATGCCGCCGAAGCTGGGGACGCGCAGCGTGATGGGCATCGGCAGGGTGCCGCGGCTGCGGTAGTTCATCCGGGCGATCTGGCAGACGATCTGGTTGATCGCAGGGTAGGCGAAACCGTCAAACTGCACTTCGGGAATGGGGTGGAAGCCGGCCATCGCGAGGCCCACGGACATGCCCAGGATGCCTGATTCGGCCAGCGGGGTGTCGAAGACCCGGTTTTCGCCGTGTTTGGACTGGAGCCCGTCGGTGATGCGGAAGACGCCGCCCAGCCGGCCGCAGTCCTCGCCGAAGATCACCGCCTTGGGGTTTTCCGCCAGCACCTCGTCCAGCGCGCGGTTGAGCGCCTGCTGCATGGAAAGCTGTTCAACTCCGTGGCGTGGAGTTCCATCGGCCATGGCGGCCTCGCTTTCAAGGGTGGCGTTAGACATGTTCGGATTCCTCTCGCCAGCTGGCGGCCTGGTGGTGCAGTGCGGGGGTGGTTTCCTGGAAGACGAGGTCGAACATCTCGGTGCCCGGCCGCGGACCGAGCGCTTCGATCCCTTCGCGGATTGACGCTTCCTCGGCTTCCGCGGCAGCCTGGGCCGCGGCGAAGAAGGCGTCGTCGGCGATGCCGCCATCCAGCAGCCGCTGGCGCAGGCGGCGCAGCGGGTCCTCGCCCGCGCCGGACCGCTCCTCGTCGAGGGAGCGGTAGCGTCCGGGATCATCGGACGTGGAGTGCGGGCCGCGGCGGTATGTCATGGCCTCGACCACCACGGGCCCGTTGCCGGAACGGCAGTGGGCCATCGCGCGGCGGGTGGCCTCCAGCACGGCGACGACGTCGTTCCCGTCCACCTGGAGGCCGGGTATGCCGTAGCCGGCGGCACGTGCGGCCACGGAGCCGCCGGCAACCTGGCGCTCGGTGGGGACGGAGATGGCCCAGCCGTTGTTCTGCACGAAGAAGACGACAGGTGCCTTCATGACGGCGGCGAAGTTCATCGCCTCGTGGACGTCGCCCTGCGAGGAGGCGCCGTCGCCGAGGTAGGCGAGCGCAACGCCGTCGTTCTGTTCGAGCGTCTGGCCGTGGGCCCACCCCACTGCATGCAGCACCGAACCGGCCACCACCGCCTGGATCGGCGCGAGCCGTGACGCGGCCGGGTCATAGAGTCCGCCGTGCCAGGTGGCCTTGTGGGTGGACATGTACGCCACCATGTCCACGCCCATGGCCCGGGCCACGCCCATCTCGCGGTAGGTGGGAAAAACAAAGTCGCGGGAGACATCCACGGCGTAGCCGCTGCCCACCTGGGCGGCCTCCTGGCCCAGTTCGGGGGCGTAGCCGGGGATGATGCCCTGGCGCTGCCAGGCGACGGCCGAGACGTCGAGGTGGCGGACCGCGGCCATCAGCGTGTACAGCTCACGCAGCTGGTCAGGCGTGGGCGGGGGAGCGGCGTTGCCGTCGTCCGGAAGGGGCAGGGTGTCCATGGCTGTGACCCTAGTCACCGCGAAGTCGCCGGGCAATCAGCGCTGCGGACGCTTATCAGACTGTCAATACTGCGCAGTTAAAGGCGGGAAGGGCTGCACAAATTGTGCAACCCTTCCCGGATGGGTGGTTGGCCGGGGTGCGAGTCCGTGGCGGAGCCGGCCCGTCCCGCCCAACTGAGTCGCAGCAGATGCCGTTATCAGGGCTCAGAACGGCGTGTGCTGCTACCTAGTTGGGCCGGGGTGCTAGTCCGTGGCGGAGCCGGCGCCGACGGCGTCCCGTGAGGCGGTGAACCTTGCGCCCAGCCAGCAGGCGGCGGCGATGCCGGCGATCAGCAGGACGGTGCTGACCAGCTGGATCCTGCTGCTCTCGGCGCTCAGTCCAACCGCGAAGATCAGGCCAAGGAGCACCAGGCCGAACACCGTCAGGGCAGGGAAGCCCTTCATGCGCAGGGGCAGGGGCGTTCCGTCGCGGTCCGCGCGGCGGCGCAGGATCAGCTGCGAGACGAGGGCGGTGCCCCACACCACAAGGCAGGTTGACCCGACGAGCTGGAACAGCGCGGGCAGGATCCGCTCCGGAAACAGCAGCTCAAGGACGGTGGCGATGAAGCCGAAGGCAACTGAGACGCCGACGGCGACCATCGGCACCTTTGCGCCGCTGAGCCGCGACAGGAAGGCAGGCGCCTCGCCGCGTTCGGAAAGCGAGTAGACCATGCGGGACGCCCCGTAGAGGTTGGCGTTCAGCGCTGACAGGAGCGCGACGACGGCCACCAGGGTGATCGCCGTGCTGGCGCCGGGGATGCGGGCTGCGTCAAGGACGCCCGCGAACGGCGACGCCAATCCTTCCGAGGTGGACGGGAGAACCGCCGCGATGACGAAGACGGATCCGATGTAGAACACCAGGATCCGCCACACCACGGTCCGGATCGCCTTGGCCACGCTGTGCTCCGGGTCCTCGGTTTCGGCGGCGGCGACGCTGACGATTTCCGTCCCGCCGAAGGCGAAGATCACCACGAACAGGGCCGTCGCTATGCCGCCCAGGCCTGCGGGGGCGAAGTCCGTGGCGATGTTGCTGAGGCCGGGCGAGGCGACGTCGGGCAGGAACCCGAAGAGCAGTGCGGCGCCGATGACCAGGAAAATCACGATCGCGGCGACCTTGAGGATGGCGAACCAGAACTCAAATTCGCCGAAGTTCTTCACGCCGGCGAGGTTGATGGCCGTGAACACCACCATGAACACCAGGGCGAGCGCCCAGACCGGAATGACCGGCCAGACCGAGAACAGCAGCCCGGCGGCGCCGAGGGCCTCCGCGGCGATGACCACCACGAGCTGGAGCCACCACAGCCAGCCCACCGTGGCCCCGGCCGTCTTGCCCATGGCCCTCTCGGCGTACACGGAGAAGGCCCCGCTGTTAGGGTTTGCCGCCGCCATCTCGCCGAGCGCCCACATCACCAGGATGATCAGTGTGCCTGCAACCAGGTAGGAGATCAGGACCGCCGGGCCGGCGGCCTGGATCCCGGCCCCCGATCCCAGGAAGAGTCCGGCGCCGATGGCGCTGCCCAGTCCCATCATGGTCAGTTGGCGGGGTTTCATGCTGTGACCGAGTTCTACTGCCGGACGCTCCGCCGTGGAC
>Ga0207428_10007287_pt1 | contig 10113 bp, 9 predicted proteins | sample RhiMethybrSRZTD1_FD_187600 | JGI IMG/M metagenome (GOLD analysis project Ga0207428, IMG submission 187600) | Populus rhizosphere microbial communities from Tennessee, USA - Rhizosphere MetaG P. TD hybrid SRZTD1 (SPAdes) (version 3) | ecosystem: Host-associated > Plants > Roots > Rhizosphere >... | reverse complement strand
CAGATCAAGAGTCGGTAAGGAGGTGATACCTCGTGTGTGCGCCATGTTTCACTCCATGTTTGACTGAACCTGCAATCCTTGCTTGAAGCTAAACGATCTTAAAAACCAGTAATAAATATCTTTTTGGCATTAGCTTAGGTTCGCTTCACAGGCGCGACGAAGGTTGTTTTTTTGGACTGGAGGGTGGCTCAGAGAGATTCATGAATGCGGGGGCGTGAAAACTTCTGCCCTTTCAAAGCTGCATTCTGATCAGTCAACCTTTGAAGGGGCACACTATTTCGTCAAGCGCAGGGAAGTGCTCGTATCGACTCGATTGCCTGGTTGGCGGTTGGCAATTGCGAACCAGCCGCACAGGCGGTAGCGTCAGTCGATATTGACTACCCGCTCTGCGGCAAGCGCCAGGCTCAGGTGGTTTAGACGCCAATGATTAATTCTGTTTTTCGAATAAGTTTGAGCAGAGAATTAACATCCAGCGCTACGGCGTATTGATGCAGTAGCGCTGCTGCGCCAGTTCGTGTCCCAGGGGGTTCCACCATAATGGGCCATGGTGGAAATCCCCGGCATCGCGGATCAGTCCTCCAGCGCACGAACCCTGGTTTTTCGTTGGTGTTCTTCTGGCTGAGTGGACTTCTGCAAGGTGAAGTCAAATTCGATTTCAGCAAAACGGCCGCTGACACCGTAAGCTGCTGCACGTGCCTGATCGTCGCTGAAGGTGATTTTAGCGATCAGTTCGTCGCGGTCTGAGCCCAAGCCATCGAGCGCCCTTATTAACCTGAAAACCTGTTAAAAAGGGACTGTCAACTTAAGCCAGTAGGCATCGCCTTCCGCACGGTTGCGTACTTGAGATTCTTGCTGCCATTTAGCAGTCAAAAACCAGCCCTTGTTACTTGTGTATTTGATGGAAGGGCCGATTGCGAAGGCTCGACCCTTATTGTCTTTAATGGTGTCGCCGTCTTGCCGGTCATCTGTGGTTTGACGATAGATATAGCCGCCTACACCCAGTACCCAGCCATTACCGAGCCCCCAACCTACGGCATAATCCATGTGCAATTCTTGACCCGACCGATAGTCGGTGTCTTTATTGCGGAAGTTGAAGTCATAAATGGTTTTGGCATCAATGTTCAGGCCGTTAGGGTCAACATAGGAAACGGCTAGAACAGGTTCGATCGCCCAGTAATTACGCCCGGGATTGGCCAGATCATTTTTGTCGTATTCGCCTGTCGGCGCGATAAAATCCAAGGCGAGAATACTGTGAAGCTTTTCACTGTGATGAAAGCCCAGTGCCGGACCAAAGATCATATCTCCCAGCCCTTGTTTACTTTTCGATTGGCCGTTGAGATCTACTTTCACATCCACAAGTGGAGCTATTGCATGGAAGGCAAGACTCCCGCCAAACACTTGCTGCTCGGTTACCCAGATCAGCCGCGGCGCAATGACATTGGCTCGCACCTTGAAGTCCACCGGAACTTTGTCACCCCGATTGTCACGCAGTGAGTCGGCCTCATAGTGATTGACGTAGAACTGCGAATACAAACCGGGTGGAGGCATTGCTCCGGACATGTAGTTTTCAGAGCCCATGGGATAAGAGGATCCACCGTTCTCCGTTGCTTGCACCCCGAAACTGGTAACGGCTAACAAACCAAGACCAGCATGGCACAGTTGATACGCGCGAGACTTTTTTGGTGCTGCTTTCATAGATGATGACCTTTTGTTGTTTTTATAGTCAGCCGGAACCCTGCTGATCATTGGGAGATCAGCAGGGGTGGCAGTTTTTCCAAGTGAAATCAGATCCTTTTGAACAGAGCTGATCTCGTACTTTCGGATGCGCCATCTGCCGCGCTATAGAACCGCTCCATGAAAATGTCACGCTCAAACAAACGTCCCTGCATCAAGCAAGTGATAGCCGAATCAATCATCACCGGCGGCCCGCACAGATACGCTTTGCGGCTACTGAAACGACCATCGAAGTGTTGTTTCGCTGCGTCGTGCACATACCCTTTGAACCCCGCCCACTCAGCGTCATCCGTTGCTTGACTTAGAGCTGGTACGTAAGTGAAGTTGGTGTAGTTGCGCGCCAGTTCTTCAAACAACTCGCGGTTGTACAACTCAGCCCGATTGCGTGCGCCCTGGAACAGCACAATCTGACGGGTATCGCCGCTCTCCAATAAATCGAGGATCATCGACTGAGGGCTAGACAGACCTGAACCACCCGCGATGAATATCAAATCACCGCTTTGTGATGCCCGTACGAAGAACTGACCATAAGGTCCGGACAGCTCTACTGAATCTCCGATTTTGAGTTCATCGTGGATCATCGTTGTCGCTAAACCAGCGTCCACACGACGCACATGCAGTTCAACTTCATCGGCTTGGCTCGGGGTGTTGGCAAGGGAGAATGCTCTCGTCCCTTCAATCCCCGGCAACTGCAGGTTGATGTATTGGCCTGCCTGGAAAGCCATTGGCCGATCCAGTTTTAAATGCACGCCTTTGATGGTCGGCGACAGGTCTACCAGCTTCGTGACAGTAGCCTGGTAGTCTTCGACGGGATGCCCGAGGAAGTCCGGGTCGGCGTCAATGTCCGCTTCGATCACCATGTCGCTTTGAGGGGTTGCACAACAGGCCAGAACCTTGCCTTCATCCCTCTCTATATCCATCAAGGCGAATGAAGACGCCGCACCCAAATCTACCTCTCCTTCGAGCACCTGAACCTTGCAGGTGGCGCAAGTACCGTGGCCGCAGGCGAACGGTAGCCAAACACCATGGCGTAATGCTGCCTGCAGGATGGTCTGGCCCTCTTCCACCTCGACTTGCTCGCCGGTGGGTTCGATGGTTACTTGGTAGCTCATGACCGGTTCCTCAGTTGAAAGTGCCAGCGATGCCGTTCAAGCCAGGTGTGTTCATGTGCAGCAGGCTTTTATGGTCAATGCCGTTATCGATCAGGCTGGCCGAGTAGTTCGGTGTGAAAGGCTGATCGTTCAGTCGCCACTGGGCGTGGTTGAAATCAACCTGTGGCGCGTCGGGATGTTGAGAGATAGAGGACTTGACAACGTGCTCGATGAAGTCGCCGAAGGGCATCGTTGGTGGCAATGGAAAGGTAAACGGGGCACAGAACATCAAGTGCCTTTCCCAGCACAAATACACCAGCTGTAAGCCATTGAACTTGTCTTGGCTATCCAGGGGTTGGGCGTTGTAGGCGCCAATCGCAGTCACAGGCATGATTTTTTCCTTATTCTTGTCAGTAAGAATTGCAAGCGGGCGCGAGCAACCGCTTCGTCGTTCAAAAGCAAGCTTCAACCGGTTTTGAGCAGGTCTGGATCGACGGGAGTTGCTGGCGCGCTGTTGCGATCGTTCGGGTGCCAGTCCTGCCAGCGTCGATGCTCTGTGGAGCCCAGGTATTCGAAGTTGTCCTGGCCGGGACTGATGTTGTAGTAGTCACGGACGATCGTCTCGACGTCCGCCCCACCGCAGTTCCCCTGCAGGATCTGATGCACCGGTAACCAAGCCTGGATGTACTTGGTCGGCTCATACTCAAAGATGTCGCAGCAACCTTGAGAGCAGAAGTGATAACGCTCACCCTCGTGCTCGGTAGTACGGTGGCTCAAGGTCGTCTGCTCATCCGGCTCGGTAAACGACAGCGGGATCTGGCAAATCTGACAGAGCATCGGCAAGGTCGGGTTGTAGAAACGCTCGCCCTTCTCTTGCAGTGCACGCCAGTGCTCAAAGCGCGGACGGTAGATTTTGTCGAAGGTGTCTGGATACTTGGACGACAGCCAGTCCAGCTCCTCGTCCGTCGGCATCCAGGTGTGGAAGTTGGTGGCCTGGCTGTACTGGTAGAAGATCGACCAGGCCTGGTGGCTGACGTGATCTTTGCCGACAGTCGTCTCTTCGACGTGTTTGGGCGGACGGATGCCGTAGCGCTCCAGGTCCTTGAACAACGCACCACCGGCATCCTCGAAATACACGCCCCAGGCTTCGGACCAGGACATGACTTTGTTGGGCAGCATGTAGTCCATCATCATTCCCACCAGCGTCAACAGGCGGTAGCCGCGCCAGAACCACTTGTCGATCCAGCGCTGAATGATCGGCACGTTGTCTTCGTGCTGCTCAAGCAAAAACTTGATGACTTCCAGGCCCAGGGTCATGTGCCGGGCTTCGTCGGACTGTGCGGAGAAGCCGAAGGTCACCGTGGCCATGTCGCCGTTGAAGGCCGCGCCGGACATGAAGGGCACGAACAACAGATTGGTCAGCACGTACTCGAACGAAAACGAAATTGCCGTGAGGAACTCGAACGGTCCGGCGGTACGCGCATCTTCGAAGAATGATTTAGGCACCGAGAGGAACCACACGCGGTCATGCATGTGAGCGAAATCATGCAAGCCGTTGAAGTGTTTGTTGTAGTGACTCATGGCGTGAATCTGGGTCTGCACGTGGCGCAGTTCGTCGATGGCCTGCATCTGACAGGCGATGCGCGCACCGGCGCCGCTGAACTGCCGGCCGACTCGGGCGAAGCCTTGATAGGCCTGGTATTCCAGTGGCGTAACACCGGACAGGAACAGCTTCAGCGCGTTGACATAACGGGCGTCCGACAGCGTGGTGTGGCCGTTGTTTTGCGAGAACGCATCGAAGATCGCGTAGAGCTTTTTCTCTTTCTCGGCCTGGTATTTCCAGTAGGTGTCCATGGTCAGGCGAAACGGGTCTTCCCACTTGTCCCAATCGGTGATTTTGATCCCCTCGAAACGCTCGTGGGGATAGATGTCCTCATGGGTCTGGTAGCTGGGCTCCCAGTCCAGGTCACGGGTCATGCAACGGTATTTTTCTTTGGCATTGAGGCGTTTTTTCACGGCCATGATGGCGCTCCCGAATTCTTGTTGTGGATCAAACCTGCCTGACAGTGGTGATCAGTTGTTCCAGTACAGGGAGAAGCTGTCGTCCTCTTCCACGACGTTGCCGCCGAGGGTGATCACGTACATCAGCATTTCCTGGATGTCCCAAGGGCTGCCGGTGAGTTGCTCGACCGTGTCGCGACGTATATCCAGCCGGCCTTCGGCTGCGATGCGGATCATCGATGGCTGGTGCTGGATCTCGGCGTGAGGGTTGTCCTGCACGATGGCGTCGACGATCGAACGGGCGTAGTCGGTGTCCTGCAGGTTCATGTAAACGAGGGAAGTCATGGACGGGCTCCAGTCAGGCCAAGTTTTTTCAAGCGGGCGGCGAACTCGGTGCACACAGCATCCAGCGCCGCCCCATCGAGGCCGAGCCCGGCCAGAGGCCGCAGCGCTTCGACCGAACGCTGGCTCCAGTGATCGATCCAGCCCTGAACCCGATCCTTGTTAGCCGCACTTTCATTGATCACGGTCTTGAGCAGCGCATCGACCCAACGCTGGCTCTCGGCGAACCACAGGCGCATGAACTCGGTGAGCATGCCGACCTGGCCGGCACCATTGGCCGTCAGTTGTTCGTCGAGTTTGTGGAACAGCAGCGGGTACACCAGGCCGTCGCTGACCAGGTTCTGCGCTACGGTCAGTTCGAACCAGTCACGCACCACCAAGGTGTCCTCGACGTAACGGCGCATGCCCTGCCACGCCGGATCGTTGAGCCATTGATGTTTGGCCTGGGCCAGCAGCAGGACATCACCTTCATCGAGCATCAGGCCGATCCGCGACAGGTACTGGGCGATGCCCAAACGGTCCATGGCCTGGAACATGTGCATCTGGGTGACGCTGGTGCCGAAACCGTCAGCGGCGATATTGCTGTTGTTCATGTTGGCGCCCATTTCGGCGTGGCGCAGGGGCAACAGCAGCTTGCTGATCAGCTGGGCATTGGCGCTGGAAAGGCTCGCGAGCATGTCGCGCTTTTCGCAGAATGCGTAATCGTGCTCGGCGTTTTCCTGCATCTTCGCCCGTGCCTGGACATAGGCGCCGTAGTAGTACTGACGCGGGTCGCTGACCGCGTACCAGTCGGCCATGACCACTGCGGTGCGGGTGGCATCGTTGAGCAATTTGTCCGGCTGCCACAGCGGCCGGTAATGAAAATTGGTCGCCGACTCCAGATCGAAACTGGCTTCCTGATAACGGCTGGCCACCTTGTCGCCAAACCGGCGACGTGTGTGGCTGAAGGTGTTGCGGATCGTCTCGACGGTGGTCGTCTTGATCTCGACACTCATGGAGTGGACTCCTGTGGTTATTGTTCTGTTGGGATGCTGTTGGGCGAATCAGTCAGGGTCGCGAGTTTCGCCGTAACGCCACTTGCGCGCGTCGGCGTCGAGGGCCTCGGACATCTGCGCATCCATGTGTTGCACATGGTTGTTTTCGCAGAACTGTTTGAATGCCTGATGTGGCAGCACCAGTTCGACAAACAGCTCGGGGTAGCCGATGGCGAAATCAAATTCGACAAAGGGCTCTTCTGGCTTGCTACGTACACGGACGTAGCGCGGCATCTGATCGAACTTGCTGCCTGTTTGCTTCATGCTCGGGTGCTCCCCTGTTGTTATGTTTGGGGAGAGAGCAACAACGATGCCGATGTTTGTAGTCACGAAAAATAAAAAAATAAAATCTTTAATATTCAAAATGTTAGATTTTTTTCGCGAGTCTTTTGAGACTGCGACATGGTCTTTTCAGGTGTGCGCACACTTCTATGTGTTGACCTTTTGATGAATCTCAATCTGGTTGATTTGAGCAAATGATTAATTGTTGGGAAGCTTGACATTCAGGTCGGTTTCAGACCGATTTATGCAGGAGTTTTACTGGTACCCTATCGTTGCGACAGTACAGCGTCGGAACCTGAAAATGCCCCAGCCCAGGCATGGGAACCGACTCATCCCCACAAACAAAAAGATATAGGGGTGCGTTTGCATGGCCATGAAATACCGAGCCTCTGAGCATTCCACACTGCTCAAGGATCTGACCGATCGCATTCACTTCCTCGGCACTGAAGGAAAAATCTGGCTTGATGAACAAAGGATGCTGCTTATGCAGGTCTCGTCGATGGCGTCATTTCGTCGAGAGCTGATCGAGATGATTGGTGAAGAGCGTGCGAAGGGTTTCTTCCTTCGATTAGGCTATCAATCCGGACTCAAGGATGCCCAGCTGGCTCGCAAATTACGACCGAACGGTAGCGACATCGACATGTTCTTGATAGGGCCCCAGCTGCACTCGCTCAAGGGCATGGTCAACGTCCGTCCGGTGGTGATGGACATCGATATTGAGGCTGGAACCTTTTACGCCGACATCGAATGGATTGACTCGTTTGAAGTGGAAAATCACCAGAGTGAACAACTTCATTCTGAACAGCCGGTTTGCTGGATGCTGCTCGGCTATGCGATCAGTTATTCGTCCTTTTTCATTGGCCGACAGATTATCTACAAGGAAGTCAGCTGCCGCGGCTGTGGAGATAAACTGTGTCGCATTATCGGCAAGCCCGCCGAGGAGTGGGAGGATGCCGATACGTTCATGCGCTACTTCCAGAGCGATCCGATCATCGATGAATTGCGTACCCTGCAGCTTCAGGTCGAAAACATGAATGAACGCCTGCAGCTGCGTGCAGGTCAATTTTATGGGATCGGTCGCTCCGCTAATTATCGCAAGACCTGTGAACTGATTGACAAGGTTGCACCTGGTAAAGCTTCCGTGTTGCTGCTCGGTGAGACGGGGGTCGGCAAGGAAGTCATAGCCCGTAGTTTGCATTTGCGCAGTGAGCGCGCGGGTGGTCCTTTCATTGCACTTAACTGCGCGGCCATTACGCCTGATTTGATTGAAGCCGAGCTGTTCGGTGTTGAAAAAGGTGCCTATACAGGGGCACAACAATCTCGTATGGGGCGCTTCGAACGAGCAGATGGGGGCACATTGTTTCTCGATGAAATCATCGAGCTGACGCCTCGTGCGCAAGCGAGTTTGCTGCGGGTTTTGCAAGAAGGTGAACTTGAACGTGTGGGTGACAGCCAAACCCGACATGTCGATGTTCGTGTCATCGGCGCTACACACGATGACCTCGGCAAAGCAGTAAAGGAAGGACGGTTTCGGGCCGACCTCTACTACCGACTGAACGTCTATCCCGTTCGAATTCCAGCGCTGCGTGATCGTCAAGAAGACATCCCGCTTTTGATTGAGCATTTCCTGGAAAAGCTTCATTTGAGCTACCAGAAAAAAACCCTCGGGCTATCCGATCGTGCCAGTGAGGCATGTCTTCGCTATGACTGGCCCGGCAACATTCGCGAGCTTGAGAATCTCATAGAGCGCGGAGTGATCATCACGGACAATAATCAGAGTATTTCGGTGGATGCACTGTTCCCGCACATGTCTGTCGAAGCGCTTAGCATTGGATTGTCGAGTGAGGGTAACTTGATCAGTCAGAAGCTCCAGCCTGATGATGAGTGGGTGAATCATCTGCTCGATATGGGGGTGACTTTAGACGGCTTGGAGGAGCAGCTACTACAGGGCGCCATGGATCGCGCTAATCAGAACGTCTCTGAGGCAGCGCGCCTTCTCGGGATAACCAGACCGGCGCTGGCCTACCGTTTGAAGAAGCTACCGAGCTATTCGGGAGCAAACTGAAGTATGTGAACTGGTTTTTACGTTCTTACGTTTCATGCGGGTCTCCAAGCGCTCACATATTTCTGTTCTCATGCGTGATGTTGCTTCCCGGCAACGGATCAGGAGGCATCACCGAGACCTCAGACAAGAACGAATCCAATGCCCCAACATTATCACTGCATGATAATACTATGCGCATGGATCTTCCCTGAGGTAGTCACGACTAGAGTTGTTCGAGTTTGTCGATCTCGATCTCGGCCTGGGCCAGGGACTTGGGAAGCAACCGTTGGCTGAGCGTACTGTGACGCTGGGCAGGCAATTCGGTGAACCGCTGTCGACGACAATGCTTTGACCGGAATAAAGGCAGTTTGCAGTGCCAGGTTTTTCTGAGCGCGCACCCGAATCCATTTATGAACAAGGTTAGCATTGAGGTTGGAGGCAGCATCGTCAATCGAGCCCGCTTCGTATTGAAACTCGCATGCACGGTTCTTAGGGGGTTGGACGTGTGTAATCAAATCCGGTCATGGCCGCGCTTGGGCTTTCCAACTGGCTGTTCGCAGGCTCGCTACGCGGCGGTAACCGTGCGGCTGCGATGATGAGCAAGGCGTGATGGCCGAACGCATACGGCGGAGTGAACCAGATTCGTAATTGCACCCTGTCGTTTTTTGAGTCAATGACGATAGGAGTTAGCAGGTAGCTATCCTTGTCATGGATGTCCAAACGCGGCCTAAGCGTCATGGGGTGACCATGATGCAAAACAGTTGGAGCGGGATGCGGGATTTGCTGCACGCCCTTCCCCACTACATGTGCTGCTATCTGCCATCAATCGAATACTTGCCAGGGCCTGTAATGCCTAGCAGCAGCAAGCCGCCCATGATGCTGAGGTTCTTGAAATATTGGGTCATGTTGGCCGCGCGCTCTGGGTCAACCATAGTCCAAAAGTGATGCCCGATCAGAGCGGTACCGAGTACGAACAAGACGTAGAGAAATGCGAGTGGGCGGGTATAGAAACCCACAACGATCGCTATGGCAACAAAGAACTCCATGACGACCGCAACCCCCGCAGCGACCATGGGCATGGGCGCACCGAGTGAACTTATGTAAGCAACGGTACCGCCAAAGTTGGTCAGCTTGCCCCAGCCGGAAATGATGAAAAGAATCATTAGAAGGATGCGGGCGAGCAGGATGATCTCGTTTCTCTGATTCTCAAACAGGTTGTATCTCATGGTGTTCCGCCTGTGGACGCGGGAGGGGATGCGCAAGTAAGTCTGGTATTGAAGCCTTGTGCGTACTTTTAACACTAGCAGCTGATTGGCAGCCTGCTCTGAGATTGCGCGCAATAAAAGCTACGTTTCATAACTCTTAAGGTTTGCTTAAGGACTTTAAATATCACCGGCAGACAGACTTTCCTCAACGATCAGGAGAGCCGTCATGACCCCACAATCGGTGAATTCAGACAGTCCACACGCCCATATGCAACCTCTCGGCGGCTTGTCCAGCTGGCAGGAGCGTCGCGCCAAGGAGCTGATGTTGCGGGAGATTGGCAGCTGCGTGCGCATCAGCGAGATTGCCGAACAATGCAATC